>Ga0209550_10005081_pt1 | contig 12380 bp, 12 predicted proteins | sample LauGreSuBDMM15SN_2_FD_187567 | JGI IMG/M metagenome (GOLD analysis project Ga0209550, IMG submission 187567) | Freshwater lake microbial communities from Lake Michigan, USA - Su13.BD.MM15.SN (SPAdes) (version 5) | ecosystem: Environmental > Aquatic > Freshwater > Lake | place: Lake Michigan... | reverse complement strand
CTGACCATACGATCAAGCGCAGCTTTAAACCCGTCCATAGAAAATTTATTGACCTTGAACTTACCGTCACTCAGCGGAAAAGCAAAACCAACGACGGTTGTTTTCTGAAACGCCTGATTGATAGCATCCGACTCATTGAACCAATACACCATGATGTCGCCATTAGCAGTAGAAACCGGCTCACATACTGACTCTACCGACACAGCACCACCCTCGGTCGTAATCATCAACGGATAATTACTGCTGGGCTCGCAGTTGATGCCATTGGCGAAGTAGTAGCGGCAATTTCCGTCGGCGCACAAAATACCAAAAGTGGACAAGCCATTTTCATGCGTACCCGCTTCACCCATACCCTCAAGAAATTGAGAATACCAATCGCCATGTTCGACCCTATCCTCGGCCAGTACAGATGAAGGCAGAAATACTAACCACGCTAACACTATCAACGCTAACCGCATGGAACGCTCCAAAAAATTTAATGACAACAAAACTATCTACACTATCGAATTAATTTAATCATCCATATCTAAGCGAGCTTCGCCCAAACCCGACACTTCAATTCGAACCCTATCACCGGCATTTAGCCACTGTGTTTGAACCACGCTACCCAGCAATACGAACTCACCCGCTTTAATACCTGGCAAGCCATGTTCACCATGCGCATTGGCCAACCAAGCTAATGCGTTCAACGGGTGACCCATCACTAAAGAACTCACACCGCTAGCGACTTCGATGTCATTGATCCAAGTTCGCCCAGTCAGAGCAGCAAGATCTAAGTGATGCCAATCGGTGACCGGATCACCCAATACGCAACCGGCATTATAAAAATCATCCGCCGCTAAGGTGCGCACACCGAGCGCGCGGTAATCTTCGTAGCGTTCGTCAACCAGCTCCATACCCACCATCACCTCGCCTACCGCGCTTGCAACACTTTCACGCGAATAAGGAGTGGAACTTGGCAGCAGATCATGTGAGAGACGAACGGCAATCTCACACTCAATACCAATTTTTACAAAACCATGGCGCGGCACCCGACCATGTTTGTGCATGACTGTCGTGCTAAACACGCGCCCGGTAGCCGGATGATCAATGTTCACGAATGCCTGCATCACAGGCGTGGTACATCCAATTTTGTGGCCAACCACATCACCTAAACCAGCGGCAGTCAGCATCACATTCAATGCGGATTGAATCGCGTAACACTCGGTCATATTTTGGGGCGCCAAATCGTCCGGCAAATGCGTTATGGGCTTCAATGCCAGACGCTGCGGCATTAATAGGGCGGCGGCTTGTTGTGCTCTTGTTTGCAAGATATCCCCTGACTTGGCTTTATGATGTTTACATTCTATTGAGCAAGTCTAGCAAAAATGTAACTTCATCACCCGCTTCTTGTACAAAGCGCTTAAACGCCCTGACTCGATCGACAAATAGATGCATCTTTCAATCAAGCCATCACAAATTTTTCATGTATGTAAAACGCTAATATTTTGGCTTTTGCAAGGGTATAATCCGCCGTTTTCTTTTACCTCGAATACGCGCACCCCGGAGAATAACTAATGAATTCAATCCTTAAACAAGCTGCATGGATAGCGCTTGCACTGGTCGGCGCAATCTCACTGGGAACGGTGGCTCTCTCGCGTGGCGAGAGTATCAATGCGCTTTGGATCGTCGTTGCAGCTGTGGCCATCTACCTGATTGGCTATCGCTACTACGCACGCTTTATTGCCAACAGCGTGATGCAACTCGATGCGCTTCGCACGACACCTGCGGTTCGTTTAAATGATGGATTAGATTACGTTCCAACGAATAAGCACGTACTGTTTGGCCATCACTTTGCTGCCATTGCAGGCGCAGGTCCATTGGTTGGCCCGGTACTCGCAGCACAAATGGGTTACTTACCCGGCATGATGTGGATACTGGTCGGCGCTATTCTTGCGGGTGCGGTTCAAGATTTCATGATCTTGTTTATTTCTACTCGACGCGATGGTCGATCGCTGGGTGATTTAATCAAATCAGAATTAGGATTAGTCCCCGGAGTAATTGCACTATTCGGCACATTCATGATCATGACAATTTTGCTAGCGGTGCTGGCTTTAATTGTTGTGAAGGCTTTAGCTGAAAGCCCCTGGGGTACGTTTACAGTCGCAGCCACCATACCGATTGCCCTATTTATGGGTGTGTATAGCCGCTATATACGACCCGGCCGAGTCGGTGAAATATCGGTCATTGGTTTTGTTCTTTTGATGGCTTCGATCGTGCTCGGTGGACAGGTCGCTGCTGATCCCGTTCTTGGCCCCATGTTCACTTTCGATGGAAAGCAGTTAACGTGGATGCTACTGGCCTACGGCGTCATTGCTTCGGTGCTGCCGGTTTGGTTATTGCTGGCACCGCGTGATTATTTATCGACCTTTCTGAAAATTGGCGCCATCGTCGCGCTTGCGCTGGGCATTGTGTTTGTTGCACCTCAACTCAAAATGCCAGCCGTCACGAAATTTATTGACGGCACGGGCCCCGTTTGGGCCGGCAACATGTTCCCCTTCTTGTTCATTACTATCGCCTGTGGCGCGGTATCTGGTTTTCATTCACTGATTTCATCTGGAACAACGCCGAAGTTACTCGAAAATGAAATGCATGCTCCTTACATCGGTTATGGCGGCATGTTGATGGAATCCTTCGTTGCCATCATGGCGCTGGTTGCAGCATCCATCATTGAACCCGGTGTTTACTTTGCGATGAACAGCCCCGCCGCATTGATAGGCACCACTCCCGAAAGCGCGGCAGCTGCGATTAGCCAATGGGGATTCATGGTCACTCCCGAGATGCTGCAACAAACAGCAGCTGACGTGGGTGAAGCAACTATCATTTCGCGAACCGGTGGTGCACCAACTTTGGCCGTTGGCATGGCGAGCATCTTTGCCTCCGTACTAGGTGGGCAAGCACTAATGGCCTTCTGGTATCACTTTGCGATTTTGTTTGAGGCCTTATTTATTTTGACAGCGGTGGATGCGGGTACGCGTGTCGGTCGCTTCATGTTGCAAGATCTGATCGGCACCTTGGTACCTTCGTTTAAAAATATTCATGGGCTCGCGTCGAACATCATCGCCACGCTGTTATGCGTTGCTGCTTGGGGATACTTCCTCTACCAAGGCGTTATCGATCCTCTGGGCGGCATTAACACGCTCTGGCCATTGTTTGGGATTTCGAATCAAATGCTGGCGGCCATTGCGCTGATATTGGCGACGGTGGTTCTTTTCAAACTCAAGCGTGAGAGATTTGCGTGGGTGACTTTGGTACCGACAACCTGGCTTTTGATTTGCACCTTAACAGCAGGCTATCAAAAACTATTTCATGAAAATCCACGTATAGGATTTTTAGCTCACGCTAACAAATTTCAAGCGGCAGCCGCTGAGGGGCAACTCCTGGCGCCCGCTAAATCAGCAGCTCAGATGCAGCAGATTATTGTGAATGACTATATCGATGCCAGCCTAGCTGCGATTTTTATGGCCGTCGTGCTGTCAGTGCTTTTTTACGGCATTCGCGCTTGCCTGCAAGCCCTCAAAGACCACGAACCGAGCACCCACGAAGCGGATGCAACTGCGCCTATTGGCTCTGCTAATGCATAACCCTAACCGGCTGAAAATATCATGCTAAATGAACTCGGAAAGCTAGGCTCGTATCTCGGGCAGACCGCCAGACTGATGGTGGGTCTGCCTGACTACGATAATTATCTTAATCACATGGAAAAAACGCATCCGGATCAAGCTGTGATGACTTATGAAGAGTTTTTCCGGGAACGACAAGACGCCCGCTACGGCGGTAATGGCCGGATTGCACGGTGCTGTTGAGCCTTGTCTCAGGAAGCTTAGCAAGCGCTTTCAGGCGGCTTTACTGCCGCCGCCTATAAGTACAGCAGTCCAAATAGAAAAAGCCCGAAGTCACAAAGACTCCGGGCTTTTTTGTTTGGTGCCGACTGCAGGACTTGAACCCGCCACCCCATGATTACAAATCAAGTGCTCTACCAGATGAGCTAAGCCGGCTAAAAATCAGACGAGATTATACGTTATTTAATCCGGGTAAGCTTTGGTTTGCCATGGTTCTTTGGCGGATCCGGATCAGGCTTGTCATCGTCATCTCTGGGAACTGACGCAAGCACTGAGGTCAAAATGGGTGCTCCCTGTACTCGATCGTTATCTGTAGTGAGTTTAGCTGCCTGTAATTTCTTAGCATCAGGCTTTTTTTTCCGCTCTTGCTGGTCTTCGCGTTTCACTTCAAACGCCATACCTTGACCATTTTCTCGAGCGTAAATCGCACTCACGTTTTCCACAGGCAGTTCTATCTCGCGCGCCACGCCACCAAACCGTGCCTTGAAATGGATAAAATCATTATCCATCTTAAGATTACCGGTCGCATCAAAGCTGATGTTGAGAACAATCTCACCATTTTTCACAAACTCAGCCGGAACGCGGGTTCTCGCATCAACCGTCACCACAATATAAGGGGTGTACCCATTGTCGGTACACCACTCATACAGCGCTCGCAGCAGATAGGGTTTGGTCGAAGTTTCTGACATACCGTGGCTCAGATATCGCTCTTAGCGACGCATGACCTTTTCGGACGGCGTCAGTGCTTCAATGTAGGCCGGACGAGAAAAAATACGTTCCGCATATTTCATCAAGGGTGCGGCTGTTTTTGACAACTCCACTCCATAATGATCAAGACGCCACAACAAAGGCGCGATGGCAACATCAAGCATGGAGAACTCTTCGCCGAGCATGTATTTATTTTTTAAGAATAAAGGAGCCAGCGTCGTTAAGCGATCGCGAATTTCATTGCGCGCTTTTTCATGGCTTTTTTCTGCTGAGCGCGATTTTTCATTCTCAAGAGAATGCACGTGCACAAATAATTCTTTTTCAAAGTTAAATAGCATCAAACGCGCACGCGCACGCATCAACGGATCAGCTGGCATCAATTGTGGATGAGGGAAACGTTCATCGATGTACTCATTGATGATGTTCGACTCGTACAGAATGAGTTCGCGCTCAACCAGAATCGGAACCTGACCATACGGATTCATGGTCGAAATATCTTCTGGCTTATTAAACAAATCCACATCGCGAATTTCAAAGTCCATTCCCTTTTCAAAAAGGACCAGACGGCAGCGTTGTGAAAATGGGCACGTTGTGCCCGAATAGAGAACCATCATTTTTGCAGTTCCTTGGAAACAAAGAGGGTGAGACATCGACTGCGCCTCACCCTGCTGACGAATATTCTGCTTTTGGCTAAGGCCTGTTTTTGTTTTTAATCAAAACATCTTGCAGGGCATGACAAAACAGAACCTGTTATTTGACTTCTTTCCAGAAAGACGCATTCAAACGCCAGGTCAGAAACACCAAAATAGACATGAACAACAAAACCCACACACCGAGTTGCTGACGCTTGTTTTTTACTGGCTCACTCATCCAAGACATAAAGCCAACTAAATCGGCGATCTGAGTATCGTAGGCCTGTGAACTAAGTTTTCCGGGTTTGATCTGCTCAAAGCCTTCGAACTTGTGCACGGTCTTGGACTCATCGTGCGGGTCCTTCTCTTCAACAAATTTCGCTTTACGAACTCCCTGCAATTCCCACAGCACATGAGGCATAGCAACGTTGGGGTAAACCAGGTTGTTCCATCCTGTCGCACGACTTGGATCTTTGTAGTAAGTGCGCAAATACGTGTAGACATAATCTGCGCCTGAACCTTGACCCGATGACTTAGCACGCACGATCACTGACAAGTCAGGAGGAACAGCGCCAAACCATGCTTTGGCATCTTTTTCAGCCAAACTGACTTTCATCAGATCGCCTACTTTTTCAGAGGTGAAAAGTAAGTTAGCTCGAATTTGATCGTCTGACAAACCAATGTCACGCAAACGGTTGTAACGTACCAATGATGCTGAGTGACAGTTCAAGCAGTAGTTAACAAACAAACGCGCACCATTTTGCAGGGCTGGGAGATCATTACCTCGTTCTGGAGCGTGATCAAGGGGAAAGCCGCCCTCGGATGCGACAGCCAATAAGGGCACTAACGCTATCGTCGCGAGAAATTTTTTAAGCAGTATCATTTCTGTTTTCCTTTGGCGACTTAGTGCGGATGAAATGTCACGCGACTTGGCACAGGTTTAAATTCACCCATTTGGCTCCACCAAGGCATCAGCAAGAAAAATCCAAAATAAATGAAGGTGCAAACCTGCGAGACAAACGTGCCAATAGCTGTCGGTGCCTGCACACCGAGATAGCCCAGTATCAAAAACGCGATACCAAACACGATGTAAACAATTTTGTGCCAATCAGGACGATAACGAATCGATTTGACGGGCGACAAATCTAGCCAAGGCATGCCGGCCAAAATCAACACCGATACGCCCATCAAAACCACACCCCAGAACTTCGCGTCCAATACCAACATGGCGATGATCACTACGACTGCACTTCCCATCACAGCGTTCTTTATCATCTGCGGCAATCTAGTCTTAAGCACAATAAGTGCAGCATAGGCAGCCACACCCACCATCAGCGCCATCATGAATTGCGATGTTGTTGCGCGAAGAATCGAATAGTACGGAGTGAAATACCAAACCGGTGCGATATGCGGAGGAGTCTTTAAGGGATCCGCTGGGATGAAGTTGTTGTATTCCAAAAAGTAGCCACCCATTTCAGGCGCAAAGAAAATCACCGCACTAAAAATGAATAGGAACACTGAAACACCAAAAATATCTTTGGTCGAGTAATACGGATGTGAAGGAATGGTGTCAACACCGTGTCCGTCCGGACCCAAGTTGTCTTTAACTTCGATACCATCAGGATTGTTAGAGCCCACTTCATGTAGGGCGGTCAAGTGAGCAACTACCAAACCTAACAAGACCAAAGGAATCGCAATCACGTGAAACGCGAAGAAGCGGTTCAGGGTCGCATCAGAGACAACATAGTCACCGCGAATCCAGAGTGAAAGATCAGGGCCAATAAAAGGAATCGCACCAAACAAGTTAACGATCACCTGGGCACCCCAATAGGACATCTGGCCCCATGGCAAGAGATAACCAAAAAATGCCTCACCCATTAGGCATAGAAAAATGGCTACGCCAAATAACCAAATCAATTCACGCGGCTTACGATACGAACCGTAGAGCAAGGCACGCATCATATGAAGGTAAACCACGATAAAAAATGCCGACGCACCGGTGGAGTGCATATAGCGAACCAGCCAACCCCATGGCACTTCGCGCATGATGTATTCAACTGAAGCAAACGCGAGCGTTGCATCTGGCTTGTAGTTCATCACCAAGAAGATGCCGGTGACAATTTGAATCACCAACACCAAAGCAGCCAATGAACCAAACAAATAAAGAATGTTGAAATTCTTCGGTGCGTGGTACTTGCCCCACTGATCATTCCAGAGCTTAGTTAGCGGGAAGCGGGAATCAACCCAACCCAATGCTTTCTGAGCTATTGGCGCATCTGCAGGTAGTTTTTTCTCGACAAAAGCCATGATTACGCCTCGCCTTTCTCGTCTTTACCAATCGCGATTCGGGTTTCGCTTAGATACATATGGCGAGGAACCTGAAGGTTATCTGGTGCGGGTTTGTTTTTATAAACGCGACCAGCCAAGTCAAAGGTTGAGCCATGGCATGGGCATAAAAATCCGCCAGCCCAATCATCCGGCAACGAAGGTTGAGCGCCCGTCTGAAACTTGGTCGATGGCGAGCAACCCAAGTGGGAGCAAATACCCACCGCCACCAGAATCTCTGGCTTGATTGAGCGATATTCGTTGCGTGCGTAGGCTGGAGTCAGATCATCGGCATTGCGCTCTGATTTAGGATCAGCCACCAACGCATCCGTTTTCTTTAGCGAAGAAACCATATCCGGGGTGCGTTTAATCACCCAGACTGGCTTACCGCGCCATTCAACGGTTTTCATTTCGCCTGGTTTGAGATCGGCAATGTCGATCTCAACGGGCGCACCCGCAGCCTTTGCTCGCTCAGATGGTTCAAACGTCGACACGAAGGCAGCCGTTGCTGCCAAACCCGCCACGCCGCCGGCAGCACAGGTTGCGACCAACAAGCCGCGACGGCTTGAGTCGACCTGATTTTCGTCACTCATAACAACCCCAATCGATGAAATTGCAAAATTTGTTCGGAACTTCCCATAACCCGCCATTATAGCGGAGCGCCTTTTTTCTTTCAAAGAAACACGAGAAAACACCGACTTTTAGGAAGGTGCTTAGCAAAGGGCAGGCTTTGGGGCACCGATATAGTGCTAAATTGGCAATTAATTACTATAACGTAGGTTGCTTATGTCAGTCAGCCTCAACCGGCCGATCCGAAATCTGAACGAAACCATCGACGGGAAGCAAACCGCGGCGGCGCGCCTCATAAACGGCCTCCCCCCTAGAATGAACAGAGAGCTTGCCGTAAATATGTTTGATATGCGTCTGAACGGTACCAATTGAAAGCCCTAAGGCGCTGGCGACCTTGGCATACGAGCTACCCCGCGCAATCAGCTGCAAAATCGCCGCCTCGCGTCGCGTCAGAGAATTCCACGTTGACCGCACCGAATCGGCTAACAAATTGCTCTGCAATCGCATACGCGTTAGCACTTTACGCGCAATCACAGGGCTGATGGGAGATCCACCGTTGAGCACTTCAAGTAAGGCTCGCACCACTTCTTTATGGCCCGTCTCCTTGAGCACGTAGCCAGAAGCACCGGCTTCGATGCAAGCCAACACCTGATCCTCATCGGAAGACATGGTGATGACCATAATGTCCGCTTGGGGATTAAGTCGTCGACACGCATCGATAACAATCAAGCCCGAGCCATCCGGAAATCCAAGGTCTGTTAAAAGCAAATCACATTGATTTAATTCCAACCAAACCAATGAATCTGCCACCGTGCTGCAAGAACCTGCGAGCAACAAGGTTGATTCCAGTTCAATAGCATTACAAAGAAGACGACGAGTAACCGCATCATCCTCTACAACCATCACTCTGGCACGATACGAAGGTGTACTACGCATAATAAAAGTTTAACCAAACAAGCAGGAATGTCATCGGTGGGCATTCGCTGCACTTTAGTTCCACAAACATACTTAAGGAAATGCTGATTTATTGTGAATTTTATGACGCGCCAGCGCAGCTATATGACGCGGGACCAAGGGAATCAAGGGCTTAGACTCAACTCATTAGTCAAAAAAATATCTCAGCTTTGTTTAATCAGCGCTCACTTAAAACTCTTTTTTCATCGCTCGTAAAAAAATCCCCCCAACACACCAAACAAACTAAAAAAATCGACGATCACATCACGCATAGAACCGCATGACGATTAATTTATTTGGGTAACTAAAGTTAAAGTTAGAAGCTTGAATGAATTCGTTAATCGACCACTCAGTAATATTTTCGACCACCGTTTAGTGCGCAAACAAAATAAATACCCGCGTTAAACCGGATTAGGGATGTCAATGAATTGATGCCGTATACCCAATTGTTTTGCAACATATTCACCCAATGCCTGAACACCATAGCGCTCGGTCGCGTGATGGCCACATGCAAGATAGGGCACACCCATTTCACGCGACAGATGTACTGTCTGCTCTGAAATTTCACCACTAATGTAAACATCTGCGCCCGCATTAATTGCATCGGCAAACATACTTTGCGCAGCACCGGTACACCACGCCACGCGATTCACTAATTTATCTGGATCGCCAATTAGCATAGGCTCACGGCCTAATTTTTTCTGAATGTGGCTTGCAAGATCTCCTACAGTTTTTACATCAGCAGGCGGATCACCTATCCATCCGAGATCTTGATCAGCAAATCGAGAGGTGGGTTGAAACCCAAACAAGCTTCCGAGTTGTGCGTTATTACCAAGCACAGGGTGTGCATCTAGCGGTAAGTGATACGCATATAGATTGACATCGTGTGCCAGCAAAAATTGTAGCCGCCGCTTTAATGGGCCCACCACGCGCGCATCGTCTCCGCGCCAAAAATAGCCATGATGTACGAGCACTGCATCAGCGCCTGACTCAACTGCCGCCTCCAATAAAGCAATGCTCGCTGTCACACCACTGACGATCAAGCCAACGCGGTCTTTACCTTCAACTTGAAGACCGTTTGGGCAATAATCACGAAAACGGGTAATATCGAGCTCACTGGCAAGAATATTTGTCAGCTCGTCGCGTGACACGATCTTCGAATTCATCTCTTTCCCTTTTTATAGTATGCGTCGTCTCTGGTTGCTGTTTGCGCAGGCTGTCACCATTGCCCTTGCGTTGTGGTTCATTGTAGCGACCCTAAAGCCTGAATGGCTCGCTAAAAATACGTCGTCGGCGGGTATATCGTCCACGCGTGTGCCGGTACTGGAAGCGTCTGGCGCCATCACATCACAGGCGACCTACCGCGAATCAGCGCAGCGCGCGATGCCTGCGGTTGTCAATATTTTTACCACCAAAGAAGCAAAACAGACAGCTCACCCTTTTAACAATGACCCGCTGTTTCGACGTTTTTTTGGTGATGGCTTTGGACAAGACGAGCGCCAGTTCAGCTTAGGATCCGGCGTCATCATCAGCCCCGAGGGCTACATACTCACCAACAACCATGTCGTCGAGGCGGCCGATGAAATCGAAGTCGCCCTAGCCGACGGCCGCAAGGTAGCAGCAAAACTCGTTGGAACCGATCCCGACACTGACTTGGCGGTGATCAAGGTCAACCTAACGGGTTTGCCATCGATCACTTTAGGCCGCATCGAAGGTACCAAAGTCGGCGATGTGGTTCTGGCTATTGGCAATCCCTTCGGAGTCGGTCAAACCGTCACCATGGGTATTGTGTCCGCACTGGGGCGCAATCATCTGGGTATCAACACTTTCGAAAATTTCATCCAGACCGATGCTGCTATTAATCCGGGCAATTCCGGTGGCGCATTGGTAGACACTCAAGGCCATCTGCTCGGCATTAATACGGCGATTTATTCACGCAGTGGCGGCTCGCTGGGAATCGGTTTCGCCATTCCAGTAACCACCGTAAAAACGGTGATGGATGCGATTATCAAAAATGGTCAGGTCGTTCGTGGTTGGATAGGGGTCGAGCCACAAGACATCACACGCGAGCTGGCAGAAAGTTTTAATTTACAAAAATCCTCAGGCACCATCATCGCGGGTGTGTTGAAAGGTGGCCCGGCTGACAAGGCGGGCGTTAAGCCCGGCGATATTTTGATCTCTGTCGCTGGCAAGCCAGTTTCCGATACGGTCTCTATGCTCAACCTAGTCGCGCAACTGAGTCCCGGAGAAACCGTCAAGGTGACGGTATTGCGCAAGTCGCGCGAAGCGGTATTCGATTTGACCGTCGGTCGCCGTCCACGCATGAAACAACCCCGCTTGCCACAAGGCGAATAACCATGCACTTGCGCGACCTGGTTCAGTTTTTGAGTGAATTAGAAGAGAACAATAATCGCGCATGGTTTGTGATGAACAAACCGCGTTATGACATTCTGCGTGCAGAACTACTCGAATTAGTGACCGGCTTAATCCAGGAGATTACACTTTTCGATCCAGCGATAGCTGGCTGCAATCCTAAAAAAGCGCTCTTCCGAGTTAATCGCGATTTACGATTTGCGCGTGGCCGTCCGCCTTATAAAACCACCTTCTCTGCAGCAATTACAGCCAGTGGCTTAAAAAAACCTAGCCAAGGTGGTGGGCCTGCCTATTATTTTCATATTGATGCACGCGGCAAGATGTTGATCGCCGGCGGTGAATATCGCCCACCCGCCGACAGGCTTCGTGCAATACGTAACCATATCGTGAATGACCCAAATGGTTTTCGTAAGTTGATGAAAAATGCGAAATTAAATTCAGTATTCGGTGGACTGCAACAAGAAGACAAAACCATACGTATGCCAAAAGGTTTTGATGTCGATTCGCCGAATGCCGAAGCATTAAAGCTAAAGAGCTATATCGCTTGGCATGAAATCAGCGTGCGCACGATGGCTCCATCGACCTTACCTAAACGACTGATGGATGATTTCAAAGCGGCCGAAGCGCTGGTGAAATGGCTGCGGAGCGCCGGCCCTACGTTGTGATGAATTGCTATTAAAGAGCCGCTGTATCAACGGCATCAGACAGTATCAGACGTATCTTCGGGCGCTCTAGTCGCACGTTCAAATAGTGGCGCCAACAACAATCCTACTTCGTACAACAAGCACAGAGGCACAGCCAGAAATAGCTGACTCATGATGTCAGGCGGCGTCACCACAGCAGCAATCACAAACGCGCCCACAATAACGTAAGGGCGTATCTCTTTGAGCTTTTCTACAGTCACCAACCCCATACGAACCAAAACAATGACCACCAC
>Ga0209550_10005080_pt1 | contig 12389 bp, 11 predicted proteins | sample LauGreSuBDMM15SN_2_FD_187567 | JGI IMG/M metagenome (GOLD analysis project Ga0209550, IMG submission 187567) | Freshwater lake microbial communities from Lake Michigan, USA - Su13.BD.MM15.SN (SPAdes) (version 5) | ecosystem: Environmental > Aquatic > Freshwater > Lake | place: Lake Michigan... | reverse complement strand
TATATATACTAGTATATGATTGCATTAATAATAATAATAATAATAATAATAATAGAGTCACGCACTTCTCTTTCGTCTTTCTTATCGACTCCATCGAAATTCGCGATCGGTAAGTCATGATATAATATTTTGATAATATTAATAATTTCTGCTCCGAAATTACCATGTATGTCTTCTTCTTTAGAAGTCGCTTCAACTACATTGGAAATTCCTTTAAATAAGTTTTTTTCTTTATTAAAAGACATCATTATTAAAAATTGACTGAATAGACTTACGTGCTCTATAAATAAAGAAAATAACAATACTGATTTAGTATACATTTTATTATCTTTACTTCTTGTACCATCTAGATATTTTGTCAAGTATGCAATTCTATCTTTAATTGCTGGAATCTCTACTACATTTTGAAACTCTTCTTCAAGACCTAAAATTCTTATTAATTGTGCATAAGCATCTTTATGTCTTACTTCAGATTCGGCAAATGTCATTCCTACGTCACCGACTTCTGTGATAGGCATTCGTTTGTAAAGGTCTGCCCAAAACGTTTTAACGTTAACTTCAATTTGAGCAATCGCTAACATTGAACGTTTAATGACTTCTCTTTCATCATCTGTTATTTTTGTCTTAAAATCGTCAATGTCGGTTGTAAAATTAAATTCAGTGTGAATCCAATATGAGTGGCGTATGGCGTCTTTATATGCTAACAAAGAAGGGTATTCGTAGGGTAGTATATTCACCCTAGGTATAAAAATGTTATTGTTCATGTTTTGTGATTAGTTTGGTGTGGCCCACTCTGGTATTATAATTATGGTATGATTTAGAAATTATCCTAAATCGTTTGACACTTCTTTGTATTTTTGTAATAAACTTTTTCTTAATAATTCCTCTCCAGTCTGCATTTGTTTATTGGTATCTTTACCTTGCACTGAAGTCTCCTCATAGATGTGAATTTGCCCATTAGACATATTCATTTTCGACGGAAATGTGATTCCGTCAGGCCCAAATCTGTTTTTAATAATATGGAATCTTCCCGTTCCTGCTATCTTATCAGTTACCTTTCTAGATAATGAAAGCACAAAATCGGCAATCATTACTTTTGAATAAGACTCTGAAATTTTATCTGCTTCAATAACATCTTGTTCCAAAGCACTTCTGTTTGCCTGTGATGCTGTAAATAACGGCATTTCATATTCTCCTGCTACCCCACGTAAGTCTTCATATATAGATTCTAATTCATGTCTCATTTCCTTTCTAGAAACAGTACCTCTTAATAAATCTGCATAATCGACAATTACTAAATCAGGCTTCTTACCCATTAAAATCATTTTTTCAATATGAGCTCTAATAGTGGAACATGAAGCTGTCTTGGTTGGATAATATTTAATAGTTAAATCTCCTTTTAATTTACCTACCATTGCAGCAATATCATCTTGATTGTATTTTAAATTTTGAGCTGCTATTCCTGTCAGCACCGCGTCATATCTTTGACCTACATATCCTTCATTTAACTCTAAAGTATAATGAACTACATTTAAGCCATTTTTTACTGCGTGAGCACCTACATTAATAAGACCCCATGATTTACCAATACCTGCTGGAGCTACAAACACTACAAGTTCTCCTTTACCAAAACCTCCATCTGCCAAATCATTAATTACTGGCCATGGCGTTGGAATACATGCTCTAACATTTTCCAAATACCTAGCTTCAACACTTGAATTATATTCATGACCTACTGCCTTATCAGCACCAGCTTTCATTGCCATATCAATAGTAGCTTTGATAGAATCATATTCACCTTTTCTTAAAAGTTCTACTGAATCTAAAATTGCTCTTTTAATACACTGATTCTTACAAAAGTCTAAAGTCTCTGCCTTAACAAAATCTAAATCATCAGATTCTAAAAATCTATATGAATCTTTTAGCGTTTCTACTATTGAAGTTCGAACTACATCTCTTTCTACTTCTTGAGTTTTGATTTTAAATACATCTAAAGTAGGAGCACTTCCATACTCATGAAAGTATTTAATAATTTGCTCTACAACCCATTGGTTAGCTTCTGATTCAAAAAACTCGGGCAATAGAATATCTGCTACCTGTTGTAAAAATGCTTTGTCTGTGAGTAGTGAAGATACAATCTTTACTTGAAACCCATGTCCGAAATTACTTAATTTGTCTGCCATATTAACCTAAATATAATATATTCATTTGCATCATACAAATTATTGTTTACTAAATGCTGTGATAGTTCCAAAACTATTTGACAACCATGAATCCACATTTGGAATTACTGCATATATTTTATCTTCCATAAACATCTTTTTAAATTTAAAAGTGTCCATATCTGGAATCTCTCTTTGAGCAATGTCGGCAATAACACCTTTGTAATTAGCAGCTATATCTAAATCTTCTAACGACATAAGTGCCCAGTTAAGTCTTAATTGTGACTCATTATCTACGACTGTCTTATAGACTTTGTGTACGTCTTTGTTCGCTTGTGCAAAGGCTATGATTTCATCCAATGTAACTGTTTGGTCAGTTAATAGCATTGGAAATTTAGCTTGCATTGTTTTAATACCTATTCCATTAATACCTTTGATATTGTCTGAATTATCTCCCATAAATACTTTATAATGAATAAAGTTATGAGAAGGTATTCCAAATTTAGCTTCTACTTCAGGTTGAGTGTAGTATTTCTTTTCTACAGGTCTCCATACCGAAGTCTTTTTATCTACTAATTGAATAAAATCTTTATCATCTGACATTATGATTACTTCACTATCTTTAGGTCTGAACACTTCAGTTGCTAAATAAGCAATAGTATCATCTGCTTCAATATTGTCAATGGAAATAAGTGTCATTGGCAAACATTGTAAGTACTCAGATAATTTATGCATCTGATGACGCATATTTTGTAATTCTTGTTCTTGAGTCATGTCTCCGATATCATCTCGTCTATTAAAACGAGTTGGGACTGATCTACCTTCTTTATAACCAGAGTGCATTTTCTTTCTCCTTGCAGAGCCTCCTTTACCGTCAAAAACAATTATACACCTTGTTGGTTTGAATTGTCGTATAACAGCAGCTATAGATCTCATGAATCCTACATAACCTCCTATATGGTCGCCATCGTCATTGACTAATGGCACCGCACTAAAACAACGAATAAAAGAATTCAGACCGTCGACAATTAACACTTTACTGTCTTTGCCTAGGCCTGAGTTCTGTTTTTCGTGGTCCTCGCGAATTTGTTTCAATAAATCAGCGTAACCTTTTATCATAACTTAAGAATCTTCTCCTTCAAATTCTGTTTGGATTTCGATATCATCTACTCCAAAATGTTCTCCGGCTTTGTAATTAATAATGTATTTTTCACAAATCGTTCTATATACTTGCTCTTTCATTTCAGGATCGTCTATTAATTTCTTTTGAAAATCTTTAGATTGAAATTTAATTATTTCACCCGTGTCTGTGTTAGTATAAGTATACCACGCACCTGCTTGAGTTACTAAATTATGATTTTTCAACACTGTCAACCATGAACCGTAATCGTCAATTCCAGAGTCAAAATAAATTTCATAATCTACAGAACGTAAAGGCGGGCCCATACGATTTTTAACTACCTGAGCTCTAGTTGTTATTCCTAACACTGCTTCTGGAGCATCCGTTGATTTTGCTAATTTAATTTGTCCTACTGATTTTAAACGAAGACGAACTGAAGAGTGAAATGCTATTGCTTTCCCTCCTGAAGTTGTCCATTGGTCTCCAAAGGATACCCCTAATCGAGTACGTAACTGATTTGTAAATATTAAACAAATACGCTCTCTACCAATAAAATTAGTAATTTTACGCATTGCTTTCGATAGAATGATTGCTTTTGAAGTCGCCCATCCATCTTTGTCATAGTCAGCCGACATTTCCTGTTTAGTAGATGCTCCTGCTACCGAATCCACTACAATTGTCACTAATCTATTTTTAGCGTTTTTTCGTACGGATTCTGTAATTGATTCGATTGATTCGAATATGTCTTCAACTGTATCTAAAGGAACGTATAACATATCCTTTAAATTAATGCCTATCGCTTCTAGGAACTCACGAGAAACTGCATTTTCAGTATCAATATATACTGCTAATCCTCCTTTTCGTTGAGTGTCTGCTAGCGCGTGGGCAGCCAATAAAGATTTACCTGAAGCTTCTAAACCTGTGATTTCGATAATTCTTCCTACTGGCAATCCTCCATTCGGTCTATTTGAAATAGCCAAATCTAACATTGTCGAGCCGGTTGAAATCCATTCATTCACATCTGACGGTGAGTCTGTATCGCCTTCTAAAAAATAAGCTACTTTATAATTAGAGCTTTTAAATTTCTTATTAAGGTTGTCAGCTAACACTGAAGCTAAGTCATCTTCTAACTCAGATTCGTCTACTGGTTTTGTTGTTTTTTTCGCCATAGTTAATCTAGAGAAACCATTTGGTTACTCAATATTATTGGTTAAATAAGTTGTCGAATGCTGAAGCTACATCGTCTACTTTTGCTACTGGAGCTGCTTCAGAGATAGATGCTTGATTAGCATTGGTCTCTTTTGCTGGAGCTGTAGGAGTTTCCTCTGCCGCATTTTCTGGGTCTAACCAATTATGCAAAAGTTTAGTCATTTCATCGTAAGTATACTCTTTGAAGATGTCTGTCGCTTTTGGTTGGTTACCTAATTTTTCTAGTATTACTTTGTTATCAGTTACAGGAGTTTGATTAGGTTTAACACGAATAGAAGTTTCTGGAAATGATTTTCCTGTTTGATCAGCTGCTTTGAATTCAACTGCTACATCACGTCCAGCAACTGGATCTGTGATATCTCCATAATCAGGATCTGCAATAAATCCTAAAAGTTCTTGATAAACTGATTTACCAAAGCCCCAAAATTTAACTCCTTCTTCTTCTTTACCTCTTACGATAATTGGAACATAACAACGCATTGTTGGCTCTAGTTTTTTACCAGCTTTCCAATCGTCTGAATTTCCTGTTGATTTAAGTTTTTCTCCGAACTCTAATATTGGGTCAGGGCGACCGAATGACATTGGAGATAGAACTGATTTACCACCGAAGTTATAGTGGAAATAAAGTTCAATAAATGGATTCTCTCTATTGTGTTGATATGGCACAATACGAACTACTTGAGTTCCTGGTTCTGGTTTCCATAAATTGTTTTGTTTAGAAGTTACATTTTGTAATGAGTTTAGCTTCTGTTTAATTGCGTCTAAGTTAATAGCCATGTGTTTAAAATTTAATTGTTAATGAATATTTAATAATTAGTAATTGGTAATGTATTTTGAGTGTCTAGAATAATCAATCTACATTCGCAACTTCTAATATAACCTTAATATATGGTAACCTTTTGAAGTCACCTAATATTTCTTATTTATTTTTCTTGGCATCTGTATAAACGGTTTTTAACCATTTAACGAATCCCATTTTCTCGTCTTGTTTAATATTTGGATATTCTTTGAAGAATTCCACTGCAAACGCATTAAATGTAATTGCATCTTTTGCCATTAAATCAATATCTGACATTGCAGATTCTTTCATTGCTTTTTTTATTTCTTCTTTGATAAGAGCTTTGAATTCAGATGCTTTCATATTATAAATTTATAATTTGGTATACTTTGGTATTTAATACTTTTAGTTCATTATTAGAAGTTACTAGTAAAGCATTAGAATATTTGGTCCAATCCACAGAATATTTATTATCTAATATTCCGTCGTTTTCTTTTCTAATTAAAGCATTCAAAGAATTAATAGTGTATAAAGTATTAGTTTCTTTTTTTCTATGAACCAACATTGCTGCTGGTAATTGTTTTCTATGATTTCCTTTTTCAACATTGAAACTGCATATAAGCTCTTCGCTGCTATCTATGGAAAGTACAAATATTCGTTTGTAAACTACCTCGTAAGTCTTTGAAATCATAGTTACTGTATGATCTAAAGAATCTTCTATACAAAAAAGGCAAATGAGTTGTACCAATGTGATATTTTATAAACGATATTATCATATATAAATATGTAACTAGTGTCTTTTCGGTACAATCATGTTATTGTAATCTGGCCCTATTTCCAACTTCACAGGAAACTTTCCTCCCTGCTCTAATTCTTCTTGAATCAATTTAACAAGCGTAGCGCCGTCTCGTTTGTCGAAATCGTATAAGAAGCTATCATATGTATAAAGTATTAGTTTACTTGAGTACGCCTTTGTACGTAGAAGTATGTTATGAATTACGGCCATGTTCCTCTCGGTTTCATAAGACTGTAATAAATAGTTTAAAAGCTTTGCTGCATTCATATCACCAAAGAATGATTTAAACAATTTTCTTCCAAACATAGGTGTTTCGATATACCCTTCATCTTTATACTGACTCCAAATTAATTGAGTATATCTATGTATTTTTTCAAAGAATGGAATCTCCAAATACTCTTGACCTATACCACCATAAAGTTGCCGAAATGAAATAGATTTTGCTTCTGAATATTCTTCAGGAGTAAGAGTTTCTTTTTGAAAATAAAATTTACCTAAATACTCATGCACTGAACATCCTTCTGGAAATTTATAATCAACTAACTCTGCTAGAAGTCTTAAGTGATATGCATCGTAATCAAAAGAAAGCATAAAACCGTTTTCTCCAAACCTAGAACAAAATGCACCACGTTGCCCATTGTCTTTGTTCAATGCCGCATAATTTATTCCTCCAAATCTATTTGAAGGTCTTCCTGTCGTAGTATATATGTTATATTCAGTATATGCAAAGTTCTCATATAAAGGAGCTTGTTTGAATTGCTTTTTGTATTGATCGTAATGAGTGAATAATCCATTTTGCTCTATTTGAGCAAGTGAATCTAAAATCAACTCATTGTAATTGGTAAAGGCTACATCTTCATGAAAGAAATCATATACATCTAAAAATCTTTGAGCAATTGCTTGACCTTTTTCAATATGCTTTGTAATTGGAATAATTGCATTTAAATCATTGAACTTTTCAAAATGACGAGTAAAGAACTCGTGGGCGGGTGTATCAAAATCATCTTCAATAGGTTGGTTCTTATGAAAGTACTCAACCATATTCATATCAATTATATTTTTACGATCTAGAAATCTTTTAAATTTCTTTTTACCATAAACAAATAATTTATTATCTTCTGGAAATTGATTTAGTAATTCTTCAGGAAGTGAAAGCCCTTCAGTATGATTGAATACAATCATTACTTCTTTGTCTAAATTAATTACATACACATAAACGACTGAAACAGAATCTGTATAAACTGGTCTTTCGCCATTACAGTAAGTGGGTACGATGATCCAATCGTAGCCTTTAGACTTTTCTAGGAATGACTCAAACTCTAATTTCGTTTCTATAATTTTCATAACCTAGACAATATATATAATTCTTTTGTTTTAACCAAATAATTTTTTAATGTCGTCTTTGACTGTTATAGAATGAATGGATAATTCTATATAATCAGTTAAGAAGTTTTTGAGTCCTGCAAATTCATGATCTTTTAAAAACACAATTCTTTGGTTGGTATCATAAACTCCATAAACGATGTTTTGAGTAGATTTATCATCATTAAGTGGACCGGTTAATTTCCAATCAACTTCAGTAGCCATATATAATTTATTATCTATTCCTCCTTGCTGCTTTTTCCAAGATAAAAATTGATCTTTATTAATTTCCATAATGTCTTGGAAACTAGAAAAATTTCTTCTTTTAAGAAAGTATCTAATTGTCTTACCTAATTTATAATCATCTAAAGTAGGAATTGGAAATACAGAATGCGGTGCTACAGAAGTTGGTTTTTTAATTATAGCATCATATTCAAAATTATTAGGCTGCTTTATTATATCGACGTATGGAATTAATTTTTTAGAATCAGCTTTATGAAATACTGCCCCTGTCAATACAGTCCCATCTATGTATTTATGATAAAATCCTTTGAATTCAGTTCCATCTTCTAACATCCATTCTAATCCATCTGTGCGAAGATTATTTACAATATGAGATGCTGGATAATATAATTTATTTCTAGTATACATTTTAATATGATGGTTGAGTTCTACAAACAGTACTTAATGTGGTTGTCCAGTCATTTGCTGAAATAGAATGATCTACTTTAGTTACTGTAAAACATATTTTGGCTTTCTTATATGCTGCTGGAAGATAATTAGTAGTAATTGCATTTCCAAATAAAAATCCGTTGATGCCATCTAGAGTACATGAAAATTCAATTGGCACTGGAAATGCTTCCGTTCCTGGCGTTACACCGTTAGCAGTTTCACCTGACGTATACATCCTTTTAATTGCTGCTCGCAATGCATTGACATTTTTAGGTGACGGTCCAATACCTTCTGGATCTTTTGGGTCAGGCGGTCCTTGCGCATCTATTTTTATTCTAGCATCTAAATATGAAGTTGCTGGGTCTCCTTTTGTAGGAGTATCTTTTGCAGTAACTCCATTAATAGTTGCCATTACAGCACCTGACGGTGACGAAGTAGATGTATTTCCTACATACGCAGCTGTGGCCATTTCTGACGGTACTTTTGCTACTAATGAAATACTTCTACAAATACTACCTCTGGTAACAGCTTCTATAGAAAGTGGAGCAATTGCAGCGTCAATAAAATTAGAATCTACAATTAAAAATTCCATTGGATTTTTAGGATTCTGTGACATAGACAATTTAAATCTTGTTCCAGTATTTAGATTAATAGAGTCAAATAGTTTTGCAAATAGTTTTGCAATTGAAGTATCCGCAGATTTTGCATTATTACCTTTGTCATCTGCTAATTTACTTACTATATCATTTAAGTGAGTAATACTAATCATAATCTTACTTAAATCTCCTCCTGAAAATTCGCCTTGATGTGTAGTGAATCCTAATTTCATTTTTCCTCCATATGTTGCATATGGCTCAGGTAATAAAATTTCTTTTGGATTTCCTGATACAAGCATATCTGAGCCTCCCGACGGCACATTTCCTTTCGTTACAGTGCCATCACATTTAATAGCGATGTCTTTAAGTTTTGCTGACGTATCATGTATTTTTTCAACTGCTAATTTAACAAATGCTTCTAAAGATACATAATAATGAGGAGTAGCTTCTTCGCCATCTTCTCCATCTCCTGTTCCCCAAGACTCAGGAAATTTAACATTTCCTACACCGTCAGGTCCTACAATCTGTTCTGCCTGACCTGTTAATCCTTGAACAATTACATCTAATGCACCCATTACAGTGTCTCCATGCACTTTATTACCTAAAGCATCTGCAACTTCTTTTCCTTTTGCATCAGACGCAGGATTGGCAGCAGCTCCTAAAATAGCTATTCCTTCTCCCATTGCATTACATACACAATCAAATCCTCCTACAGGATTAACTTGATAGCTAAAATTATATACAAATCCTTTGAAGTTTCCAGGCGCGCCACCTGCACCGCCGGCTCTATTCCATCCATAATTTACATTAACTTCAGCCCCTAAATCAAAAAATGCTTGTTTACCATCTAAATCGTTTAGATTATAAACTGTAAATGAGATATCGCACTTTAATACAGAACCAAAATCTCCTGCGCTAGATATTTTAACTGAGTTGATGTGTGGTTTTGGATTGAATGCTCCTGCAGATGTTCTGCCTGGTTCATATAACCCGGCTCCGCCTATACCTCCTCCTGTCACTAATGATAGCGCTGCTGAGTTACCATTTTTTTTATTAGTTGCAGAAGCATCTGCATAAGCCATTTTTTGATTAAGCCATGCAAGAGCACTTGAATTTCTTACTGCGGCTGAGTATATACTAGACCGTGCCCCTAGAGCTCCTGCTACTCCGCCATCGACTGCAGTATAAAAAATAGTTTCTGCCATTATCTAGATGTATTTTGATCTTTATATAACATTAATACTTCATTGTAATCTTGAGGTATTCTTAATTGAATCCCAGGTTCTAAATATAAGGAATCCTTTCGTAACTCAGGATTAGCTGCAGTGATTATCCACCAAAATTCTGCATTAGAATAATATTTCCATGCTAATAAATCTAACCTATCTCCAATTGTAGTTATAACATATATATCAGAAAAACTTAATGGAATTGAAGGATCTAATAACGAATCATAGTATCTTCGTTTGTTATCTTCGTCTAGTTTTGATTTTTGCGTAAATAAATAGTTGATATATCTTGACATAATAATTAAATTTATTTTGTATCAGCGTCTCCTAACCAATTATTAGGCCCTGCTGATGTTGTTCCATTCGGTGATAAACTATATGCTCTTCCCATTTTTTGTGGTCTATAATCTCCAATTACGGTAAGACTTACTGACACTTCAATCATCATTGGAAGTTGTTTTGAAACTTGACCGGGCCCTTCTTCAGCAATATCCCAAGTAGCATCATCTGGAATTGTATAAGATAATGAAGTTAAGAATCCTGGAGTTCTATAAAACATATCTCCAATTGTAAATCGCATCATTGGCCCTGAAGGTTTTGATCCTCCAGCTATATCTGGCATTGTGTATGTAGATAAATAATTTAATTTTCTCCACATTGGAATCATTTCAGATCGAGTTGTAGCGGCTACAGTAAAATTAAATGATACAGATCGCTCAAAAGATGAATACAAATAAGCACTATCTGGTCGCCCCATAATAGCTATTGCATCCCATCCAGGTGAGAAGCTATCTGTAAATCCATTTAAGGTTGCTCGAAATGCCATTATATTTTTACCTTCAGTAGCATCTTCAAAAAAGAATTTAATAAAATCTTTATGAGTGCCTGGATATGGATCGCCGCTACCAATATCTAACGCAGTTATCATATCGCCTTCGAAGTTAGTGTCTGAAGTTAATACAGTTCTATTACCTCCGAAATCATTTCCTTTCTTTATAAAAAGTTTAGGATCTGTCGGTTTAAATTTTTGAAGTCTACCCGGGCTACCTAAACCATATCCCGTTTTGTTTTGTATATCATTCGTTTCAAAATACTTTTCGTCAGAGTTCAATCCAATTAATTTCTTTTGATCGGGGGATAAACTTCCAGCTTTATTAATATCATTTCTAAAATCATTAGGTATTGTTCTAGAAACTCCATTTTGTTTAGGTATTTTATTGTATGCTAAAGTAATGTAATCATTAATATCATTTTTAGGGCTATTTGGATAACTTGCAACTTTCGCTGTATTAGTTTCAATATATTTTACTTCAGTTCCTAATCCAGTATTTTTAGCTCCTGGCGTTAGTTTATCTTTAGTTACTTTAGTAATAGCAGTTTTTAAACTGTCCTTAACTTCTTTGTCATTAGCTTGATCAAATAATTCAATATTATCTGGCGTATTTTTATTAGTATCTTTATTAGGATCAAAATCATGATTAGTTTTTGCTCTTAAATTACCTGCATATTGTTTATCACTATATGCTTTACGTTCTGCTAGCTCGTTCGATTCTTTAGATATTTTACCTGCCGATAATCTATCTTTTAATTGGTATGGATTCAAATCCATATCATCGGTAGATTTAGAATAAGCGGTTTTACCATATTCCTCAGCAGTTGGTTTTAATGAGGAAGGTAACTTATCAATATCTAATTTACCTTGTGGAGTTTGAGTACTAACTGTATTTGAAGATTTATATACTGTCTTAGCTTCGTTAGTTGCATATTGTTTATCAAATGTATATAAAGTTTTCCAATTTTGTTTTAAAGCTTGGGAAACTGATTTATCATCTGTAAATACAAATCTAGATATAGTTGTCGTACCAATACCATATACAGAATTTGGTCCTGCTAACCCAGATAGTATTTGTATTGGAGCTCCATTATGGCCAGATATTGATTTTAATTTAGCAACTGTTTTTTGTAAAACACTAGCAAATTTACCAACTTGCTTTTTTTCTTGTTTTCCAGGTTTTATAGCAGGAAGTAAATCTTTTCTAAGTTTTATTAATCTATTACCTTGAGGAGTTCCTAATTCATATGTTGTTATATTTTTATAGCTGTCTCCGTCATTTCTAGCTTTGATTACAGCTTCATAATTACCTGTAGCGTTTAATATAGGAATTCCATGAGTAGTAAAGTGCAATCCAAATGCTGTTGTTGGCACAGATAACAATGAAGTAATTCCAGAGTGAATTCTAGAAGGTCTTCCTAATAAAGTTGGACCTGAAGATTCAACTTTTGGATTGGTTAAACCTAGACCTACTTGTTTAACTACCCATAATAAACCTTTTGGAGATGCCATCCATTTTGCAATTCTAGCAGTGTCTAATGCTGAACGTTCCACAGCAGTTGTCATACCACCGCTAATCAATCCATCATCAAATGCTCCTGGAGAAGTTCTGAAACCCCATCTTCTTCCTATA
>Ga0209550_10005078_pt1 | contig 12393 bp, 13 predicted proteins | sample LauGreSuBDMM15SN_2_FD_187567 | JGI IMG/M metagenome (GOLD analysis project Ga0209550, IMG submission 187567) | Freshwater lake microbial communities from Lake Michigan, USA - Su13.BD.MM15.SN (SPAdes) (version 5) | ecosystem: Environmental > Aquatic > Freshwater > Lake | place: Lake Michigan... | reverse complement strand
AGCTAGCTATGGCGCGGCGTATTTATCAAGTTGCTTTGGAAGCAGATGAGTCTGAAAAGCAAAAATATAAGGATGAATTTTTATTCTATTCTAGGTCTGCAAGTAAATCAGAAAAAGATAAGTTGCAAAAAGATTGTCCTAATTGGATGGAAGCTAGCGTAGCAACCTCGCAGCAGCCGATTCCAGCCGCTGCCCCAAAGCCCGCCGTAACAAAACTAGCGTCAGCTGCAGTATTGCCGGTTGGTGATGTGACTTTGAAGGAAGGGGGTGAAGAGGGAAAAGTGGGAAAAATGGCTAAGGCATCTAAAGGTAAAAAACCAAAGCTTACTGAATACCAGAAAAAAAGTTTAAAAAAAGCTGCAAAATTAGAAGCTAAAGTTGCGACGCAAGATGAAGATTTAGAAGATGCTCCCGAAGAGGCCACGATTATGGTTCAAGCTGCGGCAAAAATTGAAACCGATATAATGCAACCCAAGCCAGAAGAGATTAAAGCCAATGAAGGGTCGCATCCTTCGGGGGTTGAGACGACCTTAGCTGCTGAAGCTCAAGTTAAAAGTGATCCAGAGCAACTAAAGCCAGAGCCAGAGCCTAAACCAGAAATAATCCAAACCACAATCCAATCAGAACCAGAGCAGCCTTTAACACCAGATTCACAAGCTCCCAAAAAGCCATCAATTTTTTCTGCGGTCGCGCCAGCATTCGTTCCAAAAAAACAACAGCAAATGATAGATTTTCTTAGCGGACCTCGCCAAGTAAAATCCATCGCAGATCTTCCTGAATTTTTACAAGAAATTCTGACCAATGTTTTTGCAAAATATCCACCAGAATCCACCCACATCTTACTAAAAGGCAGCGCGGTTTGCTCATCAAAATCTACAAGACAACCAAACGATCTCGATATTGGAGTAATCGTTGAAGGAATTAGATTTTGGAAAATGGTTGATATCAAGCAGCTTATCTCGATTTTTGGTATAGAAATAGAAGGGAATGAAATTCCTATTTATCTCGGTCCAAGGGAAGGTGGCGGCGAATTTACTATTAATATAAAAGATCCAGTAGCAAAACTCGACCTATCTTTTTATAGCCGCGACAGGCTACCACCAACGCATCTTGGCTGGATAACTAGCAGAGAAACAGAAATCTTAATTACTCAAGGCGTGGTTTACCAAATAAAGCCAGCAGGACTTTTGCAGCATTTGCAAGAACATAAAATAACAGATCCTCAATTTTTTATTAACCCCCATGCGCGCGATTTAATTTTAAGATTATGCTTTCTTAATACTATTGGCGAAATTGAAACAGGGGAAATGGAAAAAGCCTTATTAGCAATTAGACCAAGCAATCCCATAGATCTTCTTTTGCAAGAATTTAAGATAGAAATGACTGATGGTTTAGATGAAAAATTTAATCATAAGATGACTCAATTCATGGAAAGACACGCTCTTGATGAGAATTTAAAATTCACCTTAGTTAAAAATTTATTATCAATGGCGGAATTAAATTTATCGCTAGACGAAACTGAGCAAACAATGGTTGATTTGTCGCAAAGTTGTCCTCATAAACCTATCTACCATCAAAGTCTGCGTGACGCATTTATTAGCACAATTGTAAGCCTTCAGGAAAAATTATCCAAAACTATTGTTCCAGCTTCCACTCCAAATGTAGGCGCTGCTGCTAGCGGTGAATCATTGGTAAAAAAAGAAGGTCATGCAATTGGGTAATAAAATTGCCCAACTTATACCAGTTCCATTAATAAATAAACTTCTGTCATCGCAAGCCTTGTCTTGCAAGGCGTGGCAATCCATAAGGTGGCATTAAAAGTATTATGCGCTAAAAAATATCTACTTCAAATTATCCTGCTTCAATCTCGCAACCTTTTCTTGCAACAATTTCAAAAACTCCGCAATACCCTTTTGCGAAATGGCAGAATTAAACTCCGATCTTTGAGTTTCAATCAAACTCACGCCTTCCGCAATAAAATCAAGAATCACTAATTTGCCATCTTTTTCCTTCACGCGAAAATCAACAGAAATTGCAATATTAGAATCGCGCGGCATAAATTCAGCCTTTGCCACATAAAAACTTTGCTGCATTGAAACTTGATTCACAGTAAATTTGCGCCCATTATAATTTTTAAATTTTGGACCATAAGTATTAATCATAAATTCACGATAAAGCCTACGAAATTCTTCTTTTTGAGCATCATTAGCTAGGCGATAATTTTTACTTAAAACAAAGCGCGAAATCCAATCCGCATCAATTACGCCATCAACCACCGCAATTATTTGTTTCTTTTTTTCACTTTCCGAAATTTTCTGCCCCGCAATATTAATAATTTTATTGCCAATTGTCTCAACAAACTCCTTTACAGCCTTGTCATTGACGCTTTGCGCAAAAGCGTTAAAAGAAAATAATGACAATAGCAAAGTGATTAAAATTTTTTTCATAATATTATTTATTAATTTCATTGGCGCGCCTTTGTAAATAAGCGCTGCGAACTGTTGCGTAAGAATCGAATGAATCTTTTCTAATGTCGTCAATAATTTGAGTCAACGATTCTCTAGTGTCAATTACTGAAAGGGTGGTGAGGGATATTAAATATTCCGTTTCAACAATTTTTCGACTATTGCCAAGTTCAAGCATATTAAATCCATCAGGGCTAATTGCTCTATTTGCCGCATATCCACTAAAATCTCTAAGCGTGCTTGGACCCAAAAGCGGCACCATTAAATAAGCGCCAGAACCAATATTATAATAACCCATAGTTTGCCCAAAATCTTCATAAGTATAGAAAATTTCTTTTTCCGCAGCAACATCGACAAAGCCAAGCCCACCAAGGGTTGAATTGATTAAAAAATTTGAAAAAGTTGCCAAACTATTATCAACTTTTCCTTGCAAAAGTGAGTTAATTGCCGAAAGCGGAAGCGTTAAATTATTGAGAAAATTTCTAATGCCTTTTTTCCCCTGATCGGGAACGCCGCTGTGATAAACCTTCACTACATATTGCAAAATATAGCGATCAAATTGGTCGTTAAAAACATAAATTTTGCGATTGATTTTCTCAAGCGGATCATAAATTTCTAATTTATTTTCATTGCTATATTCTTCAAAATCAAACTCATCATCAAGGCTATCTTGCGAAGGTTTATCAAGCAGCAAAGCGGTTTGAATATTGTCTTTGTTTTTTGCAGCCAAAGCGCAGTCAAAAATAAAAATGCTGGCAGTGATAATGGAAAATATTTTTAAATAGCTTTTAAGCATGCTTAAGAAGACGAGTTTTTAATATGCTCTAAAAGCTCATTAGCCTTTGGATCGTAAGCTGGATTTTTTCTTAATAATTCTTCCAAAACCTTTTTCGCCGCCTCATTTTTATGACGCAAAATCAAGCAATAAGCATGTTGAAAATAAGCATCAGGATCATCTGGCCAAAATTTTCTCATTAAAAAAAAGCGAATTGAAGCATCCTTCAAGCGCCCATTTTCAAGGTGTTTCAAGCCAAGCTCATAATTAGTGCTATGCAAATCTTTCATTTTTTCTTTAATGGAAAAATATTCTTCTCTGCTTTGTTTTACCGATTTTTCAACAAAATCCAAGACCTTGGTCGACTGCTCGTTAAACTTCTTGATAAAGCCAGCTTCAGGTTTTTTTTCTTCAGACTTTCTGCCAATAATTTTGTTAAAAATTTTTTTAAACATCAGTTAAATTATTTTTTTTGATAAAGGAAAAAAGCATTATGCCAAGAGAGTTGAAATTTTCTATTATCATTACTCAAATTTTTCAAATAGAAATTTCGCAACTGTGCCAGCCTGCTTGCGGGCGGATTATTTTTTTGAGAATTATAATTTCCGCCAATTTTTTTTATATATTTTGCCGCCGCAATTATATCAAAAAATTCCTCAATATAAATTTCTTTTTCACAATAAATTTTTTGCAAATTATTTTTTTCCAAAAGATTTTCAATTGCAGAAATTTGCGGAAATTTATTAACCAAAAAAACATCATCAACAGCCAATTCATCAAGGCTAGAAGCGCTTGGAATGCAAAATGCAATAATTCCACCACGCGCTAAAAGATTAGAAAATTTCTCAAAAGATTTTTCAAAATCATTAATCCAATGCAAAGCAAAGGATGAAAAAATCATGTCAAATTTTTCATCAATAAAAAGCAAATTTTCTATATCGCAAACAATCGCCGAAACATTTTTAGGGCGCTGCCATTTCGACAGCATTTCGCTTGATAAATCTGTCTCAATAATTTTTACATCCTCATTTATTTTTAAAATCTCTTGCGCCACAAAACCAGTGCCAGAGCCAAGATCGAGAATATTTTTATCGCCGCTAATAAAATTTTTCGCCAACCCAACCAATTTGCGCGCAACATTTTTTTGCATCAAAGCCAGCGCGTCATAATTTATGCTGCCGCGTGAAAAATTATTTTTAATGATTTCCTTATCAAGCGCGGAATTATTTTTCATCAACCTTTGCCGCTTCTTCTTCAATTAATCGCACAATGTGATCAACCAATCCTTCACTTTCCACTTTATGGCTAGGCTCGCCATTAATATAAACATTATGACGATTAGAGCCGCCACCAGTAATGCCAATTTTAGTATGCGCCGCCTCACCAAGTCCATTTACCACGCAACCCAAAATCGAAATTGTTAGCGGAGTTTTAATTTTTTCGACGCGCTTTTCCACTTCTTCAACAGTTTTAATCACATCAAAAGCCTGACGCGCGCAAGAAGGACAAGAAATTATATTCACACCGCGATGACGCAGCCCCAAAGTTTTTAAAATTTGATAAGCAACCTTAACTTCCTCTTGCGGATTAGCAGAAAGCGAAACGCGCATAGTATCGCCAATTCCTTCCCAAAGCAAGGTTCCAAGCCCAATTGCCGATTTTATTGTTCCCGCAGTAAAACCGCCAGCTTCAGTAATTCCAATATGCAAAGGATAGTCGCAAACCGCCGCCAGCGCGCGATAACTAGCAACCGCCAAAAAAACATCCGAAGCTTTTACGCTAATTTTAAATTCAAAAAAATCATTATCTTCCAAAATTCTCATATGGCGCTGCGCCGACTCTACAAGCGCTTCCGGCGTTGGAGTTTTATATTTTTGCAATAAATCTGCCTCCAGCGATCCAGCATTTACACCAATGCGAATTGCGCAGCCATAGTCTTTTGCCGCCTTAATAACTTCTTTAACTTTCTCATCCGAGCCAATATTTCCGGGATTAATGCGCAAACATTTTGCACCCGCCATAGCCGCTTCAATAGCGCGGCGATAGTGAAAATGAATATCGGCAATAATTGGAACAGGGCAGTGCGGAATAATTTTTTTCAGCGCCGCGCTGCTTTCTGCATCGGGAACCGAAATGCGCATTAGCTCTGCGCCCGCTTCAACGCATTCATTAACTTGACGAATAGTTCCTTCAACATCCGTAGTTTTAGTGTTAGTCATCGACTGCACTGAAATTGGCGCATCGCCACCAACCGCAACGCTTCCTATATAAATTTTGCGACTTTTACGGCGATGCACCGCGCGATAAGGCCTAATTTCATTTAAAGCATCTTGCATTTTCTAAGAAATTGATTGGATAAATTTTTCAAAAAATTCTTTATGTTCTTGCAGCAGCAAATTAACCGATCTTTCATCAAAATTTACTTGCAATGCAAGCGAAGTAAAATCTCTAAAACCGCTTCCAGCAAAGCTTGAAAATTCATTAATTTTTTTAATTTTAAGATAACTTAAAACCACAATCAAACGCACTAAAATTTCTTTGCTGGCAATGTCTTCAAGGTTGATTTTTGTAGCTTCTTGAGAAGAAAAATCTTGATTAATTTTTATAAAATTATTTTCCGCAACTTCCATAATATTTTCAAAAAATTCGATATAAAATTTTTCGACATTTTCTTCATTCATCGCAAAAATATCGCCCCAAATTTCGCCGTCAGAATAATCAAGTCGAAAGGCATTTTTTACAAAATCATTAGTAATATTTTCTGGCGAAAATTTTGCGGTTAAAAATGACAAAAACTGCGGCAGATGCGAAACTAAGGCATAAATTTCATCATGCTTTTCACTTTCTAAAAACTCTTCTTGTGCACCAATTTCTTTTATTAATTGCGAAACTTTTTCATCTTTTTTGCAGATTATAAATTTTTTATTTTCAAATAAATCATCGCGCGAATTTTCAAATCCGGCATTTTCCAATCCAGCAATTGGATGGCAAGGCACAAAGTTTTGCGGGCTATTTTGAAAGTCAAAATTTTTCACCGATCCCAAATCAATTACCAAAGATTTTGTCTTAGAAATTTCCTCAAAAATTTCTTCATAAGCCGCAAGCGGAGCCGCAATAACAATTAAGTCAAACTCGTTTAATTCCTCTGCCGACAAAACTTGCAAATCGCCAAATCCATTATCAATAACTTTTTCTAAACTGGCTAAATTAATGGCTTCCTCGTCAATATCGCAGCCAATAATTTGAGCGCTTAAATTGTTTTTTCTAAGAGTTTTGGCAAAAGATCCGCCAATCAAACCAAGTCCAATAATTAGAGTTTTGTTAAAAAGCATAGGATTATTTGTTTATGTGCTTGAAAGTTTTAAATATGAATTTACTTTCTAAGAATAATTTTTTAATCAACAATTAAAATAAAATCCCTTACAGCAATGAAAAATGCGGCGCTTAAAATATTTGTAATTTTTATTGTCGCCTCTTTTACCTCTTCTTGTAAAAATAGAGTTGTTGATGTAAAAAGCCCTTGTGTTTCAACCGAAGACGGACCATGCGGACAAAAAAAACCAATCAATGATTGGTGGTTAAAACACTCTAAAAAATCTTAATTGCAATATGGCAGATAATTCAAATAGCTCAGGCGGACAAAGTTTTGCCGAAAGATATAAGAAAAAAGAATCAACTTTCACTGCGCAAGCAGCTAAAGATCAAAAACCACAACCAACCCAAAACAATCTTTCTGACCTTGTGGCACAGAAAGACGCTATTAACAATAAAAAACAAGTCGATCCAGTTAAAAAAATGCAAGCAGAACTTATTTACCTTGTTAAAGGAATTGACGCAGGCCGCAACGCTTGGTACTACGTCTTAGTTGATCGTTTAAAATTACAATTATTTTTGAAGGCCTTGAATGATGATATCATTCACCTCGAAAATTATGGAAAAATTCTTTATTCAGCCTATGGCGACGAGCCTCCTGTTGAAATCACTAACAGATTAAAAGAAGAATACGGAATTGATTAGTTATAAATTTGCGATCAATTTTTTGGTCGCAAATTTATATTTAGCTATTTCGCCACATATTCTTTCCGACCTTTAAAACAGCTTTCCGATGAAACATCTTAAAACTTTTCTTGTTGTCTTTTTTGCAGTATTTGTAGCAATATTTTCCGCTCTTTCTCTTTCTCAAATTGATATCAAGCCAATCAAAATGGAAGATAAAAAATTTTCCGATAATCAAACCGAATTTTTGCAAGAAGTTCTCGGCAGAGTTAAAAAAGATTATGTTGACGAAAAAACCGATAAGCAATTGATGGAAGCGGCCGCGTCTGGCGTTTTATCTTATCTTGATCCACATTCTTCTTACATGAATGAAGATGATTTAAAAGAAATCAATGTGCAAACCAAAGGCGAATTTGGCGGCGTTGGCATTGAAATTACCATGGAAATGTCGGTGGTAAAAGTTGTGGCGCCAATTGAAGGAACGCCCGCCGATAAAGCAAAAATGAAGCCGGGAGACTATATCGTAAAAATTGAAGGCGAGTCGGTGGTTGGCATGACCATTACCGATGTTGTAAAAAAATTGCGCGGCAAGCCTAGAACCAGCGTGAATATCACGGTTTTGCGCAAAAATGAAAAAGCTCCTCTTGAAATAAAATTAACTCGCGAAATTATCAAAGTAAAAGCGGTTAGAGCCGCTAAATTCAGCGATGTCGCCTATGTAAAAATTAACACTTTTTCAGAGCAAGCTTTTCAAGGATTAGAAAAAGAATTGAAAAAAATAAAATCTGATATTGGTGAAGATAAATTAAAAGGCTTGGTAATTGATTTGCGTAATAATCCGGGCGGCTTGCTTGATCAAGCGGTGCGAATTAGCGACGCTTTTTTAAATAAAGATCAAACAATTGTTTCGATAAAAGGGCGCAATGTCGAAGAAAAATTTTATAAGGATGACAGCGATGAAACCTTGGTTCCAAGCCTGCCAATTGTAATTTTGATTAATGAAGGTTCAGCGTCAGCTTCTGAAATTGTTTCAGGAGCCTTGCAAGATAATAAGCGCGCTGTGGTGATGGGAATTAAGTCTTTTGGTAAAGGTTCGGTGCAAACGATAATTCCGCTAAAAACAAATGGCGGAGCCTTGCGTATGACCACTTCGCTTTATTACACTCCAAGCGGAAAATCAATTCAAGCTCACGGAATTGAGCCAGATATTGAAGTGACCAACGCCAAACTTGAGCAACAAAAACCCCTCGATCGCAATAGCGAAGCCGATTTGCGCGGTCATATCGAAGTGCAAGTTCAAGAAGCTGTTGAAGATGCAAAAAGAGAAAAATTAAAAGATGAAAATCTAAAAATTTATGAAGAAGATTATCAGTTGGCGCGAGCAATTGACTTAGTTCGCGGCATGAGTCTTTATAAAACAAAAATCAAGTAATGAAAAAACTCTGCGCCGCAATTTCTTACTTTTCTTTGCTGTTTTTTTCGCAAAATAGTTTCGCTGGAAAAGAAGTTGTGGCAAGAGTTAACAATAAAATCATCACCATATTTGAAGTTGAAGATCGTTATAAATTTGTAATTTACGCCTCCAAAATTCAGGCCGCAAGCGATGTGGAAAGAAAAATGCTGCGCATGCAAATAGTGGACAAGATGATTGATGAAGAGCTAATTCGCCAACAAGCAGCAAGCCTTAGCATCTCTAATAGCAATGAAGAATTAGTAAATGCTCTTGAAATTGTGGCTTTGCAACGCAAAGAAAATCCGCAGCAATTTAAAGCTAATTTAGTCAAAAATAATATTTCCTTTAACAATTATTTGCAGCAGCTTGAGACCGAAATTTTATGGTCAAAAATTATGTCGCAAGTGGTTCGTAGCGGTGTTAAGGTTAATGATCGCGAGGTGAGTGAATTTCTCGAGCAATATAAAGCAGAAATTGATGTGCGAAAATTTTTATTGGCAGAAATTTTAATTAATAACAAAGAAAATTCATTACAATTTGCCAGCAAATTGGTTGACGAACTTAGAGAGGGAGCTGATTTTAACAATATCGTAAAACAATTTTCACAAAGCGTTTCTGTTGAAAATAATGGCGAAATTGGCTGGGTTAGCAAAATGGAAGTTAATCAGAAAATTTATGATGTAATTTCAAAGCTAAAAAAAGGCGAATATAGCCAACCGCTTAAGCTGGAAGATGGTTATCATATTTTTAAATTGCTAGATGCCAAAGTTGAAAATAATGTTTCACCGCAAGATTTTAACGCCGCGCAAAACGCAATTTTTTCCGCCAAATTACAAAATTCCGCCAAAGGCTATTTAATGGAAATGCGCAAAAAAGCCTTTATCGAAAAAAATTACTAGCTTTAGGGCCAAGCTACAAATCACAAAAACCCTACAAATCTAAAGCACAAAACCCATCCAAAACTACTTATTCAAAGCTGCAACACCCGGCAATTCCTTGCCCTCAAGCCATTCTAAAAAAGCGCCGCCGGCAGTTGAAATATAGCTAAAAGAATCACATAAATCGCAGCCATTTAATGCAGAAACCACATCGCCGCCGCCAGCAATTGAAATTAATTTTCCTTCCCTAGTTAAGCGCGCAACTTCTTTAGCAAGATTTTCGGTTCCCAAGTTAAAAGGCTTAATTTCAAAGGCGCCAAGAGGTCCGTTCCACACTAAAGTTTTAAAACCTTCCAAAGCTTTAGTTAAATTTAAAATCGAATTAACACCAATATCAACAATAATATCATCATCAGCAACATTATCCACGCCTACATTTTCATAGGCTGCACCCGCTTTAAACTCTTTAACCACAACCACATCGCTTGGCAAAATAATTTGGCAATTATTTTCTTTTGCAGTTGCGATAATTTTAAGCGCAACATCTTTCAATTCCTTCTCGCACAAGGATTTTCCAATATTTTTTCCAATTGCATAAAGAAAGCTATTAGCCATTCCGCCACCAACAACAATTGCATCAGCCTTGCTTGCGAGCGAATTTAGTAAATCAATTTTTGTTGAAACCTTAGCGCCACCAACCACTGCAACCATTGGCTTCTTGGCATTTTCTAAAAGATTGGTTAAATTATCCAATTCAGCTTCCATTAAAAATCCGGCGGCCGATTTTAAAATTGCAGGAATGCCCGTAATCGAAGCGTGGGCGCGGTGCGAACAAGAAAACGCATCATTAACATAAAGATTTCCAAGCCCAGCCAATTTGCGCGAAAATTCAGCATCATTTTTGGTTTCTTCTTTATAAAAACGCAAATTTTCAAGCATAATTACTTCGCCATAATTGGTGTTTGCAACCGCTTCTTCCACCTTTTGTCCAATGCAATCATCAACAAAATTTACTTTAATATTTCCAAGCAATTCAGAAACTCGCGCAACTAATTGCGAAATTGACATCGAAGCCTCAAACTTGCCTTCAGGGCGACCAAAATGCGAAATTACAATTACTTTAGCTTTATTTTCAGCTAGATATTTTATGGTAGGAATTACCGCTTTAATTCTGGTGTCATCGTCAATTTTACCATTGTGAATTGGAACATTAATATCAACGCGTAAAATTACATTTTTGTTAGTAACAACGCAGTCTTTTAAGCGATTAAATTTTGGCATTTGATTTAAGATTTATTTTTGAACAAAGAATAATTACTTGATTTTGGCAATAATTGAATTTATTTTGCGCATCCCACAAATTAAGAATTTTGATTCTTCCAATTTTTTCAACCTAATTTTTCAAATATTATGGGCACTAAAAACAACCCGAAAAACCGTGTAAAAAATCTCGATAAAAAAAAGCATAACGGAAAAGATGTTGAGCCAGTTTTCTATCACGGCGTTCACGCTGGTCACGGAAAATACATGGCTGCAAAATATGCCGGCACTTCGCAATTAGTTGCAAACGAAGCTGGCAAGCCATTGCAATGGGAAGAAATTCGCTAAAAATTAAGTGCATATTTGTTCTTATTTTTAACTTAAGTTCTTTCTTAAAAATTTATGCCTGAAGTAATTATCAACGGTCCCGCGGGGCGCATCGAAGGTCGATATCATCAAAATACCAATCCGCAAGCGCCGGTTGCTCTAATATTGCATCCGCACCCGCTTTATGGCGGAACCATGAATAACAAAATTACTTACTCTCTTTATAGCAATTTTGTTAATAATGGTTTTTCGGTTTTGCGCATTAATTTTAGAGGCGTTGGTAAATCTGAAGGAAAATTTGACAATGGAATTGGCGAATTGCTTGATGTGACGGCAGTTTTAAACTGGCTGCACGATCAAAACATGAGCGCCGCCGAATTTTGGATTGCTGGCTTTTCTTTTGGCGCATGGATTGCTCTGCAAACAGTAATGAGAAGGCCAGAGCTTGAAAATTATATTTTAGTTGCGCCCCCCGCCAGCAAATATGATTTTAATTTTATCGTGCCATGCACTTCAGCAGGCCTTATTATTCAAGGTGGCAAGGACGAAATTACTAAAGAAGTTGATTCAGCAAAATTAGCCGAAAAACTTGCCGCCAGAGAAGGCGCAGAAGTTTTATATCAGCCAGTTTCTAGCGCTGATCACTTTTTTAAAGATCACATGGATGAATTTTCAGACATTGTCGATAACCACATCAAAAACCGCTTGGTGCTTGATTCCACTAAGGTAAGAAAAGTTAAGCGCGATCGCCGCCGCCGCCGCAAAAAGAAAAATACTTCAGAAATCAAACCAGAGAGAAATCATTTTCCGGTTAAGTCGTTGACTTCGTTTGATCTTTAAATTTGCCTTTGGCAAAATTAGGGTTTAATCGAATTGTTTCCGCCTTTGCTCTTTGAAATATGGCGGACGGGACGCGGCGAAGCGAGTCGTGGTCTTCCGCAATAAAATTTTTTTATTCACTCTCTTGTACCATTTCCCACCTATAATTCAATATAACTTACCCCACAAACACTTCTGATGATTTCTGAACTCAAGTTGCTAACAAATTTACAAACAACTTTTTCTAATTGCGGTAGAGTTTTATAAATTCTGTTTTTAATAGTGCGATCCTTGATATATTGCCAAAGCTTTTCTACCACTACCGTCCCATTAACCACCCTACAACAGTAAGGCTTGACGGTCATCCTCTTCGTCACTCTTGTAATCAAACTCTGTGAAGAGTTGATTTATTTGGGTTCG
>Ga0209550_10005077_pt1 | contig 12397 bp, 8 predicted proteins | sample LauGreSuBDMM15SN_2_FD_187567 | JGI IMG/M metagenome (GOLD analysis project Ga0209550, IMG submission 187567) | Freshwater lake microbial communities from Lake Michigan, USA - Su13.BD.MM15.SN (SPAdes) (version 5) | ecosystem: Environmental > Aquatic > Freshwater > Lake | place: Lake Michigan, USA... | reverse complement strand
CTCAAAGGCATGCCCGCAAAACTACAATCCGATGATGGCAAACATATTGTAATTCGACCACTGGCTTATGTTACTGAAGAAGATACTGAGCGTTATGCAGCAGTCAAACAATTTCCTATCATTCCTTGTGATCTGTGCGGCAGCCAAGAAAATCTGCAACGCAAACAAATCAAAGGCATGCTGCGTGAATGGGAGAAAAAATTTCCTGGGCGCGTAGATAACATTTTTTCATCACTCTCTACCGTCGTACCTAGTCATTTAATGGATCGCAGCCAGTTTAATTTTGTAGACTTAGCAGTGACTGGCTCACCGATGCCTGATGGCGATATTGCTTTTGATGATGAGCCCTGTGCAAGCAATATCAATGAACCATCGGTAATCAAGTTACATAGTCATAGCGATAAGTAAATTGAATAAATGAGAAATTATGTAACAAACAAGAGCGCAAGCAATCGCCACCTTAAAGCAGCGTGCTAAAATTTTGAATCAAATGAATATCTGCCTATGAACGTTGTCATCCTCGCTGCCGGCATGGGAAAACGCATGCAATCCGACCTACCCAAGGTCTTGCATGCATTAGCAGGTAAACCTTTGCTCTTGCATGTGATTGATACCGCAAGAAGCCTGTCACCACAACGATGCTGTGTTGTATATGGCCATGGCGGCGATCTCGTACCGCAGCGACTAGCTGCAGATGATTTGCATTTCGCTCTACAAGAACCGCAGTTGGGAACTGGGCACGCAGTCACACAAGCGCTACCCGTTTTAGATGAAACACAGCCCACGCTCGTGCTGTATGGTGATGTACCACTTACCACCTCTAGTACCTTACAAAAATTAGTCGCAGCTGCAGGCAAAGATAAACTCGCTGTACTCACCGTTGATCTTGATGACCCTACTGGCTATGGCCGTATCGTGCGCGAGCAAAATAACATTGTGCGCATCGTTGAACAAAAAGATGCTAACGAAACCGAGCGTCAGATTCATGAAGTCAACACCGGCATACTAATCGCACCCACCACGCATCTAAAACGCTGGCTAGCCAATCTATCCAACAACAACGCACAAGGTGAGTACTACTTAACCGACATCATCGCTAGCGCAGTTGCAGATGGTGTTGCAGTAACCTCATCGCAACCTGCTCATGCATGGGAGACGCTAGGCGTGAACAGTAAAGTACAGTTAGCCGAATTAGAGCGCATACATCAACATAACATTGCCCATGCCTTATTAGAACAAGGCGTCACATTGATGGATCCCGCACGACTCGATGTGCGCGGTGAATTGCACTGTGGTCGTGATGTCGTCATCGACGTGGGTTGTGTCTTTGAAGGCAAAGTTGAACTAGAAGATGGCGTGACCATCAGTGCAAACTGCGTGATTAAAAATGCTCGCATAGCAAAAGGCACACTAATTAAACCTTTTTGCCATATCGAAGACAGCGTCATTGGTGAAGCAGCAGAAATTGGTCCCTATGCAAGACTACGTCCTGGAACTACTCTTGCAGATCACGTTCATATCGGTAATTTTGTGGAAGTAAAAAATAGTCAGTTTGGTAGCAAGAGTAAAGCCAATCATCTTGCGTATGTAGGTGATGCTACCGTTGGTGAGCGCGTTAACATAGGCGCTGGAACCATTACCTGTAACTATGATGGCGCCAACAAACACCGCACCATTATTGAAGATGACGCCTTCATAGGCAGTGATAGTCAGCTCGTTGCACCTGTCACCGTAGGCAAAGGTGCCACACTCGGTGCAGGCACCACCTTAACCAAAGATGCTCCAGCAAATAGTTTGACTGTGTCACGCGCCAAACAAATCAGCATCGCAGACTGGCAACGTCCAGTTAAACAGAAAAAATAGGATTCCTCATGTGCGGCATCGTCGGCGCTGTAGCGCAACGCAATATTGTTCCTGTCCTGCTAGAAGGACTGAAACGCCTTGAATATCGTGGTTATGATTCCTGTGGTGTAGCAGTGCATCAGCAAGGATTGAAACGTTCACGCAGTGTAGCGCGCGTAGCGGAGCTAGAAACGCAAGTCGCTGAAACACACTTTACTGGTCAGACAGGCATTGCGCACACACGTTGGGCTACACATGGTGCGCCAGCTACCAACAATGCTCACCCACATTTTTCGAGCAAAGATGGTGAACAACGCATCGCCTTAGTCCACAACGGCATCATAGAAAACTATGAAGAGATACGTGCTGAGCTGATGCAGCTAGGCTATGTGTTTGAATCACAAACCGACACCGAAGCCGTTGCGCATCTGATTAATCATTTATATAACGGTGACTTATTAGCCACGGTTAAAACAGCTGTAAAACGTCTACATGGCGCCTTTGCTATTGCGGTATTTTGCAAAGACGAACCAGAACGCGTAGTCGGCGCACGTCGTGGTTGCCCACTCATCATCGGCTTAGGACAAGGCGAGAACTTTCTCGCATCCGATGCCATGGCATTAGCGGGCACTACCGATCAAATCATTTATCTAGAAGAAGGCGATATCGCCGATGTAGGTTTACAAGCTGTAGTCATTAGCGACCTTAACGACAAGCTGGTAACGCGACAAGCACAAACAGTGCAAGCTTATTCGGGCGCAATTGATCTTGGCCCTTATCGCCACTACATGCAAAAAGAAATCTTCGAGCAACCACGCGCTATTAGCGACACACTCGAAGGTGTACTCAGCTTCACACCAGAATTATTTGGTAAAGAAGCGGGCAAGGTATTTAATCAAATCGATGCGATACAAATTCTTGCATGTGGCACAAGCTACTACTCAGGCATGACAGCACGCTACTGGTTAGAGAGCATTGCAGGCATTCCCACCAATGTAGAAATCGCAAGTGAATATCGTTATCGCGAACCAGCAATTAACCCCAATGCCTTAGTGATTGTGATTTCACAATCTGGTGAAACTGCTGACACCATGGCAGCACTTCAGTATGCAAAACAACTTGGTCACAAACACACACTTTCCATCTGCAATGTCGCTACTTCTGCGATGGTGCGCGAAACTGAGCTCTCATACTTAACACGCGCCGGTGTTGAGATTGGTGTCGCATCAACCAAAGCCTTCACAACACAGCTAGCAGCACTGTATTTATTAACACTGACTCTGGCGAAACTACGTGGCCGTTTAAACGCTGAGCAAGAAGCATCACAACTCAAACAACTACGCCACTTGCCTGCCGCACTCACCAGTGTATTAGCACTAGAGCCACAAATCATTGCATGGGCTGATGCTTTTGCTCGCAAAGAAAATGCTCTCTTTTTAGGAAGAGGTTTGCATTATCCGATTGCACTTGAAGGCGCACTCAAGCTAAAAGAAATATCTTATATTCACGCTGAAGCTTATCCAGCTGGTGAACTGAAACATGGACCACTTGCACTCGTCACAGAAGAAATGCCTGTTGTGACTGTTGCACCGAATGACACAATGATAGAAAAACTAAAATCTAACATGCAAGAAGTACGTGCACGTGGTGGACAGTTATATGTTTTTGCCGACGCAGATTCACACATCACCTCTAGTGAAGGTTTGCATGTCATTCGTTTACCAGAACATTACGGACAACTATCTCCTATCTTGCATACACTGCCACTGCAGTTGCTTGCCTATCACACAGCCCTTGCACGAGGCACCGATGTTGATAAACCACGCAATCTTGCAAAGTCAGTGACTGTCGAATAAACCAACAGTAAAAAAATTTACTAACCAATACTCTCCTATTCGCACAGCGGCAAACGGCAAGCTCTGACCACATCAAAATTTGCCGTAACAATTAGCCGGAATAGCTTTGCCGTTTCAAAATCACTCGCAAGATAAAACCTAGGCTTTAAGTCAGTGGTATGTTTTTTGCTCTCTGTCTCCTCATTGAGATGTCAGATTTAAGGAGCAAGCGCAAATGTCACATTACGTAATTGGAATGCAAACTTCTTTACAGCCTAGTTATGCGCAAGAAGAGTCTCCACCTAACTATCAAAAAAATATTCCCAGACTTAGCACACTCCCCAACACATCAGTTTCACAAACTGAACGCGCACTCAGAACACGTCTGTTACAAATCGGACAGCAAATAACAAATTGTAGAGAAATGGCTTGTTCTATTGAAGAAGGCAATACGCAGAAAATTCACAGCAAAGGTATTAAGCTAACTTTGACGGCTGAATTACTTCAATCCATGATGCAAGCGCGTGAACTGGCTAGTCAGACTAATAAAAACAGTAAAAAATAACTCACTATCGGTCAGTCTAAGTTAAACCAAACCGTAGACTGACCAAAATCTAATAAAAATTAAGCTGGCGAAATTTCACTTTTTATTTGTGATTGAACTTGGTCATGAAGCTCGCTTACATAATCACCAAAACAATAAGCGGCACCTAAAACTAGCCCTGATGCTACTGCCACACCAACCCAAGCCGCACGACTTGCAAGATCATTTGGGCCCAACATCATAATAAAAGGCATACTCAGTCCAGCGACTGCGGATGCAGTGAGTACAAATCTATTTGTACGAGCTACCAACCTAGGTTCGGAAGATGACTCTGCTACAGGCACCGGATTTACTTTTATTATTTCACTTTCTTCTGATTCATTCGACGCTTTAGAGGCATAGCGAGAACCAGATTGATCTACCGAACGTTCCGGCGTTGAAGACTTATTAAACAACTCACGACTATTTTGTGCTTGTGGTGTTTTGGTCTTTAGTCTCGGTGTTTTGATCGTTGATGTTAATTCCACTGATTCATCGTTATTTCTCGCAGAATTTTCCTCATTGATCTGTGATTTATTCTTAACGCTTACAGTTGAATGAAACGAAACATCTGATTTTTCTTGTGATGCAGATTGGGAAGGGTAAGAATTACGTTGACTTGCTGAGGAAGTGCTAGTTGACATTAGTGGTCCTTTTATTAAGTGAAAACACTAAGACATTAGCAATGATTAGGCCAACTCAACCCTCGCATATTTTTAAAAATTTAACTCAAAAATAATTATTAACCGAACGAGTTTTTATTTAACGAACGAATTGAAAAAACTATTCGCTCGTCATCCCAAATACAGTGCAAACAAAATTTAACTCGCACAAAAACTGCGCAATTAATTTTCTGCTTTTTGCAAAACATAACCTACTCTAGGGAAATGTACATGCACTTCACCTGCACGTGCATCGCTTCTCGCTAAGGTATATCGAGTCCGCGTTGCTGCAATTAATTTACCTGGCGTAGGTTCCAATCCAAAGCTCTCTGCAGTGATCGTGACATCACTGCCTAGTGCAATACCATGCTCATCTTGAAAAATCTCTTGCGACACTGCGAGCGGTGTGGATGACTTAGCAATCTCTATCGCAGCATCCGCAGAAAATTTCTCTACTTGACCATGACCACATCCTGCCATTCTGTCCATCCACGCTAGCACTTGTGGCGTTGCATCTAATATGCCTGCCACTGCTGCAACACGTGAACGCGTAAACCAAAGTGGGTGATAAATCGCGTAGTCAGCGAGGCAAGGTGCAGACCCCAACACATAATCTTGTCCATCCAACATACTGGCAATGCGACGCAAATAACTTTTATAAGCAGCCGTCGCTTCAGGCAATGGCATACGAGGAGCGTTATTACGCATTGCTGCACGATCTTGCGCAAAAATTTTCAACTGTTCAGGATCGGGAAACATCGCTTGCGCACCCTTAGGCTGAAAGTTATAAGCCATTGCAGTTTGAAACAGTGTGCTATCTGCCCAATGCGCTAATACTCTAGCTGCACCTTTGAGTGCGGTTGGATAAAGCGTTGCTGTCGGTGTCATCTGTTCCAATACATCGCAAATCAAAGCCGTATCACAATACACATCCGCACCGATTTGCAAAAGTGGCGTACGACGATATCCCCCTGTTAAAGCAATCACATCTGGTTTCGGCATGATCATAGGAATATGTACTGATCGCCATGCCAATTTTTTTGAGCCTAAAATCAAACGAATTTTTTCTGCGAATGGTGAGTTCGGGTAGTGGTGCAAAATCAAATCGCTCATGCAGTTTTCCTAGCCTAGAGATGAATCGATAAAAAGGGTTTGCGGGTATACTGCCGGAAATTGACGTTGACGTAAACGTCATCTCTTCTATCCCATAAAAAGAACGGCCGGAGACCCTCCATGACTGACCTTTCTGTGTCCCAGAATCTCGCTGGTTATAAACCTGTTAACAAAGTGCGTTTCGTCACAGCTGCATCGCTATTTGATGGCCATGATGCCTCCATCAATATCATGCGTCGCATCCTCATGTCACAAGGCGCAGAAGTCATCCATCTAGGACATAACCGTTCTGTCGATGATATCGTCACCGCCGCTCTGCAAGAAGATGCGCAAGGTATTGCCATCTCCAGTTATCAAGGTGGTCATGTTGAATACTTTAAATACATGATCGATTTGCTGCGCCAACGTGGTGGTGCACATATCAAAGTATTCGGAGGCGGTGGCGGTGTCATCGTTCCAACTGAAATTAAAGAGTTACATGATTACGGCGTGACACGCATCTTCAGTCCTGAAGATGGTCAGCGCATGGGCTTAGTAGGCATGATTGAATTCATGGTGCATGCGTGTGATTCAGATCTTTCGCAATATGCGCCAACTTCAATCGATGTCCTTGCAGCATCTGAGCAGCAAACCCGTCAGCGCTCACTCGCACAACTCATCACCGCTTTAGAAAATGGCAAAGCTAGTAATGAACTTAAACAAGCCTTACATGACGCTGCAGCCAAACGCACTGTCCCTGCTCTGGGCATCACCGGCACAGGCGGCGCAGGCAAATCTTCTCTCACCGATGAATTAATCCGTCGCCTACGTCTAGATCAGGATGACGCATTACAAATCGCGCTGATCTCGATTGATCCTTCGCGTCGTAAATCTGGTGGTGCATTACTAGGTGATCGCATACGTATGAATGCAATTGCACCATGGGCAGGCAAACAACAAGTGTTTATGCGCTCGCTTGCCACACGCGAAGCAGGTTCAGAAATTTCACAAGCACTGCAGGATGTGATTGCTGCCTGTCGCGTAGCAGGTTTTGATTTGGTGATCGTTGAAACTTCAGGCATAGGTCAAGGTGATGCAGCGATCGTGCCGCATGTGAATTGCAGCATGTATGTCATGACACCAGAGTTCGGTGCCGCATCGCAATTAGAAAAAATCGACATGCTGGATTTTGCTGATTTTGTCGCTATCAATAAATTTGATCGCAAAGGATCGCAAGATGCCTTACGTGACGTTGCTAAACAATATCAACGTAACCGTGAATTGTGGTCACAAAATCCAGAGCAAATGCCAGTGTATGGCACCCAAGCTTCGCGCTTTAATGATGATGGCGTCACAGCGCTCTATCAAGGTTTATTGCCGCGTTTAAAAGAATTAGGACTGTCACTCAAAGCAGGAAAACTTGCTGAAGTTAATGTGCGTTTTTCTTCTGGTCGCAACGCCATCGTGCCACCGGCACGCTCACGCTACTTAGCTGAAATCGCTGACACGATTCGTCACTATCATAGACGCGTTGAAAAACAAGCCGTACTCGCACGCGAACGACAGCAGCTCACTGAAACCAAATGTATGCTGGCTGATGCAAATAAATCGTTAGCACTTGATGACTTAATTCATCAGCGTGATCTAGCACTCGATGGCGAAGCCAAACAACTGCTTAACAATTGGCCAGCTATACAAGCGACTTATTCAGGTGAAGAACATATCACCACAGTGCGTGATAAAGAAATTCGTACGCGCTTAAGTTGGGAAACTCTATCAGGCAATGCGATACGTAAAGTCTCCTTACCTAAATATCATGATCATGGTGATTTACTTTCATGGCTCATGAAAGAAAATCTACCCGGTGTGTTTCCTTACACCGCCGGTGTATTCCCATTTAAACGTGAGAACGAAGATCCAACACGTATGTTTGCTGGTGAAGGCGATGCATTTAGAACCAATCGTCGCTTTAAACTAGTTTCTGAAGGCATGCCTGCAAAACGGTTATCCACTGCTTTTGATTCAGTCACTTTATATGGCGCTGATCCAGCACGTCGCCCTGACATCTACGGCAAAGTCGGTAACTCTGGTGTATCCATCGCTACCTTAGATGACATGAAAGTGCTGTACGACGGTTTTGATTTATGCTCGCCCTCGACTTCTGTCTCCATGACAATTAACGGCCCTGCTCCTAGCATCTTGGCTATGTTTATGAATACGGCGATTGATCAGCAAATACAAAAATTTGAAACTGAAAAAAATCGCAAAGCAACAACAGAAGAAGTTGCAGACATACGCACTTGGGTATTACAAAACGTGCGTGGCACAGTACAAGCTGACATCTTGAAAGAAGATCAGGGACAAAACACCTGTATTTTTTCCACTGAATTTTCTTTAAAAGTTATGGGTGATATTCAACAATATTTTGTTGATCATAAAGTTCGTAATTTTTATTCAGTTTCTATCTCGGGTTATCACATCGCTGAAGCAGGTGCGAATCCCATCTCACAGTTGGCATTTACCCTTTCAAATGGCTTTACATTTGTAGAAGCGTATCTTGCACGTGGCATGAACATTGATGATTTTGCACCGAATCTATCTTTCTTCTTCTCAAATGGCATGGATCCGGAATACACCGTATTAGGTCGTGTTGCACGTCGTATCTGGTCTGTGGCTATGCGTGAAAAATATAACGCTAATGATCGTTCACAAAAACTGAAATACCACATACAAACCTCAGGTCGTTCATTACATGCACAAGAAGTGGATTTCAATGACATACGCACCACACTGCAAGCATTGATTGCTATTTACGATAATTGCAATTCTTTGCATACCAACGCTTACGACGAAGCCATCACCACACCAACCGATGAATCAGTACGTCGTGCTTTAGCTATTCAATTGATCATTAATCGCGAATGGGGTCTGGCTAAAAATGAAAATCCTAGTCAAGGTTCATTTGTGATTGAAGAACTCACTGATTTAGTGGAAGAGGCGGTGATGCAAGAATTTGAACGTATTGCTGAACGCGGCGGTGTACTTGGCGCGATGGAAACAGGTTATCAGCGCAGTAAGATTCAAGAAGAATCGATGTTGTATGAACATAAAAAACATGATGGTAGTCTGCCTATCATCGGTGTGAATACTTTCCGCAATCCTAAGGGTGACACTATTCCTCAGCAATTAGAATTAGCGCGCTCTACCGATGATGAAAAACAATCGCAATTAAAACGCTTGGAAGATTTCCATGCGCTACATAGCATTGCATCCGGCCCAGCTCTAGCCGCATTACAACAAGCTGTGATTGATGATGACAATGTCTTTGCAAAATTAATGGATGCTGTACGCGTTTGCTCTTTAGGACAAATCACCGATGCTTTATTTGAAGTTGGTGGCCAATATCGACGCAGTATGTAATCCCATTTCGCTACTGGTTTTTTTGAAGTATTAACAAACCAGCCAGTGAGATAACTTGGAATGTTCAACACCTGAAAGGTGGCATCACAGATGTTGGCTGGAGTCTTGAGTGCTGGTTGTGCTTTTTTTATGTGGGGCGTGTTTCCGCTTTATTTAAAAACACTTAAAGCAATCCCACCGCTAGAAATTTTATCGCATCGCGTTTTCTGGTCTTTCATCATGCTCGCATTGATACTCACCGTGCGCCATCAATGGGGCTGGATTACTAGCATCAAAAAAAATCCACGTATCACAGCAGCCTTTATTGCAAGCGCAAGCATGCTGGCAATTAACTGGGTGGTCTACATTTGGTCTATTAATCAAGATCGCATCGTTGATGCCTCACTCGGCTATTTTATCGCCCCACTCTTTAATGTTTTATTCGGCGTCATGTTAGGCGAACGCCTACGACTTTGGCAGTGGATTTCAGTAGGCTTAGCCGCTACCGGTGTCACTTGGTTAACAATCAGTGCAGGTCAATTACCTTGGATAGGTTTAACCCTCGCCTTTACCTTTGGGCTATATGGCTTGTTACGTAAAACAGCATCCTTAGGCGCATTAGAAGGCCTCACACTAGAAACCTTAGTCATGTTGCCTCTCTCAGCCTTATTTTTACTTTTACCAGAGAGCGGTTCGTCCCATGCTTTTATCAATGCAGGAATCAACACTAGCTTGCTACTCATTGCAGCAGGACCTGTCACAGCCATACCACTTTTATTATTTGCTTACGGTGCACGACGCATACCACTTTCACTCGTCGGCATACTGCAATACATAGGCCCCACCATCCAACTCTTATTAGGCATTTACTTATACAACGAAGCCTTTAGTTCAACCAAACTCATAGGTTACGGACTGATTTGGTGTGCACTAGGATTGTATTCAATAGAAAGTCTTTGGCAGGCTTGGCGACATTCAGCACGCTAATTGATTTACTGTGATTAGAAATGTAAACGCGTAATCAAGAAACTTGATTACGCGTTTTTATTTTGATGACTTTAATGCTAATTAATGATTAGGCTCGTTATATTTTTTTAAGAATATATCTTGAATCTCTGGTTTCATCATCTTAATTGCCGCTAGTTGATTCGGACTATTTGTCTTTAACAAAAGTGAAGCTTTATCGTTTGCCTTATCAAATAATAGTAGTGCCGCTTCCACATTTCCTTGCCTCAAGGCATACGTGAATGAATTCAATCCCTTATTATCAATCTGAAAAATCATTTTTTCAGCATCATCTACAGATTCAAGTATCTTTGTGATTACTAATGTGCTCACATAAGAATGTATCGCTGAGAACAGCGCTGTTTGACCACTTTTATCTTGCTTCTCTGCCAGTTGCTGTGGATTACTCACCCCGCTGAATATAGACGCAATTACTTCAACGTATCCGTTATAAGCAGCGTACATTAGTGCTGTAGAACCACCATTATCTTGCTGCTCCGCTAGCTGCTGTGGATTACTCACCCCGCTGAATATGGAGGTAATTACTCCAACGTGTCCATTAATAGCAGCGGTTATCAATGCTGTAATACCAGCACCATCCCACTGCTCTGCGAGCTGCTGTGGATTACTCACCCCTTGTAGTATCGTCGTAATTGCTTTTGCATGACCAAAAATCGCTGCAAGAATAAGTGGTGTACAGTTTTTATTATTTCTTTTCTGCATAAGTTGCTGTGGATCTAGCACTTTATTTAGCAATATTCTAATTGGCTTTGCACGACCATATTCAGCCGCATACGCTAACAAGGTAGTGCCAGTTACATCAATTGAATAGGCCAACTCTTCAATACTCTTCACTCCTACGATTTTCATTGCAGTTTCTAGATCATTACTTGATATTGCTGCAATAGCTGCTGGTAACATTTGTTGCGTTAATCGCGGCTGATCTATTGTATTTATAGTGGGACTGATCAATCCGATATTTGTGGATGTCAATTGATTCACAGGTAGATTTGGTGCCCATTGTGAATGTCCGACATTCCCAGTACCTAACCCAATTAATTGCGCAGGCTCTCTTTTGGGCATAAAGGGAGGATTGCCTGCATTGGGTATAGTATTTAGAAGTGGCGCTTGGCCAAGTCTAGTGGCACTGACCAAACTAGGATTTGTGGATGTCAATTGATTCACAGGTGGATTTGGCGCCAATTCTGATTGTCCGACAATCACATTTCCGAACTCATTCATTTGGGGAAGGACTCTTTGGTATACGTGCGGGGGATTTACTGTGTTGGGTATGCAAATCTGAGGTGGTATTTGCTCAATTTTTATAATTTGTCCCAACAGCGATCGATTATCAGAACTATTAGTGCGCTTCATATTTACTCCTAAGTGAATTGAGTGCGCTTTATGTTTTAAATTTGCAATGTAAGTTCCTTGAATACAGCATGAGAATAATTTCTTTATTTACAAGCTAACTGCCATTGACAAAATCTGTCTTCGTAATATTAAGAAATGACTCTGAATGATTAAAAAAATATTTTCATTAAATTCACGACTAGAAAAATAAAAATTCAACTGAATAAATTAACTTGATTTGATGTTCACTTGAATTAAATTTAATAGAAAATCTTTGGCAAGCATGGCGATACTCACCATACTGATTGATTTGACTGTGACTAGAAATGAAAACGCACAATCATGGCAGCCTTGATTGTGCGTTTTATTTTGATGACTTTAAAGTTTTTTACTCTTTAGGCTCACTATATTTTTTTATAAATAGATCTTGAATCTCTGGCTTCATCATCTGAATTGCCATGAACTTTAAAAACACACATTATGGGACCAAAGATTTCATCCTGTGCAATGTTTGCATTTTCAGGTACATCTATGAGGACAGTAGGTGGGTAAAACGTTCCTGGTCCCAATTCTGCCTTAGGAATGTAACCACCATGCAGAACCTTAGCACCTTTAGAGACTGCATC
>Ga0209550_10005074_pt1 | contig 12400 bp, 10 predicted proteins | sample LauGreSuBDMM15SN_2_FD_187567 | JGI IMG/M metagenome (GOLD analysis project Ga0209550, IMG submission 187567) | Freshwater lake microbial communities from Lake Michigan, USA - Su13.BD.MM15.SN (SPAdes) (version 5) | ecosystem: Environmental > Aquatic > Freshwater > Lake | place: Lake Michigan... | reverse complement strand
GTGTTTGTGGAGTCCGGTAACTGTTGAGAACAATAGTACTGTGGGGGGCGCTGGTACCGGTCTTGTGTCCCGGCTCCCCCGGTGTCTTAAAAAGACACCCGGTAAAATGACACCGGGGGAGCCGCGGTGCAAATGTACCGGTGTCCCGTGTGTGTCCCGGCTCCCCCCGGTGTCTTTTTACCGGTACCACTCGGGCGCGCTCGTGTTCTTGCGTTCTTCGCGAGCTTGGAAAAAGACCGTGTGCGACTGCCGCGTGCCTTGCGTCTCGGGCAAAAATGCCATCCCCCGCCCCTCCCCTGCATCTTGGATCTTTTTCGCTAGACAGGCTCGAGCCCATCGGACAGGGGAACTACGGGTGCTGCTACCTCTACGTCGATCGCGCCACTGGTGCGCAGAGGGTTGTGAAGAGCGTGGCCTCCGCGATCGGCATTTCAGACCCTCGGCGTGAGGCAGCAGCACTGGAGCGCATCCAGGCACATCCCCACCCCAACGTCGTCAAGTTTTTCGGGCACGAAACCGTTCCTGGTGGCAGCCTCCTCAGCTTCGAGTGCATCAGCGGGGGAGAATTGTATGACAACGTGATTGAAGCACTTTCACAAGGCACGCCTGTGCCCACGGTGCGGGCACGCACGCTCTTCCACCAAATTGCGCGTGGCGTCGATCACCTGCACAAGCTGGGAATAGGGCACCTCGACATCAAGCTGGTGCGTCGTCGCTTGGAACGCCCGAACCCCTTGCCCGCAAGTCCCTGTAGCCGCACTGCCTCCTGAGTCGATGCGAGCGCCTTGCAGGAGAACTGCATGCTCCATGCCGACATGCAGACTGTGAGCGTCGTAGACCTCGGTCTGTGGCACGACCTCCAGCTCGGTCTGGTGAACCAAGATCTTTATCGCGGCTCGCCCGCCTACATGTCGCCCGAGGTGTTCGTCAACAAAGGCAGGCGAGAGCCTCCGACGATGCCGTACGATGCCGTGCCAGCGGACGTGTGGTCGCTCGGTGTGTGCCTCTTCGTGATGCTCATGGGCTTCTATCCGCTCGACGAGCACCCCACCATCAGTGGGTACCAGCACGTCCAAGAGCAGCACACGCTCGGCTTAGGTACTCTCGAGGCCACCTGCGGACGTGTGTCCATTCAAGTCTTCCCCTTGCGGCGTACGTACGGACCGAGGCGGCGCCACCAACTGCTCAGCAGCGCGCCCGAGGCGGCGGCCCTCCTCGATGGCATGCTGGAGGCTGAGCCCGCGGAGCGTCTCTCCCTCCAGCAGATCCTAACGTCCGAGTTCGTGCACGACAGTGAGGCCCTGACCGAGAGTGAGGTCTACGCCGCTGCTGCTGAAGCCGAGAGAGCCGCCGCCGTGAGCGCCGCCGCCACCGCCGCCACCGCCGCCATCGCCGCCGCCTCCGACGGTGCCGAAGCCGAAGCCGACGCCACAGCCGACGCCACAGCCGATGCCTCTGGACTGCCGTTGCCGCTGCCGCCGCCGCCCCCGCCGCCCGTGCAAGGCATTGAAGAGCGCCCATCACGACGCCAGCGAGCCGTGCTCCGCTCCGTGAGCCAGCTCGATGGCGAGCCGATGGAGGCGGATGGCGCTGAGGGCGCCGGCGTCGGCGGCGCCAGCCTTAGCCGATTGGGCAGTGCCCTTGCCGCGTGCGTCCTCGAAGAGGTGCCTTCTATGGAATGGCGCTCGCTTTCGTCTGGTCCGCCCCTCTTCCATGGCCAGTCAAGCGGCGGTTACGCGAGCATGGCGACGGGCTCATGGAACGACGTCGACGAGGACGAGAGCGTCGAGCAGCCCTCGTATCGCTCGATGGAAGCGGCGGGCCCACCCGAGGTGCCGCCGCCGCTCAAGCGTCAGCTCGCAGTGGCGGTGGCGTGAGAGGCGTCCCGGTGAAACGTGAGAGGGGGGGGGAGGCCGAGCGCGACCGCGAGCCCGGCTCCTAAAGATAGTCCTAACGAATTACTACTGTTTGTGTACAACAGTGTACATACCATGCTAATCCACGTTTTCGCAACCGATTGCATAGCGCCGTGTTGTACAGTACTGGATCGATTCTTGAAATCAGCCGCACAGCCTACAGAAATCCTACTTGATTTGAGCTGGATTTAAAGCTCAATTTCACAAGTTGCGAAACCGCAAACCGGAAATCAGAAAGTCGCTGCGACGAATCGGCTCTGCACGGTCTACAGGCCGTTTAGCCGGGATCGGTCTAGCTGCTCAGTTGACCGTCCACAGGCGCGACGACAAACTGCGCCGTGGCCGCGTCCCACACGTAGTATATGACCGGCTGGCTGCTGCTCGCGCTGCTTGCGGACCAGTAGAGGGAGGAACGAGGGTCGAAGTAGAGGCCCGACGATGCGTTAAAGTACACGCGATGGGCGGCGTCGAGCACGAAGCCGCCCGCCACGGCGCCGGCGTGCACATGCGGCTCGATGCCGAGGGCTACAGCAGCTGCGGCCGAGGCCTCGTCGCCCTGTGCGGATGCGAGGCTGCTGGTAGCGGCGCCATCGGCCGCCCGGCGCAGCACTTCAACCTCATCGAGGAGCGCTTCACGCAGGCGGCTGTAGATGTCGAAGCGACCCGCGCGGAGCATCGCGTCAGCGGCGTCCGTCAGCTCCTCAAACTGCTGCTTGGCGAGTATCTCCTCGAGATTGCCGTCGTCGCCGTGGCCGTCAGCCGCACCTGCGGCCGACGCGGCACTTGGCGTGCCGGACCCGGCAGCCTGACGCTTGCCACCACTCGTAGCGTGCCTCTTGCTTAGGCGCCGGAGAGCTGCAGCCACCGTCTCGCCAGGTTTCACGACCGCGAGAATCTGCTGGAGCAGTGCCCCGCGGTCGGCCGCGGGCTCGTCAGGCTGCTGCTGCATCTCAATCTGCTGCTGCAGCAGACGCCGCCGCTTCTCGACCTTCTCGGCGCTCTCGCCCGTGGAGTCAACCTCGCCGAGCCAAGCGTCATTCGCATCGTCGGGGTCGTCGCCCTTGCGCTTCCACACGTAGTTGAAATCGTCGTCGAAGTGGCCCTCGCGACGCTCCGCGTCCATGTTGAAGGCCTCTATCTTAAAGCCTGCCTCAGAGCTGTCCATGGAAAGTTGCTGCTTCTCAAACCGCTCGGTCTCGCTCAGATCGAGCTCGCGAGAGTCGCCTGCATCACCCTCGAGCTTGCCGTCGGCTCCGAGCTTGAGCTTGTGCTCGTCCCCTGCGGTCTCGACGTCGGCAGCCGTCGCTTGCAGCTCAGCCGATGATCCAGCCCCCGCGGCGCCCGCTCCACGTGCACCACGGCCCTTGGGCAGGTCGGCAGGATCGGGCTTGGCGAAGCCACTCACGCCGCGTCCTCGGCCAGCAACGTAGCCCGGAGGCGGCGCAGTGTTGAAGCGGTCCGCGAGCTTCGCGAGCGACGGGCGCTGCTTGAGGCGATCCATGCTAAGTTCCGGCTCTGCAAGTCAAGTCGAGTCCAAGTACCGTACATGCACAAGTTTCCTCGCCCATTCACGCCGATCTCCGTGAATTGAAAAACTCGCGTGCATGCGATCCAATTTGATAGATTTCAGGGCTGCTGCAGGCTTGCCTGGCCACAAAGCGACGAGCGACGCCTTGGATATCATGCAGGCTACGTCGACTTCGACTCACCAAGTAAGCGGGCGCGTCGCATCGCCACCGGGCGCCCCTATTGCAGTGTCCATGGAGACGACGGCCGCAAACCTCAAGTGGGCTCCGCCTTCTTATTCAGGCGGCTCGGCGATCATCGGCTACCGCGTTGATGTGCGCACAGGCGGTCATGGCGAGTTCTGTGTGCTCGTGGCGAATACCAACGACCCCGAGCCGTGCGTGCATGCGGACGGCCTCGAGCCCATCACGTGGCACGAGTTTAGGGTGGCCGCAATCACCCAGCCCATTACGTGGCTCGGCTCAAGGTGGCAGGAGGTCGCCGACCGCTCGAAACCGAAATCGGGGACCGAGGTGCGTAGCTTTGCGCTCTCCACGGCCTTGCAGCGGGGCAGGATGAAGTTCACGCAGGCCGAGCTGATCTTGTTTGGCTTGGAGGCTCTGCGACCGGACTGCTACGTTGTGGCAGGCGGCCAGTACTTTGAGCCCGCGTACGAGCACTTGACGGGGCCCTCGGGCGAGCCGAGCGAGCCGCTGCTCACGCGCGCTGTGCCAAAGCGGAGCGCCGTCGGCGAGGTGGGTTCGCGCCGGCGGCGCTCGAAGCAATCCTTCGGAGGCTCTCTATTGAGCGCCGAGCGTTCGGAGTACGCGGCGTGCGTGGCACGCGAGGCGGAGATCGCGGCGGAGATCGAGCGCTCGCTCGCGTCGATCGCGTCCTGGGAGGCCGTCTTCCGCGTGCGCCACGGGCGCGTCGCGCACGACGAGGATCGCCTCGAGTCCACGGTCCTACGCGACGAGGCGCACACGCTACGTGTGCTGCGGCACGCACACGCGGTCGAGTCGCTCGCAGTATTAGAGGCCGATCGGCAGCTGGCGCTCAAGGAGCTGGCCGTCGCCAAGGCGGCGATCGCCAAATGGGAGAAGGAGCGTGAGGCGGCCTTCGGCACCGTGACATCCGAGGACAAGAAGGAGCCGCACTTCGTAGAGCTTCAGTCGCGGCGCGACGACGCGGCGGCGAGGCTCCAGCGCGGAGGGAAGCGAAGGGCGCGCGTGATGGCCAGGATCGATGTGGCGCGCGCCGAACTGCAAGCCGCCGCGCAGGATCCGCTCGCGAGTGCCGAGGTTTTGGATGCGGCCGGCGTCGCCAACATCGGAGGCGTCCCGATCACCACAGACGATGACGCGCAGCACGATCGTAGGGATGATGGCGGAGGCGGCGGAGGCGGCGGTAGTAGCGCCGGTAGTGGCGCCGGTGGCGGCGCCGGAAGTGGCGCCGGTGGCGGCGCCGGTGGCGGCGCCGGCGGCGGGGGCGACAACGCGGCTAGCTCCGGCGTGAGCCGCCGGTGGACAGATGGGCTGCGGCGTGAGGTCAAGGGGCGTGACCAGCAATACCTGGATCTGCTGCTGGTGCGCTCAAACAGTCGGGAGTACGTGGACAGCATTGCAGGCATGACCCAAGCGCAGGTACACCGCGCGGCGATGCTCTTCTGTAACGCGGACTTGGACGGCGATGGCGCCTTGCAGCTCGACGAGTTTCGTCGCCATCTGGTCGCTCGGTTCGGAGTGCGCTTTAGCGGCGACGTAGTCTTCGAGGCGTTGTGTCGTAAGGCTGACCTCAACCAGGATGGTCTCATTGACTTCAACGAGTGGCTCGTCTTTAATGAGACTCGCGTCGGCGGGATGACCTTCGGGCGCGTCAAGGGCGGCCTTCTTGACGAGAGCGTCGCGGCGGACGCGATGGGCGCTCGCTCGTCCAGCTCCTTGGGCGACCTCGACTTGGGCGCAGGATGTTCTGGTGGGCTGGACATGAATGAGACAGACGCGACCTCGACTCAGTCCGCCGCCTTGCAGCTTCAATCTAGGGGCGTCTATAGAGACCCGAGCCAACTGTCGGCAGCTTCGGTCGCACTTCCGCCGGCCGCTTCGGCCGCCGCGTTGCGCGTACTAGCGGTCGTCAAGCCCGCGGAGGCAGACGAAGAGCAGGCAGTGGCGCTCGCCAGAGCGGCGACACTCCCACCTCCGGTGCAGCCAGACTACTTGCGCATGCTGCTCGCGCGATCCTCGGGATCGCGCGCCGTGGTGGACGAGTTGCGAACCGAGCATGCCACCGAGCTGCCTGAGGACGTGCTCCAGGCGGCCGCTGCGTTTGTGGCGATGGAGGGCGATGAGCGCAATGGGCTGCTCACTCTTGACCAGTTCGAAACGGCGCTCGTCGGGCATTCGATGGCCGCCGGCGACGCCGAGGCCGCCACGGTGAAGCGCGTGCGTCAAATGTTTGCAAAGGCCGACCTGAACAAGGACGGCTTCGTCGACTTCAACGAGTTCGTGGCGATGCGCCGGCTCACGCAGGAGCACCACAGAAAGCTCGAAGGCAAACACTCGCACGAGCCTTCGTACAAGGCCAAAGGTACTGGCGGCACGAGCTTGCCGCAGGCGGAGGTGGGCTCGTGGGTCAAGTGCGTGCTCACCGAAAAGGAGGCGGAGGGCGCGAATGAGCGCCGTGCCAAAGAGGCCCAAGCCCACACGCTCGCTCAGCGCGTTGCAGTGGACGACTCGCTCCAGGATCTGTCGGCTGACGATCTGCAGACCCTGCGGGACGAGATTCTCACTACCGGTACGAGCGCTCGGCTCGACGCCGGTGCGTGCCGCGTCACGCTGGGCATGCTCGCGATGCGTGTTGGCAAGATGTTCACGCCTGCTGAGGTCGACAGTTTCGTCAACGAGCTTGTCCGCGCGAGGGGGGACGGCAGCGGGCGGATCGCGCCCGAGCAGCTCATCAGTGGCCTGCGCGTGAACGTGCGCGCAAGTAGGTAAGTTTGTAGCAAAGGGCGTAAGGGGAGCTCAGGGGACGAGCTGTAGCAGAGATGAGAGAAGCAGTACCATAGTCATGTAGCGTAGCTTGATGTTAGGAAAACCTGGCCGGGGGAACAGTACTCAGTTACTCCCGTACAGTACAATCAACCACGAGCACGACCGGCCGTTGGACCCGAGCGCCACGGGGAGATCAGTCCACAGTCGAGCTATTTAGCCTCTAGCGCCAGCGGATGTGGTGTAGCGTTCGGGCGCGGCAATCTCTACTTCGCGGGCACGCTTGCTCTTCCACAGCCGCATTGGCACCCTGCTGCCGTGACAGCTGCGGCATGTCGCGGCGTGTTTTGAGGAGCTGTTAGCTCGCGAGTCGTACGATGCCGAGCCGAGGATGCCAACGCCGTCTTCGCCATGCGGATCCTCGGCCGCGAGCGTGTCGACTGTATCCTCTGATCGTCCGTAACGATAAGGTGAGCGCACGGAGCCACGCATTGGGAAGGGCGCACGCGCTGTGCAAGCGGAAGGCGGTGGCCGCAACACGGCACTCGCTACCGGAACCTCTTTTGGAGCCCCTGCTGGCGAAAGCTCCTGCCGCGCATCGAAAAAGACCGAGCCACAGCGCTCGCAGCACTGCGCCTCGTGCCAGAGGGCGTCTTGCTCCCTGGCCGCTGCCGTTAGCACGCGCAGCTCACAGCGAAGCGCGCGATTGTCACGTTCAAGCGCCTCCATCCGGGCTCGTGTTTCCGCAATGAAGCTCTGCATGAGCACGAATGGGCACGTCGATATATGCGCATCGAGCTGCCCGCGGGCGACGAGCGCACGGCAGCCCAGATCATGGCGCGGGCATACCTGAGCGTCGGCACCGCTCATCGTGCATCGTGGAGCTGGCGACATCGATTCCTTGTGCGTCGCCTCATTGTACGCATTCGTCACCAGTTCGAGGTGGTAGCGGCGCTTGATGCCGATACTCCCTCGAACAGCGCCCACAAGAACGGGCACGCCGTCCGGACGTGTCGCTGTGTCGGCAGGCTCGACGCTGACCCACATTGGAATTCGCGCCTCTTCACGAGGGCAGGACCGAGACGCCCAATTGCTGTCGTCATCAACGGGCCGTCAGGGTTGGCCCGAAATGGTTTGCAGCCCGTCGCTCCGACTCGACTGATACCCTCCGATCGTAGAGTGCAACACGCACTAACGCACTACAAACGCCGCGGAGGGCGCTCGCGCGCTCTCGCTCTGCTGCTCTCTGCTCTCTGACTGTCACTGTGGTCTCTGGGGGACTCGGTGCGGGGGCCCACGAGTCCCCACTGCAAGCTAAAATGCGCGCGCGTTGTCCATGAATCTGCGATGTGCTTTCACGTGTGGTCCTGGTCCGCCCGCACCCGCCGCCGTACCGCCGCTCACTCTTCCTCCTCTTCGTTGCCGCTGTCCTTTTGGCCTGGCAGCGCGGGCGACTGCTGCGTGCGCGCCTGGCACAAGAGAAGGAGGCTCTCCTCGACCTGTGATACGAACTTGTTCTTGACTCTTGACATCTTGCGTTGCACCAATGAGAACGACTCAAATTCTATCATCAGGTTGTGCAGCTCCTGCATGGCGCGGTTCGTCTCGCCCAACTGGCTCGGCAGGTAAAAGTAATCCTGCATTGCGCCGGCCACGGAAGCGACTGCGACGGTGATCGCAATCCAGTTGCTTTGGCCGAGGAAAGCCAGCACTGCGCCGGAACTGTTGGCGAGCATTTGCGCGTATTCGAGCCGATTCAAGCGGTTGCTCAGCGCTGGAGCACGCTTTTCCAGAAGCTTACAGATCGATCTGACACGGCATTCGACGTAGGACTCGATGGCCATCTGAGAGACCAGGTCGTCGGAGTTGCTGGCCTTCTTTTCTTTCTCGTCAGCTTTATCGACGGTCCCTGTCACCTCATCGACGGCATCGTCGATCGCCTCAATGGCGTCCTCGATCGCATCGCCAATGTCTTCCATCGCGTCTTCGATCTTGTCCCTGAGGGAGATGGTCTTATGATCTTTCTTGGGCTTCCTGCGAATGCCATAGTAGAATTCGTCCACGTGCACCCTGAGATGGTCCATGAATATTGTGCGATCTGCCTCAGTCTGAACCTGGTATCTGGACATCCTGCCCATGTGCAGCGAGCCGCCCTTGCTGATTTCGGAGGATATGACCGTTTTGTAAATCTCCGCGCATGTGCCGACGAAGAGCTCGCGTGCCTTTATCTCCTTCCTCATCTTGGAGATGGGAACTGGGTCTTCTTGACCGGGCAATATCTCAGTTTGTGGGGCGGCCGTGTCGTATCCTACGGAAGTGGGCCAGGCCGCGCGCATGCGGAAGTAGTAAATCTGCGCGGCGATCTGATTGGCTGCCATCAGGCAAGCGGCCCACTTCTCCCGCGGTCGCAACTTGGACCGGATGGTGCCGATGAGGGTGGCTACCATGGGAAGAAGGATCATCGTGAAGGAATATCCGCCGGTCAATCCGGCGTACTGTCCCTCTTCTTCCGGAGCGACGATCGGTGCGACCTCGCCGTTTTCGTCGATCGGTGCGACCTCGCCCTCGCCATTTTCGTCGATCGTCACATTCGAATCTTCTGACTGCAGCATGCGTGCGCTCAAGGTCGACATGGCGAGCCTGCGCACGCCAGCAGGGACGAGACCAGCCGCTGCCGCGAGTGCCGCTGTCTGCTCTTCCTCGGCGACTGCTAGAGCGTAGAGGACGGTTATAAACGTCGTCACGACGCCGAGAAGATACAGAGTCAACTGCAAAAAGTCGGCGACTCTCTCGAAGTAGCATGCATTTTCGTAGAGCGTAATGTGGCGCTTCCACGCGGTGAGGATGCAGATCATCTCCGCCTCACCCAGCCCGAGCTCCGGCACGCCGCCGCCGCCCGCGAAGCAGCAGGTCAGCGTGGCAAGAACATCCTCTGACGAATCGTTCAACGTGTCCACGGCCACGATGCCGGTCCGTAAGAGCATCGGAGCTCGTTGCTGCAACTCAATCATCATGAGGACCTCGGGCAAGCCAAAGTTTTCCGTCCACGGTCTAGGTGAGGACATGTGCTCCTTCGTGTTTTTTAGGATCTCTTCCGGGTCAGGCGAGGGGAACATTTTGAGAAGCTGTTCCCGAATCGCGGCATAAGCCTGAGTAAGGCCACCGGAGTGGTGTAGCATCACAATGTTCTCGCCGCGCTGGATGCGATAGGTGAGCGTGGGGAACATCCCGTCCTCGCCGTTTGCGTGAATGTAGCCGACTGGTCCAAGGCCCGACAAATCGATGCGATCGTAATCGTGGTCGACGAGGATGTAGTGCGTCGCTGAGGCATATGCCATCGACGTGTAGAAGTACTGCCACCTGGAGCGACTCGTGACTGGTACGTCCGGGTCCTCCGGACGAGGGAGAGGTTGATCGAAATATGGCGAGTAGGGGTCCAAGAAACCTGTATCAGGGTCCGCGACGTCATAGAACCGGTGCACAGGGGTCTTCAGACCGGCATCCTCTATTCCGAGCTCTTGCCCCGCGGCTATGGCCATCTTGAAAGTATTTAGGCAGTGCTGCGTCTGTTCGACCAGCTCTCCTTCACCCGTCTCGCCCCTAAAAACGTCGTACCGATCCAAGTAGTCGATGTACATGATGTACGGTCGGGAGCTGGTCTTCATCATAGCCATCTCGATCAGCAGCTCGGCAGCAGGCGCCTTGTATTGGGTGCGATCGATGACAAGCCAGTTGCCCCCCGATGGCTGGTCACACATGTCGAGGAGTGCTGCAAAGATGATGGCCATCTTGGCCAGGATCACTTCGCACTGTCACGGTCGGGGAGAAACAAGCACGCGATCAGTCACGGGTTGAGACGGGGCCCGAGACTCATGGCGTCAGTGACGGAGCCCGGAGGCGCATGGCATCGGTGAGGGGGGTGACGATGCTCACGATGCAATTTAGAGCATACTCCTCCGCCTCGGGACCCTCCTTCTTCTGATTGAACCTCGCTTGCATGAGCGCATCGTCCCAGAAGGTCTTGAAGTGTGACGATTTGCACAGCACGTTCGTCGCGAACACCTTTGGATGGATTGCGCCAGCATCACAGTGAATCATGCAGTTAGGATCACCCTTGTCGAAACACCAGCCCCACTTGTCATCCATAACGATGCTCTCCAGCTTTTGCGCACTGAACCCTGATCTCGCCCCTTCTGGAACGTATAACAACTTGGCCGTCTTTCCGTTCTCTTTGAAGGTGAACGAAGAGTAGACAGCGGCATCGCCCCCCTGGATGCGCGCAAACGCCTTTTCTGTCGTTGGATCCATGTTGAGATGGAGCAGTCTGCAGGCGCCGTGCAAGCGACTTGCCAACCGTTCGGCGAAGGACGACGCCCGCGCCGTGCAGGCTTATTCCCGTTTTTTCTTACAAGGAAACGCGACAATACTGATTACTCCTGATTGTGCCTCAAATGTATTTCGGGCTTCGGGGACGGCTGGCGAAGCCGCTTGCGTGAAATGATACTGTCCCAGTGCGCGTCCAGATTTCGATTTTCATCAGAGCGGCGCTGAACATTCCTTCTCCGCGGACGGGCCCAAACCACAGAACCACACTCAACCTGGACTCGCGGCATCATGCCTGTGCCTGCTGTCAGTGCGAATCGTTCACGCGACGTGGATGAAGAACAGGCCATAAAAGCTCGCGCAGCTGTTACATTGCAAGAGGCCACAAAGCCGAAAGCCAAAAGCAGCAAGATGGGCAACAAGTCACGTGGGCAAGCAGTGCTGGCGGGACGTGCCGCTCGACGTGCTGCTGGGAAGGATATCAACGCCGAGGAGAGTGAGAGAGTGAGGATGGAACAAGAGAGGCAGCGACAGGAGCAGAGGGCGAAAGATGCACTGTTAGTTCAAGGTGCGCAGCTTCGTAAGGCGGCGGCTATGGGCAACGCGGACGAATGTCGCAGGCTCATTGGTGAAGGCTTTCCCTTGGACGCGTGCGATATCCTTGGACGATCGGCACTGCATGTGGCGGCCCTCGGGGACCACACCGAGGCGATGCTCGTTCTCCTGGACGCAGGCATTGACATCGACGCGCAAGACCAGCGAGGGATGACAGCGCTCGCCCTTGCCGCCGAGGCCGGCCGTTGTGATGCCTTGTGCACTCTCATCGACGATGGCGCGGACGTATATATTGCTGCGGTGCCCTTGACGCACTGCTGGACCCCAATCATGCACGCTGCTGCTCGTGGCCACGACGAAATCCTCGGTTCGCCTCTCTTGTGCACCGCAGCCCAATTCACACCGCTTTCTGCTGTGTGCTTACCACAGTCCTCGCTGATGCGCAGGTGTTCTCCTGAATGCTGCACCCGCCCTGATCGACTCGAAGGACTCTAAGGGCCGCACTGCGATGGACATCGCTCGCGAGAACGGTCACCAAGAGGCTGAGGATGTGCTCTTTTTGGCTGCGGACTCACGCTCTGTCGATGATGCAAAGAGGGACGCTGCCAACGCACGACAGCGCGTGCTGCGCCGAGGCGACAGTAAGGCAGATCTACTCCGAATCCAGAGCGCACGATCGCTCGGGGGGTCCAGGTCAGCGAGCTTCAAGTCGACGGATCGCGGCTCTCCGCCAGCGAGCTTCAAGTCGACGAATCGTGAGACGGATCGCGGCTCTCTGCCATGGTCGCAGCCGCCTTCGCCAGATAGTCAGATGCAAGATGGGTTCCGCTCGGTCGCATACGCAAGACAATTTCTCGCGAGGCTCACAGGCTCCAAAGGAACCCCAAAGAGTCAATCACTCCCGAGCTCGCCGGAAAAATTTAGCCTCAAGCGCGGCCTAACCCAGTTCTTCTCGAAGTGGCCTGTGAGTTCTGACGTGATGTTGGACGCCGCCGCTGGCGACGAGCCGAGGCAGGTTGTTTGACAACTTGAATCTCTAGCATCTCTCTGATTCCAAACTACGGGGAGCATCAGAGACGAGACTCAGACTGATCAAACATCTCACGAATCTCA
>Ga0209550_10005067_pt1 | contig 12408 bp, 17 predicted proteins | sample LauGreSuBDMM15SN_2_FD_187567 | JGI IMG/M metagenome (GOLD analysis project Ga0209550, IMG submission 187567) | Freshwater lake microbial communities from Lake Michigan, USA - Su13.BD.MM15.SN (SPAdes) (version 5) | ecosystem: Environmental > Aquatic > Freshwater > Lake | place: Lake Michigan... | reverse complement strand
ATTATATATATTATATTATTTATTTTCCTTCAGTGATTGCCGTTGGTTCGATTGTTTTAATTAGAACATAGTTTTCTTTAATTCTACAACATATTAAACTAGTAAAAAAGCCAAATGAAAATAAAATTAATAAAAAATTAAAATTAATATTGTTTACAATATCATTATACATTTCTTTTGTTAGTAGTATAAACTCTTTACGATCATAAGTATAAATGTCATAACTATAGCTATCATTTTCATCATAAGTATAACTTTTATAGTCTGCTAAAATATAGAGATCAGTCGTATCCATTTATTTATAGTCGTATTATTTTTTTAAATAAATTTTATAATTGTTATAATTGTTATAATTATTATAATAAGTTATTCGAAAAATCAAAATAACTTTCTAAATCATTTGTAATAATATAGGCTAAATGTTGGCTCATAAATGAAGAATTATTGTTCTCAGTAGTTTCATTTTCACCATTCTCAGTAGTTTCATTTTCAATAGTCTCATTCTCGGTCTCAGTATCAGTATCCGCATTCTCATTCTCATTCTCATTCTCATTTTCTCTTGTTTCTCTTCTATGAATAATAGTTCTTCTACATAACGGACATTCACCGCGACGTGTGAACCACTTCATAATAGACGTTGGTTCAAAGATATGCTTACATGTATTTATAACTAATACAATATCATTGTTTGAAAAATCTTTTTGTGAGATTGGACAGGCTTCATTGATTGGATTTTCTATTTCACTATAAATACAATAAGTGGTCGCTTGTAACAAATCATTTATAGTAGGAACTGGTGCATTTTCTCTGCGCCGATTGAATGATGTAACTACTAAATTTGTAGGAGAATTAACAACATCATAATTTGAATTTAATATATTTAAAAATATGTGCGATAAAAAAGAATCAACATTTGTACTTACTGGAGTCGGTTCACGCATACTTGGTATTGGCTCTGGATTTGGAGACACTGGATTCGGAGACACTGGATTCGGAGACACTGGATTCGGAGACACTGGATTCTGTCCTGAAATATAATAATGAATAATTGAATTATAAATGATATTTTGAGCATGTATAACATCAATCGTATTGCTTAAAATACGATTGTTCGTATTCACATAATTTAAATAATTATTTAAAATAGTATTAAACGGCTGATCGTAGGATTGATTTGGAATCATTTTATAATATATATATTAATAGTTATAAAATATGTTTAAATATAAGTAAATAGTTAATTAATAATGAAGTTTATAAACTATAAAAATTTGGGATTAACGGGATTAGCAAATATTGGAAATACTTGTTATTTAAATTCTTGTATGCAATTATTGTCGCATACATATGAATTAAATGAATTGTTAGACAAACACAACTTAGAACTGAATAACTGCGTTGAGTCAAACGTATATAATGAATGGAATCAATTAAGAAAAATGATGTGGAGCGAGAATTGCTCGATTGCCCCGTATAGGTTTGTTAAAACCATTCAAGAAGTTTCGCGTTTGAAAAATAATATCTTTACAGAATTTTCTCAAAATGATGTCTTTGAATTTTTATTATTTATAATTGATTGTTTACACGAAAGTATAAAACGAAAAGTTAAAATGAACATTCACGGCACTATAAAAAATAATAAAGATGTGTTAGCAAACAAATGTTATACAATGATTAAAAATGTGTACAACAATGAATATTCAGAAATAATCACTCTTTTTTATGGAATAAGCGTAACCCATATTAATGAATTTTCAACGAAAAAAAATATTACAATTGTCGCAGAACCATTTTCTATTTTATCTCTCTGTATACCAAATTTAAATCGTTGTTCTTTAGCGGATTGTTTTGATTTATATACAAAACAAGAAGACTTAATCGATGAAAATCAAATTTATAGTGAAGAAAAAGGAACAAAAGTAAATGCTATAAAAAATATTACCTTTTGGAGTTTACCAAATGTCTTAATCATCGAGTTAAAACGCTACACAAATAGAAATACAAAACTCAAAACACAGATCGATGTTCCGCTAACCAACTTAGATTTATCAAGCTATATTTCTGGGTATTCGCCTGAAAGCTATGTTTATGATTTATTTGGCACAGGAAATCATTTTGGCAGCACTTATGGAGGGCATTATACTTCCAATATTAAAAATCCTAATGGTAAATGGTATTGTTTTAATGATAATACTATTACGGAACTCTCCGAAGATAAAATAATAAATGCTAACACATATTCTCTTTTTTATAGAAAAAAATAAAAATTAATTATATAAATGAATGATACGAATAATAAACCCCCAAAAAGTAATAAACAAATAGAACAAATAGAACAAATAAAACCAAAACTTTATAATTTTATGATTATAATTATCGTAATCTTTTTTATCATACTCTTTTTATTATTATTTAATTATTTAGGAAAATCAAATAGTCAATCCATTCAAACAAGTCCAATGAATCAATTGGGTTCAAGTATCGCAACTCCAGTTGTGAATAGCGTCATCAATACTACACAATCTGCCGCAAATCAATTGATGGAGTATCAGTATCCAAAACCAAACAAACCAAGTATTTTAGGAATAATATTGAATTTACTCTATTTCATATTGTTTGTAATACTAATTCTATTATTCATAAAATATGCTTTTAATATTGATGTTTTAAAAGCCTTTAAAAAAAAACAAGATCCTCCAAAAGTAAGCTCCGAGAAAGCTAATAAACCCAATAAAGCCAAGAATGCAGAGGAAGATGAGGATGAGGATGAGGATGCCTCAAATCCTAACTCTATTAAGACAACCATTAAAAATTTTTCGCCAAAGCTACCATTTAAAGAAGTTTATCATATTCCAGGGAATAACTATTCTTATGAGGAAGCCAAATCGGTATGTAAGGCCTATGATGGAGAACTTGCGAACATAAAACAAATGGAGGACGTTTATAAAAAAGGCGGCGAATGGTGTAGTTATGGTTGGTCTGACAATCAATTGGCATTGTTCCCAACACAACACGAACATTGGAACAAATTACAAACAATAAAAGGCCATGAGCATGATTGCGGCCGTCCAGGTATTAATGGAGGCTATATCGATAACCCAAATGTCCGATTTGGAGTAAATTGTTATGGATTTAAGCCTAAAATGAAACCAGTTGAAAATAAATTAATGGAAAGTGCTTCTGAATACCCTATCACAGACCAACAAGTTGAATTTAATAAACAAGTAGACCATTGGAAAAAGAATTTGAATACAATTATAGTAGCACCTTTTAATGCTAAAAAGTGGAGCGGAACTGAGTTATAATTTTTTCTCTTTTTTTGGCATTTTTTTGACTTTTAGGTGATTTTTGACGTTTAGGTGATTTTTGTGGGGTTAATGGGATTCGTTTCTTTTTTGTAAAACGTTTTGGTAGTTTAAATTTTGCCAACTCAAAAAGAGCATCATAGATACTTTCTTCAATACACTCTTTTTCTTCTAATGCTTCATTGTGATCGTTTTTAATGGTCGGAATGGTAGGCATCATGTTTTTTTTAATGAATCCAAAAGGAACGAATAAACCATCAAACAATCGATTTGTAACTTCGGGGTATTTTTCAGCAATCAAAGCATCATTTAAATTGAGATTCATTTTATAGCACTATATATATAAGTATATATATTACTATAGAATAGTAATATTAGTAAAATTACGAATGATACTAATAGTACAAATGTTTTCTAACTACATATCCCAAAACGTTTTAGTTCAAGACTTGTCGTAATTTCTCGTTTCTCTTTTAAAAAAATCATAATGGTTTCAACCAGTTCTTCATTGTTTTCTTGGTCTTGAAAAAACTCACACAAGGATTCACAAATAAACTTAAAGGATAAATTCGCATAAACTTTATTCTCAACAAGTCTTAATTTTCCATCTCCTATTTTAATAGTCGCGTTTTCTAACTTGTTCTCATTCATGTATTCTAAAATATTCTCATTATAGTGTTCCTTTTCTATTTTTAATTGTTTAATAAGTAATTGCTTTTCTTTAATCGCATTGTCTATTTGTATCCATTTTCTTATATTGTCTTCAAACGACATTTACTATATAGTTTATATTTAAATTATATTTAAAACGATTGAACGTATATTAGCGTGAATGTTTTGTTCGTTTTGTTCGTTTTGTTCGTCTTTTTTTATCTCGTTTTAATTTTAACTTTCTATAAGTCATGTGGCGACCAGCTTTAGGATAATTGAAATCTATTTTATTACTATAATTATATTTAATAGCCGTTCGTAGGGCAGAAATCCAAGCAATTTGACTCTCTTTTGCCTTGGTAAGAGCTTTCTCTAGGTCATTATAGATGGTTGTGTCTTTTGGTGACTCTTTTTTGAGTTGTTCTATCAATTGTATTAAAAGAGAGATGTCTTTATTTATTTCACAAGAAATTCCTTGTATTTTATCAATCTCTTCATTTGATAGAATTTCTTTTTTTTTAAGCCTGTCTAAAAAAAAACCATAATTTTTTTGATTTTCTAAAATACGTTCGCGTGTGACATTGATTGTGGTTGCAACAGAGGGATTAATATTGTTCAATGCTGACCTAGCGGACATTGCTGACCTAGCAGACATTGCTGATCTAGCAGACATTGCGGCCATAGCTGACCTAGCGGAGGTTGCTAATGGCATTATATTTAAAGTAGGCACTCGATTCATTTATATAGATATATATTTTATATTATAATCTGCGATTCATTTATTATCTGCGATTTATTTATTATCTGCGATTTATTCGACGTGTATAGATTCCGCGCGCTCCGCGTCTAGACCAATTCTTATGTTTTGTAGTTCCCCAAGGAGTTGTTCCTGGCCATCGTAAATATTTGCGGGGTTTTCGTCGATTAAAAAATCCTTTGCCGGGAGATAACATAGTTGCTAAGGTTAACCCAACTGGAACTAGTTCTACAGAGAGTCCTCCTGTTTGCATTTGTTTACCTCGTTTCCTTGATTTGCCTCGTTTCCTTGTGCTAGACTTAGAAAACATTTTATATTATAGTAATAAAATAATTAAAAAATAAACAATTATAAATAATTAAAACGTTTGGCTTACATGGGTTAGTTTGTTCGATACTAGTAAAAAAAAGATTCCTAAATGTAACAAAAAACTAATAAATACAAAGACTAAGGATAAGTAAATATAGGGATTTAATTCTTTTAATAAACTACTGATGATTGGTTCTATAATAGGGTTAATAATTGTTTTAACATTTTCATCTTTTTTTAATAGTATTATACATTCTTCAATAAATTTATTTTTCATTTATATAAATACTTTTATTTATTTTTAAATTATAACGCTTAGAATGTATTTTTTATCTCTGAACTACAAATCATTCCGATTTGGAGTTGAATTGTTAATTAGGCGAAAAAAATAATACTTGTTAATTATAGAATGTCGTCAAAAAGTCAAAACTCCTTTATACATTATTTTTTTCAAGATCTATATACTAAATTAGGCGAAGACGATGATGGAGTATGTGCGTTAAAAGGATCTTTTGTCATTGATGAATCCGGTTCAAGTGAAACACTTGTAGATGAGTTAATAAAACTTGGAACAAGAAGTCCATTAACCGGATTTTTGAAAACACATACATTGTTTAGTGGTTGTCAACCATTAGAAATGTATGAAATCAAATTTAAGGAGCCACTACTATTTGAATGTCGTGTAAATGAGAATTGTTTTAAACTAGAATGTAATATTTGTAAATATTATCACTTTACCAGTAATATCAGTAATACCAGTAAATCAAAAAAATACTTATTTTTGAAATTTGAACGATATGAAACACTAAGCATTTGGCATGCGTGGGCGGCATTTAGAACCTATAAGATTGGAAGAGATGAAAAGAAAACATTAACAAAATGTACTTCGACAACAATGGAACTACCAGACAAAAACTTTTTTTATCACGCTGAAAATAGACTTTTTGAACCTGAAAAACATAACATGTTAAGCAAAGTATATGCGCATTTTGATTTTAAAAAATATAAAGAAGAAAAACAAAACTATAATAAGTGTGCCGATTTTACAAAATTAAAAAGTATAGACGCTGCTCAATGTAGAAAAGAAAAAGAAGAAAAAAAAACAAAAGAAACAAAAGAAGAATGTTTATCAAATGATATCTATGTTCCTTATACCCATGTTTTAGCAATGAAAGATCAATTTGAACAAAAGGATATTGAGTCATTCGATATTGAGCCATTTGATATTGAGTCAATCAAGATTGAGTCAAACAAACCTGACGATAGTCAGTATGAACAAAACGTTGGCTTTGGTGGTAGGAAACAAACGTCGACAAAGAAACGGAAACGAGCGTCGTCAAGGAAACGAAAACGAACGTCGTCAAGGAAACGAACAACAAAAAAACGAACATTGTCAAGGAAACAAAATTACCATCGAAGAAAGAACGTTTGCAAACGCAAATTTTGTTAGATTCTAGATTCTAGATTCTAGATTCTATAATAAAACAATATTTTATATCCTTTTGTAAAATTATAGACTTCAGGCTCATACTTTGGGTCTTCTTGAAACATCCAATCTTTATTTGTATTTATTAATTTTTTCCACTTAAACTTTTCCAATTTAGAAAGCGAACTACCATCAAATTTATATTCTTCTTTATTACAAGTTAGAACGCTAACAAAATGACTATTTGCCTTTGGATCAAAATGGTCTTTATTCGTCAAAATAATAGAATCTAACACATAAGTATACGTATTCTTTTTTATATCCGTAAATGTATACGATGATTCAAACAAGGAAGTACTTTGTAAATCTTGTAAGATTATTATATCAGGGATAAGCGTTAAGGATTCTCTATTAAATTTTTTTTGAATGCTTTCAAACACATTTACTTTTGTCAAGAAGGTTTGCTTCATAATTTGTAATATGTTATACTTCAAATACTTCAAGATTGATTCATAATAAGCAAGGGGATTTCCTGCGTCATCAATATTAGGAATGTCATATACTTTATTATCATTTTTAAATAATGAATTCAGCTGGATTGATTCTGGATGATTCGTAATAATTTGATGAAGATGATATATGAAAAAATTAGTATTTAATTTGTCAGTTATTTGGTTAAACGTTTTAAACAAATCGTGTGATTTAGTTGTTTGATTATAAGAAGCTTCAATAAATAAATTTAAAATAAACAAAATTTTTGCTATATTTTTAGGTATTGGCGAATTATCTAATTTTCTGCCAGTAATCATTAACTCTCTAAAAAATCTAAAAAATTTTCTACCTTTGTCGCTAAAAAAAAAAGTAACGAACATTGTATTAAACCAGCAATTTGATAATAATTGAATTGGCGGAATGAATCTTGAAACGTCTAAATGTTTGGACGATCTTAAATTATCAAGTAATAATTTTTTTATACTTGTACTATTATAAGGTTGACATTTTTTAGTTTTTATTTGTAAATACAATAAACTATCACATAACTTTATTGAATTTACGCGTGAGGTTTTTAATGAATGAACCTGTAATCGTTTATTTACTAATGGTGAATAGGATGACATGGACCATTTAATAGAAGGGTTGAACTTTGTTAATTTTTTTGTTTGTTTTGTTTGTTTTGTTTGTTTTGTTTGTTTCATGAAAGTCTATTATTATACTCCAATAAAAATATTTAAAGTAAAAAAAAAGTAAGAAAGAAAGAGAGAAAGAAAATTGAATTCTTTTACTTTGTTTTTAATAAATTAAAACTACGCAACGCAACGATGGCATCAAATGTAACAACCGAAACGAATACAAATACAAAACTTATTGTTTCAGCACTAGAATATTCATTAAAATATGATGAAAAAAGTGAAGGTCTAAGAGATAAAACATATTCCGAGTTATTAATTGAGCATGGCCATGGACGTATTACGTGTCCTTGTTGGGGTAGAACCTATGAGATTGATTCACAATTGAAAACCCATTTTGACAGCAAAAAACATAAAAAATGGGTTAGCAAACAACAAGAAGACCATATTAAGAGATACGGACATTGTTGTTCTTCGCAAGATATTATTAATTCACAAAATAAAGAGCTCAGAAACCTTAAATTTATTGTTCATAACTTAACAACTACAAAAAATGACTTAGAAGAGCAAGTTAAAACATTGAAAAAAAAAATTTCAGAGTATGAATGCGAAGAAGTATTTATGGATTGTAATTTATAGAGTCTATAAACATTTATAGAGTCTATAAAGGTTTATAATAGTTATAAATGTATTATACATTTGTATTACACGTTACATGTTACATGTTACACATCATAATATGGATTGTCTGTTATTTTTTTACCGCAATATTCTTTAGGTGTTTTTTTATAATCGACGGGCTTATAGATTTTTATTTTTTCGGCAGTGACTAATAAAAATTTAAAATTTGTCCAAAATTCTTGTGTATGTCCAATGCTTTCACTCGCTATATGTGCTAATTCATGAATTGCTACATAAGTTAAAGTATTCAAATCAATTAAATTACTTGTTTCTGTTTTTTTAACGTCTAAACAAAACGCTATCTTCTCTCCTTTATTTTCCGTATAGGCAGTATATTCGCTTGTCGGTAATGTCTCCACAATTTTACTAGAATTAAAATTTTTAGCCAAACGTTTGCTGCGTTCGTCCGAAGGATAAGTTTTAACGCAATACTCCACTAAAGCAATCAAATGTTCATTTACTTTTGCTAATCTATCTGCCGCATCCTCAATTTTTTCCCTCTCTCTCACACAATATTTTTTACCATCTACATCAGAAACAATACATTTTAATTGGAAGATGTCTGAAGTTACGTAAATACGATACATGATTACAAAAATTAATAAGACAAGTATGATCGTTAAAGAATCAAAGGTTAATACCATATATTATTATATGTTATTAAATGTTATTAAATGTTATTAAAGGTTATTAAAGGTTAAAAAGAATGCAGAAAGAATTGCCGAAAGAATTGCCGAAAGAAATTATCTATCAACCAATGTCAAAATGTCTTCTTAATAAGTCTGGCTGAATTGTGCTTTGTAGCCACGGGCTCACCGATACCTGTGGATTCGCGGGTTCCGATCGAATTTGAAGATTTGCATTTCTTAAAGTATTTCCAACAGTATCAATACCATGATGAAATCCAGCGCTTAACATATTTAAATTAGCACCCGCACCTTGCCCTACAGGATTTGAAACCCCAAAATCACTATTTGTGTCTACTGGGAGCAATGAGGATGGGTTAAAATTCGCCGAATTGGTTTGCGGAATCTCTCTATTTTGAACGTTCATAGCAATTGGAGTTTCTTCTAAATTGGTTTGTAAAGCATTTGTAGGATTATTGTTAGTAATAAAACTAGAGCTTAAAGGTGAAAGAGGGGCAACCGAAGTTCCTTTGTGTGAATTATATAAATAAAGTACTACACCAAGAAACGCTAAAATTGCTAAAATCATAGATAAATTCCGATTTTTAAGCAATGTTGGAAAAGCAGACATATTTTTCATATATATAAAATAATATAAAAATATTATATTTTTATATTATTTATTTAATAATTCATTCAATTATTTATATTCAATTAGTTACATTGAATTAGTTATATTGAATTAGTTATATTCAATTATTTATATTCAATTAGTTACATTGAATTAGTTACATTGAATTATTTACATTGAATTTGTTACATTCAATTATTTACATTGAATTTGTTACATTCAATTATTCAAAGTCAGAAAAATTACTTAGATCAGAAAGAGTATTTTGCTCGGAGGTAATACTTAAGTCATCAAGATTATATTTAAGTTTAATATTTTTAGCTTCTAAATGTGCTTCTAATGCTGCTTTTCTAAATTGTTCGGCTTTTTTATATGCTGCTTTATAAATTTCATAATAAATATCTTTTGGAGATTTCAAGGAAATTGCATTTGTATCAATTTCATCAATCTCTAAATTATATTCTTGTAAGTTATCTAAACTTTCTAGTTTTGATTCTTCGGCTTCTTCTTCTTCCTCTGCTTCCTCTGCTTCCTCGGCTTCCTCTGCTTCCTCTGCTTCCTCTGCTTCTTCTTCTTCTTGAGCAACTGGCTCAGGCACTGGCTCAGGCTTTTGCTCTGGCTCAGGCTCAAGCTTTTGCTCTGGTACAGGTAAAGGCTCAGGCTCCGGCTTTGGCACTGGCTCAGGTTTTTTACTAGTGCTATGTTTTATTAAACAATCTTTTTTAATTTTTTCTTCTAAACTTAACACCATAATTTGTTTTATAGTAATTTCTATTTTAAAACTCTTTGCTGTAAATTTAATACCTTCTATATGAAGCAGTGGGATAAAAGCAATATTATTTTTTATAGACTCATACTCTAAAAAATTCTCATTTTCATCATAAATTAAACACCCTGGTTGCTTCATATTTTTTAAGGTTGGAATATTTGTTCTTAATATTAAAAATTTTCCAGAATTATATGGTTTATAGGTATTTAAAAACATAGTTTCAATATCATCTTCCATCATTTCGGTTTCAAACCATAATTCGCGTTTCTCAAAAATTAATTCTCTACATTTAGTTTCTAACTTTTCTAACCAATTTACTACATCTGTTTCAAAAAAATTATATTGTAAATCAATGTAAGATCGCTTATTTGTGCTTGTAATGATGCCATTTTTACTTACACATTTTGGAAATTGTAAGTATAAAGGAGAACATTTATTTGAAACTTTAATTTTTGTAAAAAAACTTCCGCCTTGAAGTGGAGTAGGATTATCCAATGTAATTTCATTAAACTCAAAATCAACTAAATTAGTTATCAGGGATTCCATTATAAGATACAATAGAAAAAATCAAACTAATTGACACGAATTTAAAGGGTGGTTTTTTTTTCATACAATAAATAAGATAAACGGATCTCATTTTCTATTTTAGTTTCTTGACTTATAAGATTCCATTGGCTCTCTTCTAATTTAGGAAAAAAAACATCACACTCATAACTACTATCAATCGCAGTGACATAGAGTTTATTTACTTTATTCATTGTTAAAAATTCAGAATAGATTTGACTTCCTCCTATAATCCAAACCTCCGTGTATTTTTGAGTGTTACAAAAAGAATCTATCTCTTCTAAGCTTGCAAATGTTTTAACATAATTATTTTTTGGACTATTTTTATCTATCGATAAACTTGTGGATAGGATAAGATTGTCTCTTTTTTTTAATGGTCCACGTAAACTATTCCATGTATTCTTTCCCATAATAATAGCATTGTTATTATTTCCAATTGTCAGTTTTGAAAAATAATGTAAGTCGTCACGAAAATGCCATGGCAAAGTATTGTTTTTACCAATTCCTCTATTTTTATCAAACGCTACAATGATCGTATACATCCTATATATCCTATATATCCTATATATCGTATATAGTAGATAGTGAACTTTATTTATATGATTAGTTAATTATACATATATATTTTAATATTAAATAATATATATAAGTAGTTTATATGTCTCAAGATATATTTAAAATATGTTACTTAGAAACGAATAGGCTTTATAAGATTGAAATTTTTAGTGGAGGTGAAACTATTACAGACACATCAGTATTTGATATGGAAGAATTAGATGAAATTGAAAAGAATAACACAAACCTTCATTATAATGAAAGTAGAATTTTTTTTGACGATACCATTGACATTATTAAAAAAAAAATTTTAGACGCAAATGAAGTTGCCGAAATTGGAGAAGTTATTTATGAAGAATTATATTTATATTGCGAGCAAGAAGTTACCTTAACCATTGAAGAAATTTTTAATAATTTAAAACATAAAGAGATAGGTTTTGTCTCGAAAGAGGTATTAACAAATTTTTTACACAATATAAATACTCAGCAAAGTATTACGAAAGACTATTATGATTATAATGAACTCATAGAATTTTTTTATGAGTTAAAGAAAGAATATGTGGATGAAATTGAGGTTCTTATAAAAGTCCCCTTGGAATTAGAATTAAAAAAAATAAAATATAATTCTGAAAAAAATATATATCCGTTTATGGTTACTCCATTTGGGGATGGAGGTCAAACGATTGGGACTTATCGCTATGATAGTACATTTGAAACAAATAGTTATAATTTATTATTTAAAAAAATAAAAAAAATACATAAAAATAGAATCTATTGTTGTATTGCGAGTAATGTTTTAAACTATGCGATTAGCAATTCTTTTATTGAAACTGAGTATGTGAAACAATATTACCCGCTATTATATAAAGCAAGTATACTTACGTTGACGACATTAGAAGCTAGAAAACACACGTTGTATATTGACTATAATGAAAAAAAAAAATTGTATTTAGAAAATGACAAAAAAATACATACGTTAAATAAAGTCTATTTGAGAAAGTAACATT
>Ga0209550_10005066_pt1 | contig 12409 bp, 11 predicted proteins | sample LauGreSuBDMM15SN_2_FD_187567 | JGI IMG/M metagenome (GOLD analysis project Ga0209550, IMG submission 187567) | Freshwater lake microbial communities from Lake Michigan, USA - Su13.BD.MM15.SN (SPAdes) (version 5) | ecosystem: Environmental > Aquatic > Freshwater > Lake | place: Lake Michigan... | reverse complement strand
GATAGATTCTTCCTCTTCATCCGTTGCAAAGAGTGACTCAATTTTTTCTCTTTTTCCTTCTAAAGAAAAATATAAATTTTGTAAAAGAGATGCTTTATCGAGTTCTGCGGAGGTTTGTAAATAAAAATATTGTCCAGAATCAATGAATGCTCCATCAGATGGCTCTGATTGCAATATATAGGGCCCTCCTGTTGTAAATGAGTATATTTTTTTTCCCCCCAATTGTAATCCAGAAAGTGTTTTAGAATTGTCCTTTAAAATAAACTCACACTTCACACCAGATTCTAATGTTTTAGTAAATTGGTATGATAGGGTTTTATCATCTATCCAACTGAATTTTCCTGTGGTAGGACAACTTATTTGGAATAGATCCATAAATACATTGGGTGTACCCATGGGAACCATTGAATCTGTAAAACGAATAACCACTTGCTTAATATCTTTTACCTCTCCCTCCGGAGAAAAATTTTCAATTGTGGGTACTTTTTGAGAGTACAGAGAAGGAGTACTAACCAATAAAAATATTGAGGAAAGAGTAACTAGAAATCCAGAATAGAATATTTTTACCATATTACTTAATATATTAATAATATTTAATTTATTCATTTTTCTATCTCTCTATAAATTTTATTTAAAATTATCATTGATTGTTTAATTTTTAACGGTTCATGTGTACGAATCCATTCAATTTTTGATTGGAAAAGATAAATTTCTGCGGCAAGTGTTGCATTCTCTCTCTCACTTGGTGGTATGCCACCTAAAAGATTGCCTAAAAAAGATTTTCTAGAAACAGATATATAGAGTCTAGGGTATCTTTTTTTTAAGGTTTGGATTTCTGATAAAACTTTAATGCTCAGCTCGGGGTTTTCTCCTAAAAAAAATCCCATTCCTGGATCAAAGATTAATTTTTCATAAGGGACACCTATAGAATTTAATTGAGAAATTCGCTCATCAAAAAATTTAGAAATTTCATCTATAATATTCTCAACACCAAGGGATGATCCTAACCGAGCAATCCCACCACGGGAATGAGAAAACATTAAAATTAATTCTGGTAGAAAAGTTTTAGAATTTGACAGGACCTCTAAAACTTCTAGCTCTTGAAAAGCATTTATATTATTTATATAATCTACCTTTTGTAAAATAGATTTTTGTATTACATTAGGTTTAAAAGAATCAATTGAAATGGGAATTTTTTTGTTTTGTAAATACTCTACAATGGGGAGGATTCTTCCCCATTCCTCCTCATCACTAATTAGCTTTGCATTGATATTGGAAGACTGAGCTCCAATGTCTATTACATCTGCTCCATTTTTAATTAATTTGTCAGCATGATCAATAGCAGATTGAGTATCGAGATACAAAGATCCATCGGAGAAAGAATCTTCCGTTACATTGAGTATGCCAGCTATCTTCATAAACTCACTTCCAAATTGTTGCCCAAAAGTATCCAAGTAACACAAGCCACGAAATAATTTGTCCCATAAAAAAAGACATTCCCGCTCCTATGGCACTGTACTCAGGAATCAAAACAGTATCTAAAATAACCCCCGAAACCAACCTAATAAATGCAAGCATAGCTAATATTTTAGGTTTTCCCATAGCAAATAAAGCTACTCCCAAAGGTGCAAATAGTAACTGGAGTAAATAATTTGGATATAAAATTTTAAATATTGGAATGGATTCGGAGTATTTATTTTTAAACAATATATTTAAAATAGGCTCTGCTAAAAAGTATCCTGGTATAAGAAGTATTGCAACTAACAAGCTAATTAAAAAAGATTTTAAAAGTAGCCTATTAAATTCTGTTTGATTTGGTGCGATAGATAACCTAGGTAGTACAAGTGAATTGAGAGTAGAAAAAAGTATTACAAATCCACTGAATAATTGTAATGTTGTACCATAAACTGCAACCGCATCAGGATTTTGGTACAACTTTAAGAAAAATAACTCCATTCTATCTGATAGTATTGCAAATATTGAAGCCAGAAATGCCCATAGGTTAAATAAGGAGAGTTCTTTTAATCTTATAATTACACTTTTGAAATTTCCTGTCCAATTAAACTCTATTTTTCTTAACAAAAAAAAGAAGAAACCTAAAATTACAACAGGTGATAGAGAAAATATAACTAATATATCTAAGTATCCAAGGGGGGATGAAAAATAAGTATTACATAAATATAATAAAATGAGCTTTGTTATATTTCCCATAGGATTCCATATTGCTAAACTTGTATAATTCCGGTAAGATATAAGGATACTCTCAAAATAGGTTAGAAAAGAAGTGACAGTTCCCCCAATTACTAATATATAGATAATCAATGGATCCATACCAAATAATAAATATGCGAGATATCCCACTATGGTTAGTAAAAAAAAAGATGATAATTTAATATATAGCGTGGCTTCCATTAGGATGCCCATTTCTTCTAAATTTTCTGTGATAGGAGAAAGATATTTAACGATTGCAGATGGAATCCCCAACTCCGCTACAGCTAATATTATAGGAAGAAAACCTAAGTAGTATTGCAAATATCCATTTTCTGTTTTAGATATTATATTTACTGCATATACCATAAAAACTAAATTAGAGAGAGATGATATTACTTTTGAAACACTAACTAATAATGAAGACTTAAGAAATCGGGAAGAAATAATCTTTTGTATTGAGTTAAGGTTCAAAGTAAAAAATTCCTCTACGCAGGATTTTCTTTTTCACCTAGTACAACAAGTGATAGAAAGGGAACTGTATAAATAATAATAAAATTTAATATAAAATACCTAATAAATCTAAACAACATACTATCTTTAAAAAAATGATCGGAGACCCTTCCCATGCCCACATAAAACAGTGAGATAGAAATAAAAAGAAGAAAGATTGTTGGTAAAAATTTAATATCATCTAAATCATAATTGGAATATTTGAGTTTCCATTGGGTTAGACCCCACCACATTCCCGCCATTGATCCGCTAGCACTGATAATTTGTTGCAAGGAGTATTTTTGTGGTGATGAAATTGGATCATCTTCTAATAATAAAAATGAGAGAGAGACCGCAGTCACAGCGAGTACCGAGGATTTAATCTTTTTTTGAGCATTTTTCCAATCATAAATTTCAGGGAAACCTGGGTGTTTATTAAAAAACCATTCTATGATAAGCAAGCTTAAAAGACCCGTTAAAAAGCCTCCCAACACATCTCCCAAAAAATGAACACCTGCATACATCCTGGAAAAGGGAGTAAAGATAATAAAAAATATAGATAAAGACCTTATGTATATATTTTTAAAGTGAATGTAAAACATTCCCCATACCAAAATACTAATATGCGCATGACCTGATGGAAAACCAAATGAAAATTCTTTGATAGAGGATTGTATCTCTTGGAATTGAGTAGATAGCCCAATTGGTCTAGGACTTGCAAAAATAAATTTCTGAAGTCCATTTATCAAGCCTGTAGAAAGAATGGCCACAGCCATCTTAACACCAAATCGATTGTTATAAAAAAAATAAAGAATGGGAATCAATATAACAAATGTAGTCACTCCCGCAAAGTAATGACAAATAATTGCAAGTATATTTAATAAATTTCCTAAAAATCCAGTGGGATGAGGTATACTCTCTATTACAAAATTACCGAATAAATATTGGTTTTGAAAAAATCCATCAGATTCCATTTTTACTCCATAATCGTAAACTCATGAATATCAAATCCCTTTGGACTCAAAGTCATAGTTTGACCTAAAAATTTATTATTAATTTTTCGTAAGCCCTTCATAAATAAATTAGTTGAAATACATGTTGACGATATACCTATATTCTCTCCCTTGATTAAGTCATCTTTATCCATAACTTGATCAGTAACATATCCCTGCGATTCCCATTTAATCTTAAATTTCTCATCATGTGGCCTCATGATAGCTTTAAATTCAGATTTAGTTACTTTTGCAATGAGGGCGGTGATCAAACCTTCAGGAGCTCCGTATGTTCCTATCATTGCATCATAGTGACCAAATTCCATACAAATATCCAATGCTGCTGTGATGGATCCTGAATCAATAAGCGTAATACCACATCCTAAACTTCTCAAACTTTTTATCAAATTCTCATGACGGGGACGATCTTGTACTACAATTATTAAATCTTTTTTTAATTTCATAAAAGAGTCGGAAATTTTTTCTATGTTGACTTCTATGCTTTCTTTAGGATCAAATTGAGCTTTCATTCCGGGACCGCTTAACCATTGTTCCATATAAGTCCCTGGAACTTTTGCCATACAGTCTTTTTCTGAAAATGCAATTATACTCATAGAATTAGGTAAGCCTTTAGAAAAATTTGTAGTACATTCCAATGGGTCTACAGCTAAGTCTATTTCAATTGAGCCTTCTCCTAGCAATTCACCTTCATAAAGCATGGGAGCATTATCTTTTTCACCTTCTCCTATGATAATCCTATTTTTTAAAGTAAGGTTTTTTAATCCATCGCGCATAGTGTTGACTGCAACCTCATCAGCCAAATGCTTATTATCTTTTCCAAAATGTTCAAATACTTTGATAGATGTTTGCTCTGTTATTTTTCGATAGCACTCTATTAAAAAATAAATATCTAATTTTGACATATATTATTCACATTACAATTGATACAAATTCTCTTTCTTTTAAAGTAAAAGAGTACTCATTCTGTTTCAAAATGATCCTTATTTAGACTCTGTATTATTAGCACTATCGAAGGTGTTATCCAAAAATGGAAACCTGTTTTCTTTTTTAAGGATAAAAAATCAGATTTGAAATATTTTCCCTATCCCAGAAAAAGGAAGCATGAAGCCAAAATTACCCACTGAAATAGAAACAATAGATGAAATCGTTGAAATATGGAAAGCCAATCGACAAGAAGCACTCAAATTTCTAGAATCTATATCTGATTCAGATTTGAGAAACCGTCCTCAGGGGGGATGGTCACTCTCCGATGTTGGCGAACACCTCTACATGACCCAATGGAACATAGCCAGGGTAATTTCGCCTGTCATTGGTGGAAAAATTGGCACCCCCACAGGGGAACAAATGGATTTAGACTTCAGAAAAATGAGAATAGGTCTGGCAAGGCCCAATGGTTTTAAAAATCCAGAAAACCTGAGTCCCCTAAACAACTACCCACTAGGGGATCTAATACCTTTACTGAACAAGTCGGAGAAAAAACTAGTAGAGTCTACACAAGGGAAGACCAAGCAGGAACTCCAAAAAAGAGGGCTAGAACATCCTGCATTTGGACTCTTAAATCTTTTTAATTTTATATGGGTTATGGCACTTCATGAAGGATTGCATACCTACGCAATAAAAGAAAGAGTATCACGAATAAAGGGCATTTAAACTATTGGGAAAGATCTTTTGGGAATTTCCCCTGACAGCTATTGTCTGCTTGTCACTTATTGCTTCGTATGTTTCTATATCACTTTTTGTACCACACTCTACGCAATACCACTATTTTTTTTCTTATCCTGGAAAGTACAATCCTGTGAATTGGTTCCTATCTTCTTTTTATCACGCATCTCCAGCTCATCTGTTTTCCAATATAATTTTTTTATTTTTTTTAGGAAGAGCCGTAGAAGCAAGAAGTGGTCCTGGAAAATGGATTCTCTACTATACCATTGCGGGAATTGTCTCTGGATTTGGAGATTCATTTGCCAGGAGCATTATGAGCCAGCATTCAAGTATCCCAACGGTAGGTGCTAGCGGAGCAATCTGTGGAATTGCAGCAGTTGCTGGTTTGGTGTCTCCTTATTCTATAATTATATCAGGAAAAAAAATAATCTTTCCAGTATTTCTAATTTCATGGACAATGATCTATTCAGATTTTACAAATTTATTTACTAATGATAACGTTGCCCATTGGTCACATTTAGGTGGGTATTTATCAGTTTTTTTAACTTCATACATCATGGATGAAAATGAGAGAGATCAGTTAAAAAAAAGTTTTTATCTAAATGTACTATTTTTTATATTATCTATATTCTTACTATTTTTAATCCAAAGCAGGTAATCTATGATTCAAAAATTTAATGCACTAGAATATACAGAGAATGATAATTTTATAAATTCAGAATATCTCTTTGATGGAAATGAACTACAGGGATGGAAAATTTTTAGAAATGGTAAACCATACTTAGAGCTCTCAAAGGGATATAAACTTTTAAAAACAAAAGCATGTGGAGTTTGTTCAATGGATTTAGACAGAAGATTTTTACCATTTCCATTGCCACAAATCATTGGTCATGAGCTCATTGCGGAAGATCCTATTGATAAAAAAAAATATGCTGTTGAAATCAATGACACACTTCTGGCCAGGGGATCCGATTCATTAGATGCTTTTTGTATTACAGGTCTTCCCACACATAGCCCTTCTAGGATGGTATTGGGAATAGATCGTCTGCCAGGTGGGTTTGGCTCCTACATCTTAGCACCTGTCAATGCGATGATTCCCATCCAATCTTTACATGAAAACATTGCTGTTCTCATAGAACCATTTGCTGCAGCCTTACAAGCTGTGATCTCATCCCCTCCACAGGATAACTTTGAAGTTGCAATTTTGGGCCCTAGACGCTTGGGCTCACTTTTGATTGGTGCTCTCTCTATCTACAGAAAGCACTCCGGTAAAAAGTTTAAAATAACCGCACTCGCAAGACATAGCGAACTTCTTAACCTCTCAAAAAATCTGGGAGCAGATGAAGCAATTGATCTCAGAAACCCAAACGAAAAAATAAATAAGAGATTTGATATTGTCTATGATACAAGTGCAAATCCAGAAGGATTTGAAAAAGCTTTAAGCTATTCTAAAAAAGAAGTACATTTAAAATCAACCAATGGACAAACTGTTTGTGGGATAAAAAAAATGACAGAAATGGTAGTAGATGAAATTTCTATTCTACCATTCTCAACAGAAAATCTTCACTTTCATTGGGAAAATGAATCTCGAAAAAACAAATTTATTTATATTTCCCCAACATTAAAGAATGTAATTCAATTAGATTCTAGCTATATTTGTTTTTCGGGATCCTCAATCTCAGAAATAAAAACTTTTTTCCTGAAAGAAGAATTTAAATCTACAATACCCCGTTTTGATTTAGCAATTGTATCAGATATAAATGAAATTGATTTTGTATTGCGACCAGATCCAAATTCAGAAGAATCTATTGTAAGACCAAGGGGTGCAATTCTATTGTCTGGCGTAAAAAGTCAAAATCCTCTTTTAGAATTTATAAATTCAGGAGGAAGTGTTAGATCTTCAAGATGTGGAGATTTTCCAATGGCAATCAAATTGCTTATGGAAAACAAAGACCTCGCAGACAATATATCAAAGTTTATAATTTCTCACGAATTTTCAAATACGGAATTGGAAACTGCATTCAAAACAGCCCGAGATAAAAATTCCATAAAGGTAATCATTAAATACAATGAATAAAAAACACATTCCAAATTCCATAGGAATTCCCCTACACCAAGAAGAGGACTGCTATTTATTAGATATCACTTTTCTCAGAGTGTTTACAGGATTGTCAGTAATTGCACGTATTCTAGGTGAGCAATTTCTTGCTTTAGTGAGATCTCAACTCTGTAAATTTCCTTTTCTATGGAGTTCCTACTGAAACTATGGACTTTATTATCCGCCAATTGACCACAGTTGGATTGGGAATGGTTGACCAATTCCAGAAGAATCGGTTACCTCCGCCCGGTCTCTATGCAGTAGATAAAGAAATAGATGAATGGGGAAACAAATATGAGTGACCATGGTTTTTTTCAGATAACTCAAAAAGCATTTATACGTAAAGGCAACTTACTCCTTATCATGAAAGACAAAAAATCCGGTGAGGGTGATTTACCCGGCGGCAGGATGAACCAAAAAGAGTTTTTTGAGAATTGGATAGACAGCTTAAAAAGAGAACTCCAAGAAGAATTGGGGGATGATATTCAATTGAGAATCCTTCCTGAAGTTATTTTAGTTCATAAGCATATGGTCAATTTGGGTAAACATCCCTGTATCATATTGGGGTATGACTGTGAATATATTTCTGGTGATATTAAAATTTCTGATGAACATGATTATTTTAAATGGGTGGATATTTCTACATTCCACGCAGAAGGTTTCTTTTCTGAGTACATGCTAGAAGCAATGCAAAAATATCTATCCAAACAAGGGAGTAAATAATGGATTTTTTTATAAGGATTCCTTTTCTCTTTTTAATAACTGGTATCACAGGTTTTTTTTATTTTGAATCCAACTACCAAAAACTAAAAAAGGTAGACTATGTAAAACTCCAAGAGTCCACTCCGGATGAAACTTTTATAACATCCATTGGAACTGATAAAAATTATGCTAACATGGTTGCCATCCAACCATATATGATTCCTGCGGATTATTCCTCTGAGACAAGATTCTATGAAAAACTTGAATCTTACATCATAAAAGCAAAGAGAAGCGGTTTTTTAAAAGAACGCACCACAATCATCTTTCCTGATCACATTGGCACTCCTCTATATTTAATAGATGAACGCAGAGAAGTGTATACTTCCAAAACCTTAGATGATATGTTCTCAAATCTCAACTCCACTAAATATCCCAATATTAAAAGAACAAATTTTACTACAAACATTGAATTAACAAAGTATTTATTAGATGAAAAATCTAAACAGGTAAAGGATACATATGTTTCCACCTTTTCAAAACTTGCATTGTTTTATAAGGTTAATATATTAGCAGGATCCATAGTCTTACCTATATCTTCTCTTTCTAATGGAGAGCTAAAATTTATAGAAAATGATAGAAAAGTTTATGGTTTTATGTTTGATAACAAAGGAAAAATTACACAAAAAGTTGAAAGAAAATATTTGTACTCCTTTGAATCCGAGTTTCTAACACCGGGAAAACCTCCTGAAGAAGGACTAGTAGTTCCAGGAATTCCAAATAAAATGGCAGTTCTTTTTTCTGGTGACACATTGCTTCCCGTTTCCTATACTCGAATTATTCAGGTAACAGATTTATGGGTATCACCCGCTTTCAAATTAAACACTGAAAATATGGACTATTCAAAATTAGAAATTTCTGGTGAGGTACAAAATCCTTCTAAATCCACCTTCAAAGAATCAGATTCCCTATTAACAAATAGAGAGCTTTGGAATAAATTTAGCACTCCAGGTAGGCATGCTTCCACATCTTCCAAATCCTATATACAGGTTTTCTTAAATGGAGAATTTTATGATTTCAAGCTAGATTCTTGGAGTTGTGCCAACTCGAAATCATCAGGTAAGCAGGAGTTCATTGAACCCAGAAAAACATCAGCCATACTTAATCTTAATCTCTAAAAACAAAAGTGAGAAAAAAACTTTTTCAATGAAAGTTCGTCTAACAATTATGAGATACCTCCTACTGCTATTCTTACTAATTTCCTGCCAAAGTAACATGAACTACTCTAGCCCTAGAGGAGGGTATAGGGGAAGCCTTGGTGGAAACCCCTACTCTTCTTCTATCCTACGTGGCTATGATTACAATTCTATGACTGGTAGAAACAGTGGATTTTATCCATATGACACCTTTGGAGGAAACTATAGAAACATAAATAGCATCCAATCCTTCGGGGGTGGTGGAGATTATTATGGGAATTCCTCCTTTGGAGGAGGCGGTAGAGGTCATAACTGCAGAGGTGGTGGCGGGTTTCGATAAGGGCCTTACTTCCTTCCCAATCAATATCTAGAACTTCCTGTTAGATAGATAGAAACATCAGTGTAGATTGTGGTGGTTGGCAATTGAAATTTATCCAGCGCGGAAATTCCCTGCCCCGCCTGGTACACCAAAGATACGCTAAAGGAGTTGGTATGAGTTTCGTATCCAACCCCAATTGAATAACCCCTTAGATTGATGTATTGCGTTCTTTTTTCTCCAAGAGTGTATGTAGCATTACTCCCTAAAGGTATTTGAAAATTACCCCCATTAAGATTTCTTAAGTATGACAATGATGCCTCGTCCAGCCATTTTATTTTTTTTGCATTGGACATATTACTAAATGACCCCATTCTTAAAATGATTTTATCTGTGATATAAATTTCAAATCCAAATGCATAATTCAGAGTATGCTCCCTTGTGAATTCATTTTCCAAGGGATCGGTGGTAAATAATTTTCTATTTTTCACTGAGTACTCTTGGTCAGTTTTATACATTTTATATCCACTTGTATAAATTAAATCTCCAGAAACCGTTAAATGACTATTTATAAAATAAGCTAAACCTCCCCTTATTTCATACACCTCAGGCAATTTATAAGTAAGGGGAGATTTTATATATATATCATCTGGTCGAATTTCAGAAGCAAACTTATTTGAACCCTGATATATCGAGGAGGCTGTATTACCAGTTGAGGTAGAATTTATTTTTGAATCTACTTCTCCATTAAAAATATAATTTCTTCGAATTGATCCTCCTAAAGAAAATTTGGGTTTAGGCATATATTGGATTCCTAATATTGGTGTTAGGGCATATGTTTTTTTACTTTCATGAGAAAAGTTTGTGGTAACAGAGTTTGTATACGTATTTTCAGTCACACTCGAAATTAATCGGGTGGATGTATAATCTAAATATGATGTAATACCAATTGATAATTTATCATTAAGTAAGAGTGAAGCAGAAGGTCCCGCTAAAATATTCATATTATCCCGAACAATGGCAATATCTACCTGAGAAGATCTTCTGAGATACTGTGGATTATTAGCTCTATCCGATTGGTCAAATGTCTCTTGGACCCGAGTAGCTATTGTAAAACCATATGTAAAATAATCTGACTTTTCAACAAAGCCTACGAAGTTTGGTAAATAATTTCTGGAAGTCTGAGTGTAATTTAATCCTGGTCCAAAGTAATTTTGGTTGTCCAATTTTTTAGATTGATACGTACTTGCATTTATCGTATAATTTGTGTTTGCAATAAACGATAATCCCGCAGGATTGTAAAAGGCTCCCGAGGCATCGTCTGAGATAGCAGAGAATGCTCCACCCATTCCGGAAGCTCTCTCTCCAAAAAAACCATTGACATTATGATATTCATCTGAAAAGAGAGGGTATATAAAAAATAAAAACAAGTAAAAAACTATAAATTTATGCAATGATTAAACCTTTAGATATCTCTAATATACGGAAGAATAGTCACTCTAATGGAGAAATTTAATTCCAAAAGGGTAAAAATCTAAGCAAGATCTATTGGTTAGTATATATTTGGTTTCATTATTGAATCCAAACTAAACCAGTGGAAATAGAATTCTAATCTTAAAATATTGTTCTCATGACTCCTGTTTATTTTGACTACAATGCCACAACCCCTGTGCATGGGGATATCTTGGCTAAAATTAGCGAATTTGCTCGGGAATTTGGAAACCCTTCTTCCCTTCACAGGTATGGAAGGGAATCTCAGAAAATTTTGGAAACATCACGCAGAGAAATTTTAGATGATTTTAGGGGATATAAGCTAGTGTTTACATCCTCGGGGACGGAAGCGAATCACTCTGCATTTTTCTTTTTACGGGAGAGGGAAGTTCAATCAAAGGATACTATATTGATCTCGTCTATAGAGCATCCCTGTATAGAAAAACAAATGTCGGGATTTCAGAAAATGGGATATACTGTACTACGAATTCCTGTTTTCAAGAGTGGAGTTGTAGATTTGGATTTTATTGCTGAAAATACAAATGAAAATATATGTATTTTGAGTGTGATGGGAGCAAATAACGAAACAGGAGTGATTCAACCAATCAAAGAAATAGCAAATATCTGTAAACATAAAGGTATTTATTTTCATTGTGATATGTCTCAGATTCCGGGTAAATTTGAACTAGATGTGAATGATTTAGACATTGATAGTATTACACTTTCAGCCCATAAGTTTTATGGAATTAAAGGAGTGGGAGCACTTCTCTATAAAACGAAACCTACTTCTATTTTTCGGGGAGGACTACAGGAGAATGGACTCAGGGCAGGAACGGAAAATATGCTTGGAATTCAGGTCATGGGAAGTGCCTATAATATTGTAAGACAATATCGTAAAGACTGGATATTATCACTTTCGGAACTCCGGGACTATTTTGAGTCTCTCTTGGATGAGAAAATTATTAGAGTGGGAAATGTAGCAAACAATCGAATTGCAAACACATCCTGTATTTTACTCCCCAATAACCCCAATGATCGATCGGTTCTATTCTTGGATTCCCAAGGTTTTTTAGTATCACGGGGAGCGGCCTGTCACTCGGGAGTTTGGGAGCCATCTCCAGTCCATAAGGATTCTATGGAGTATGCCCCCGAAATGCTCCAAATTCTAACAGAGTTAGCAAAAATAATTTTACCAACAGATATTAACTACAATCTCATTAAAATAGCCCGTAAT
>Ga0209550_10005065_pt1 | contig 12410 bp, 10 predicted proteins | sample LauGreSuBDMM15SN_2_FD_187567 | JGI IMG/M metagenome (GOLD analysis project Ga0209550, IMG submission 187567) | Freshwater lake microbial communities from Lake Michigan, USA - Su13.BD.MM15.SN (SPAdes) (version 5) | ecosystem: Environmental > Aquatic > Freshwater > Lake | place: Lake Michigan... | reverse complement strand
CTCGATGTCGGCGCGTGGACGGTGCTCGTGCACTCGCTCAACCAGCGCGAACATCTCTACAAGCTTTTCGAGGAGCTGACGGGTGCCCGTTTTACTACGAGTTACACCCGGATCGGTGGGGTGACGCGCGATGTGCCTGAAGGTTGGTTGGGCCGGGTGATCGAATTCTGCGATCAGTTTGAACCGGCGCTCGAAGAAACCCTCGCGTTGCTCACGCGGAACAAGATTTTCCAAGATCGCACGGTGGGCGTGGGCGTCATTTCGAAGGAAGATGCCATCGCCTACGGCCTTACGGGTCCGAATTTGAGAGGCTCCGGCGTGTCGCTCGATTTGCGCAAGGACAAGCCCTACTCCGGCTACGAACAGTATGAGTTCGATGTGCCGATCGGCTCGAAGGGCGATTGCTATGACCGCTATCTTTGCCGCGGCGAAGAGATGCGCCAGTCGGTGCGGATTATCCGCCAAGTGATCGCGAAGTTCCCCGGTGGCGATTGGTATGCGAAGGATGCGCGGAAGATTTTTGCGCCGCCGAAGGACAAGATTCTTACCTCGATGGAGGAGTTGATTAACAACTTCATGATCGTAACCGAGGGGCCGCAGATTCCGGCCGGTGAAGTTTACTTTGAAGCGGAAAATCCCAAAGGCGCCCTCGGTTTCTACATCGTGAGTAAAGGCGGCGGCGTGCCGTGGCGCCTGAAGATCCGCTCGCCCTCGTTCTGCAATCTGTCGATTTTGCCCAAGGTCTGCGCCGGCACCATGATCTCCGACGTGGTCACGTTGCTCGGTTCGCTCGACTTTGTGATGGGCGAGTGCGACCGCTAAAATTTCCCGCGAATCCAGTTCGATGAATCTCAAGGCTGAAACTCTTTCCAAAATCGACGAGGTGATCACCCATTACCCGGTGAAACGGAGCGCCACGTTGCCGTTGCTGCATCTCATCCAAGAAGACATCGGCCATCTCCCGCCGGAAACGAGCGAGTGGGTGGCGGCCAAGCTCGAGCTTGAGCCGATCAACGTGCTGGAAGTGATCACGTTTTATCCGATGTTTCGGCAGAAGCCGATTGGCCGGCGACACATCAAAGTTTGCCGCACGCTTTCTTGCGCGCTGGTCGGCGGCTACAAGACGTGCGCGACGTTTGAAGCGGAGTTCAAAACGCACCTCGGCGAAGTGTCGCCCGACGGTGAAGTCACGGTGGATTTCGTCGAGTGTCTCGCCAGCTGTGGCACCGCGCCCGTCGTGCTGATCGACGACGAACTGCATGAGAAGGTCGACGCCGCGAAGGCCAAGCAGTTGAGCGATCAGATCAAAGCCGAAGCCAAGAAACGCTGAACCTTTTCGCCATGCCCGCACCCGCCCAACGTCGCATCATTTTTCAGCATATCGATGAGCCTGGCTACACGAATGACATCAGTTGTTACGTGCGGCACGGCGGCTACGAAGTCCTGAAGCAAGCGGTCACGCGTAAGCCCGAAGAGCTCATCGACGAGGTGAAGAAATCCGGTCTGCGCGGTCGCGGCGGCGCCGGTTTCCCCTGCGGCGTGAAGTGGGGATTGGTCGATCGCAAGAGCGGCAAGCCGATCTATCTCATCGTCAACGCCGACGAGTCCGAGCCCGGCACGTTTAAGGATCGCTACATCATGCATCAGGATCCGCACCAGCTGATCGAGGGCACGATGATCTCGTGCTTCGCGAACAACGTGCGGCAGGCCTACATTTATATTCGCGGCGAGATGCCGCACGGCGCGCGGATTTTGGAAAAGGCGATCGCCGAAGCGCGCGCGGCGAATTTCGTCGGCCCCAATATTCTCGGCACAAATTACAGCTGTGAGATATTCGTCCACCGCGGCGCTGGCGCCTATATCTGTGGAGAAGAAACCGGCCTGATCGAGTCGCTCGAAGGCAAGCGCGCCAATCCGCGGATCAAGCCGCCGTATTTTCCCGCCGTCCTCGGGCTGTACCAATGCCCGACGATCGTGAACAACGTCGAGACGCTCTGCCACGTGAAGTATATCGCCGAACACGGCGGCGCCGAGTATGCGAAGATCGGGACGCCCGGCAACACCGGCACCCGCATCTTCTGCGTTTCGGGCCATGTGCAGCGTCCCGGCTATTACGAGTTCCCCGCCGGGACGATCACGATGGGCCAATTACTCAACGATGTTTGCGGCGGTCCGTTACCTGGACGCACCTTCAAGGCCGTGATTCCCGGCGGTTCTTCGGCCAAGATCATGCGCTTCGGTGAGCGTTACAAAGGCAAGCGCAAGGTCGGCACTGAGATGGTCGACTACGATTGGGGCGTCGAGGATGTGCCGATGGATTTCGACTCGCTTGGCATGATCGGCACGATGGGCGGCTCCGGCGGAGTGATCGTGATGGACGACACCGTCAATATGGTCGAAGCCCTCGCCAACATTAACGCGTTCTACTCTCATGAGAGCTGCGGCCAGTGCACGCCGTGCCGCGAAGGGTCGCTGTGGATGAAGAAAATTTCCTCGCGGATGGTTCACGGTCAGGCCCGGCCGGAAGACGCCGCGCTCCTCAAGAGCGTCGCAGATCAGATTCCTGGCCGGACGATTTGCGCCTTCGGCGAGGCGTGCTCATGGCCGACCCAAAGCTTCATCGCAAAATTCGGCGATGAATTTAAGCAGTATTCCGAGACCAAGAAAACCGCGAAGCCGGCCGACGCCGTCGCGCTGATTTGATTTTCTCCGCACCGATGATCGCCACCGCCAAACCCGACCTCGTAACCGTCAACATCGACGGCCAAGAGATCGCCGTGCCCAAAGGCACCAACGTGATCGAGGCTGCGCGTCTCGTGAACGTCGATGTGCCGCATTACTGCTACCACCCGAAGCTCACGATCGTCGGCAATTGCCGGATGTGTCTGATCGAAATGGGCATGCCGGCGGTCGATCCCGCGACCAAGGCGCCGGTCATGGACCCGGCCACGGGCAAGCAGAAGATCAACTGGATCCCGCGCCCCCAGATCGGCTGCGGCACCAACGTCTCGCCCGGCCTGCACGTGCGGACGACCACGCCGATGGTGAAAGATGCGCGCGAGGGCGTGATGGAGTTCCTCCTCATCAATCATCCGTTGGATTGCCCGATCTGCGACCAAGCCGGCGAATGCAAGTTGCAGGAGCAGGCCACCGGCTACGGCCGCGGCTATTCGCGCTTCATTGAGGACAAAAACGTCAAGCCCAAGCGCACCCAGCTCGGGCCGCGCGTTACCCTTGATGACGAGCGCTGCATCCTTTGTTCGCGTTGCATTCGTTTTTCCAAGGAAATCGCGAAGGACGACGTCCTCGGCTTCGTGGACCGCGGCAGTTATTCGACGCTCACCTGTTTTCCGGGTAAGAAACTCGAAAACAACTACTCCCTGAATACGGTGGACATCTGCCCGGTGGGCGCGCTCACGAGCACCGATTTCCGTTTCAAGATGCGCGTCTGGTTTCTCAAGCAGACCAACGCGATCGACCCCGAATCCTCCGTCGGCGCCAACACGGTCGTGTGGTCGCGCGAGGGCACGATTTACCGCATCACGCCGCGCCGTAACGACGAGGTGAACGACACCTGGATGGCCGACTCCGGCCGGGTCCTGTTCAAGGCGGTGCAAGCGCCCGACCGTCTCTCGGCCGTCAAGATCAACGGCACCGACAGCGCGTTCGACATCGCGATCAACGCCGCCGCTGAGCTCTTCAAAGCCAATGCCGGAGCCATCGCCGTGGTCGGCTCGGGCCGCAGCACCGTGGAGGAGCAATTCCTGGCCAAGCAGCTCGCGACGGCGCTCAAGGCTCCGTCCTACCTCGTAAGTCGGGTCGGGGAGGGCGACAAGCTCCTCGTTTCCGCCGACCGCAATCCCAACGTGCGCGGCGCACTCGTCACCGGCCTGATTCGGACGTTGCCGAGCGCGAAATTGGTCGACCTCGGCGCTCAAATTGACGCCGGGAAAATAAAGGTGGTCGTGACCCTGGGAGAGGACCTCGCCGCCGCCGGCCTCAATGCCGGCCAGCTTGCAAAGATTTCCGTGATCGTGCTGGGCACTCATGCGAATTCGATGGCTGGCGGAGCCGCGGTCGTGTTCCCGACGCTCACCGCTTTTGAGAAGAGCGGCACGTTTGTGAATCAGCAGTTCCGCATTCAAAAATTTCTCAAAGCCGTCCCGCCCATTGCCGGCGCCACGGATGATCTGATCGTGCTCGCGAAACTTGTCGGCGCCGCCGGCGGTGCGACGCTCCCGACCGAGGTTTACGCGCTGTGGAAGAGTATCGCGGCGGCGGTGCCTGCGCTGGCGACCACGACCTTCGCTAATTTGCCGGAGACGGGCCAGTTGCTCGACGCGACTCCGTTTTCGGCGCTGCCCTTCGTCGAGGGTGAGACCCTGCACTACAAGCCAGCGCAACCCGTGGTTGCTGCCGCGAACGCCTGATTTTACGCGCCGCCATGTTCGACTTCTATTTTGAGATCCCGCTGGTAATTCGGCTATTTTTGCAAGGGCTGGCGGTGATTATGGTCATCTTTCCGATCGCCGGCGCGTGCTCGATGGCCGAGCGCAAGGTCGCGGCTTGGATTCAGGACCGGCCCGGCCCCAACCGCGCCGTCGTGCCGTGGGTCGCTTGGATCCCTTTCCTAGGGACCTTTCTGCAACGCCTCGGCATTTTCCACGTCATGGCCGACGGCGGGAAGATGCTGTTTAAGGAAGACTCGTTGCCGGGCCACGTGAACAAGTTCTATTTCGTACTCGCGCCGATCGTCGCGATGATCCCGGCGCTCACGACCGTGGTCGTGGTGCCGTTTGGCGCTTATCTTGATGCCGCGGGCAAGATCATCCCGATCGGTCTTGCGCCGCTCGACATCGGCATTCTCGCGGTGTTCGCCGTCTCCTCGCTCGGCGTGTATTCGATGATTCTCGCCGGCTGGGCCTCGAATTCGAAATACCCGTTTCTCGGCAGTGTGCGCGCTTCCGCCCAGCTCATTTCCTACGAGCTTTCGATGGCGCTCTCCGTGCTCCCGATTTTTCTCTGGGTCAATGCGCCGGGCATGGAAGCGACGATGGGTTTTGGTCGCGTCGTTGAGTTCCAGAGCCAACCCGGCTTCTTCGGCGGAATGTGGTTCGGTTTCCTGATGCCGCTCTCGGCCTTCATTTTTCTCGTCGCGCTCTTCGCCGAGACGAACCGGCAGCCATTTGACACGGTGGAATCCGAATCCGACCTCGTCGGCAGTTTCCATACCGAATACGGCGCGTTCAAGTGGGGCCTTTTCTTTGTCGCCGAGTATTCGCACATGATCGTCGGCTCCGGCGTGTTCATGCTGCTGTTTGGCGGCGGTTGGAATCCGCTGCCTTGGGTGCCGCTCGCGGATTTGGTCGGCTGGCTGACCCAAATCACTCCTTTGGCCTCGCATCCGCTTTTCGTGGGCGTGCTCTCGATCTCGATCTTCCTCGGGAAGGTACTCGCGATGATTTTCTTTTTCATGTGGGTGCGTTGGACGCTCCCGCGTTTCCGCTACGACCAAGTGATGAAGATCGGCTGGCAGCGTTTGTTGCCGCTCTCGATCGCCAACCTTCTCTTCTACGCGATCGCCATCGCGTTCATTCAAAAGTAATCTCGAATCGCTCCGCGCCATGGCCGTCATCACCGTAGAACGCAAGCCGCTCACTTTTCTTGAGCGCACCTACCTGCCGCAGATCGTGGGCGGGTTGAAGACGACCCTGAAGCACCTGGTCGCGCCGAAGAAGACGCTCGAGTATCCCGAGCAGCGCCCGGCGATCCCGACCGGTTATCGCGGCGTGCCGACGCTGGTCATGGACCCCAACGGCCGCGAGAAATGCGTGTCCTGCCAGCTCTGCGAATTCGTCTGCCCGCCCAAGGCGATCCGGATTACTCCCGGGGAAATCCCCGCCGATCAGCCCGACCGTGCGCACGTGGAAAAGGGTCCGAAGGCCTTCGATATCGACATGCTCCGCTGTATTTATTGCGGCCTTTGCCAAGAGGTTTGTCCCGAGGAGGCGATTTTCTTGCAGAATCAATTTTCCATGTCGGGCTACTCCCGCGAGGAGATGGTCAACCATAAGGATCGCCTCTACGAGCTCGGCGGCACGTTGCCCGATGCGCATTTCAAATGGGATAAAAAGAAAGCCGCCGAGGAACACGGCAACGCCCACTGATCGTTTCCCGCTGCCGACTGACCCGCCATGGCCTCCATCCTCTTTTTGCTCTTTTCTACCCTCACGGTGCTCTGCGCTGTGGGCGTCGTCGTGAACAAGAATGCCGTCAATGCCGCCGGTTGCCTTCTGCTGTGTCTCGTCGGCGTCGCCGGGCTCTTTGTCCAACTCGACGCCTACCTCTTGGCTTTCATTTTGCTCCTCGTCTACGCGGGCGCGGTCGTCGCGCTGTTTCTCTTTATCATCATGTTGCTGGATGTGCAGGGCCGGCAGTCGTTCGGTTTTAGCGGTATCACCACGTTTGCCGGTCTGATGGCCTTCGCCCTTCTCCTCACCGGCCTCGGCAGCATCGCAATCAAAGGCCACCTCGACGCACCGCGCCTTAACCGGCTCGCGGTCGAAGGCGCAAACCTCAAGTCCTACGCGCAGCAGCTCTTCACCACGTATCTGCTACCGGTGCAGATCATCGGCTTTCTGCTGCTGATCGCGATGCTTGGGGTGATCGTGCTCAGCAAGAAACACGCGACGGAGGAGCCCGCCAAATGATGACCGCCAGTCTCAACGAATACGTGATCATCAGCTCGCTGCTATTTGTGATCGGTTTTTTCGGCGTGCTCCTGCGACGCAACACGCTCGTGGTCTTCATGTGCCTTGAGCTCATGCTGATCGCGTCGACCTTGGCGCTCGTCGCGTTCTCCCGCTTCAATGCCACGATGGACGGTAACATCTTTGTATTCTTCATTCTGACTGTGGCGGCGGCCGAGGTGGCCGTCGGTCTTGCGATCATCGTCGCGCTCTTCCGCAAGCGCCAGACCGTGCAAATTGACCAGCTTGATTCGCTGAAGAACTGACGCCGCCCGCCATGACGCCCGTTGCTCTCGCCCTCACCGTTTTGCTCGCGCCACTCGGCTCTGCTGCAGTCATCGCTCTCTTTCTCCGTCGGCAAGGCACACTCGCTTCCGCCGTGTCCTTGGCCGCGGCCCTCGCGGTCGCAGTCGCCGGCCTTGGGCTCGCCTTGGGTGGCGACGCCTATCGTTTCAACGCCTCGACCGAGTGGCTGAAGCTCGGCAGCTTCTCGCTCTCGCTCGGCTTCAAGTTCGACGACCTCGCGGCGCTGATGCTGAGCATCGTCGGCATCGTCGGCGTGTGCGTGCATGTGTTTTCCCTCGGCTACATGCATGACGACGAGGCCAAGGCCCGCTACTTCGGCGGTCTTTCAATCTTTATGTTTTCGATGCTCGGCATCGTTTTCGCCGACAATCTTTTCATGATGTTTATCTTTTGGGAGCTGGTCGGTTTCAGCTCCTATCTGCTCATCAATCATTGGCACGAGCGAGCCGCGCCTGCGGCCGCTTCGAAGAAGGCATTTATCGCGAATCGCGTCGGTGACTTTGGTTTTTTGCTCGGCATCGTGATGTGCTACTGGGCCAACCACACGGTAAACTTGAGCGAGCTCGACGCGCTTGCCGCGAAAGACGGCTTGGTCTTTAGCGCGCTGATCCCGCTGCTGCTCTTTTGCGGCGCGGTCGGTAAATCCGCCCAGCTCCCGCTTCAGGTCTGGTTGCCCGACGCGATGGAAGGCCCGACCCCCGTTTCGGCCTTGATCCACGCCGCCACGATGGTGGCCGCCGGCATTTACATGCTTTGCCGGATCAACGTTCTCATGGTGCCCGACGCGCTCACCGTCATCATGTGGACCGGCACCGCCACCGCGCTTTACGCTGCGCTCTGCGCCATCGTGCAGAGCGACATCAAGAAGATCCTGGCTTACTCCACGCTCTCCCAACTCGGCTACATGGTTGCCGCCTTCGGTCTCGGTTCGCTCGCCGTGGCACATGGCGATCACTCACATATGGTCGCCGCCGGGGTCGGCGCCGCGATGTTCCACCTCATGACCCACGCCTTCTTTAAGGCCCTCATGTTCCTCGGTTCGGGCTCGGTGATCCACGGCTGCCATCACGAACAAGATATTTTCAAAATGGGCGGATTGAAAACGAAGATGCCGCTCACCTTCGCGACGTTCACTCTCGGCGTCCTCGCTATTATCGGCTTTCCTTTCCTTGCCGGGTTTTTCTCGAAGGACGCGATTCTTTACCTGGCTTACGCCAAAAACACCCCGGTCTTCGCCCTCTTGGCGCTGACCGCCGTCCTTACCTCGTTCTACATGGTGCGCCTCTGGAAGATTACTTTCCTCGGCGCGGCCCGCTCGGACGCCGCCGCCCACGCCCACGAGGGCGGGCTCACGCTCACGCTGCCGCTCGTGGTCCTCGCGATTTTGTCCGTGTTCGGCGGCTACACGGCGCTCTACCCTAAAGTTTTCTCCGAAGTGTTTGTGCTCATCCCCATCGCCCACGGCACCGACCACATGGTCATTTTGATTACCAGCGTCGCCGTCACCGTGATCGGAGCGGCTTCGGCACTCGTTTTCTACAAGTCCGCCGCCACTGACTCGCTTGGCGCCAAATCCCCCGGCCTTTTCGGCGCGCTCACCGCCCTGCAGTTTTCCTTCGATCGCGGCTATGATTACTACGTGGCCAAGGTCCAGCAGCGCTTTGCCCTGTTCCTCAATTTCCTCGAGCAGATTTTCCTCGCCGGCCTCATCGTCCGCGGCCTCGCCGGGATTGTCGGGCTCGTTGGGCTAGGGGCGCGCGGTCTGCACGTGGGCCGGCTCAACGTCTACCTCTACTGGTTCCTGCTGGGCCTCGTGATCCTCTGGATCTACGCCACTGAGATTTTCTGATCCCTCGATGATCAATCTGCCTTTCGATCCTCTCCTCGTAGCTATCCTCGCGCCGCTGGCCGTCGCGCTGGCGATTGCGTGCGGCCTGCCCAAGCGGTTTGCGGTCAAGCTGGCCTACGTCGGCTTCGGCTTGCCGCTGCTCCTCGCCCTGCACGTGTGGTTCTACCACGCCGCCGTTCCCCAGACGAGTGGCTACGCCTTTCTCACGGCCTACTCGACCGGCCTCGAAGCCCTCGGGATCGGTCTTAAACTCGGGCTTAACGGCATCTCGCTTCCGCTCTTCGTGCTCGCCGGCATCGTTGGTTTCGCCGCCGGCCTCTACGCCATCCAGTCCGGGGCCGAGCGGCTCAAGATTTACCTGATGCTGCTGCTGGTGATGCAGGGCGGTCTCATGGGCGTGTTCGCCAGCGTCGATATTTTCTTCTTCTACTTTTTCCATGAGCTCGCGCTCATTCCGACGTTTATCATGGTCGGGATCTGGGGTGGCCGCGACCGCAACTACGCGGCGATGAAGCTCACGATCTACCTCACTGCGGGCGCGATGTTGTCTCTGGTCGGCTTGATTGCGCTCTACGTGAAGAGCGGGGCGAACAGCTTTGATCTGATCGAACTGCGCCGGGTGCTCGCCGCTCAACCGCTGGGCGATACCGTACAGCAGAATATTTTTGGCCTGCTGGCGCTCGGCTTCGGCATTCTGGTTTCGATCTGGCCGCTGCACACCTGGGCACCGCTTGGCTATGGCGCGGCACCCAGCTCGGCCGCGATGCTTCACGCCGGCGTGCTCAAGAAGTTCGGTCTCTACGGTCTCATCCAAATCGCGCTCCCACTGTTGCCCGCCGGTCTCGTACACTGGTCGCACCCCATCGCTTGGCTGGCGGTGATCGGGAACGTTCTCGTGATCGGGTTTGTCACCATCGCCCAACGGGACCTCAAGCAGATGGTAGGTTACAGCTCCGTGATGCATATGGGCTATGCTTTTCTCGGCCTTGCGGCGGGTTCGACGCTTGGCGTCGGCGGAGTCGTGCTGCTGATGGTCGCCCACGGTCTTTCGGTCGCGCTGATGTTCCTGCTCTCGACCAGCGTCTATCACCGCACCCACACCTTCGCCTTGGATGAAATGGGCGGACTCGCGCAGAAGGCGCCCGTTCTCGCCGCTCTCTTCGTTGCCGCTACCTTTGCCGGAATCGGTCTTCCCGGATTCGCCAACTTCTGGGGTGAACTCACGATCTTTGTCGCGCTCTGGGAATTCTCCCCGCTCATCACTGCGCTCGCCGTCGCCGGCGTGGTGATCTCGGCCATCTATGGGCTGCGCGCTGCGGCCGCCGTTTTCTTCGGCCCGGTCACCCCGGAGTTCGCCAAAGTCGCGGCCGTGAATCCGGTCACCGATCTCCGGTGGAGCGAGCGTCTGCCCGCCCTGATTTTACTCGCTGCGCTAATGTTCGTCGGCTTTTGGCCCAAGTCTCTTTCCACCGCTCTCGACGCCACGCTCGCGCCCGCGCCCGCCGCGCGGGTCGCCGCCGCAAAGTAACGCCCTTTTGTCATGGACATCACGGTTCTTCAAAACCTCGCCGCTAACAATCTCTGGGGCGCCATCACGCCCGAGATCATGTTGGGCGTCTTGGCGCTCGCGCTGCTGGTGATCGAGTTGCTCTTTCCGAAGCAGCAACACCGGGTGGTCCCGGTCGCCGCCCTCGTCGGCCTGCTCTGCGTCCTCGGCAACGTCCTCGCCACGTTTCACAATCCGCATGTCGGCACCGAGACCTTCAACGGCCTTCTGCGCCACACGCGTGACGGTCAGATCATGCGGGTTTTCTTCCTGCTCGCCGCCGTGATGGTCTGCCTGCTCGCCCGCGTGAGTCTCGCCAAGCAGACCATGCCGCGCGTCGAGTTTTACCATATCGTGCTCGTCGTCACCGCCGGCATGATGCTGCTCGCGCAGTCCAACAACCTCCTTCTGCTCTTCGTCGCCCTCGAAACCGTCACGATCGGGCTCTACATTCTCGTCAGCTATTACCGCAACAACTCGCTGACCCTCGAGGCTGGTCTCAAATACCTCGTGATGGGTGCACTCAGTTCTTCGCTCCTGCTGTTCGGGATCGTGCTCCTCTACGGCGTCGCCGGCAACGCCGCGCTCCCCGGCCACACTGCCCAAGCGATGCAATACGGACAACTCGCCTCCTTCCTCGCCGCCAATCCCCACAACTTTCTCGCGAGCATCGGCATCGTCCTCGTCCTCTCCGGCGTGGCCTTCAAAATCGGTGCGTTCCCGTTCCAGATTTGGGTGCCCGATGTTTATCAGGGTGCGCCCACTCCCGTGACCGCATTTCTGGCGGTTTCCTCAAAAGCCGTCGGCTTCGCGGTTTTGCTCAGCCTGAGCCTCACCGTGTTTGCCAGCTACGGCTGGCTGCTGACGCCGGTGCTCACGTTTTTCGCCGGAGCCACGTTGCTCTTCGGCAACATCGCGGCGCTCACGCAGCATAACGTCAAACGGCTCATCGGCCTTTCCGGTGTTTCCCACGCCGGCTTCTTGCTCCTTGGCGTCGCCGCCGCGAGCCGTGCGCCGATGGCCGTGGGCTCGATTTACTTTTATCTCTTCGCCTACTTGCTCGCCTCGTTTGCGGTGTTTGGCGTGATGACCCATCTCGCCGGCGCCAACGACACTGACCAAGAGCTCGACCACTACGCCGGTCTCGCAAAAGCCGACCCGTTCCTCGCCCTCGTGCTGGCAGTCGGTCTCGGCTCACTGGCGGGCATCCCTCCGTTGGTCGGCTTCATGGGCAAGCTCTTCATCTTTATCTCGGCCTTCCAGGCCGGTCTCTACGGCCTGATCGCGGTGGCCGTTGTTGGCGTGGTGATTTCGATCTATTATTACTTTGGTTGGATCAAGGCGGCCTTCTTCGAAACATGGGCGACCTCGCCCGACGGCCCCGCCAAGCCCGCCCGCACGCCGGTTGATCTGGTAACGGGCATCGCTCTCGGCGCACTCGCCCTCTCGACCGTTGTTCTCGGTTTCTACCAAGGCCCGCTCGGCGCTTGGCTCACGCCGCGCTGATTTCCGCGTAGGGGCGTCGCTCGCCGACGCCCGGTTTCGTTCATGCTTCTCATCGGCCTTGACCTCGCTTGGGGTGAGAAAAACTCCGACGGCCTCTGCTTTATCCGCTACGACGCAGCCCGACGCCGAGCGCGCTTGCTCGGTTATGATTATCCGCAGGGCGACCTCGCTCTGGTCGCCGCGATCACCGGGCACCTTCGCCCGGATGAACCGGCGTTTGCCGCGATCGATGCGCCGATCGTTTGCCCGAATCTCACCGGCACGCGCCCCGTGGATCGGCTCACGCATACGCTGTTCCATCGCGAGCACGCCGCCTGTCACCCGGCCAACCTCACCAAGTGCCCGCGCCCCCCGCGCGTCCTAGCGCGCCTCGCCGCCGACCTCGGCTTCGCCTCCGGCTGGAGCCTTCCCCTGATCGAAACCCAAAAATCAAAAACCGAAATTCCCGCGCCCC
>Ga0209550_10005063_pt1 | contig 12411 bp, 13 predicted proteins | sample LauGreSuBDMM15SN_2_FD_187567 | JGI IMG/M metagenome (GOLD analysis project Ga0209550, IMG submission 187567) | Freshwater lake microbial communities from Lake Michigan, USA - Su13.BD.MM15.SN (SPAdes) (version 5) | ecosystem: Environmental > Aquatic > Freshwater > Lake | place: Lake Michigan... | reverse complement strand
CGGCAGTTGGAAGTGACGCGTGCCGAGCCGTCGCCATTGGGCAGGGCTGTCATGTCGATCACGTCCCTTAGCGGCATACGCCGGACTGACAGGGAAGTGGTGACAGTGAGCGTTTTGCAACTGCCGGATAGGATCGTTCTATAGGAGTCCGACTCGTCGACCAAATTGCCAGGATTGTAAGGGCCAAAGGCCTTCGCTGCCGCAGGCGACGCGACGGGTGCGGTAGAAGAAAGGGTCCTAGCGACGCGGAAGCCGATGTAGTTGGCCCAGCCCGTGGGTCCTATCAAGCCGCGGGAGGTTGAGCGCATGTTCAACGGCGTCTCGTTGAAGGAACCACCGCGGATGACGCGAAAGGAGCAGCTACCGCCTTGGAACGCGCTGCCGTCAGACGGCTGACCCGCAGAGTAGTTGTCCGCCCAGCAGTCCTGAACCCATTCCGACACATTGCCATGCATGTCGAAGAGACCGTAGGCGTTGGCAGTTTTCGTGCCTACCGCGTGCTTTCTATATCCAGCGTTGCTGGAATACCAAGCATAGTTGTCCGCTGATTTCGAATCGTCTCCGAAGCTCCAGTAACCAGAACTGCCCGCCCGGACAGCGTATTCCCATTCAGATTCGGAGAGCAGCCGATAGCTATGGCCTGTCTTGTTTGACAGCCATTTCGTGAAGGCCAGCGCCTGATGCCACGACACTTTTGTCACCGGCAGAGAGCCACCGCCAGACCCGTCTGCCTTGAGCGACGCACAACCGCCCGCCGCAACGCAGCGATCCCATTCCACCTGCGTCACCTCATACTTGCCCGCAGCAAACGCCGGTACAGCCACACGCCGTGGCGGGTTTTGCACGGAGTCGTAGTTTTCGCGGTCAAACCCGTAGGTACGACTCGACCCCATCATGAAACTGCCCGCGGGTATGGAGACCATCTCTGGACAGTCTGTACAATCGCGGAAGGTACTGGATGCCTGGATTGCGGACACGGTCTGCGCGTTTGCGTCCAGAGGCGACGCCAATGAGACGAGCGCCAAGCTCAAGAGCGCAATCGATGAAAGTCTAAGAGATATCCGCACTACTTCCGCCCTCCATCCGCCTAGAACAGACTTTTAGCGACCATGGCGAAACAAGCCAACTGTCCGGACTGTACCCGGGCGATTTTGGTGCGAACTATAGACTGTGAACAGGCGCCAACGAATGACCCCAACCACCGTCGTGTAAATCAACCTGGCAGCTTGCCGATCGGCGTTGAAACAACACGCCGATTGAAAGCTCGACCGCCTGCGTGAGCTCGAACATGATCGGCCATTCGCAGGGTTCGATTATGCAGGGAACAAGCGTCTTGCTCCGGTCCGCCAGCCTCGCCTCGGCGCGCAAACGACCCCCAGCTGCGGAAACATTACGAGCGTCGCGAATTGGGCGATAACCCGACGAAGCGCGGCACGAACCCGGAATGACGCATCTGGATCGACTCAGCCGGATCGCAGCATTCTGTATTCCGGCGACGGTGGGGCCCAAAACTGCCGGTCGCCATTCAAGCTTGGGGCTACCTGAAAATTCTGGGGCAGGTCACGTTAGGTGAGCAGCAAGCTGTCTCGCCCCAACCTCTTGAGCCGCCTTGCGGCATCCTTGTCGAAGGTGGCAAACGTCGCGCCGCCCAGGCTGGCCCCCTCAAACGCGATGATTCCATCGGCGAAGTCACCGCCTTGGTCTAGTAGCGCAAGTCCTGCGTCGACGGCCGGACGATTGACCTCGACATTGGAGCTCCCGATCAGGCGTCGAATTGCTACGGCAATGTCTGAAAGCGGGATCCCGTATCCGCGAGAGAGGACCCAGACGAACTCGCACAATGTCGTCGGTGCGATTGCAATGAGGTCCGACTTCGCAAGCGTTGATTGAGCAACGCGCGCCTGCTTGGGTTCATCGGCCACAATCGCGCGGACGAGCACATTTGTGTCGGCGGTGATCCTCATTTCTTCCTGTCGACTTTGCCGGACCACCCTTGTTTTGTGATTTCATTCATTTCGTCGATGGAGAGGGGTGGCCGCCCTTTCTTTGTGAGCATTCCGAACAGCGATGAGATATCGCCCGTCGATGCGGCCCGGACCTCAATCCTTCCGTCCGGAAGCTTTGTGACGTCAATTTGCTCACCGGGGCCCACGCCGAGGTGCTCCAGGACGTCCTTCCGAAGCGTAACCTGACCCTTCGCGGTAACAGTAAGCGTGCTCATTGGATAAAAGTAAGGCACAATATCCTTACCGTCAATGCCGGCTCATTCGCAGATGTGTCAAAGGAGCTTATGGAGAGCGTATTCTGACGAGAGCCCGCATGACCGTTTCGGGCGATGACCCGCCTGATCAGCAGGGCAGGAGCGAACGGCAGTTGACGCGCGACCTTGCCACTCGTGACAATGCCTGTGCGGCGTGAAGTTGGTGGCCCAAAACTGCCGGTTGTCGTTCAGGCTTGGGGCGGCCCGAAAATCCAGGTGCAGGTCAGCGGAGCGTTGCGTGTCCTACGTGCACGCTCGGAATCTGTCTGGAGCAGGGCGGTAGCGTGATCGCCGGGCGCGCGTCGAAAGCCCAGCAAACGCGCTTGCAGTTAAGTTGACAGTTCTAGTTGTGGCTCACCATGACACACGGCGTTCATGCAGGTTAACGGCGCAAGGCCGATCAGGCTGAAACGACATGGCGCCGGCACGCCATCTTTGGCTGGATGTGGCGGCCGAAATTCTCGACGCCTTCGACGAAATCGTCAAAGGTCAGCAACACGCCGGACGTGCCCGGCACGCTCGCCACTTCATCGAGCATGCGCGCGACCGTTTCATAGCTGCCCACCAGCGTGCCCATGTTCAGGTTCACCGCGCTTTCGGCGGCGGCAAGCTGCGTCGTGTTCGTGTTGGCGCCGCCATTGGCATTCGGCGCAGCCTGATTGGCGAGCCATTTCGTGGCGTCCTTGTCCTCGCCCTGGCGATAAAGCTGCCACTTAGCCATCGCCTTCTCGTCTGTCTCGTCAGCGATCACCATCATGAGCAGGTAAGATCCGACCTTCCGCCCCGTCTTCGCCGCCGCCGCTTCCAGCCGCGCGTTCACCGGCGCGAACGCGGTCGGTGTGTTGACGCCCTTGCCGAGCGCGAAGGCGTAGTCGGCATACTGCGCGGTGAAGGCGAGGCCTTCGTCAGACGAGCCGGCGCAGATCAGCTTCACGCCCGTCGCATTCGGACGGACGAGGCAGTCCTCCATTTGGTAATACTTGCCCTTGAAATCCGACCGGCCGGTATCCAGCAGTTCGCGCAGGATGGTCGCGTACTCGCCCAGCATGTTGTACCGGTCCTTGTAGTGGGCGTCGCCGGGCCAGAGGTTCATCTGGTCATACTCGGCCTTCTGCCAGCCCGTGATAAGGTTGATGCCGAAGCGGCCCGGCGCGATCGAATCGATCGTCGCCGCCATCCGCGCCACCATTGCTGGCGGGAAGATCAGCGTCGGCGCGGTGGCGAAGATCTTGATCCGCTCGGTCACCGCGGCGAGGCCCGCCATCAGCGTGAAGCTTTCAAGATTGTACTCCCAGAACTCCGACTTTCCGCCGAAGCCGCGCAGTTTGATCATGGAGAGGGCGAAGTCGAAGCCATACCTGTCGGCCGCCTGCGTAACCGTCTTGTTCAGCACGAATGACGGCTTGTACTGCGGCGAGGTGGTGGAGATCAGCCAGCCATTGTTCCCGATCGGAATGAAGACGCCGATTTCCATCTGGTTCTCTCCGTCAGCCGCCGAGCCATCTAGTCGTTCAGGAAGGCCATCAGCGTGGCGTTAAACTTATCCGGGTCCGTCACGCTCATCGCGTGCCCGCCCCACGGGGTGATGTCGAGCGTGGCATTCGGCAGCCGTTCCGCCAAGTGTTTCGAGCAAGTGACAGGCACGAGCATGTCATCCGCAGACGCGCTGACAAGCACAGGCGCCGCAATCCTCGGCAGCTTTGCATCGATATCGAACGCCAGCAGCGCCGCGATGCGCGCCAGCATCACATCGGTGGCCGGGAAGCCCTTCACCACGTGCTCTTCCTCGGCATCGAGGCGAGCGGTGTTCTCGGAGATCCACGGGGCAGGGTAGAGGAAGACCGGCTGCGCACGCACATAGGCCCGCTTGCCAGATTTCTTCAGCAGCGCGATGCGCGCCTCGAAGCAGCGGGCGACGTGCGGATCGGGCCGCGACCAGCCATTCACCACCACCAGCTTGCCGACGCGCCTGGGGCTCCTCAGCGCCAGCGCGAGCCCCGCAAGGCCGCCGGCGGCGTGGCCCATGATGTGCGCCTGTTTCACCTTGGCGGCGTCCATCACGATCCGCATGTCGGCGGCCATGGCGTCGACGGAGTGGGGGTCGGTGAGGCTGCGCACAGATCGCCCCGTGCCGCGATGGTCGTAGAGGAGCACGTTGAAGCGTTGCTTCAACACATACATCTGCGGCGCCCAGAAGTTCGCCGAACCGCCGAGGCCGGCGGATAGCAGGACCGTGTCAGAGCCTTTCGGGCCTGCGATCAGGTCATACCAGAGACCGTCCGCTGTCGTCGGCACTACTTCTTCCCGATGTGCGCGACCGATCCGATTTCCACCAGCGCGTCCGGCCGCACGAGGCCGCAGACGATGCACCAGCGCGCCGGCTTGTCGCCCGGGAAATACTCCGCGTAAACCTTGTTCATGGCGGCGTAGTCGTCCCACGACTTCAGCATGATGTTGTTCATGGTGACGTCGTCCATCGTGCCGCCCGCTGTCTCGATGACGCTCTTGATCGTCTCGAGGATGTGCTTCGTCTGCGCGGCGGTGTCGCCCGGAAACAGGATCTGGTTGTCCTTGTCGAAAGCCAGCGTGCCCGAGACGTAGACGATGTTGTCAGCCAGCGTACCCGGCGAGAACGGCGCGATTGGCGTATGCGTGCCGGGCGGCAGGATGACTTTCTTGGGCATTGGGTGGCTCCTGTATTTGCGCTCGGCCTGCCCGAACGCGCTCTTGAAGTCGGCGACGCTGGAGACCCAGCCGAAGAATGTCTCGATGTTATAGATCGCCGCCTTCTGCACGAACTCAGGCCCCGCCTGATGCGTCGCGTCTTCCAGCACCACGCCGAAATATTCGAGGAAGAAGCCGTCGCGCAGCGTGCTCTCGACACAGACATTGGTGGCGATGCCGGTGAACACCAGATGCCGGATGCCGCGCGAGCGCAGCGCCGGGTCCAGCTGCGAGTTGAAGAATCCGGAATAGCGCGTCTTGTGAAGGACGATGTCGCCCGGCTGGGGCTGGAGCGCATCGACGAGCTCATAATCCCATTGCCCACGCGCCAGCAGCTTGCCCATCAGCTCCGGCCGCTGGCGCATCGTCTTCAATGCGTTCGACTTGTGCCAGTTCGGCGAGCCCGGCCCGCCGGCTTCGACGTAATCGCCATCCCAGCCATTCTGGAAAAAGATCACGGTCATGCCGGCAGCCCGCGCGACGTCGAGCACGGCCTTCGTATTCTGGATCACCCGCTCCGCGCCGGAAATGTCGAAGCCCGCGAGGTCGAGATAGCCGCCCCTGGAGGCGTAGGCGTTCTGCATGTCGATGACGATCACCGCCGTTTTTGATGCCGGCAAGGGGATCGGCTCCGGGCGGCAGGGCAGCATAATCGTGTCGTCGGCCATCGAAGCACCACCTTGTGTCGGGCCGAGCATGGCATAGCCTCATCCGGCGCCAACCGATTTTCGCCAGACCGCAGGCCGATCATGACCGAACGCACACGCACCGCGCTGCCCGCCGCCCCGCTGGACCAGCTATTCCGCCAGGCGCGCACCCACAATGCGTTCGAGCCGCAAGCCATTCCACAGGTGCTGCTGCACGAAATGTATGAGCTGGCGAAATGGGGGCCGACGGCCTCCAATGGCAATCCGGCGCGCTTCGTCTTCCTGGTCAGCGAGGCCGCCAAAGCGCGGCTTGCTCCCCACATGTCGGGCAGCAACCGGCCGAAGACGCTGGAGGCACCGGTCAATGTGATCATGGCCTATGACGTGAATTTCTGGGAGCGCACGCCCTTTCTGTTTCCGCACAAGCCGGAATCCGCCTCGTGGTTCTCTGGCAATCCTCAGCTGGCGCAGGAGAACGCCCTGCGAAACGGTTCGCTGCAAGCGGCCTATCTGATGTTCGCCGCTCGCTCGCTTGGCCTCGATTGCGGTCCGATGTCCGGCTTCAACCCGCAGGGCGTCAACGAGGAGTTCTTCCCGGGTACGAACTGGCGCGCCAATTTCATCTGCAACATCGGGTACGGAACGGAGGAGAATCTTTTCCCGCGCCTGCCGCGTCTTTCGTTCGAGGAAGCCTGCCAGGTGCTTTGATCGCGGCTCGCGCGCACAGTATCCCGCAGGTGAAGATCGGGTGCTGTCAGACCTACGCTAACCAGTCTCGAGGTAGGCCGTGTTCATTGGCCTTCGGGAGACCCCGATGACCGGAATATCGTACAAACGGCGCCGCTTCCCGGCAACCGTCATTCAGCACGCGGTCTGGCTCTACTTCCGCTTCACGCTCAGCTTGCGCGATCCCGAGGAGATGCTCGCTCAACGCGGCGTCGCTGTGAGCTACGAGACGATCCGCGCCTGGACTGTGAAGTTCGGTCCGAAGATCGCAGCTAATTTGCGACGACGCAAACTGCCGCCTTCGCCTCGCTGGCATCTCGACGAGATGGTCTGCAAGATCGGCGGCGAGCGCGTGTACCTGTGGCGCGCAGTTGATGATGAGGGCGAGGTTCTTGCCCTCGTCGTGCATAAGAGGCGCGACACGCGCGCAGCGTTAAAACTGTTGAAGCAGCTGCTTTGCAGCCAACCGGTCGAGCCGGAGAGTATCGTTACCGACGGGCTCGCATCGTATGGCTCGGCGCTTCGGGCGCTCAGCAGGGAAGGGGTTCACCGTCCAGGTCGCCTGCGCGAGAAAAACCGCGCTGAGAATTCACATCTGCCGATCCGAAGGCGCGAGCGAAAGATGCGGGGTTTCAAGAGTCCAGCATCAGCGCAGCGTTTCCTTGAGACCCACGCAACTGTCTACAATACGTTCAACATGCAGCAGCATCTGCTGAGTCGCGGGGCGCTGCGTGTGCTGCGCGTAGGCTCGGAATCTGTCTGGAACAGTGCGGTCGCGCTACCGCTGCAGGCTTGTCGAGAGCCCTGCAAAAACGTCGAGAGTCAATCTGACATTCTGAGCCGACAGTTCCGTCCAAGTGCGTTGACTTGGCCCGCAACTACTGGCAGGGCTAGTGCCAATAGCGTGGCGCAATGACTTAGCGACGTTGAGGGTACACGATGCAGATACTGCGAACGCCAGAGGATCGCTTCGAAGGACTGGAAGATTGGTCGTTCAAGCCCAGTTACGCAAAGATCACGGACGCGGCGGGTGACCAACTGCGCCTTGCGTACTACGACGAGGGGCCGCGCGACGGACGAACCGTCCTGCTCATGCATGGCGAACCAAGCTGGTCTTACCTCTATCGCAAGATCATCCCGCTGCTGGTTGCAAACGGGCGGCGCGTGATCGCGCCGGATCTGATCGGTTTTGGCAGGTCTGATAAGCCAGCTTCACGCGCGGACTACACCTACGAGCGTCACGTCGCCTGGATGAGTCAGTGGCTGACGTCGCTCGACCTCGGTGACGTAACTCTGTTCTGTCAGGACTGGGGCGGACTGATCGGGCTGAGGCTGGTGGCAGCGTTTCCTGAACGCTTTGCTGGCCTTGTTATCGCCAATACCGGGCTCCCGATTGGAACGGGCCTCGGCGAAGGCTTCCAGAACTGGCTCACTTTCAGCCAGTCCACGCCACAGTTTCCTGTCGGCATGATCGTCAGTCGCGGAACGAGCCGCGGGTTGAACGACAAGGAAGTCGCCGCTTATGACGCGCCATTCCCGGATGAGTCTTTCAAGGAAGGCGCGAGGCAGTTTCCGACGCTTGTGCCGATCACGCTGCAACACGGTTCGGTTGCGGAGAATATTGCGGCATGGGGAGTTCTCGAAAAGTTCAACAAGCCCGTCGTTACCGCGTTCAGCGATAATGATCCCGTGACAAAGGGCGGTGACGTGCTTTTTCACAAGCGCGTACCCGGGGCCAGCGGACAACCGCACGAGACACTTTCGGGCGGCCACTTCCTGCAGGAAGACTGTCCGGCCGATGTGGTGCGTATGATCGAAGGCATTCTGCTCCGCACGGGCGGCTGAGTCGGCCAGAAAAAGGTCGAGTTCAGAAGAAAACCCCTTCGATCGTGTGCACCGCTCGTCAGGGGGGGCAATGCCAGGTGATTTAGGTGTAGCCCGATGGGGAGCCGGCAATGGCGTTGTTTCCACCCAGCACGAATAGCGACTATCGGGGCGCGACTATCTCGGCATGGTTCCTCATGCTTATGGCGATGCTGGAGTTCGTGCCGGGCTGCATTCACTTTTTCCTGCCGGATGGTGGAGCAGGGGTCATTGCCGGGCTCGACCTGACCGTCAGCGGCTCGACCATCATCGCTGTCTTTGCATGGTTCGGCGCGATTCAGATTCCCTTCGCGATGCTCCTGTTTGTCATCGGAATGCGCTATCGCACGTTGGTTCCGTTGGCGCTTCTCGCCGTCATAACCGCGCGCGGATTGATGGCTATCGATGGCTGGTTTCTCAAGGGGGCGGTAAGTGGCCACCATCCACCCGAGCACTACGCCAGCCCCGTTGCTGTAGCCCTCGCGCTGGTCTTCCTGTTTCTGGCGTTGCGTCAGCGACCCGCTCCGGCCGCTGGGTAAGTCATGTCGCTGCGCACAGCTCTAGTCTCGCGCGTTGCTGAGAAGGTCACCGGCGCAGCCCGTCAGCGGCGTCTGCGTCTGCGCGCGGAACGAAGGCGCCACCAGGCGGGTCTGCCGCATGTCGTCGAGTACTTCCATCAGGCGGATGATCCCTATGCGGCCCTGCTGGTCCAGGTTCTGCCCGCCTTTGCCGCCCGCTATGACGTGCAGCTGCGCTGCCACCTCGTTTCCGCGCCCCCTGACTGGGCTGCGCCAGAGCGCGAACGTCTCGTCAACTGGTCACGCGCGGATGCAGCGCATCTGGCCAGCCGCGCCGGGCTCCACTTCACCGATGGAGGCGCACAACCCTCGGCAGAGCGCGTTGCGAACGCGGAGCGCCTCTTTGCCAGTAGCCTGCGCGAAGGGACGTTTGTTGCAGATGCTTCCGCGATCTCCGCCGCGTTGTGGTCGGGCGCGGCATTGCCTGACGCCTCGGGCGATCCTGCAAAAGCAAAAGCCGGAGGGGATGCCCTGCGCGCCGAGCTTGGTCACTATCTCGGAGCAACACTGCACTATGGCGGCGAATGGTATTGGGGGCTCGACCGCTTGCACTATCTTGAAGAGCGGCTTTCCGACCTCGGCGCCATGCGAGCGAGCGCGCAGACCAAGCCGATCTACGCCCAGCCACTCTCGCCTGAGCCCGACGCCTCGCCCAACCTGGCGACTTCCGGCGGAGCAATCGACTTTTTTCTCTCATTCCGCAGTCCCTACACATGGATCGCCGCCACACGTGTGAAGGCGCTCGCCGATGCCTACGGCCTCGGGCTGCGGCTGCGGTTTGTGCTTCCCATGGTGATGCGCGGTCTCCCGGTGCCGCCAGCCAAACGAACCTACATCACACTTGATGCTGCGCGCGAGGCGCGACGAAATGGCGTTCCCTTCGGTCGGGTCGCAGACCCGGTCGGCCGACCGGTCGAGCGCGGCTACTCGCTCCTGCCATGGGCGATTGGTCAGGGACGCGGGCATGAATACTGCGTCGCCTTCATGCGCGCTGTCTGGTCTGAAGGCGTCGATGCCGGAAGTGACGCCGGCATGCGCCGCATTGTCGAGGCAGCCGGGCTGGACTGGGCGGTCGCCCGGCAGTTGATAGGCAATGACGGTTGGCGCGCTGAGGCTGAAGCCAATCGCCGCGAGCTTCTCGGCCTCGGCTTATGGGGCGTGCCCTGTTTTGCCTACAACGGCGTTTCCGCCTGGGGGCAGGATCGCCTCTGGGTCATCGAGTCCGCAATCCGTTCCACTCAATCCAAAATCTCCGGGAGATAGCGACCATGCAGGTTCACAACGACGTCTATCCAGCCGACCCCGCTCAGCTGCAATCGCTCATGGAGAAGGGACCGAGCGGCCCGATCTTCATGGTCAATCTGCTCAAGTTCAAGGACAAAGCGGAATACGAGGATGGCCGCGAAACGTCCCTCACCGGTCGCGAGGCCTACAACATCTACGGTCGTGCCGTGACCGCATTGCTGCCGACGTTCGGCGGCCGGGCCGTGTTCGCCGCCGACGTTACCTTCCTCTCGCTTGGTCGTGTCGAGGAGTTGTGGGACGAGATCGCCATTGCAGCCTACCCTGAGCGCGCGGCGATGGTTCGTATGTCGATGTCGCCTGAATGGCGCGAGATGTCTGTGCATCGCACCGCTGGTCTCAAAGGCCAGCTCAACATCGAAAGCGTTCTGACACCGGACATGATGCCCGACTGGCTCGCGCGCATCGCGGCCGAAGTCGGGTCCGGCTCATGATGTGGCGATGGGCTGCCCTTGTTGTCAGCGTCCTTCTCGTTGCTGTTGCAGCCGGCGCGTTCCTGTTCCAGCGACAGATCGGGGAGGCGATCTTCCGACAGGCGGTCGCGGAAAATGTTGGTCGCGATCGTGGAGCAGAGCTGCCTGACGGGTTGCACGTCTTCATGTGTGGGTCGGGATCACCCATGCCCGATCCCGCACGTGCGGGACCCTGTGTCGGTGTGATCGCCGGCAGCCATGCAATGGTGTTCGACATTGGTTCGGGCGGCGCGCGCCGGCTTGCGCGGATGGGCTTCCCGGTTGGGCGGCTCGAGAAAATCTACCTCACGCACCTGCATTCCGATCACATAGACGGATTGGGCGAGCTGATGCTGCAGGCATGGGTCGGTGGCTCGCGTTCCACGCCGCTGCCGATCGCAGGGCCCGAGGGCGTTGGCGATGTCGTGGCGGGTTTCAATATGGCCTATCGGCTCGACAGCACATATCGCACGGCACATCACGGCCCACAGATTGCCAATCCGGCCGGATTCGGCGGAGTGGCCGAAGTGATCGCGGCCCCGACCGGCGCCGGCCATGCGCAGGTGCTTCTCGAGAGGGACGATCTGAAGGTCACTGTCATCGCAGTGGATCACGCGCCGGTCTCGCCCTCATTTGGCTATCGTATCGACTACAAGGGCCGCTCGGTCGTTTTCAGCGGCGACACCGTTTACTCGGCCGATCTGGTCGCCGCTGCGTCCGGGGCTGACGTGCTGTTCCATGAAGCCCTGCGGCCTTCTATGGTCGAGGAAATGCGCGATGCTGCCGCGAAAAACGGACAGACCCACATCGCGAAGGTCATGGGTGATATTCTCGATTACCACGCCTCTCCTGAAGACGCTGCACGGGCTGCGTCGGATGCAAAGGCGCGGCAGCTGGTGATCTATCACATCGTGCCGCCCTTGCCGTCATCGATGCTGGACGCAGCCTTTCTGGGCGATGCTCCGAAGTTGTTTTCCGGGCCGATCCGGGTGGCGGAGGATGGATTGCTGGTCAGCCTGCCGGCCGGCGGAACTGCGATTGATCAGCAGTTGATTCGTTGACCCCTCGTGAGCACGGCATCCCCCCTTCGCGCTGGCCGCCATCGTGCTAGCTGTAGGGCAGGATTTGACGTTGCCAGAGAGTGTGCCGGTGAAGACTCGTTCGGAGAGCAAGCATCGCGGGGCAGGGGATGCCGATGCGGATATACGCGATGATGTCGAGGAAGATGGCCGCCGCCAACGCTCCAGCCGCAGCCGCGAGCGCATTGTCCATGCCATGATCGAGCTGATCCGCGCCGGCGAGATGTCGCCTGCGGCTGCCCGCGTAGCTGAAAAGGCGAATGTCGGTCTGCGCACCGTTTTCAGGCATTTCGAGGAAATGGACACGCTGGGCCGCGAGATCAGCGCCATCGTCGAAGCGGAAATCCTGCCGCTGGTTGAAAAGCCATTCGAGGGGAAAGGCTGGCGCGCACAGCTCAACGAGATGCTGGATCGGCGCGCTTATATCTATGACCGGATCATGCCGCTCAAGATTGCTGGCAGCCTGCAACGCTTTCGCTCCAAATTCTACATGGAGGACCATAACCGCTTTCTCCGCGGGGAACGGGACAGCCTGAGGCGCGTCCTGCCGACCAGGATCACAGGCAATGCGGTGCTTTTTCATGCCATCGAGATGACGACCGGTTTCCAGGCCTGGCGTCGCCTGCGGCAGGATCAGGGCCTGTCAGCGAAGGAAGCGCTCAACGTGCTGCGCTACACGGTGGATCGCCTCGTGGATGGCAAGTGATGCGCATTCTCCTGCCGGTCGCGACACTTCTTGCTGCCGCGTGCTCGGGCCCGCAGCCGGAAAACGCGAAGACT
>Ga0209550_10005061_pt1 | contig 12416 bp, 5 predicted proteins | sample LauGreSuBDMM15SN_2_FD_187567 | JGI IMG/M metagenome (GOLD analysis project Ga0209550, IMG submission 187567) | Freshwater lake microbial communities from Lake Michigan, USA - Su13.BD.MM15.SN (SPAdes) (version 5) | ecosystem: Environmental > Aquatic > Freshwater > Lake | place: Lake Michigan, USA... | reverse complement strand
GCTCGGACCTTTCGGCTGCATGATCGGCTGGTCACGGTTCAGCCTTCAGAGGAGAGGGTACAGTAACAGTCGCGTCATCTGGCGCACGGGGCTGGTGCACGGGGATCAGGGTGTTCGATGGATGGCGTGTGATCCTGGAGTGAAATAGTGGGTGATAGAACGCGCTAGCGGAAATTAATCGCGAACCCGCGCCGCGGGGACGTCCGGTCCGGCTCCGAGAGTCCGCGTCGTGGTGAACCGCGAGCCGCGCGCACTGACCGCTGCGCGCTGGACGCGCTCCGGCTGCAGCGGAGGCCCAGGGACTGAGGGACGGCGTCTATCTATCTCGTGTGCGGCCAGAAGCGGCCAGGTGCCACATTTGCGAGCGGTTGAACAATGCGGTTGAAAGTCGGCGCGATCCAACCACAGCCACAGGAATATTAGATGCTGATTAGATGAGTTCCCCTTGCGCGCCGGGGTCAAATACATCGGCGTCGTCATCCCCGTCCGATGCCTTCTCGCCGGTGGTCTCAACTTTGTCAGTCCACATGTCAGCCGCTTCCACCTGTTGCTGCTGCTCATCTGCAGGATCTGGTTCGTACCCATATGAAACCTCGGCTGCCGCCTTTGTCTTCATGGCTGCCGCCTTCGCCTCGGCTGCCGCATTAACCAGGTCATCTTCGTCTTCGGCAATCTCGGCACTGCGCGTCTCAGCTAGGCGCCGCATCTCAGTTTGGGCTTCTTCAAGGCGGCGCGTGTACTCGCGCTCCACGTGGTTGTCCTTGTGCTTGTAAACGTCCTCCCACGAGCACCTCTTGTTCTTCCAGTTCTCAATCTGAATCACATGCACGGTACCGGCATCGCTCGGAATGCGCGAGCCCTGATTCCACATGTAGCAGAAGCTGTAAGCATCCGCCGTGGGTCCTGAGCAAGCCTCCTCGACAGCAGAGAAACACGGCAGGTGCACAGAGGTGGGCTCGGCGGTGGTCGGGTGCACGATATCGCCGTGGCACGCTACGCAAACCGGGTCTGGCACGTGCCGGACATCGTAACACGTGGCCCTCGCGACCAGCAGCAGAACATGGAAACGATTTGCATTTGGCATCGCTCACGCACGCACGCCCCCTCGCAAGACCTTGCGCAAACACAAAACGTGTTGCATGCGGGTCGCGAGCGATGCGTGGAAAGGGTTTCCGCAGCACGGCATACACCTTTGATTGCCCCCGTCATCGACGTGCTCGGCTTTCAAGTTGGAGGGCCACGTCGTCCTGAAGCCCGATCGGCTCGGCGGCTGCCCAACCATGGCGGACCGCGTGCAGGCCCTGATGGAGGCCATGGTGCCCGATTTTGAGGACCTGCGCAAGCGCGGCCTCTGCTCGCAACCGGAGCTCAAGGCCCTCATTCGTCGCCGCGAGAAGGCTGAGTACCTGCTGCACCGGCGCGAGCCAACGCGCGATGATTTCCTGCGCGCGCTAGAGCTCGAGATGAACTTCGAGACGCTGCTGCGCGTACGCCGCCGCCGCATGGGGCTGCCCAAGCGTGGCAGTGCCGACCATGCCGTCCGAAAGCGCGTGCACTTCATCTTCGACCGCGCTCTCCGCCGCTTCAAGGGCGATGAGCAGCTGTGGCTGCAGTGGGTGGCATACTCCGAGAAGACGCGCGCGCACACGCGGCTGGGCCGCATATTCGCGCGCGCGCTCGCGCTGCTGCCCGGCTCGGCGGTCCTCTGGATACGCGCCGCCTCCTTCGAGCTCGAGGCCAAGCACAACTTCAGCGCCGCGCGTCGGCTGCTGCAGCGTGCTCTGCGCGCCAACGAACGTGATCCGGCGCTGTGGCATGCCTGCTTTCGTCTCGAGCTGCTCTTCTTGCACAAGGTGCGCGTGCGCCGCGAGAAGCTCGGTCTCGTGCCGGCCGATGACGGTGCGGGCGACGGAGACGACGATGGGGACGACGATGAGGACGAGGACGACGACGACGACGACGACCTCGGCGACGAAGAGGTAATGGCAGATGAGGAGGAGGGCGAGGAGGAGGGCGAGGAGGAGGGCGAGGAGGTTGAGGATGATGCCATTGCTCTCGCCACCGGCAAGCTGCCGTCCTCGAGCAGCATGAATGGCGAAGCCCTCATGGACAGTCCAACCACGCATCTGGGCAAACTGGCCATCCCGTGGGTTGTGTTTTCGCACGCGGCGGCGGCGCTGCCCACCGACGCGGCGCTGCAGCTGCGCTGCCTAAGCACGTGCGATGACTTCGAGAAGAGTGGCGCGCTGCGTGCCGCGATCGCGGCCGCCATCGAATGCTCCTTCACGGCAGACGGCGACGTACTCTGCCGGCTGGCTACGTCTCGTTTCGAGCGGTTAGGAGGTGCCGCATGGAGCCAGCCGCACGCGCGTACCCTCCGGGACGCGCTCAAGCGCCTCGAGGGCCTCGTGCACGCGCGCGATGCCGGACGGGTGCCTGCCGAGCTGTGGGAGCGCTACACGGCCTTTCTGGAGTCGGTCATGAGACGGCCGATGCTGCCCGCGGAGTGGCGGGAAAGGATTCGTCGACGGGCGGTGAGGGTGGCGTCGGCCGCGCACGCCGCGGGCGGTGCGCCCGCCAGCGTATACCTGCGTTGGTCCATGCTGCGTCTACTCGGCGAGGCGGCGAGTCTGCTCGTCACGGCGCCCTCGCTATCGGAGCTCGCTCGAGATTCGTCGAAGCTGACCGTGGCCGCGGCCACGGCCGCGGCCGCGGCGGCGGCCGGCGAGGCGGACGAGGACGACGAGGACGAGGAGGACGAGGAGGACGAGGACGAGGAGGATGCTGAAATCGAGGACGACGAGAACGATGAAGACGACGAGAACGATGAGGACGACGAGGACGACGAGGACGAGGCGACGTCGCACGTCTATAACCCCTCGCGACCGACGATCTTCTCTCGAGCCAGCCCACTAGCAAGCAGCGTCGTCACGAGCGCACCGGCCCTACGCATCTGCCAGGTGGGCCTCACGCGCTGCCATGGGCATGTTGACCTCCTATGCTGGCGGCTGCAGCTCCGTGCCGCTGCCCTCGGCGCCTCAGCAACCTTGCTGGCACTCCGGCCGATAGTCGACGAGGCGCTGAGTGCCGTGCGAGCGGCGAGCGCGCGAGCCGGCGCACACGACGGCGCCCTTCCGGCCAACGGCGGCACCAACGGCCTCGGCGCCAATGGCCTCGCCACCATCGGCCTCGGCAGCAGCAGCAATAGCGGCCATTTGCTGCGGCTGAGCGCCGCAGCGGATGACGTGGCTGCAGTCTGGCTGGCGTGCGTGCGCGTGTGCGTGCAGTGCCCATGGCCGCCGCCCGACGGCGGACGCGCAGCCGCCCGACTGGCCATGCTCGACCTGCTGCGTCGCGCCGTGGCCGAGACGCGCCAGCGCAGCGCCAGCCTGCAGGCTCTGGGCACGGGATGGCTGTGCCAGCACAGCACCGCCGCGCGCACCTTTCAGCTCTCGCCGACGCTGCTGGCCATGGGCTACACGCCGCTGCGCGTCTACGAGACTCTCGTCGCCAAAATGCTCGCCGAGCCACGTGCGCCCACGACGGCGCGCGCTTCCATGACGCGCGAGGTGCGGAATCTCTTCGAGGCAGCGCTGGCGGACCACGGCACGCATGCAACCAAGCTCTGGATGCGTTACGCGGCGGCGCACGCGGCGGCGGGTGAGTACGCGGCAGCGAGTGCCGTGCATGCTCGCGCCATGCGCACGCTCGAGGAGCCCCTGCGAGGGCCGTGGCTCGAGGAGTACCAGCAGCGCGTGCTCGGCACGGCCTAGTTGCTGAGTGGACGTGAGCCGGCGCCCAGGCGGGGGCGTGCATCATGCGGGCGGGGGCTCGCTCCTCGCTCCGACTTCAAGCTGGAGTGGCTGGTGAGGGTGGACCTATTTCCGCAATTAAGACGCAACTCGTAAGTAGATGAAACCGGGTGAACGCTCCGCTTTGACTTGAGGTACCGTTAACCTTAACGCAATCCCGGACCGCGATAGATCTCATCCGTCCGTCCGTGGGGGCTGGGGCGGGGGCCGAGACCGCGGACCGGGTTTATATTTAACCGACCGTTTTCGATCAACATCGCCGGCGCGCGCCTCGACGAGCTGGTTTAAGTGCATAAGCAAACAGTGGACGGGGCCCGAACGTGATTGAGGTCACCCCGTCACCCGACCGCATGCCGCGCCATGGCCCATGCGTACGCATGTTCTGACTACACCTCACGACGCAGACGTGGGGCCAACTGCCATCGTACCTGCATCGGGACTTCCTACCGTTAGCTGATTGCTGTACACCTGCATGGGCCCCACGAGCATCGATCCAGGCTTATGGGCGCGACGACTGCAGTACCCTTTTGGTCAGGACCGAGTTCTTGGTCGATTGGAGCATCGTCATAAACTCGTGGTAGCGCAGCCGCCCATCTCCCTCCTTGTCGAAGAAGCCGACGATCCGGGCAGCTTCCTCCTCCGAGATGCTGGCCGCCTGCCGATCGAGCCCGTGCCCCATCGGCACGCCCGCGCGACTCATCGCGTTCAAAAACTCCTCGATGCTCACGTAGCCGTTGTTGTCCGGGTCGCACCGCCGGAACATATTCTTCATCTGCGCGTGCTGCTCAAAGAGATAATCTCGCATCGTGAGCAGCAGCTTCTGCTCGCGCGCCGTCAGCTTCTCCACCCCCGAAATCGGCTGAATACGGCCCTCATCTAATCTGGAGGTCTGAGCTCCACGCCGCCCGCCGTCGCTGCCGCCCTCAAACAAGGCCAGGAATCGGGGGACCGAGAGGATAGGCAGCCGGGCTTTGCCGCTCGCCGACGTCAGCAGCGCTGCCGCGCGCGCGTCCGACAGGTAGTACAGCAGCTGGGCCGCGAATGCTTTGAGCACCGCCACGTCCACGCCATGCTCTCCGAAATGGCCCGGCTTCTTCGCGACGTTAGGCTCATGCACACAAGCAGCGAGCGCCTGGGCGGCACTGGTGTGCACGTATTCGAGCCGCGCCTTGAGAGCATGGATGAGAGCTTCGTCACTGATCCGATCGTCTAATTCACTCGCCTGCCACACGTAGCATGCAAACTCAACGACGGCCGAAGCCATCCGAGGCCATCCGAGGCCATCCGAGGCTAACTTGGGCAATCACAATTCGAGGCAGTCCGAGGCAATCACCTGCCACGCGTAGCATGCACGCTCAAAGACGTCCGTCTTCGATGTCGGATTTGAAAAGCGTGAGAGACCTGTCTGCAGTATCGAGCTGAGGTCACCCTCGTCACCGACGCCGCCGCCACGTACGGAGCCGCCGTCGCCGCGTGCGCGCGCGGTGCTACCGCCCCCCCCGCCGCCGCTGCCGCCAGCTATGCCCTGCATCCACCCAAGCACGCCACTCTGCCTTTGCCTCTCCGCAGCCGCCTCCGCCTCTGCCCGCGCCTCCGCCTGCGCGCGCGCCATCGCGTCTTGCTGTATGAGCATGGCCTGGCGCAGGGCCCTCTCGCGCTCGAGATCCTCTTCGGACGCTGCCCTCCGCTGCTGCTGCTGCTGCTGCTGCTGCTGTGCAAGGGCGCGTTGGTATTCCTGATACTGCTGCTGCGCCGCGAGGTGCGCCGCTCGCTGCGCCTCGCTCATCTGGCACGCGAAGGCCTCCTGCTGCTGCGCGAGCGCCAGCCGTTGTTCTTCCAACTCCCGAAGCGCTGCGGGGACGACCATGCAATCAGTGGCAATCAGTGGCAATCAGTGGCAATCAGTAGTGGCAATCAGTGGCAATCAGCTCCAACTCCCGAAGCGCTGCGGGGACGACCATGCAAGTGAGGTGCGCGCTCAGAGGCAATCAGTGGCAATCAGTGGCGATCAGTGGCAATCAGCGGCACTCACCTGCATGCAATTGCTCCTCCCGCGACGACATCGCCGCCGCCGCGCGCAGCGCCTCCTCCTTTTGCTGGCGCTCCATGTCCTGCTGCATGCGCGAGCGCTCCGCCATCGTCAGCTTGCGGATCGTGTTCCCGCCCGATGCGCCAATGACGTCCGCCATCACGGGCCGAGTGCCGCCCTCGGCGCGATCGCCGCCGCCGCCCCGCCCTGTATTGTGTCCCAGCACTCGTCGAGTGCCGTCGTCTCCATTTAACTCTCTCTCGAAGTGGCCGAGCGTGCGGATAAACTCCCAGCACTTGATGCGACCGTCGCGGTCGATGTCGAAGACCTCGAACAGCGCCTTCGCGTCGAGCAGGTCCAGAGAGAACCCGAGCGAGTTGAGTGCCGCTGTGAACTCGCTCACATCGAGATCGCCGCTGCCGTTGGCGTCCCAGGTCTGGAAGGCCCGGCGCACGTTGAGCTCCTTGGCGAAGACGGTCTCGGCCACGCGGAAGACGGCACCCTCGATATCTTCGGTCGTCTCGAGCTTCTCGCGGTTCGCTGCCATCCGTTCAAGGTGGCCCACGGCCACGGCCTTCTGCGCGTCAGCGTGCGAGCGGATCACCGGGCACATGAAGTCCACACACTCGGCAAACTCGACCGTGCCGTCGCGATTGCGATCAAAGCGCTCGAATGCTTGGCGAAGCTCGTATTCCGAAACGCCAAGTCCAATGGCCGCGGCCGCGCTGCAAAACTCATGAAACTGCAAGATGCCGTCCTTGTCCCCGTCGGCTCTTGCAAAGGCGCTTTCAAGCACCGCGCGGTGCGAGGCCTTGCCCTGGATGGCCAGGTGGAGCTTCACACCTATGTCGGCGCGAAGTTGCTCCTCTGCCAGCGCGCGTCCAACGCCTCGTGATGTCTGCTGGCCCATTCGGTTCGGTCCAAATGCCCTGGCCTTCTCTGCTGACCAATTTTCCTGTGAAAGCCCAGCGAATCTCACGACACTGCGAGGGTCGAAACGGCGTCCCGTCGGTTCAAATTCACGAGACAATGGCTCCTCAACATGGCCTGAGTGTCCACGCAATTAGTACCGGTAAAACCACCCTACACGTACTGTACACGTTCACGTTTATTGACGCGCCCTCAAGACACTACATGGCTGTGTGGGCACTTCTGCTTCCGCGGGCTGTGGGAAGACGAGATGTTTGCTCGTCAGGAAGTGCACGGTTCATCCAAGTTTCATCTCAAAGTTTGCGTTTGGAGAGGAAATACGGTTTTTTGCTTTGGCCTTTGCTTCCGCACTGCACTCAGCGTCTGAGCAGGTCGAGGTGCGACCTGTCAGGTCGAGGTCTCACGGCTGCCACTCAGTCACGGTCAGTCAAACTTCTATCAATGCAATCTTCCACTCCCTCAAACGCAAGCACAATTCACAAAATGACCACCACGTCACAGTGACCAACACGTTCACAACTCGATGTCCACGCCAGGCAGTTTTGAGCAAAACGCGCCGTCCCGGGCACCCATTTGTACTGGGGTGGTCGCCGCTCCGCAGGGCGCGCAGCATGACACTCAGAAGAGTCCGCCTCCGAGGAAGTCAACCTGCCCAAGCTGCAGCTCCTCGGCGACCACGTCGAGGATCCGCCGCGTGACGGAGTAATCAAGCTGCGCGTCGTTGAGCAGGATGGCGACTGCGATACCCGAGGTGGGGCTGAAGAAGGCAAAGGAGCCGCCGAAGGAGTGCAGGCCGAGGACGTACTGCTCAAGGCCACCCTCGCACTCGTACCTGGGGAGGAGGGGAGCCGATGCAATTACGGATGCAATCGCAGGTGCCGGTCATCATGCGACGCAATCATCGGTCGACGGTTTTCATCAGCGGCACACTCATCGGCCATCAGCGGCACACTCATCGGCCATCAGGGGCTGTCGAACCGATTGGAGGCCGCATGCAATGAGAGTGGTCATCAGTGGCCATCAGTGATCATCAGTAGCACTCCTCGCTCATCACGCCTACCGTTGGAGGCCGCGTGCCCACACACGCTCGCCAAAGAGGAGGGAGGTCTCAACACCGCTCTCCTCGCTCAGCGCGGCAATCGAGCCCATGCCGCCTCGCGCAGCGGCCGCGAGGAGGAGGGCGAGGCCGCGGGCCGTTCCAAAAGATGCGAGGCCAGGCCAGCAGCCTGAACGCACGAAGCTGGAGTTCACCATTCCAGCGTTGAGCGGCAACTCATGCGCGAACAGGGCAGCGGGGCCGACGGCGTTTCCAGTCTCGGAGGTATCCATAGACGGCGCGCTGGCCTCACCATTGGGACCCTTGCTCTGGCTGCCCTCGCCGTTGAGGCCGTTGGCGCCGCCACTGGCGCCGTTGGGGCTGCCCATGCCCATGCCCATGCCCATGCTCATGCTCATGCCTGGCATACTCATCCCTTGTTCACTGAGTGACTGGAAGCGTTGCAGTTGCGCCGCCAGACCGGTCGAGACTGCGGCCGTCTCTGCCTGCAACTCCGGTGAGAGTCCTCCCCCATGCAGCGTCTTCTCGAGGCCGAGGGGCTCGAGCAGCTTCGTGCGCAGCTGGGCCGTGTACGTGCTCTTGGAGACCCCTTCGATGATGCCCGCGAGCAGGGTCGCGTAGGCCACGCCAGAGACCTTCGGGGTGCGCGGCTTGCCAGACTCGGCGGCGCCGACTTGGCGCAGCGGCGTGGCGCTCACTTTCTCAAACTGGACCGCGAGGGACGAAAGATCTTTGGCCGTCTGCCGCCACAGCTGTGAGCTGTCGAGGGGTACACGATGGCAGAGGGCGTCGCCAATCGTGTACCCGGCGGCCGCAGCGGCTTTGCACCCAGGCCACTTCGGGTCGATCGGTGTGTCGTAAGTCACGACGCCCGAGGCGACGAGGCTATGGAGCGAGAGCACTGGGAGGAAATTTGAGAGCTCGAGCAGCGGCATGGGCGTGCTCGTGGTGAGGCCACGCGCGTCCGTGATGCCGCGAAAGCCCGCACACGCCTCAGCGACGATGCTCGAATCACGGTGGACACAGACCTGGACCCCGGCCGCCACCGCCGCCTCCTCACACAGCTGCGCCAGCAGTACGCCCAGGCGCCGATGCAGCGGCGTGGCGGCGGGCAGATAGACTGCGGGCGGCGCGAGCGTGAGCGCACGCATGGGCGCAGGCGTCTGCGCGGCCAGCGCAATACGAGCTCGGGACGCAAGGAGCTCCATGTAGGGCACTTTGACTTCCATCTGGGCGCACAGGCCGCGAATGAGCCCAATCACGCGCCAAAAGAAGATGAGGGAGGGCGGAATGCTCTCGAGCTTCCGACGCTCGCGACCCGCAGCGCGGTCCTGCCTCGCCTCGGCGATCCGCTTGTCGAAGAAAGTCTTCGTGTCCTTTTGCGCCTGGGCGCGCGAGCTCGTATCTCGCAAGAAGAAGCGCCAAAACTCCATGTCCTTCGACGGGTCCTGGTCCATGCGGTTGTTGATCACGCCAAGCATCTTGAGCGCCTCGCGCAGCCCGCAGATGTCGAGCTGGTGCGCGGCAAAGGCGAGTGCCGCGTACCCGATACGCTGTGTCTCGGACAAGCGCACCGTCATGCCAAAGTCGAGAAGTACCGGGTGCGCACGCCCTCGCTTCACCTGCACGAGAAGGTTGCCCGCGTGCGGGTCGGCGTTGAAGAAGCCGTCGATGAACAGTTGCTGACCGTACACCTGGATGATGCGGCACATGAGGGCCTCCTTGTCGACGGCGTGCATCGCCATGGCAGCCTCGTCGGTGAGCTTGAAGCCGTCCTCGTAGCTCATCGCAAAGGCCCTCGTCGACACCAGAGAAGGCAGCGGCACCGGCACGACAGCCTCGACGCCGGCTCGCTCGAGATTCGCATGGACGACGCGCAGGTTGTTGGCCTCGTGGTTAAAATCGAGCTCATTGTACATCTCCTGCTCCCACGCCACCAGGACAGTGTACAAGTTGTTGAAGGACGCGTTGAAGTAGCACGCGAGCCGCGCGATGCGCAGCGCGGTGAACATGTCTTTTCGCATGAGCGACGCGACCCCATCGTGCTGCAGCTTGAGCACCACCTTGCGCCGCCGGCGACTCGCCTCCGCGTCCTCCGCGCCCTCGGCCGCCATCGCAGCGCCTTCCCCCGAGGCCGGCGGGCGCTGTGGCGAGCGCTTCGGAGGGTGCAGGTAGCCGACGTGCACCTGCGCCACCGAGGCGGAAGCAATCGGTTGCACGTCCAGCGATTCGAAGATCGCTTCAATCGGCTTGCCAAACTCCTCCTGGATCACACGGCGCAGGTAGCCCGGCGGGCAGGGCGGCAGATCGTCCTGCAACAGCTTGAGGCCCTCTGCCCACTCGGGGGGGACGATGTCGGCGCGCCCGCCTATGTACTGGCCAAACTTGACATAGACGGATCGGAGTGACACGAGCTGTGCGCACATCCACGGTGCGACCAGCCCGTGCACAATCGAATAGATGCGCTCCTCGGCCGCGGCCACGCGTCGTGAGCGTCTAGTGAGGGGGGCGAGCGCCTTCGCCAGGCTATAGTAGCCCAGGATGAGTCCGAGCGCCAACAGCCAGATACGCAGCAGTCGCCCAAACAAGTAGAGGCCGAGCGTCACGCTGAGCACCATGCAAAGCCCCAAACCAGTGCGCGCCGGCTCGGCAAGGAGCGCCGTGCCGAGCACCTCGTACGCGTGCGCGCAGCCGCTCACGGTGTACTCGAGCAGCGCCGTCGCGGGCACTAGGTACGCTGCCAGCAGGCCCGGCAGCGCCGCCACCGCGCCCGCCGCGCCCACCACGCCCATCGCGTCCGCCGCGTCCGAATTCGAATGGAAAGGAGTCGCCACCGCCGCGGCCGCATCGGCGGCAGCAGAGGTTGGTGGCTCTGCCGACAAATGCAACTGGTCCGCCATCGGTGCGCTCGCACTCATCGCCTCAACGGCCGCCGCCGCCTCCGCTCCTCGCGTGGCAAGCACAGCCCCATACGCACAGCCCACGAGCGCCCAGCTGAGCAGCATGCCGACACGCAGTCGCGCCGAGCCGCCGAGAGTGGCGCCAGCGAGGGCGAGGGCAAGGCAGCTCAGTGTGACGAGCGTCCACATATGTTCTGCCGCCATCAGGGCGAGAGCCGCGGGGAGCACTGAACAGAGCCCAAGCCGTGTGATCCCGCTGAGCACCGAGAGCACGCTGAGCCGCGCCAGGCGCTCCGCCGCGCTCGACGCGAGCAGAGCCCGTAGCTGCGCGAGCGTCTGCACACGTGTCGCGAGGTAGACTTCGTTACGCTCGGCACTGATGGGCGTGCACGCGGCGGCGGAGAGGAGGCGCTCGAGGAGCAGCCCGACGCTGTCGACGACGGCTGCGGTGGGCGACGAGACCAACGCGGCGCCGCCGCCCACCCCTACCGCCTCACTCGAGTACGCGTCCGCCACTCGGTAACCACTCACACCGCCGTTGAGGGAGGCGCCCACGACGGCGCCCGCCGCCCCACGGGGCATCGGGCGGCCTGCACTGGCGGTCGGTCTCACGGCTGCCGGTGAGCCGTCGCCCGCGTAGCGAAGCCCACCGCCGCCCACCGGCTCGAAGCCCGACACATTCGAGCACGCCTCGTCGTCATCTCGACGGGCCTCGCGCTCCATCTCGAGCATCTCGAGCCGGTTGCCAAATTTGGATCGGCCCGGGTCGGACGCACGGCTCATCTCGTTCGATCTCCGTCCGCCGACGCCGCCGCTGCCGCCAGCCCCAGCGCCGGGCGACGCAAAGGGCGGCGCGTCGCCGCTCGGCGAGAGGAACTCACGCAGCGCGACCGAGGCGCCCGTGCAGCGCATGACCGACGTGGGTGCGGCGCGGAGGAGGTCACCCAGATAAGCCTGCATGATCTTCGCGCGGTTGGCGAGGAAGGCGGGCTCGAGTGAGCCGGCAAAGTCGAGGGTGCGCGGCAGGCCGACGATACCGCGCACGGGCGGCTTCATCCGACTAATCCGCCGCTCAAGCGCCCGTAGCTCCGACCAGCGCCGTGTCACGCTCCAGTGCGAGGTGCCTTCGGATACATCGAGCACGTAGACTGCGTACTTCTCACGCGCGTCCGCCACGAGGGTCGGGCTGTGCACGGCGACGCGCAGCCCGGTATTGCCTCGCCTCTCCGCCTCCGCCGCGCGTGCCTCGCGCTGCGCCTTGAAATCGAGCGCCGCCGCGCGCAGCACGCCTGTGAGCGGCTGGAACACTGAGCGGTCGCCTTTCACCGTGATCAGACCCTTCATGTAGGCGATGGCCGGCTTCTTGCGGCCGTTGGCAATGTCGAGGAGGACGGGCAGCGCGCAGCTCAGCGTACAATCCGCCGACTCGCGCGCCTCCGCCGGGCCTGCCTCATGCTCGAGCGAGCCCGGCATGTCCGAACGCGCCTTCAATGCCCATGTGCCCGCCGACCCTAGGGCAAAACGGATCACCGTCGGCTTCGTGAGCACGGGGATGGGCACGCGCGCGGCCGTATCGAGGCATGCTAAAAAGAGGCGCAGGTCGTCGTCCTCCGACATTGGGCAGCGAACGCGTCGGTCGGCGCCTTTTTGCGAAGATCGTGAAAAGCGACCGTCGGAGGTGGCCACAT
>Ga0209550_10005059_pt1 | contig 12422 bp, 6 predicted proteins | sample LauGreSuBDMM15SN_2_FD_187567 | JGI IMG/M metagenome (GOLD analysis project Ga0209550, IMG submission 187567) | Freshwater lake microbial communities from Lake Michigan, USA - Su13.BD.MM15.SN (SPAdes) (version 5) | ecosystem: Environmental > Aquatic > Freshwater > Lake | place: Lake Michigan, USA... | reverse complement strand
GGGCCCAAGAGGGCGCCAAGTTCCAAAGTCGGAAACTAAATTGCACACGCACTGATTGATGACGGAAGTTGTGTCGTCGCTGGTCGTCCGCCAAAATTTTGTTCTGTGTGGAATGGCGCGAATTCTTTCCCGCGAAGTGATCCCGCCAAAAAGGGATACCGGTCAAAGCGCCAAGTCCACTCGAAGTCGGCAAAGCGCCCAAGACCGTGGCGCCAAGTCGTCGGCGCGAACATGCGCCGGAGCGCTCGAAACCAACAGGCAGCCATGGATGCGCCAGACTCTGAGTCGGCGACCGAGTCGCCACACACGATCATGTACGCCGCCGTGCCCAGCGTCCCGCTCGAGCGACCCTCTGCTGCCTCCACATTGCTGCGTCTGGCCTGCCTTTCCTCAAAGGCCCGAATACGCTCACCGCGTTTGCCCCGACCGCGCCGCGCTCGACGTCCAGGGCGCCAAACTTTTTGTCCGGTGCTTTCGACGATCAGCCGTCCCCGTATGTGCCCCCTCTCGAACCTTGATTTCGCCCGCCCAGCCCTATCCCATGCATTGGCATCGGTGCCGAGGACGCGTCCGCGCCTCACCTGGCCTATTCAAAATGTTGTCCAGGATCGGAACGACCAAGCTCGACACGTTGACCAAGCCCTCCCGGAACGGCCTGAAGCGTTCACTGCCCAGCCAGTCGGCCGATCTGACCCTCCAAGCTGGCTCGGAGCTCCAAAGTGTGCGTGAGGCCAACCAGCCCAAGCAACCCAAGCAGCAGCGCAAGCCTCGCGACCGCAAGCAGGCAGGCAAGAGTGACCCCGGCGAGCCCGACGACGACGCGCTCGTGATCCCGGCCGCTGCCTCGGCCCCGACTGGTTCCGCTGGCCTGCCGACCGCCGCCACCACTCCGCATCCCGCCGCGGGCGCGGCTGACCTCGAGATGGCCGTGGCGGCGATGAGCGACGCCAACGCGGCGGGCCTCATCGGCGGGGGCGATGAGGACGGGCTGAAGACGGACAACATCGAGGGGCGCAAGGGCGCGTGGGATGTCGAGGAGGACGCCATGCTCATCTCGCTCGTGCAGGAGCTGGGTGCGAAGCGATGGTCCCTCATCGCCGCGCGCATGCCCGGACGCATTGGCAAGCAGGTGCGTGCGGACTTTCGTGCCCGTTGCTATGAGGCGGTTCCGAGCCCGCGAGCGCTCGTGGCATTCGGCTTGATCCCCTTGAGGCCTCGTGACCTGACGGTCCACCGCCTCTCACCTCCTCGTCCCCTCCATTCCCCCCTCACCCCCCTCTTGTCACGACCCGCTTCGCAGTGCCGCGAGCGCTGGCACAACCACCTCAACCCCTCGATCTGCAAGGAGGCGTGGTCGGCGGAGGAGGATGAGATCATTCTGCGCGCGCACCGCCTCCTCGGCAACCGCTGGGCCGAGATTGCCAAGCTCCTGCCCGGGCGAACTGACAATTCGATCAAGGTGCGTTGGCCAATTTGGTTTTTTGAGTTCCCCCCACCTCGGTGGCGCTGCACGCCATGGCTGCACGCCATGGCTCGGCACCAAGCGTCGCGCGCGCGCGCGCCTGGTGGCCTGTTCGCATGGGCCTCTTACCTTGCCCCCCTCCTGGCCGCCCTCCGGCCCTTGCGCCCCCACCGGATCCTCTCCCCCCTCGCCGACGACCTCCACCCCCCGGTCCCGGTCTCACCTCGCTCAACCTCCTCGCTTGCCGTGGCAGAACCATTGGAACTCGTCGGTGAAGCGCAAGGCGGAGGCGCGCGGACATGCCGACGGGCCCGCGTCTCACGAGAGCCTCATGAGCCTCGGAGTGGGCGCTGACTGCAGCGCGGATGATCAGCACCTGCTCGATGTGCTTCGAGGGCTGCCCGCAAAGTCCTTCTCGGCGGGTCTGCTCGTGTCGCCCCTGAAGCTCGGCGAGCACGCCGACTCGCGCAAGGCGGCGCGGCGCTCCGCCGAACCCGAGGGGAGCGCTCGCCTCTTTATAGCCCGAGGGGAGCGCTCCCCCGAAGGGAGCCCAGGAGGCCTCTTCCTAGAGTACGACGCCGCGAGCGCGAGCCTGGACGACGAGCTGCTCCAGCAACTGCTCGACAAGAGCCAGAGCGGCGCGACGGCCGATCGATCGCGGCCGGCCAGTATGGGCACCGATCCGTCCAAGACGCTGCAGCGTGCCTTCGAGTCCGCGTGCGCCTCGCCGCCCACCCCCACCTCCGGCCCGCGCCCCGCCGTCGGCCGCTCGCCCCTCGGGGGCAGCGGCCTGGTGCCTAGGAGCCCGCGCTCGCGCTACGTGGACGCGGACTCACTCGCGGCAGAGATGCTCATGTCGCCCACTTCGGAGCAATTGGCAAGCGCCATCATGGCGAGCGCCATGGGCGGCCTCGGCCTCTCGCCCCATTATTCCGTGCGCGGCACACGCTCCGCGGGCGCGAGCGGCGCGGGCGCGGGCGCGAGCACCTCGCGCGTGTCGACCGACGGGGGCGCCGGAATGGGCGCCGACCGCGCAGACGGTACTGTGGCGCCCTCCTCGCCGCTCGCGAGCCGCCGTCGCACGAGCATCAGCGTCCTCCGAAGCATGGTTTGCTCACCCGCGGCTGACGCGCTCCTGGAGCTGGCGTGCTCCCCCGACCGCGTGGGCGCCTCGGCCTTTGCATCGGCGCTCCGGACCTCGGAGCTCGCCAGCGCGCCCAAAGGCAGCGGCGGCAGGGGCGGCTCGCTCCTCGACGGCATGCGCCTAGGCAGCGACGATTCCGGCGTCGAGCGCTCCGTGTCGCGCCGCATGAGCGGCCGCATGAGTGACCTCGCCATGGGCAGCTTCGCCCCGAAACGGTCGCGCACCGATGACAGCTCGCGCCTTCACAGCGGCGACGAGGCGGACTCGCGCTCGCCCAACGTGGCGCCCAACGTGGACTCTCGCTCGCCGCGCGGCGGGCACCCGGGTAGCGCAAGCGGTGGCTCGCGCGCCAACGCCGCCTCTCTGCTCGCTGCTCGCGATGCAAACCATCGCCAGCTCAAGGCGGCGGCCGCCGCGGCCGCCGCAGCGGCCGCCGTCACGGCCGCGGTCGACGGGCGCGACGGCGGCTTCTATGCGAAGACGTCGCCGGTGGGCTCGCTGCCGCGGCCGAGCGATGCGTCGCCCACCTCTCGCGTGCTCCTCCTCTCGCCGGGCGGCTTCTGTGCCAAGACGCCCACACCCTCCGGGACCACCGTCCCCACCAAGCTGTTCGCGGATACGGCTGCGCAGGCGCTCGCGGTGCAGGCAGCGGCGCAGGCGGCGGCGGCGGCTGTAGCAGGGGGCGCTGCGGCGCAGGCTTCGATGATGGCGGCGGGTGCGGCAGCAGCCGCGGCAGCAGCCGCGGCAGCGGCCGCCGCGGCGGCCGCAGCGGACGCGCGCGGACTCAAGCTGATCAAGCTGGGCGAGGGCGCGGGCGCTCCGGGCGCCCCGGCGGTCGTCACCTCGCTAGCGTCTCACGTGACCCCAGTAGGCAAGGAGGGCGAGGACGGCGAGGGCGAGCTGCCCGGCAGTCCGCCGTCGCCGCCGCCCGTGCCGCCGCCGCTCACCATCGAGCAGCAGCTGCATGCCATCAACCGCAAGATCAACGTCGTCCCTCTGCCGGGCGAGCTCGCACGGCGCCAACGCGCAGCCGCCGCCATAGCAGCTGAGCGCGAAGCAGCTGAGAGGGAGGCGGAAGGCTCAGCCGATTCCGACCCTGGCACGAGCACGAAGCCGCGCGGCACTGCCGCTCGAGGGGCCCAGGCCGGCCGCGGGCGTGGGCGTGGGCGCGGCACGCGCGGCGGCAGCGGCCTGCTGAACTCCTCTTCGGCGGCGGCGCTGCTGCTCGGCAAACGGCCTGAACGCGAAGGCGACGAGTCGCACTTTGACGAGGGACAGCTGTCCGAGCTCTTTAGCTGGGACGGGCTCTCGAGTGATGATCCTCTCGGGCTCCTGTACCTAGAGCCCGGCGCCATTGTGGGCCATCCTGAGGGCGGCATGCGGCGCATCGCATCGCCCAATAGCTCCGCCGCGGCTGTCGCTGCGTCCGCGTCCGCCGCACGAGCCCGCCCGCCTGCCTCGCCGCGCGCTGCGGCTGTGGCTCGGCTTGGGGAGCTTGCGATGCTCTGCGGCGAGGATCCGGACGACCTGCTTGCCGAGGGCAACGCCTCTTCGAACACGGCGCGCGCGACGACGACGCCGCAGGCAGCTGCGACAGGCACTGGCTCGGCGGGCGCGTGAGCAGCATGCGGCGCGGCGACACGTCGAGAACGCACGATCGCAGCGATACACGCGTGCGGGCGTGCGCCACTCCTGAGTCACTCACGAGTCAGGATGGAAGCACGATACATTCGCACCTATGACCATGACAACAGCGGGCGACGACGAGAGGAAACTCGTGGGCAGGGCAGGCGCGTGGCCGCATGGCGGCGTGTTCTCCGTGCGTCAACAGGAGCGTGCAGCGGGGGGGCAGGACGAATCGAGAGGCCGAGACGGGCACACGTCGCGACAGCATGGGAGGCGTCCGGGTGAGACGTTGTCGGTGGCGCTCGCCAGGGCGCGCGGGGGGTGGACGGGAACCGAGGGGTGGGACCGCACTGTGTGGGATTCAGGGCAGGGAAGTCACCGGGAGGCATCTCAAGCACCACCGCGCCGGAAGGGGGTGGGCTGTGCGCTTCAAAGGTTGGTGCGCACCTACGAGTAGTGCACACCTCCGGCACTCTGCCGTGCATATCTCGGTACACCCCCGCCTGCTGAGTGGTCGGTGTGTCGACACGAATAGGACAATTCTGTCGGACCGACCCCAGACCAGCACCCACGCGCAGTTTACACATTATGCGCGTGACTGCTTTTGGGCACTCTCGTCTGCTGAGGCGTGAGGGGAGGTGATGTGCCGTTAAACACACGACACCGCACCGACCGCAGTCCCGCACCGACAGCGCGCACGTCAGCAGCCGCCGAGTCACGGCACCATTCGCGCTCGCACGGCCTCCGACAGCCGAGCGTTCGCCTCGCAGACCTGCAGGCCGAGTTGCGCAGCTCGACGCACGACCCACCCGTTGAGCTCCTCGATCTCGGTACGCCTGCCCGCGCGCACGTCCATGCACATCGATGAGTAGTTCTGAGCGTTGTCGCGAGCACACGCATGCACGAAGCCCAGGAGCTCGTCGGCCGATGGCGCACGGCCCTCAGTCATCGCTGAGGCGAGCAGCGCCAGCTCGTCGCACACAGCTCGCGCGGTGGCGATGCCCTCCGGTCTGGCGAGTACCACGCCATTCTGGACGTCCCATAATGCGGTGAGGGGATTGAGAACTGCATTCGCGGCGAGCTTCAGCCAGAGCCGCCGCTCCGTTTGCTCGCGCGTCTCCACGATGGCAGCGCCGAGCGTTCCGCCGCCAGCGATGAGCGCGAGCTCCTCGGAGATCGGCTGCCCACGCGCCAAGCACCCCAACCAAGTACTGCCAAGGCCAGCGTGATGGACGTCGCGGCGCGCTCGTGACCATGCACCGTGCGTCGTCGTTGCTATCAAAGGAGAATCCACGCTGTCGGCGATGGCCTCCGACACAGCCAATGCACCGTTGCACAAGAGGATGATGGTCGCGTCCGCGGCAAGCCGTGGCTTGACTTCGCGGATGGCGTCGGCGACGGAAAATGCCTTCACCGAAATGATCAGCGTTTGGAATTCTGTGTCGGCATTGTCTACGGCCTCGCACGCTACAAAATCATGGCGTGCTTCTTCGTCCGAAGCATTGGCCTCAGTAACGCGCACAGCACATCGTCGCCCTGATGATGCAGCATCGGCTGCCCGCAGCAGCAGGGTGGGCTCTGCCTTGCGCAGTCCGTACGCCCAGAGAGTGCCGAGCGCGCCTGATCCGAGGATGTGGATTTTGCGTTTTGCCATGCGATAGACCGTGAAGCGACACGCACGCACGCACGCACGCACGCACGCACGCGCGCACGCACGCACGCACGCACGCACGCACGCACACTCGTGCGCCCTGGAACCGAGAGAGTCGGAGAGAGCCGGCCTGTGTGAGCATAGTGTGAACGTGTGTGTGAATGTGAATGTGAACGTTTATGTGTTAACAAACACTTAACTGTGCGACCGAGCACACGGGGGAACCAACAACAAGATCGGTGGATCATTAACTAATAGTCTTTTACGGTGCTGGTGCGTAACACTCAACTTTGCATCCTTTAGTACGCTACGCTACACACTGGCGCGGATAAAGCCGTTGGGATCGAGGTCGTCCACGTAGGCCCAGATGTTTTTCGATGCCCAGGAGCTCTGAATGTATCGCTCCTCGGACGACAGCTTAGGCCGCGGCCCGTAGCCCGGCTGCCGCCACCATGTAATGACGCGCAGCGCGCGCAGCAGTGCACGCCATGGGAGCGTGCACGTTGTAGCGTAGGTGGCCGTCTGGATGGTGATGGGTGGGTGTGATGGGTGGCAGAGCTCGGGGGAGCCCATGGCGAGGATCATGTGGTAGATCTTTGGCGTGGGCGCGAGCTTCAAGATGTTGCGGAAATTGGAGTCGGGCAATGCTCCACCGAAGCCGTACGGTCGCACTTCGATCACGGTCGAGCGGCGGCGCATAAAGAATGCGTGCGTCAGTCCCGCACCGTGCATCCCCACGAGGACGTCGGCGGCGCGCACACGCCGCAGGTCCTCTGCGAGGCCCGCCTCACCAAATTCGTGAGGGGTGCACTCGAGCTTCACCCCGGGCTCGAGGGGGTGGCGCTGCTGCTCCTTACTGAGGCGGATGTACTCGTGGCGCCGCGCAAAGTCCTCACACTGCTCAAGCAGGCTGTCCGCGTTGGCCAACCAGCGCCCCGAGATGCCCTTGCCCACGCGCCGTTCGAAGAGCACGCGGAGGAGGTGCCGCCGCCGACCAGTGCCGTCCGGGTCAGTGATGGTGGCAAGCGCCTCGCCCGCCTCGTCGCCAGCAACGTCTGTGATTGCCGAGGCCGTGGCCGCTGCCGCAAAGGATGCGGCGTAGTCATGCCGTGAAAGCACGCGGGCGGCGAGCTTCTGTGCCAAGCTCCAGGCGTCGAGCGTCGACGGCTGCCGGTCGAAAATCGAGCGGAGGTTGCAGTAACGGACGTGCGTAAAGCACTGCGGCATGCACGGCGTCGTCGAGAATGCGCCGCCGCCGCAGGCCGGCGCCAGCTCATGCATGAAGGTGACGGGAGACACGTGCTCAACGAGGGCGCGCAACCAGCCAGGCGTGTGGCAGGAGGTGTTCAAGTTGGAGCGGCAGCCTGCGTGCATGTGCTTGCGCATGACGTCCAAGATCAGCTGGGTCGCACGATTAGGGGCGATGAGGCCGTTCTGCTCGAGCTCCATGAGTGGCACGACTGTGCTCGAGAATGTGTCTGCGTAATTGAGCGACCCAACGGGCACGAAGGCGATCGGCGGCGCACACGAAGTATGCCGCATCCTGAGCGCCCCAAGATCGTTCGGTAGCTCGGGATGGCTTTCGGCGTTGAGCTTGTCCAATCGCAGGATCTGGTGTGAGTTCCAGGGCACCCTCGCTGACGCCTTGAGCAGCGTCCATGAGCCACCACGCTGCGGCCGGTGGTGAATGGTCTCATTCACGATGCACACGTCGGTCAGCAGCTGGCAGCGTGTCGAGTTGCACGGGCGCGCGCTGCACACGTCGGCGGGTGGAGAGCAGGACGGCGCGGGCTGAGACATTGCGGTGCTCACGCATGCACGCACCGCACGTGCTGATGCCGACCGACCTCATTGGCCCGGACATTTTCCGGCGCCCACCTCGGCGCAAAAAAAACATAAACCGAGCCGATCAGCAAGATTCAAGAAGTCTCTTCCGTTCTACTTCAGAAACCAACGTTTCCCCTTCACCACAGGCGCGGCGCGGTGCCTTCGTTTGGCGCCGGGTTTTTACCGGTACGCGGTCGACCGTCGACCGGGTGGGAGTGACGGGTGCAAGGCGATGAGCCTTCTGGGACCCACGGCATCGCTATTCAAGGGGCGCGGTGGGGCTCCGCCAGCACCAGTGCGTGCGCACGCCCTGAACATGAGCCCTCGAACGATCCTTGATGCAGTCTGATGCGTCTCGCTCGCACAAACGACCGCAGGCGGCAGAGAAGAAGCCGAAGCCGACAGAGAAGAAGAAGCCGTCTTTCGCGGCAGAACTCGACGACGACGACGATGACATCGAGATCAGCGCGGCTCCGAAGAAGAAGCCCGCGGGGAAAAAGGCCGAGGGCGCTGCTGATAAGAAGCCGAAGCCCGTTTCGTCCGCAGCGGCCGCGACCTCATCTTCAGCGGCTGGCAAGAAGCCAGGGCAGGCGGCCCCGACCACCACGCGCCAAGCGCCCAAGCCAGGCGCTGGTGGCTCCGCAGCTGCTGGGGGCTTCAAGCCTGGCAACCCTTTGAAGAACCCGATGAACATCAACTTTGGTGACTCGGACATCTCGATGTCAGACGTGGATGGCGACATCGAGATTGATCCGTCCGCGCAGTCTGAGGACGATTCTTCGCCGGTCGCAACGCCCATGGCCTCCACAGCAGGCGCTGGCCCGCGGTGCGGCGGTGCCTCCAGCCTGGCTGCTGCCAAGTCGCTCCTCGGTGGCAGCAGTGGAGTTAGCAGCGGAGTGGCGGCCGGTGGATCAAGGCCACCCGGTGCTACCGCCACTGCCTGCAGCGCCGCCAAGCCGCCTGCGGCGGCGAGCACCGTTGGTACTGCCTACAGCGCCGCCAAGCCGCCTGCGGCGGCGAGCACCGTTGGAAGCCGCCCTCTCTCGGGCGCCAAGCTCGACGACTCCTTCGAGCGCGAGCTCGAAGCTGAGCTGGGGCAAGATCCCGCGGAGTACTCGATGGGCTTTGAAAAGGAGGAGGACTCGCCCAAGCCGGCGAGCAGACCCACCGCCGCCGCGCAGCCCGTCGCCGCCAAGGCGCCCGCGCCCGCGGCGCCGGCGCCAGCAGCAGCCACGAGGGCGCCGCCGCCGCAGCCTTCGGCCGCGCCCGCCGCGGCTTACGGTTCGGGCAGGGCAGGCCTCATGTCTGCGGCTATGCTTGACTCTCCGCCGACATCGCCTCCACAGTCGAGTCAACCCCCGGCTCCGCAGGCTGCTCCCGCCCCCGCGCCCCCGCCGTCGGCGATGGCACAGCCGGGGTTCACCCCGGCAGCCTCCCTGCCCCGCGACGCGCGGCCGACCACCACGTACGTGCCTTCCGCGTTAGCGATGGCGTATGCCTCGCTACCGCCAACGCTCGAGATGGCGAGTGCTCGAGACGGCGCTGCCGGCGGGGCGGCCAGTGCGGTCCTTTCGGGAGCAGCGAGTGCAGCGAATGCAGCGAGTGCAGCGCAGCAGCAGCAGCAGCTGGCAGCGGCGTTGGCGCGCGCCGAGCGGGCTGAGGCGTTGATGAATGCCAAGGGATCCTTGAACGAGCATGAGCTGGCCGCGAAGCTCGCGCACGTACGCCCGCCGCAGCTCCCTTCGGCTCCCTTCAGCTCCCTTCAGCTCCTGCCAACTGCACCTCTCTTCCCATCCCCTTTCCCGCTGCCCCTCGCCCTATTCCCCAGCCCGCTGCCCCTCGCCTCCCGACCTCCGTGAAGGCTTCGTCATACCACTGATGACCTCTGATGACCTCTGATGACCTCTGATGACCACTGATGACCTCTGATTGCCTCCGTGCAGGCTTCGTCATACCACGAGGTGGAGGTTGCGCGGGTGCAGGCGGAGGCGCAGCGGCAGATCGCGACGGCGCGGCTCGACGCGCAGCGCCAAGTGGTCGCGGCGGAAGCTCGCGCAGCCGCGGCGGAGGCGACCGCGGCCGAGGCGAGTGCGAGGCTCAACTTGGCCCAGACACGGCTGACGGCGCTCGAGGCGATGCAACGGTCGAGCGCGGCGCAACACGAGGAGCGCGAGAGCGTCGTCAAGCAGACCGAGAGCTCTCGGGCCGAGGCGGCCGAGGCGCAGCTACGCGCGCTCAAGGAGGAGCTGGGCGGCCTGCAGAGAGCGCATGCATTCGAAGTGTCCTCGCTCAGGAGCGCCCACCAAGACGAGGTCGCCTCTCTCAAGCGCGCGCACGCGGCCGAGCTCACTGCGCTCGACCGCTCGGGCACGCACTCGAAGCAGATCTCGGGCCTGGCCGCACAGGTGGGCTCGGCGGTGGACGCGTTGTCGCGCCTGCAGCTGAACCAGACCAGCGCGCACTCGACTTCGCTCGAGACGCTCGCGGCTTATCACGAGAAGCGGGCTGCAGCACTGACCGACCAAGAGGCTCGTGTGGCCGAGGCGCAGCAGCTCGTGGCACAGGAGCGCTCGAGCCTGCAGGCGCTCGCCGCGTCGCTCAAGAATTCGATGGATGAGCTCTCGAACTCCCAAGGGTCCGAGAAGGCGAGACTCGCGGCAGAGGCGCAGCGGCTCGCGGTGCAGCAGGTGGCCCTCGAGAGCCAGCGTGCGGCGCTCGCGGCGGAGGTACAGACCGAACGACAGCGCCTGGACGAGTGGCGCGAGCAGCGCGCGCGGGAGGAGCAGCAGGCGGGCATTGAGCGCGAAGGGCGGCGCGCCGAGGTACGCGCCGAGGAGGCGGCGATGGCACGAGAGCGCGAGCGCTTTGCGCGCGAGCGCGCCGCTGCTGTCCTGGAGGCAGCGACGCGCGAGGCCCAGGCCACGTCCGAGGTGCAGAGACATGAAATGGAGCGCGAATTGATGGCGGAGACGCGTAAGCGGCTCGCGGCCGAGCGCGCGGCGGTCGAGGCCCAGATGGCCGAGTTGGAGGAGGCTAAGGCCGCGTTTGAGAGCGACGTGGAGGCTCTCAAGGCCCTCGGGCTGCAGGTGCAAGCCGAGTCGTTCTCAGTGCGCCAGACCATGGAGCAAGCGCACGCCAAGATGGCGGAGGCCAGCCGCCTCCGCGAAGAGGCGAATGCGGCCCTGGAGGCGGTTGAGGCGGAGAAGCAGATGGCGGAGGCGGCGATGGCCAAAGTTCACGAGGGGCGCAAGGCGTTTGAGCTCGAGCGGCTCGAGACGGCCAAGGAGCGCAAGCAGCTCGCCAGTGAAAAGGTGGCCCTTTCGCGCTCGACCGAGGCGACGCGCCTGCTGCAGCTGCAGCTGGTGACCTCGATGACCTCCCCACTTAAAGATTCGGCGCACACTGGTGCCGATGCGGCCAGTCCCGAGGGTACGGCAGCCACCGTAGCTGCTGCTGCGCCCGCCGCCGCCGCCGCCCCCGCCCCCGCCCCTGCCGCCGCACGGTACGACTCCGATGAGGGCGAGCGGAGGCCAACCCCCGAGCGGATGTGGCGGCAGTGGATCAAGCCGAACGCACGGCCGCAGCGAATCGCCTCGACGGTCCCCGTGCCTGCCGCGCGCAGCCTCCCTGCGACAAGCACCGCTCCAGCTCCAGCTCCAGCATCCCTACCGCCGGTGGCAGAGGTGGAGCCGCCTTCCGTGCCGCCCCAGGTAGACGGCGCGACGTCGGGGCAGTGGCAGCAGGCTTGGCGTGAAGATTACGCGAAGGCGGCGGCCTTGCTGCGCGAGCAATCGGGCTTCATCAGGGCGCTGCAGTCAGGCAGTAACGCTCCCCCTTCAGGTGGCAGCGCCTCCCTCGCAGCCACTGCCCCGAGCGTGGCGTTCGCTCCAGGCCCCGGCGCGAGCGTGCCTCCCGCCCGCATGCCTCCCCCCGCGTCCTCTGGCCGCCCATCACTCGCCTCCGCTGGCACGGCGCCTCAGACGCCATACAGCGGCGCCAGCGGCTGGTCGCCTGCGTCCATGTCGCAGCCCACGGCGGGGGGGCTCTATGTGGGCACGGACGGGCGCAGCGCCTCTATCGGCGCCTCGACCACGACGTCCTCGAGACTCTCGTACCAGTTCCCCACAGCCCTCTCGTTGGGCACGCCCCTCTTCTCCGACTCGAACGCCTCCACGCCCTCCCGCCAAAAGTCCAACCAGTTCCCCACAGCCCTCGCCGGCGGCCTGCGCGGCTCTCAGGCGTCTCTGTATGCGGCGGGTGCCCATGCGGCTTCGAATGCTTGGCCTCGAACCTTCGGCGCTATGGGAGGGGTTGGCCTCGAGTCGAGCTCAAGCAGCACGGTCAGCCTACACAACGTGCGCCTCTCGTCGTGGGGCTCGTTGCCGTCGCGCTCGTCCGACTCGCCCGCTCATCCTCCGTCCTACACGGCCGCTGCGGATGCGGCCACGGATGCGGCCACGGATGTCGCGACCTCCGTGGCTGCCGTGAGCACGATCGATGAGGCCACCAATTGAGGCAGCCTGATCGCGCCCAGTCGAGGATCTTCAGATCGACGGGAGATGTGGCTGCGAGAGATGCTGATGTGCTTCTAGAGGCCTTGGGTAGAGAGATAGATCTCCCTTGGTTGGAGATCTCATCTCCCTTGGTTGGAGATCTCATCTCCCTTGGTTGGAGATCTCATCTCCCTTGGTTGGAGATCTCATCTCCCTTGG
>Ga0209550_10005057_pt1 | contig 12423 bp, 12 predicted proteins | sample LauGreSuBDMM15SN_2_FD_187567 | JGI IMG/M metagenome (GOLD analysis project Ga0209550, IMG submission 187567) | Freshwater lake microbial communities from Lake Michigan, USA - Su13.BD.MM15.SN (SPAdes) (version 5) | ecosystem: Environmental > Aquatic > Freshwater > Lake | place: Lake Michigan... | reverse complement strand
AAAGACGAATACTTCTGGTGTACCTAAATCAAAACGGAGTGCCTCTAGGAATTCAGATGGGTCTTCTGTTTCTTTCTGCCATTCATGGAGTTGGCGTAACCACAACATCTGCGGTGAAGAAGAGTTTGTATCTGTGCCGTGCTTGTACTTCCAGTGAGCGGCAATGCCGAACTCAGCGCGAGAATGCATTTCAAAAGTGCGGATTTGAATTTCAATTGCCTTGCCATCGGGGCCTATAACAGTTGTATGCAGAGATTGATACAAGTTGAACTTTGGCATAGCTATGTAATCCTTAAAACGTCCCGGAACCGGTGACCATCTTGCGTGGATTGAACCTAGAACCGCATAACAATCCTTCACATCATTTACTAAAACACGGATACCTACGAGGTCATAAATATCATTGAAATCTCGCCCGCGAACAACCATCTTTTGATAGACGCTGAAGAAATGCTTCTTGCGGCCAGTAACTGTTGCCTCAACGTTATCTTTGGCTAAATCTTCTTCAACTGTTTTGATTACTTCAGCAGTTAACGCATCTCTAGAAGGACTGCGCTCAGCAACTAATCGGGATATTTCTTCAAACTTTTTTGGTTCCAGCACGGCGAATGAAAGATCTTCTAACTCCCACTTGATCGCATTCATTCCCAAACGATGAGCAAGTGGTGCATAAATATCCAAGGTTTCGCGCGCTTTGCGTTCAGCGCTCTGGGGATCTACATATTTCCAGGTTCGAGCGTTGTGTAAGCGATCCGCTAATTTAATAACTAAAACTCGAATATCCCGAGACATTGCAACAACCATTTTACGAACAGTTTCTGCTTCTGCCGTTGGTCCATAACTCAACTTATCTAACTTGGTTACACCATCTACAAGGGATGAAATTTCATCTCCGAAATCACTTTTAAGTTGTGCAAGTGAATACGGCGTATCTTCCACAGTGTCATGCAATAAGGCCGCGATGATTGTTGAATCATTTAAACCGAGCTCGGAGAGTATGTGTGCAACGGCAACTGGATGAGTTATGTATTCATCCCCTGATTTACGGAGTTGACCACTATGGGCTGTCTTTGCAACTTCGTAAGCGCGCTCAACCTTTACAACATCAGCCTTCGAATCATGCTCCTGTAAGGAGCTGATCAGAGGTTGTAAGAGTGTGTCCATCTGGGACGCAAATAAAGTTACTTGCGACCTTTCCGTTTTGGTTGATTGCGAGGACCGCGTTTTTCATTGCTCGCCTCAGCAACTGATGAACCAACTGTCGCTACTGCTGTTGATCCTCCACGTGCATTAATGCGCTTAGCAAGTGCCTTCATTGCTGGTTCACGTTCACGCATTGCTGCTAGCAATGGTGTCGCAATAAAGATTGATGAATACGCACCTGTTGCCAGACCAATGAAGAGAGCGAGAGATAAATCCTTTAATGTTCCCGCACCAAGAAGTCCTGCGCCAACAAAAAGAATCGAACCAACTGGAAGCAAGGCAACGATGGTTGTATTAATTGATCGAATGACAGTCTGGTTGATTGCCAGATTGGCAGCCTGTGAATATGTCATTTTCGATGTTGAAGTAATTGATCGAGTGTTTTCTCGAACGCGATCGAAGACAACGACCGTGTCATAGAGCGAATAACCCAAAATTGTTAAGAATCCAATAACGGTGGCGGGAGTAACATCAAAGCCAACCAGTGCATAAATTCCAACTGTAATGAAAACATCGTGAACTACGGCAACGATTGCTGCCAGCGCCATTTTTGGCTCGAATGCCATCGCGAGATAGAGGATTACAACGATTAAGAATCCGACCAAACCATAAAGCGCTTTACGGGTAATTTCTTTACCCCATGAAGGTCCAATAATCTGAGTATCGATTGCTTCAACACTTACTCCAAAAGTTGAAGCAAGAGCGTCTTCTACTGCATTGGATTGTTCTGCACTCAGAGATCCTGTTTGCACGCGAATCTTGTCATTACCAACCTGCTGAATAATTTTTTCACCAGTTATGCCGGCAGAAGTTAAAGCGCTTTCTGCTTGGGCAATAGTTCCTCCAGATTTAGTAATCGTGTAAGAGGAACCACCCTTGAATTCAATTCCAAGGTGCAGGCCTTGTAAAGAAAGTGCAGCGATAGAAGCAATTACGAGAAGTCCTGAAACCGCATACCAGCGACGGCGCTTACCAATGTAATCAATTGAGGTTTCACCTGAATGCAAACGAGCGCCTAATCCTGAGAACTTAGACATGGCTTATGCCTCCTTTGTTAATTGAGATGAGTTACCGAAACTCTTGGCCGATACGCCCGAGAGAGCGTGACCAGAGTTGAAGAATTTCAGTTTTGCCAAAAATACGGTGAGTGGCTTGGTGAAGAAGAACACAACAATTAGATCCACAAGAGTTGTTAATCCAAGTGTGAATGCGAATCCACGCACACCACCTACTGCAAAGAGATACAAAAGAATTGCAGAGATAATTGAAACAAAGTCGGCTACAACGATTGTACGTCGTGCTTTGGTCCAACCAGTTTCAACTGCTGATCGCAATGATCGACCATCTCGAACTTCGTCTCGAATACGTTCGAAGTAAACGATGAATGAGTCAGCCGTAATACCAATTGCAACGATTGCTCCGGCGATACCGGCCAAAGTGAGAGTAAATCCAATCCACTTACCAAGTAGAAGGAAAGCCATGTACACAAGTGCGCCTGCGACTATTAAGGAACCAATAGAAACTAGTCCTAAACCGCGGTAGTACAACACTGAGTAAAGGAAAATAAGTATCAGACCTAGAAGACCTGCTAGCAATCCTGCATCTAACTGATCGGCGCCAAGTGTTGGAGACACCTGTTGAACTTCTCCACGATCAAAAGCCAGTGGCAAAGCACCGTATTTGAGCACGTTCGCCAAATCTTGAGCTTCTAGCTGAGTGAATGAACCGGTAATTTGTGCATTACCTGAAGGAATTGCTTCATTGATTCGTGGAGCAGAAACAACTAAACCATCTAGAACGATTGCAACTTGATTTTGTGGACTTGGCAATGAAGTTACGCGAGCTGTGATGTCGGCAAATGCTTTTGTACCTTCACCGTCGAAAACTAAAGAAACAAACCAAGCGTTTCCGCCTTGCTGATCGATGCCTGCAGTTGCTTCAGATACTTGACGTCCAAGAACTTCTGCTTTATCCAAGATGTACTTTGCTCCACCATTTCGATCGCACGCAACGATTGGAGCGTCAGCATTATCAGAACCGCTGCCCTGTAGATTCGCAGGATTTGTGCAATCTAGCGCCGCGAATTGCGCATTGATTTCTGGTGTAACGGCGGCTGCAGGAGTTGCAGCTGGGTCGATTGGCGCAGCAGATGGCGTACCTGCAGCAGTAGCAAGAACTTGTCTAAATCGAAGTTCAGCAGTTTGCCCAACAAGTTCAACAACGCGACGACCAGTGTCACCTGGAATTGAAATAATAATTTGACGATTTGTTCCACTGCCTTGTGCAGCTACTTCACTCTCGGCTACACCCAATGAGTTAACACGTTGGCGAATAATTGAAACTGCCTGATCAATAGCCTCTGTCGTTACTTTGCCATCGTCACCGGGAGCAATTCGTGGTTGCAAGGTAACGCTTGTTCCACCGCGAAGATCTAGTCCTAATCGAACCGCGGTTGCACCAGTAATGAAGACTGTCGCAAGCAGAGCGAGCATGACCAGGCCGAGGATGAGCAGGGTTCGTCCTGGACGGGTGGCATTTTTAATTGGCTTATTCGTTGTAGACATAAGTGCAGAGTCTAGGCGTGATTATCTGGTGTGTCGAAAAGACCGGGAGTAGCGGCCAATTCTGCTGGCGGAGTACGCCCAATATGGGTCCAACCCAACGCCGTGGCAATTCGACCTCGAGATGTACGCGCCATAAACCCATTTCGTACCAAGAACGGTTCAGCTACAGATTCAACGGTTTCAGTTTCTTCTCCCACTGCGATAGCTAAAGTTGAAAGCCCAACCGGTCCACCATTAAATCTTTCGATGAGTGCGGTTAGTACTGCGCGATCCAAACGATCTAACCCCTTTTCATCAACTTCATACATCTGCAAAGCTGCCATGGCGTGCTCATGCGAGAGAGAGTTACTGCCCTGTACTTGTGCGAAATCTCGAACTCGTCTCAACAATCTATTTGCAATTCTTGGAGTACCACGAGAGCGTCCTGCAACTTCATCTACTGCCTTTGAATCAATATTCAATCCGAGTAATTGCGCGCTTCTTTTAATCACAGTAGCCAAATCTTTTTCATCGTAAAAATCTAGGTGCGCAGTAAAGCCAAAGCGGTCACGCAGCGGACTCGGGAGCAACCCGGCTCGCGTAGTCGCACCGACTAATGTGAAACGAGGCAGTTGTAAAGGAATTGCTGTAGCGCCAGGGCCTTTACCGACTACAACATCAACTCTGAAATCTTCCATCGCAAGGTACAAAAGTTCTTCTGCTGGGCGAGGCAATCTATGTATCTCATCTAGAAACAAAATCTCGCCTTCAACCAAAGAGGAAAGAATCGCAGCTAGATCACCTGCATGAGTAATTGCCGGTCCACTGGTTACGCGAATCGGTGTATTCATTTCGCTAGCCAAAATAAGAGCCAGAGTTGTCTTGCCCAAACCTGGTGGTCCTGAAAGCAAAATATGATCTGCTGCGCTTTCACGCTTTCTCGCCGCACTTAATAGAACATCTATCTGTTGACGCACTCGATCTTGACCAATGAAATCACTCAACGTTTTCGGACGGAGCGCGTGTTCTGCTGCGCCGTCATCGCTTCGAAGAGCAGGAGTAACTAAACGATCATCTGGCGTCATTTTTTACCACTTTGAAGTGCCAATTTGAGTAAATCGCCTAACTCCATTGAGGAGATTTCTTCCTGAGTAACACTTGATAAAACCGAATTGATTGCTTCATCAGAATCTTTTGCAGAAAAACCTAGGGACATAAGTGCACTTGCTAACTGTTCACGCCATACAGGTTGGTGAGAAATTCTCTGGCCGCCATGACCAAAATCCGATAATTTGGATTTAAGTTCAAGCACCAATCTTTGTGCACCTTTCTTGCCGATACCTGGGACTTTTTCGATTACAGAAATATTCTCGGTGTTCACAGCCTGAGCTAATTCTGATGGTGTGAGCGCTCCCAAAATAGAGAGCGCCACTTTAGGGCCGATACCAGAAACAGTTTGAACTAATTCGAATAAAACACGAGATGCTTCATCGCTAAATCCATACAACGTCAGCGAATCTTCTCGAACCACTAGTGAAGTAAAAAGATGTGCAGGTGCGCCCATGGCGAGTGAAGAACTTGTATGAGCATTAATCAAAACATTCATACCTACTCCCCCAACTTCGATAATTGCTCTATCGGGAGAGAGAGATTTAACAATTCCACTGAGAGTTGCGATCATCGAAGTGCAGCCAATCTCTTCTTCTCGGCAGCCACCGCATTTTTAATCTTAGAATTTGCTCCACCGCGCCAAATATGACAAATAGCCAGAGCTAAAGCATCTGCACTGTCTGCGGGTTTAGGTATTTCTTGCAAATTCAACAATCTTTTAACCATTTCAGAAACTTGTGCTTTATTAGCGCGCCCTGATCCCGTGACTGCAGCTTTTACTTCACTTGGCGTGTGCATAAATACGGGAATGTTGTTTTGCGCCGCAACCAAGAGTGCAATACCAGCTGCTTGAGCCGTTCCCATAACTGTACGAACATTGTGTTGAGAAAAAACTCTTTCAACCGCAATAACATCGGGAGAATATTTCTGCACCCACTGAGTTATTTCGGAGTGCAGAGAAAGTAAACGATGATCTAAATCGTTATCTGCTGGCGTCATAATCACGCCAACGCCCTCCAGTAGCAAGGTCGAGCCAGGTGTTCCAGAAACGATGCCAACACCGCATCTGGTCAATCCTGGATCAATACCTAAAACTCGCATGTCGCTAGCCTAAGAGGTTGAGTGTAAAAATTAAGCCAGACTCGCCATTACATCATCTGATACGTCAGCGTTACTGAAGACATTTTGCACATCATCTAGCTCTTCAATCGCATCGATTAGTTCGAAGACTTTGGTAGCCGATTCAGCATCTAAATCGATAGTCATCGAAGGAATGAAAGAAGAGTCAGCGGATTCGTAATCAATTCCTGCGCTTTGAAGTGCAGTACGCGCACCAACTAAATCGCTAGCTTCGCAGATAATTTCAAATGATTCACCATTGTCTTTAACTTCTTCTGCACCAGCTTCTAGTACTGCTTCTAGAATCGATTCTTCTGTCGCACCCGATGCTTTATTGACGGTAATCAATCCTTTTCGGTGAAATAGATATGAAACAGATCCAGGATCTGCCATTGATCCACCGTTACGGGTTACGGCAACTCGAACTTCTGATGCCGCACGATTTCTGTTATCTGATAAACACTCAATCATGATTGCAACGCCTGCCGGGCCATAACCTTCGTACATAATTGTTTCCCAATTAGCTCCGCCAGATTCAAGTCCTGCTCCGCGTTTAATCGCGCGTTCAATATTGTCAGCCGGCATTGAATTCTTTTTTGCTTTTGCTACTGCATCAAAAAGAGTTGGGTTTCCGTCCATGTCTGGACCACCATTACGCGAAGCTACTTCAATTGCTTTGATGAGTTTTGCAAAGTTCTTGGCACGACGACTATCAATAACAGCCTTCTTATGCTTTGTTGTCGCCCACTTGGAATGGCCGGACATTTAACACCTCACCTGAAAGTTCATGTAACGAATGCCTTACTTTATCGTAATTTACTCAATCTCCTACTTGCAGACTTTGTCTAAGAAATAGCGATGCACGCTGTAGTCATCGGTAATTTCAGGATGAAATGCTGTGGCTAATAAGCGACCTTGACGCACGGCAACGGCATGGGAAATGCCATCGGAAGCTTCATAACTAGCCAAAACTTCAACGTTTTTTCCAACTTTTTCAACCCATGGAGCTCGAATAAATACTGCACGTATTGGCGCGTTAGAAATTGCAGGGGCCGAAATATCAGTTTCAAAAGAGTCAACTTGTCGGCCAAAAGCATTACGACGAACAGTGATATCTATTCCTCCAAAAGTTTCTTGGCCTTCCTTAGCTGCAACAATGTGGTCTGCCAACATAATCATTCCAGCGCACGAACCGTAGGTCGGCATACCTGCTGCAATACGTTTTTTAATTGGTGTAAAGATTTCGAATGTTTTCGCTAAAGATACAATCGTGGTTGATTCTCCTCCAGGAATAATTAGAGCATCAACGCTATCTAGTTCACTAACTCTGCGTACTTCTATGGCATCTACCTGGCAGTTAGCGAGAGCATCAATGTGCTCGCGAAAATCCCCTTGTAATGCAAGAACGCCAACACGCAAGTTTTTTGCTACCAACCGCGTTCAGAGAGTCGATGTGGCGCTGGCAAATCTGCAACGTTAATGCCAACCATCGCTTCACCAAGTCCGCGCGAAGCATCTCCAACAACCTTAGGATCATTGAAAAAAGTCGTAGCTTTCACACATGCAGAAGCACGTCGCTTTGGGTCTCCAGATTTAAAGATTCCAGAACCGATAAACACACCATCTGCACCCATCTGCATCATTAGTGCAGCATCGGCTGGAGTTGCAATTCCCCCGGCAGTAAATAGAACTACCGGTAGTTTTCCATTTGCTGCAACTTCTTTAACCAAGTCATATGGAGCTTGCATCTCTTTAGCTGCAACATAGAGCTCATCTTCGCGCATGGAAGTTAGGCGACGAATCTCTCCACCAATTTGGCGCATATGTGTCATCGCATTTGAAACATCTCCCGTGCCAGCTTCACCCTTTGAGCGAATCATCGCGGCACCTTCATTAATACGTCGAAGAGCTTCTCCTAGATTCGTTGCACCGCAAACAAAGGGAACAGTGAAATCCCATTTGTTGATGTGATTTGTGTAATCAGTTGGTGTTAAAACTTCTGATTCGTCGATGTAATCCACGCCTAAGCTCTGAAGAATTTGTGCTTCAACAAAGTGTCCAATACGCGCTTTGGCCATAACTGGAATAGAAACAGCGGCTTGAATCGCTGCGATCATGTCAGGATCTGACATACGAGCTACGCCACCTTGTGCGCGGATATCTGCTGGAACTCTTTCAAGTGCCATAACAGCAACAGCGCCAGCATCTTCGGCAATTTTTGCTTGCTCAACATTAACAACGTCCATTATGACGCCGCCCTTAAGCATTTCTGCCATACCGCGCTTAACGCGAGATGTTCCGCTTTCCTGTGCCATTACAACTCCCTATGTGAATAGGTGGCTAATACTACTTTGAAGTTGAAGTTGGCGCGCTCGCTACTTTGCGCGTGAAATCTGGCTCTTGATCCGTTAAAGCGACCCACACTTGTCCTGGCGCGAACTTAACTTCGGCCCCCGTTGCATCCATCCACGTCGTCGGAGATAAAGAATCAGCTCGATTCCAGGTAGCGGATATCACAGTGGAATCTCGCAATACGTAACCTTTACCACTTCCAACTGTTTGTGAAAAAGGAGTATTTCCTCCGAACTTGTCGCCGTATTCAGATGGTGTTATCGAAACCATTTGTATAACTAGTGTCGTCGGTCCAAGATTTTGACCAGTATCCGAAAGATCTGGCACCGAATTAACACTTAACAACCAACGCATACTTGTTGGATCCCACACTGCCGAGTAATTCTGCGCTGGCCAATTCACTGCTACGTCAGAGATTTCAAAACCTTGATTTTCCAATTTCTTTGAGAAGGTCCATCCAACATTTTTAGCGGAGTCAATAACCGTGCCTTTACTCACTTCATTAGCCATGAGTGTCTGGGCATTTAGAATCATCGCGAATGGTTGATTTCGATTTGGATCAGTTTCGTAAAACACCGGGCCCCTTCGCATTGCCCCAACATCTGACCAATTAGCTCCTGCAATAACTGGAAGTAGTTTCTTCTGTGCTCCGCTATAGGCAAATGCCACTCGACCGTATTGTGCAAACAATTCAATATCACTAATGCGAGCACTTCTTACAGGCCCGATGCGAGGTGGAATAGTTGAAGAAAAAACCGCCGCCAATCTCGTTAAGCCACCTTCAACTTGTTCGATGTAAACAACATCTGCAAACTCCAAACCAATTTGTGGTCGTGCATACCGAGTGTCATCTATCTTCACAACCAGCACAGGACCGTTTTCTCCTTCTCGACCGCTTAGTACATTGGTTTGCACCGGATCAGAGATTAACTGCGTCACCGTTTGTGAAATTGATGCGCACCCTGCCGTACTTAAAACAGCAAGATAGGTTGCAAGTACCAGGGCGCCACGTGATTTAGAGAACATCGGATTCAAACTCATACGTAACTGGTAGCGGAGCAGTACCGGCTAGTCGGAAAGTACGGAAAATAAACTTCTTACGCACTAGTTGAGTGCGCGTTACTGCATCTACGTGAAGTGCGATCGCGATTCTAATCTTGTCCGTTAATTCAGAGAGCTCCCGGAGAAGTACAACTTCAGCTGGCCTCGCACTACTTTGCCCATCCGCCAAGAGCAAACCAAGAGCCCCAGATAATCCACTCTCTGCTGCTGATCGCTTCTCAATTATTGCCTCGCGTGCCTGATAAGCCGCTGCTGTGAGCAACATTGCCGAAGCTGGATCTGCAATTTCACTTCGAGCAATTTCTAAAGCAACTGCTGCGCGTTTTTGCAGCAAACTATCTAAATTTGCCCAACTAGTTTCGACTCGATGATGCAAGCGATCCAAACGCGTGGCTGAGAAAGATAAATACCAGATGAAAACAAGCAAAAGAATAATGACGAAAATAGAGGTCTTCACTTATTCGTCTCCCTTCGACTCTCGTCCTAGGAACTTACTCCAAGAACGATTCTCAGATGTGAGGTGAACTTTCTCACCGCTTACGAGGGACATCTCATAAATTGAAAAAATTTGATCTGCCACAACTTTCCAATCAAATTGTTGAGCGTGGGCTTTCCCGACCTTACCTAATTCAACTCTTCTGTTCTCGTCCCGCAGTAAGTCGATGACACGCTTTGCGAGATCGGTAGAACTTTCAGATTCAAATATTTCTCCGTATTGACCATGATTTAACAATGAATCAAAAGCGGGAATGTCACTCGCTACAACTGTGGCGCCACCGGCCAGCGCTTCAGCCAAAATAATTCCGAAGGATTCTCCCCCCGTATTTGGCGCGATATACAAAGAGATAGAGGCCAAGAAATTTGCTTTATCTTGCTCGGAAATTTTTCCAAGAAATGTAAATCGAGATCGCAATTGAGGATCGATGGTTTTAATAACTTCATCAGGATCTCCAGGACCGGCGATGAATACACGCACATCTGGAGCAAAACGAGAAATTATTGGTAACGCATCCACTAAGACAGATAAACCTTTGCGTGGTTCTTCGAAACGACCAATGAAACCAAGAGTATTTCCTTGCCATTTTTCTTGTGGAGTACCATCTCTATATCTGTCTGCATAAATTCCATTGGGAATCACCACTGCATCTGTTTCGAGGTGCTCGGTGAGCGTTGCGCGCGCGGCTTCACTTACGGCGATGCGTGCAGATAGTTTCTCGATTACTGGTTCAAGTATTGGACCAATTGCGAAGATAGCTTTCTGTCTCTTAGCCGCTGCGTGAAAAGTTCCGACCATCGGTCCTTCTGCTGCCCAACAAGCTAGGAGCGAAATAGAAGGAATAGCTGGTTCGTGCAAATGCAAAATATCGAAATCCCCTTGTGCAATCCATTGCCGCACACGCGCGAAAGCAATCGGGCCAAATAGAACTCTCGCTACCGCTCCGTTGTATGGAATCGCAATTGGTTTTCCAGCACTTGTTACGTATGCAGGAATCTTTGTTTCATCAATTACAGGAGCCAGTACCGAAACCTTATGTCCCGCTGCGATCAAGTACTCAGCTAAATCTCGAACATGATTCTGTACGCCCCCGGGCGTATCCCACCCATAAGGACAGACAATTCCAATTGTCAGTGAACGAGTGAGCATTAGACGCGCTCCTTGAAATCTTCATCAATCCAGATCCTTTGAAGCATGTGCCAATCTTGTGGGTGTCTGCGAATACCTTGTTCAAAATTATCAGCTGATTTTTGAACCAGTACAGAAACTTTTTCTTCCTGAGATCCAGATTCGGGAATTGAAATTTCATCAAAGGTAATGTGAATTCCGTGCTTCGTATAATTTACAAACGCAGTTAGAAATATAGCTCCGGTTTTCAAAGCTAGAACAGCAGGACCTGCCGGCATCCGTGCAGGTTTTCCAAAAAAATCAACGTCAATACCTGATTTAGAAAGATCTCTATCTGCAACTAATGCAATCAGATGTCCTTCGCGTAGGCGTTGCGCCAATGTCACTATTGATCTGGAATCCAGCGCTAAAACTTCCATCCCCATAGCTTGGCGATAGCGGAGGAACTCATTGAACAAACGTTCAGGTTTTAGTCTTTCAGCGACAGTTACTAAATGAATTCCCTTTAAACAAAAATATGCTCCGGCGTGATCCCAATTTCCCGCGTGTGGAAGTGCAACGATAACGCCGCGACCGCTCTTAATTCCATCGACCAATAACTCTTCTCGAGTTACGGTGACTGTTGAATTAATCCGTTCCTTATCCCAATTTGGGAATCTAAACGTGTCACACCAATATCGCATGTACGAAGCCATAGCATCTTCTAGAAGATTATTCATCTGCGATTCTGATAACCCTGGATTAACGCGGGTGAGGTTCTTACGCAATCTTTGAACACTTTTTCCGTTACGTGAAACAAGCAGATGGGCTCCACGATTAAACAAGGAATATGCAGATTTTTCAGGAAGTGCCCGTAATAATTTCCAAGCAACAATGTACGCCCAAGCTACGAAACTATCTTTCATCTTAAATCGCGCGTTTTACTATTAACAATCGTTGACATGTAGTTATTAAACCGAGAATTGCTAGCACCCAAGCGCTAACCGCTAATGAGTAATTCAAGCCGAGTCCATGCAGTCCAGTGCCGACTAAGAGGATGATTGCCCGCTCAGTTCGTTCAGCGATACCACCGCTGCATTCAATCGACATGCTCTCAGCTTTGGCTCTTATGTAGGGAATCAACATTCCTGTAACAATTGCAACTAAATACACAATCGAAAGTGAATCGTTTTGATTAATTAAGTAAATTGAAACAGCAAATAGAATCGAAGAATCGGCAACTCTGTCGACAGTTGAATCGAGGAATCCCCCCCATTTGCTGGCTCCTTGTGAACTAATGCGAGCCATTGCCCCATCGAAAAGATCACTCAGCATAAAGAAACTGATTACGAGCGTTCCAACAAAGAAATCACCGCGTGGAAAAAAATACAAAGCACTGCATAAAACACAAAAGGCACCGATGGCAGTAAC
>Ga0209550_10005056_pt1 | contig 12424 bp, 12 predicted proteins | sample LauGreSuBDMM15SN_2_FD_187567 | JGI IMG/M metagenome (GOLD analysis project Ga0209550, IMG submission 187567) | Freshwater lake microbial communities from Lake Michigan, USA - Su13.BD.MM15.SN (SPAdes) (version 5) | ecosystem: Environmental > Aquatic > Freshwater > Lake | place: Lake Michigan... | reverse complement strand
ATATTAGTTGTTGGTTTATATATAATTTATAATAATATAAATATATCTTAATATAAGTATTAGCAATCAATTTTATTATAATATCAGCAAAATGAATAATAAATCAATGACTAAAATAAATAATAAAGAAAAAGATAGTGGAGAAACAAATAAAATTACAAAATATTATTTCGATTTAACAAAAGAATATAGTGAAAAATATGGCGAAAAAACGATTGTGTTATTACAAGTCGGTGCTTTTTTTGAAGTATATGCGTTAAAAGATGAAAATGGTAATATAACTGAAAGCCAAATTGAAGAATTCTGTAACATTTGTCAACTAAACATTGCTGATAAGAAACTCACGTATTGTTCTAAACAGGTCTTGATGGCTGGATTTCGGGATTATGTATTGGATAAGAATTTACAAAAAATTACGGATTATGGTTATACTGCAGTCGTATATGTTCAAGAAAAAGATGAAAAAAATATTAAACGAGTATTACACGGTATTCATTCCGCTGGAACATATATATCTTGCGAAACCGAGAGTTTACCACAGTTGACTAATAATATAATGTGTATCTGGATAGATACTTATAAGCCATTAGATAAAAATAATCAAATTACATTTTCAAAAATGCGTGACACAATTATTTATGGCGTATCTACCGTAAATATATTTACTGGAAAATCGACAATATTTGAATACCAAACTCCATTTATATTAAATCCTACTACATTCGATGAATTAGAACGCTATGTATCCGTATTCTCTCCAAGTGAAATTTTATTGATATCACCATTGGACAAAAAAACGAATAATACAATATTACAGTATTCAGGTGTTAAAACCAGTTCAATACATATGTTTGATAGTAAAGATGAAAGCAATGTAAATGTTCTCAATTGTGCGAAACAAAAATATATACAACACGTTTTATCCAATTATTATGGCGAAGAAATATTAAGTATTTGTAGCGAATTTCAAACAAATGTAATGGCAACACAATCGTTTTGTTTTTTACTGAATTTTTTACAAGAACATAATACAAATTTGGTTCGTAATATATCTATTCCAGAATTCAATAATGCTGCAGATAGAATGATATTAGCAAATCATACATTGAAACAATTAAATATCATAGATGACTTATCAATCGATAGTAAGAAAAATGGTCAGTTATCATCCGTTTTATCTTTATTGAATAAATGTTGTTCTCCATTAGGAAAGCGTATGTTTCAATATCAATTATTAAACCCTACTACCAATGTTGAATGGTTACAAAATGAATATTCTATTATTGAAACCATGCTTTTACCTGAAAATATACAATTTATAGATATGTTTAGAAAAAATTTAACTCAAATTCGTGATATTGAAAAGATGTGTAGACAATTGGTTTTATTAAAATTATATCCGTCATCTATATTTCATTTATATAAAAGTATTTATATTATCAAACAAATCAATGAAAGTTTATCTGTAAACAACGTAATTTGCGATTATTTATGTAATGATTTTGACAAACAATTATTAGGCGTAGATGGGAACCTAAATTCAAACCAATATATCGATACACAATCTAATAAAATATTACAATTTTTGGATACTATGTTAAATATAGAAGATTGTAAAGCGATTAATTCATTAGGAACATTTGAACAAAATATTATTAGAAAAGGAGTTTCAAAGGAATTGGACGATTTGGTAAATCAACAAGCCGAAAAAATTGCGTTGTTTGAATGTATAAAATTAAAACTGAATTTATTAATGCATAACAATGGTCAAAATCCAGATACCGAATTTGTAAAAACGCACGAAACCGACAAATCGGGTGTCTCGTTACAAATAACAAAGACACGCGCAACTACTATGAAAAATATTATAAAAAAAATATTGGCGAGCAATGCTGACTTTTATATTGATATACCAGAATTAAAAACACTTTTTTATTTAAAAGATATTAAATTTAGTAGCGCTTCTACCAGTAATGAAGAAATTGAATTACCGTGTTTAAATAAGATATGTAAAGAAATGTTATTATATAAAGAAAAGATTAATGTTCTTATTTGTGAGACATATATGGTAATTTTAAAACAATTGGAACAAGATTGGTTTGTTGTATTAGAGATCTTAGCAAAATTCATTGGGAAAGTGGACGTTTTACATTGTAAAAGTTACATTGCTAAGAATTATAAATATTGTAAACCTGAAATATGCGAAACAGGTTCTCAAAAGTCCTTTGTAAATGCCCACGAATTAAGACATTGTTTAATAGAACATATTCAACAAAATGAAATCTATGTTACCAATAATATTTCATTGGGAAATAATAGAGACGGAATGTTACTTTATGGAACAAATGCTGTTGGTAAAACGAGTTTGATACGCGCATTGGGAATAGCCATTATAATGGCACAAGCGGGATTGTATGTTCCTTGTTCTCGATTTCAATATAAACCATATAATGCTATTTATTCAAGAATTTTAGGGAATGATAATATTTTCAAAGGGTTATCTACATTCGCAGTCGAAATGTCCGAATTGAGAATTATATTGAAAATGGCTGATAGTAATAGTTTGATTTTAGGAGACGAATTATGTTCTGGAACTGAAACAGAGAGCGCATTAAGTATTTTTGTAGCAGGATTGATGAATTTACACGAAAAACATAGTTCTTTTATATTTGCCACACATTTTCACGAAATTATCAATTATGATGAAATTAAATCATTGGATCGCATATCATTAAATCATATGTCTGTTATTTACGACCGTGAAAAAGATTGTTTGGTATATGATAGAAAAATAAAAGATGGTGCAGGAACAAAAACGTATGGATTGGAAGTATGTAAATCATTATATTTGAATGAAGATTTTTTGGAACAAGCTTATTCTATTCGTAATAAATATTTCCCTGAAACTCGTGGTGAATTATCACAAAAAACGACAATATATAATCCTAATAAAATCCGTGGAATATGTGAATTATGTAAAAGTGAAATTGCTGCAGAAACACACCATATAGTAGAACAACAAACCGCAGATAATGATGGATTTATAGGACATTTTCATAAAAACCATAAAGCAAATTTAATGGCGGTCTGTGGAAATTGTCATGATAAAATACATCATGATAATTCTGTAGAAATTAAACAACGAAAAAAAACTACGAAAGGGTATGATTTTGTTTGATTTGATTTAATATTGGTTTGTGTCTAATAAATGAAATTTTTCAAAATTATTTGGATGCCAAGTTTTTGCCATAAGTTCTTCAAATATATTGTTATAAAAATAATTTTTATGATTGGTATAATTATCAATAAATTCGTTTATTTCATTATCGTATTCATTTTTTATGCTTGGATATTTTTCTAATATTTTACAAAATGTTTCTTTTTTTCTACGATTTAATGTATTTAATCTTCTTCTTATTGCATTACATTGATGATAGTTTATATCATTCATTATTCGTTGATTATAATTTAAGTGTCTTTGAATAGTAGTTTCTTTATATTCATAAGAGTTGTATTTCTTATCATATTTTTCATAAATAACTGAAGAAAAATATTTTTTATAATATTGATTTTGTTGTTCAAACGATGTTGATTTTATCATATTTACAAAAGCATTTGATTTTATCATTGTCATATTTACAAAAGAGTATTTTCGTTGAATATAATTATAAAATTATATTCAATTTTCTATTTACAATTTCCATAACATTTACCTTGAAAATAATAGAAATCTTTATTACGAATAAATACATCACTATAATTGGCCTTCATAGTTGGCCCATTTTCATTTCCAGATACGCAATTAGAACCACCTAATAAAACGCAACACGATGTTGACCCACATTTGTTTTTATCAGTAGACCTACATATTTCTTCTAATTTATCAGGATTATTTTTGTAAGATGTACAAAACCCACCTATCATTGAAGCACTATCGTGTATTTTTGTAAAATTGCTAATGCCTGTGCTCTTACTTAAATATACACTATCTTCATAATTAGGAACATAAGAAGACGCACCGAAGCGGTAAGATCCTGGTTGATAATATGTTATTGAACCTTGAATTTCAGGAACAGTCATTATAATTGTATTACCGGTTTGGTCTTTCACTTTGACGTAATTACTTTTTAATCCATATTTATCTTGTTCTTTTGATTTAATCGTATTTACATCATCGTGATATTCAACATCATTAAATTCAATACTCTTGAATTTATTTTGATCAAGTCGCAATCTATTATCATAAGCAGTTTTAGTTGGAAGATTATCTTCATATATTCTTTTATAATCTATATTTGATGTTTCTACATTATTTCCAGAACCAGCAAATCCAGAAGAGAGGCCATTAATTATAGCTTGGTTTTGAGCATTTGTTGAATATATTTGAGATTGTGTTTCCAAACCTTCTTTTGTTTTGATAAAATAATAACTGATTGCTAAATTTATTATAATGATTGCTAATAAAGAAATTATTACTAACATTTTTGTATTCATTGTGTTATTTATATTATATTATATAATACCGAGAATAAAAAATTGAATTCACAAAATAAGATAAAAGTAATTCTAATTATACATTATATAAAATGATTATTCCTATTAAATGTTTTACTTGTGGCAACGTTCTTGCTGATAAATACCGATATTATTTAGCCGAAGTTCGGCGTAGAAATAACGTGTCACACGGTATGGCTGATAAAGTAGTTTATCTATCTAAAGAAAATATGGAGAAAACATCACACGGCATCGTATTAGATGAATTGGGATTATATAATGTATGTTGTAGAAGACATATGTTAACTCACGTAGATATTGAATAAATTATATTATTGTATCATGTTTCATTTTTTTTTTATTTTTATCCAATAAAAATATAGAAATATACAATTATATATGCGAATGATAAAATATCTATTTATTTATATATTTACATTTAAATGGCAATAGTAGGATTAAAGAACCTTTGCACACCATCGTATGTTTATTTAGTAATTTCAATAATCGGCTTAATTGTAATGGCTATTCATAATTATGGAAATTTCAATGTGTACTGTTTAGGTAGTTATACTTGTAATGTATCAAGCACTGGATTAGTTTTCATTATCAAACTTTTATATATTTTATTTTGGACTTGGGTTTTAAATTTAATTTGTAGAGCCGGTGCTACTCATGTTGCTTGGATATTAGTAGTTTTACCTTTTTTACTATTTTTTGTATTATTATCTCTTCTAATGATTTCTAATGCAACTGCTATATAGATAGTCGATTATTTCAAATTGTTTTCTATATTTTTTTACATTATACACATTATAATATGTTGCTACATAGTATAATGAGAACTATTAAAAATACCAATAAAAATGAAATAACAAAATACATAAATATTACGAAAAAAAATATAGAAAATAATCGTGTGAAAGGCATGAACAAGCTTGAAGAAACAAAACCAATAATTCATGGAACAATTATTGAAGAGAAAGAAGGATGGATTGTGGCACATATATTTGGAGAACCTTATGACCGCGGATTTGCACACGGCTATTTATTAAAGAATGAATTGAATAAAGTTATCAAGACATTTCCTTTTATTGTCAAAGAACAATTGGATATTTCATTACAAAAATTTATAAATAAATCAAATAAGATAATCAAACCGAAAATCAAAAAATATTTTCCCGAATTTTATAATGAAATGTGTGGCATTTGTGATGGTGCGAATTATGGAGCTATTGATATATCATTGGATTTTTTGATAGCTTGGAATTCTTTACTCAGTTTATATGATGTGTTTAGTAAAAAAACAGAACGATGTAGCGCATTCATTGCTTGTGGAAATTCTACTGAAAATGGAGATATTATAATGGGGCATAATACACATAGCGATTTTGCTACAGGACAATTATTAAATATTGTGTTATATGTAACCCCCATTAACGGAAATTCATTTGTTATGCAAACATCACCAGGTTTCATTGCAAGTAGTTCAGATTGGTTTATTTGCAGTAGTGGTATTATAGGTTGTGAAACAACCATTGGAGATACTAATTATAAACCAAAGTTTGGAACACCTTATTTTTGTAGAATACGTCAAGCTATGCAATATGGTAAAAGTTTAGATGATTATGTAAAAATAATGATGGATAAAAACGCTGGGGACTATGCGTGTTCTTGGTTATTAGGAGATATAAAACAAAATGAAATTATGCTATTTGAATTAGGGTTAAAAGAAAAACATATTCAAACAACGAAAAATGGTGTGTTTTATGGTATGAATTCTGCCATTGGTGAAAATGTAAGAAAAAATGAAACGAACGATAAAGACTACGATAATTTATTTACTTCATCTGGTTCTCGTAATGCAAGATTGAATGAATTATTGAATGAAAAATACAATAGTTCTATCAATTTAGATAATTCTAAAAAGATATTGAGTGACCATTACGATATGTTTTTAAAGAAAAATATATTGAATTCTCGTGGAATTTGTAAACATTTAGAATTAGAACCAGAACCTGATAAGAAAAGCACAAAACCATTTTATCCATTTGGTTGCACAGATAGTAAAATTGTAAATAGTGAAATGGCTTCCAAATTATCTTTTTTAGGAAAAATGGGTTGTGGATGTGGAGAACCATTTAATGTTAAAAAATATATAAAAGAACATCCTGAATATCAACATTGGGGAAATGTTTTAGCAGATAGACCTAATAGAAAATGGTTGAAAATTGAGATTTTATGAATTCGTAAATTATTATTTTTAATATTATATTTATATACTATAATATGAAAATTATTGACTGTTTTATCTTTTCGAATGAAGTAGACCTACTTAAATATAGATTATCTATTCTTAACCGTGTCGTTGATACATTTGTAATCGTAGAAGCAAGACAAACTTTTTCAGGTGTAACAAAAGAACCTTCTTATGAAAAAAATAAAAAATCCTTTACGCAATATGCTGATAAAATTATTCATATTCTTGTTGACTTACCATATAAACAACCAACAATCGATTTTTCAGCAGAACAACAATGGAAAAATGAACATTTCCAACGTAATGCTATTCAACAAGGATTAGACCAATTAGTTTTAGACCCAAATGATTATATCATTATTTCCGATGTTGATGAAATCCCTGACCCTAATACTTTACAAAAAATAAAAGATATCGAGCCAGAGTTTGAAGCTGTTCGTTTAGAGCAAGATTATTACTATTATAATTTATCCAGTAAATTTGTAGATAGATGGTATTATTCAGTTATGTTAAAATATGGTTTTTATTTAACTTCTCAATTGACACCACAGGATTGTAGACACGCACCAAAATTTGGTATTTTAAACAAAGGTGGTTGGCATTTAAGTTACTTTGGTGATGTTTCTTTCATTCAAAAGAAAATCAAAAGTTTTTCACATCAACAATATAATAAAGAACCATACACTACAGTTGATAATATAAAAGAATGTATTAAAAATTCAACTGATTTATTCAATAGAGATAAAAAATATCATTCTATGGTGAAAGTTCCTATTGCCGAAAATGATTATTTACCACCAGAATGTTCTACCATGTTAAAACCTTTCTATAAATAGTGAGTTTTTGTTTTTTTGTTTTTTTGTTTTTTATATAATATTTGTAATTAGATAAATAGATAAATATTATATTGGTATAATACTTTGATTGCTATCTATATTATTGGATTTAGAACTGCTTTCTCGCAATGAATCTGTAAACTCTGTTTCATCTACGTAATTTCCCGATTTTATTTTATTTATATCGGATAACATCCTTTTTGAAATGGTTTTATTCATATTTTCAAATGCGTTTATTAGCGTAGATAATACGTTTAATGAAATACCAATCCATATCAACTTTATCATATTATTTACATCCTTATTATCTGTATTATTATTTCTATAACCAATTGCCATTGTAGTTATTAGAATTGATGAATAATGAGATATGTAATATATATATCTTAATCTTACGTTACAATGATTTATATGCTGTCTTTTTTCTATAAATCGTTTCAAGTCATTGATTTTATTATCATCTAAAATTCTTTTAATTTTATTAGAAATAGTTATCATTCTTTCAGTGATTACTATGTATATCATTCAGTATTATTTATTTTCTAAAATATATCGTATCTGTTCAGTAATAAATACAATTGTAAAATATAATTATATTAGAAACAACAGCTACCATAATCTTTAATTACGATTGGAACCTCATTATTATTTTCATAATCATTATTCATATCCATTTCATCACCATTGTTCTCTGCAAACAGGAAAATCTTTTGTTGAGATTTTGATTGTAATAATTTTATACAAGCATCAATTATATTATCAAAACATATCAATACAGAATTATTTTTTGTATTATTGATTGATAGCGTAATTATAAATTTGAAAATATAACCACATATTTCATTCGTTACTTCGGTATATCGTTCATATTTACTATTTATTATTAGAATTATATTGTATAATCTGGATATAATTAAAATGATTTCAGGAATATAATTACTATCTATTTTATTATGTTTACTAATTTTTATAATGATATTTTCAATGTATATTATAAAATCAGGGTTTTTTTTATTAATCGTTTTATAATAGACATAGTATATTCAGTTAATCGATTTGTAATAGGTTTTGTTAGTTCTCTTAGTATGATTTCTTTTTCGATTTTTATTATAATATTATTCTTATTTTGCATATATTTATTATAATATTCTTCATTCATTATATACTTACCTATGTCTCCATTATCATTATCATAATGTTCTTCATCATTCATTATATAATACTCTAATACATTATATAATTCTAAAAAATTATTTATAGTAACATAGAACATTGACTATATTAGCTCTAATAACCCATCATAAAATTTTTCCTTGATTTCCCAACCCAAATCTTTTAATTTTTGGTTACTAATATAATATCGTTTATCATTAAATGGTCTATCTTCTATATATTCAATCCAATCGTCGTAGTTTTTGGTATTTTTAATTAAATTGATTAATATTTTTGCAATATCCAATACTGAATATTCCATTCCATCATCACAACCAATATTATATATTTCACCTATAACGCCTTTCTCTAATATTATTTCAAATGCACTTGCTGTATCATTAGCGTGTAAGAATGCACGAACATTACTACCATCCCCTTGAATAGTAACCTTTTTATCTTCATTTAATAATTTTATAAACTTGGGTATTAATTTTTCAGGATATTGATTTGGGCCAAATACATTATTCCCTCTTGTAATAATAATAGGTAGATTGAATGAATGGTTATATGATTGAGCCAATAATTCAGCTCCTGCTTTAGTAGCTGCATACGGATTTGTAGGGCATAATATCGAATGTTCTGTTTTATGTGTTTCTTCAATAGTATTCATTGATTCTCCATATACCTCATCTGTTGAAACGTGGATGAATTTTACTATTTTTCCGTATTGTTTACAACATTCTAGTAAATTGTGCGTGCCTAATATATTATCATAAGTAAAATTAATAGAATCGTTAAATGAATTTTGAACGTGAGATTGCGCTGCAAAATGAATGATATGTGTTATTTTATGTTCATTTAAAATATTACTTATTAACTCATTCTCACAAATGTTTCCTTCTATAAATACATAATCTTTATTGTTTCTTATTTCTTCATTGATATTTTCAATATTAGCACAATAATATAAAGCGTCGATGTTTACCAATTTATTTATTTTATTTTTAGGAAAAAAGTTATTGATAAAATTGCTACCGATAAAGCCACAACCACCAGTTATTAATAAATTATAATTTTCTTTTACCTTGTTGGCTATTTGTTGAATTTGCAATTTGATTTTGTATTCACGTAATATCATTCTTACTGAGTCTTTGATATGTAATACATTTGGATATAACGATTGTAATCGCGCTGTTTCTAAAAAATTATTTGATCGGTCTGCGGCTAATATTTTTCGTTGTTCTTCTTGAGAAAAATTCATCCAAGTAAATGATGGGTCAACTATTTCTTTATACATTTCTAATATTTCATTGTGACTTATCAATCCCGGATTTGTTAAATTAATTGTTCCTATAATTTGGTTTTTCATCATATCTAAAACCATTGGCAATAACTCGGGTAAAACGGTCATTGAATTTGGAACTGAACATATTTTTTCATAGGATGTTATTTTTGTAATAAAGTTTCTGGGATTTTTCTCATTCGTAATCGGCATTCTTATTCTTAAATTTAATACATTATCATATAAATTCATAATTCTATCTGTATATCCTTTCACAATTGAATATGATGAACCGAAAAAATTTGGTAAATCTTCTTCGGTAAATCCATTTATTTCTTCACCATAAGGGTGTTCGTCGTCATATTTAAATATACAACCAGTTCCAAGATAAGTATAGTGAATTTTTCTTTTTCTACATATTTCGGCTATTAGTAGCGGTGAATATAAATTATCACGCATATTTTCTGTTAATTTACCATCTTCCTCCAAATAATCAATTGTAGTGTATACTTTATCACCAATTTTACCGTGAGTTCTCCCTATAAAAGATATAATATGTGTAGGTTCTATTTTATCTATTTCGTTTATTAGCGTTACGTTATTATCTACTCGTGATAACCCGGTGATAAAATCGATTTTATTTTCATTTAATAACTTTATAAATTGAGAACCAATCCATCCATTTGAACCGTATATCAGAATTTTCATTATATATTGTATATTTCATTATACTTTTATATTTTTTTATAAATTATAATATAAGAATATATGAAATGTGCAACCCTGTAAATTGTAATCTAATTACAACATTACCAAATGACATTATAATAAATCATATAATACCATATACATATTCTATACAACCAAAAGCCTTTCTATTTGATATTCGTAGTTATCACGATGATTTATCAATAGTAGAAAATGTTTACTTTATAGATTATAATAATTATATGTTACTCAATGACTTAATCATATTTTGTAATAGTAATATTGGAAGAGAATTATGTAGAATTGGAAAATATACTATAATGCAACGAAACTTTATGCTATGGAGTAAATCACAAGAATTTATTGATAAATATATATTGGACAAATTACATACAAACCGAAAAAAGAACCCAAATAAGAAGGTGAAATTTTTATGGGGGTTGTTGACACCGTTAGAGAGAACTCGGTTTATCAATAAATATGTTTTGACATAGAAAATAAAAAATTGAATTATTATAACAATTAAAATATATAAAATAATCATTATATATTTTATAATCATGAACTCAACTATTTCTAATATATCCGACGAAGCTGGAGTATACAAATTTACACTTGATGGATTGAATGTTAGTTTAGCGAATTCTATACGTAGAACAATATTATCCGATATTCCAATCAATGTAATTAAAACTGAAACTTACGCTGAAAATCAATGCAATATTTTAATCAATACTACTCGTCTTCATAATGAAATTTTAAAACACCGTTTAAGTTGCATTCCCATTCATATTACCGAATTGGAATTATTACCGGATAATTATGTATTAGAAGTTGACGTAAATAATGAAACCGAACATTTGATATATGTTACTACCGAACATTTTAAAATTCGTAATAAGTCAAATGGTAATTATTTAACTGAAAATGAAATTAGAAAAATATTTCCAATGTGTACTAATACCAATTCATTTATTGAATTCGCAAGATTACGACCTAAAATTAGCGATGGAATACCAGGCGAACAATTAAAATTAGAAGCGGATTTCTCTATTGGCACTGCTAAAGATAATAGTATGTTCAATGTAGTTTCTAAGTGTTCTTATGGTAATACTTTGGATACAGTGAAAATCAATGAAATGTGGGAGGAACATGAAGCAAAACTAAAATCAAATGGTTCACCACAAGAAGATATTGAATTTGAAAAGAAAAATTATTATTTATTGGATGCTCAACGTCAATTTATTCCTGATAGTTTTGATTTTGTTATTCAATCGATTGGTATTTACGAAAATATTGAATTGGTGAAAAAAGCTTGTATTATTCTTCAAAATAAAATGGTCGAATTAATAACAGCGTTGGATAGTGATGTTGTTCCTATTAATATTAGTGAAACAACGATGGAACATTCTTATGATATTGTTTTAGAAAATGAAGATTATACTGTAGGTAAAGTATTAGAATATCTATTATACGACCAATTTTACTTAAAAGATAAAATATTATCCTTTTGTGGTTTCAAAAAATTTCATCCACATAATGCGGATAGTATAATTAGAATCGCATATGCACAAATTGCGGATAAGAAGACAGTTGCTCAACATTTACGGGGTGTATGCATAGATGCAATCGCTATATATAAGAAGGTTTATGATATGTTTTAAACCGAAAAATTGATAATTCTACATG
>Ga0209550_10005055_pt1 | contig 12425 bp, 11 predicted proteins | sample LauGreSuBDMM15SN_2_FD_187567 | JGI IMG/M metagenome (GOLD analysis project Ga0209550, IMG submission 187567) | Freshwater lake microbial communities from Lake Michigan, USA - Su13.BD.MM15.SN (SPAdes) (version 5) | ecosystem: Environmental > Aquatic > Freshwater > Lake | place: Lake Michigan... | reverse complement strand
ATGGCCGGTGTCACGAGCACTGTGGACCAACAGAAATATATTGTACGTAATTTACCGGATAAGCAAGAAGCAGCGGATCGTCTAGCCCGCACGCGGGAAAAACTCATCCGCCTCATGAAGGTTCTCAAACAAATGCATCCTGACAAGCCCTTTGTAACGCAGATGGCCCGTAACTTTGATGCGGATCCCTCCCGCTTCTCCGAGTCCACGCCCGATGCATCGTATACCTCGTATTCCGTCAACAAGGGTGAAAAAGTCTACATGTGCCTTCGCCAACGAAATGAAAAAGAGGAACTCGTGGATGAAAATATTATTACTTTCGTGGCGATTCATGAGCTCGCCCATATTGGTACCGTTGACATCGGACACACGCCACTCTTCTGGAACAACTTCGGATGGCTCTTAAAAGAAGCAGAGGCTATCCAGATATACAAGTTCACCGATTTCTCTGCCCATCCCGTTGAATACTGTGGAATCAAGATCACGGATCAGCCGACCTATGACAAAGCCAAAGATCCGGATGCTAAAGCCTAGGCCCGTATCCACCAGTAGAATGACCACTAGCGCTGAGCGGGTGGTCTTTTCATTTTCGTTATATGGTGATTCGCCCAAGTATACACACGGAACCCTTGCAAATGCAGATCTTATAGCTAAACGTTTCCCCGATGCACTCATGTTTGTCTATACGGCCGACTCTGTTCCTACCGACATCCAGGATCAACTCAGGGCGATGCCGTATGTTCGTGTAATTCCAGTACCCAGCCGTGAAGGATCCACGGGCATGTTTGATCGTTTTCTTGCCATAGACTCCAGTGACTGCGATGTGATGTTTGTTCGTGATGCCGACAGTCGTGTTCATGAACGAGATGCAGCCTGTGCAGAAGATTTTTTGGCGGATCCAACAAAACTTATGCAGATTGTACGCGATCATAAATACCATCAAAATCGTATTAGTGGCGGAATTTTTGGACTCCGAAAATCGGCATTAATAAAACCAATGGCAACCTTAATTGCAGAATCAAAATTTTACAAACCAGCCTATGGAAGTGATCTTCATTTTTTGGAATCCACATTTTATAGACAGCCTCTTCTTTCCCAGACACAAATTTATGATCGCTATGACCGTTTTGAACCCTTGTCATTTCATAGGCCATTTCGTGTACCCATTACCAATAATTTATTCATAGGGCAAGTTCATTTGTTTCGCGAAGATGGTACTGAATATACTCAGTTTGAAGCCTAGGTCTAAAAAAGTCAACCTGAATACTCTATAAATATGGTGACACTCAACGATATCCACGTCTATATCTTTTCATGGAAAAAAGTTACTGCGAATGCAACAGCACTTTACAAGGCCGTTGCACCCGTTTTTCCGCATACCACATTCATTAATTGTGATGAGAATATTACGATGCCGGCCGATATTTCCACTATCCAATGCGATGATAGTTTTTACTACGGCAAGCAATTTGAAACGGCGATTCACCATGCACCTGCCGGCGCCTATGTCGCCTGTATTGTTGGCGACGTAGACCCGGTCGCAGATTGGTCCCTTATTGCAACCAATATGGTAGCCGCTCTTACTACGGATCGGTTTGGTATTCTCGCGCCTAATGTAGATTATACCTGGCATACTGCAAGAGCTGGAACAGTGCCTATTATGAATAATATTTTTACAGTTCCTAATACTGATTGCACCTGTTGGTTTTTGCATCCAAAGGTTCTACACAAACTACGTCAGCTTCCCATCGGGGCCCTCTGTAATCTTGGATGGGGAATTGATAAAATTGCTATAATCGAAAGTTTTAAACACAGACTCCTAGTGGCCCGTGATTATGATACACTGGTTCGTCAGCCCAAGGGTACGGCCTATGACCAAATAGTAGCGCGTGAGCAGATGGCAAACTTAATTGCAGCGTACACGGCTGCGCCATAGCTCTGCTCTTAATTTGGTGCTTATCGGTAGAGGACAATGAGCGTGACCACGATTCCCCTTTTGCGGGATCTACAGGGCCCCTGGGCCACACTTCAAATAGAAATGATAGGGGTTGGTGCCGTACAACTTCCTGATATATACCCTTTTATTACAGTGTCAGATCTGAAGCGACTGTTATGGATTCATCGTAGAGGGGAACCCCGGTGGGCACCAGAACGTGTATTTTTAGGGGTTCGTTCTGCTACTGGTATTCGTCCACTTGACTTTCATTGGCCCTCCTCCGTTACAGGAGGAGCAGTTGATCTACCAGATCCTCTCACAGGACCTCAAATTAATCCTGCACTTGTAGATGAAACAGGACAACGGCGTCCAATTGTACCCACTATGATTAGTTCTCTTATTTTGGAAACAGCTCTATCGCCTGAACTCTCATTGAATCCTGTGTTGCCACTGTTGGTCGCAATACCACTGAATATCATTGCGCCAAGAGATGCACAGGGACTTACGGGTGCGCTGTATAACGGATTTATTCAGCTATATTTTCCTTGGCTTACGGCACCTGCCCAGGTGCTTGATGCATCCTCTCCGACAAAGGAACTAGCAGAAGCCTATGCTGCAGCTGTGCCGTACATGGAAGATCGGATTGGTCGCATAGGAGTTGTACAGCGAGCATTGGTGAAAGGGGTTGCAGGTGAGGCTGCCACCATGAATACAATGGTACGTTTACGATGGACGCTACCTCCTCCGTCTGCGAAACCCGAATCACTTGAGCGTGTCTTTTACAGTCTTCATGCCTCCTCTATCATCCCATTTATGCGATTTTTCCCAGCAGGAGGCCGATCAGCACCCCTTATGAAACTCGGCCTCAAACCCGACGGATCACCGATTATTGATAATGAAAAAGTGCTGACACAGTACCTGAATCAAGTCGCCCCGACGATGAAATCCGCTGTTATTTTGGCACGTGTACCCCTGGCCTCCGCACACGGGTCCATGGCCTTTACTCTCTACATGTTTGAAGATGGTACGAGTGATATTACACTGGAGGTACCTCAACGGGGTGCTACGTTTATCGCGGCTATTGCAGTAGATGCCCAGCGCGTCTTGCGGGATGTGGTAGCTGCCATCGGCTATGCGCCAGATACGGTACCTCAGTTACGTGATATCCATGCATCGTATCGGTGGACCCATCCTGATCCACGCAGAGCTTCGCCACTCTCTGTCACTCGTCTCCAGAACCGTGTTGCCGCTCTTACGCCATTTTTGGATGTAATTCCCGCAGTAAAAGATGATACCGCACTCGCTACTTTTCAATGGCGTGCTGTTAGTAACTATGAAGGTGAATCCGCGCAGTTTGCCTATATTACACAGCTTGTTCTCCGAAAAGGAGGCGCTGCTATAGAAGAAGAAGGCATGGCGGCCTATTCTGCTGATGTGGCAGAGAGATTTGGTATTACACCTGTTGCGGCTGCCGCAATTATTGAACTTTGGATGGAACGCCGTGCAGCGGCAGTGGCACCGGCCGTAGGACAGCGTGCAGGATCTCTTGCAGTACCGCGTCACTCTACGGGTGCATCCATCGCTATTACAGAGCATTATCCAGAATATACGCTTGAAGTACAGGAAGTTGATTCCTACACTGAACTGCAGAGAATTCTGAGCGTTATGGGTGTTTTATTGGGTGCCTCCACTGGAGATCTGTCTATACAACCACCGGCGCCGGTCATACAGGCCGTTGCTGCGGCGGTTGCTATTGCGGATGCCAACACCGTAGAGGCTACAGCGACAGCAGGCGGTTCTTCTGCTACTGCTTCTGCTTCAGCTGCTGCCGCCGCTGCTGCTGCTGCAGAAGAACCTGAGTTGGGTGAAATGGATCCTGCGATGGCAGCACTGCTGGGTGATCTTGGATTTGGAGGCGAAGAAGCATTTGATATGGGGGGCACTACAGAAGCAGCTGCAGCTGTTGATGAAGGTATCGGCCCTGGTCTGGTAATTTCGGAATTGGAGCCGGCAGTAGCAGCTACAGCTGCAGCGGGCCCCGCCCCCAATCTAGAAGCCGCAATGGCAGCAGTAGAAGAAGAGTGTCAGCGAAAACCCTGGGCTCCAGGTGACAAACCCCGTGCTATTGATTTTGATTACTACATGACAAAGCTCAAACGTCTTGATAAAATCATGTTTGGCTTTTCCAGCTCCGTTACCGGTCGCGCGAAATCCTACAGTAAATCCTGTCAACGCAGCGACGGACGTCAGCCCAACAGTATGACACTGGCTGAATATGCCCGTGTCAAGAGATGCTATGAAAATCGCGTCCGATTTGTGGATCTCCCTCCGCGAAAGCCGGCGGATCTACCACAGGATCCCGCCTACAATCCTAAAAAGAGACGGCCCGATGAATACTTTTTAACGGACCCAACCCCTGGTAAAACAAATGGTTGGCCTATGTGGATCGTCTATGGCTATTCCAATAAAACAAAACCCGGCGAATACCTGTATCTCATGTGCTCGGAGCTCTGGTGTGAGCGTGATAATCTCCCCCTTCTGCGATCTGAATTTATAGCCAATGGCAACCGATGCCCCTTTTGCGATGGCACACTCTTTGCAAACATGGCCAAGCCTCAATACGGCGAATCCGTTGTTCTCCGTGAGCCCAAAGAGAGTACGGGCAAACTCCATCAATTTGCAGGTGTTATTACACGTAATAAACATCCAGACGGCTATTCTCTGCCCTGCTGCGATACGACCCCGCGTCTCCTAGAAAAATATTTGAAAGCGGCCTTTCTTGGGCAGGCCATTTATGGGCGTGATCTTGCAGAAGAAGAGGAGGGGGAAGGGGAAGGCGCTAATCTCGCTGCTGCCGGTGCCGCAGCTATTGCTGCTCTAGAGCCCCCCGAGCCTGGTCCCGAGCTAGGACTGAATGTCGGTTTAGCCGAAGGAACCCCCATTGAATATCGCAAGATTCTTGGCAGCATGCAGACCCAGTATATTCTAGGAAATGATAAGACGCTGGAGGCGGGTAAAATCGGTCTTGTTCCACCGATCCTAGATGCCTTCTTCGGTCAAAACAGTATTAAATCTCTGGAGAGTCGTGGTATTCGGCCTACATTTGCAGAGGGTGTTTACCTTTTTGTTCGCGTGGGTGTGGACACGCGTATCCGTACACAGGGTCTCAACCTCTTTGCAGGACTGGCGCCACTCCTGGGATTTGATTCCGCTGAAGAGTGCCAGCGTCATATTTTGACACGCGAAATGGTGCGCGGCTTTGAATCAGCCAACTATGGCTCACTGGTGCAAGAGTTTGCAGCCACCTCATCAGTCTCTGCTGCGGAACTGGCGGCTTCACTGCCAGCCTTTGCCGGTGGTCCAAAAACAGGATATCGTCTTGATACGAATCGTTCTCACGTTGTCCGTCTCTACAAGGCATGGATCAGCTTCTTGAAATATCTGGCAGATGTACGGACACCGAAGCAGCTCCGACATCTGGAACATCTCTTGGCTCAGCCAGGCACAATTACACCACGCGGTCTTCTAATTATAACTCTTGAGCAAAAGGGAGATCGTATAGAAGTAGTGTGCCCGTCGTTTGGAATTCCAATGGCCTCCATCTTTGGTGACGTTCCAGTGGCCTTTATGTGGCATGACAAGCGCGACGAAAGTTGGGAGCCGATTGTACTCTACAATGGTACGAAAGATGCGGTGCGATTCTTTGGTGAACGGAGTCCAGAACTAGAGGTGCTGCCACCACCCCTTCGTCAGAGTCTGAACCAGTGGCTACGAGACTGGCGCTCTTCTTCACGAGGTTGTGGCCGCCCTGCACCGCCACCTCACGTGTGGACACCGGATCGCGACACCTCGGGTCTGCCCCGTCTCACCCAACTTAGAACTCGGATGGAAGGAGCGGCCGCTACTACACTTGTACGGGATCGTAGTAACAGATTAGCGGGAGTACTCTTTACTGTAACGGGTGTTTCAGCGCCTCTGTTTGTACCGTGTTTGGATGATGGTACTCTAGCAGAGTCAATGCCGCGCCTCTTTGAGGCAGACAGTATCCCACCGGCTCCTCTGGATGCGTATCTGCGATTCTATAGATCTTTAACTCCACAGTTTCCTGGATTAACACCTATAGAAACGCTATTTCGTGTGGACCCTGCCTCAAATGAAAATCAGATTATTGGGTTTCGGACTGATGTAGGAAGCATAGTACCAACTGCGCCGACGCCAATGGGTGCGGGAACAGCAGCAGGTCTACCAGAAGAACAGGTGGATGAATTTCCATGGGAACGCGATTCACTCGTGCTTAAAAATCCAGAAGCAGCGGGGTCCATAGGCTCCATTTTAGAGGAATCTACTGCATCAGTGGAAGAGCAATTAGCAGAAGCATACCAACATGTACGTCTCACCTTGAGCCGATGGCTACTGCGCGACGCCCAAGGCCCAGCGATGCGTGCAGAGTTGGCAGCGCTGATTAACTCACGACTACCTCTCTATGAAAAACGGAAACGGATGGATATTACGTTAGGCCCGTTGATTCACAATTGGATCTATGTAGAACACACGGATAGTCGCAAGCCGTTGCCAATTTTGCGGCAGGATTGTTTATCGTTGGGTCCTGAAGCCTGTAGTCTGGAGGGAGCCTGTCGCTGGATCTCTGCAGGGAGTGAAGGCGCAGAAAGTCGGTGTCTAATCCATGCCCCTAGTCGCGGCGATGAATCCACTGTTGTTAATATTTTTACGGCTCGGCTCAGCGATGAACTACTTCGGTATTCGTCGGCACGACACGATATATTTGACAATCATGTTGCATCTATCAGAACACCTCGCGGCGCTGTTCGTGTAGGGGATGAACTCTTTATGGCAACAAAACTTAAGGAGGGAGCAGCCTCTATTCTGAACCGACTTGGATTTACTGGTCAAACGGCTGTTGCATTTCCAGAAGAGATGTTACGATTTGAAGGAGCGGAAGAGGAAGATGTCGGCCCTGCAGCAGCAACTGCAGCAACTGCAGCAAGTGCAACAATGATGTTACCCACCACGTGGTCCGCCATGGGTCTTCAAATTCCTTCTTTTCCTCCAGGCCTGGAACAAGCAGGCCAACTTGCATTTGCAGATGGAACGGGCCGCTCACTTGAAACATGGGAAACATATATAAAAGATCGTCGTAAAAAATTAGGGCTACCCGGTGATCCAGAGAGACCCTTCCAGTGGTCCTTACAAGATTTCTATGTTATAGCCGCACTCAAACTCAGCAATATTATATTTGCGCACACAGGACCCACTGACTCTGTAGTGATTGACCGCTGGATCCGGCCACCGAGCTCTGGTACAGCCAAAATAACAAATCCCATGTTTATCATATTGTGGGGACCGCAGCAACTTATTGTTACTAGGGGTAAGATTTATATGTTTACATCAAAAGATTTGCCAAGCGAATTTATGGAAAAACTGGAGAGTGCAACACCTATCCCAGAAGCTGATGCAAGAGGTTATCTTGCAGACGCTGCAGCAACCGCGGGTCATGCTATTATTGAACTTCCAGAAGCTGTAGCTGCACCAGCAGTTATCCCATTACCGGCACCAAAAGAATCAGAATTTAATTTTGCAGATGCAGCCGCTGCACCAGTACCAGCTCCAGCTCCAGCAGTTATTCCATTGCCGGCACCACGCGCATCCGAATTTAATTTTGAAGAATCCGCACCTGCAGCAGCAGTTCCTAGATCAGAACCAGTCGCCGCTGCAGTTATTCCATTACCAGAGGGAGCCGGTGTTACTGAGTCAAAGGGTGATGACTAGTCCTCCTCAAGCATAACAAGCGGCTTTGAGCCATCATTGCCTGGAATCGCTAGTGCGCGCCCCCTAGCCGCCATCATACCCGCTACCTCCTCGTCCATAAAGTTCAACATGGCCACCTTCCATGTGGCATTGTCAGGATGAAGGACAACCAGGGCTAATTCTGATACAGTGTACCCGTAATACTTTTGAATAATATAGCGATATACATTTAGCTGCAACGAATAATGCCAATAGTTCGTGTCAGGTAAATGCGTGATCGGCCCTAGACCACTCTGAAACCGATTCTCTGTCTTGAGTTCTCCAATCCGTTTCCAATCATAAATAGCCAGAGTTCCATCAGGTTTCTTGTAGATCATATCAATGGAACCCGCTACCTTGAATTCGGGATCAAATACGAGCCATTCAGTACGGAATGGGATATAGCTCTTGGGTATCACGTAGTTCCGCTGATAGTTACAGAAATAATCCCATTCAGGGCCCGGTGCAGGCTTCCATTGATCAACATCCAGGCCCGCGAAGCCATCATCCATGCTGTACGTACAGGTGCTCAGATCATGCGGCATCGCATTATAGAAGTGTTCAATATCCAAGTGCATTCGTGTCCCCGCCTCTGAAGAGGCCTTCCCCTTATCACTCCACTTCTTTTTGATTTCTTCAGCAGTCATTCCAAAGTACTGGGATTCGTACCACTTGTTAGATTTCATCATCTTGGCAATTACTGCGTCCGCATCAAAGTGCTCAAAGAAGTTATGCAGAAACCCGGTACAACTCGTCCAGCCGATCTTGGATCCATCAATTGTGTAGGTATGGCTCTCCTCCTCAAATTGAATTCGGTCATCACGTGGATGTTTGTTCACCACGGCCAGGCGTTGCCAAGCGAGAGCACCATCACTGATTGAAAGAGGCATCGTATCTCGGTCTTAGCAGCACTTATAGACACCTCACCTTTTTACCTACAATAGGGATGTCCGATACATTGATCGTGGGATCCGATGGAATGGGATCGTGGACCAAGGATTTTTTGTCACCTCTCCTGAGTCGCACCTTTCCTCATACGACAGTTCTCTACGATACTTCTAAGAAACCTGATCTCGTAATTCGCAGCCATTTTCTGAATATGGAGAATACTGCACCTTACGATTGCCCCTACATTGTATGGTCCGGTGAATCGCGGCCCGTCACCTTGCTGCCCGATCGTGCTCCGCTATTTGAACTCAATACCTACACCTGTGATCGGCCAAATTCTGTTTATTTTCCGCATATTATTGCTGAACTTCGTGAAACAAAGCGACCTGCTGTTATTAAGCCCAAGCGTTATTGTGCCGCCTATGCATTCAGCAATCGTGTGCCGATCCGCGAGGCGATGTTTACCTACATGCGATCCCTGGAACCGACGTGTTATTCATTTGGACGATCCTGTCCGACCCCCGATCGGCCCTTTGAATTGCCCGCATCCAAACGGAGTCAAAATGCCGATGCCTTTTCTGAATTTGCTTTTAATATTGCTATGGAAAATGCAACTATTCCCGGATACTTGACTGAAAAGATTGGGTTTGCGTTTTGCGCCGGTTCGGTGCCGATCTATTGGGGCGATACCGATACGGTGAATTCTTTTTTTAATCCGGCATCATTTTTAAATATTAAGAATTTTCCAAACATCCAGCGTGCAGTGACAACTGCAGTCCAGCTTTGGAAGGATCCCCAAAAACTGCAGCCGTATTTGGATGCACCGATCACGCTGAATAGTCGCTTGGCTGACTATGAGGCCATTTATACCGAGTATCGGCCCTGGCAAAAACCCATGGTAGACCGGCTGCGAGATGCGTTTCCCGACTTGAGTTAATTATGTGCAAAAACTGAAGTTTACTTACCTAACCATTTGCCATACACCTTCATGGCTTCCCGCATACCGGATGTTTGATACTTATGATATTTTGCTCTGTAATACATTGTGGTAGCCACTTGCTTTTGATAGGCAACTGATTTATCCCGAATCTTTTTAAGAGATTTTCGGGCTTTGTCCGCACTTCCATAACCAATTCCTGTTGTGCGAGGATGACCTGTGGGATTGCTATTAAATAATTGACTCCGTTTTCTTGTTGCTGTCATTTCTACTTTATATTTTCCTTTTTAATAGGTGGTATCTACGATTATTAAAAAAGTATAGACCCATATTATAAGATGTTCCACCTCTGCTTAGCCATAATCTTTTTTGTGCTCAGCCCCGGTGTTCTCCTGACTCTCCCCCCCGGCTCCCGCGGTGTCTTCGCGAGCGGCCAGACCTCTCTTGTTGCGGCTGCCGTCCATGCGCTCGTGTTTATGATCGCGGTTCACCTTCTTTGGACCTATGTCTTTCACCCTACTCGTGAAGGCTTTTATAATGAAGATGATTGCGAAGCACGGGGGATGAAGACGAATGAAATGGGAGAGTGTGTGCCGATGGTTGAAGCGTAATTTAGCCTGTTATTTATAATACAGATGTTGTGTAGTTTATATTTTAGGATTTAATCTATAACGTTAAATCCTAAATTATAGTTCAATAGTAAAGATGTTACACCTATTGGTCGGTGTCCTTTTCTTTGTGCTGAGTCCTGGTGTTCTCCTAACGTTACCGCCCGGCTCCCGCGGTGTCTTTGCTAGCTGTCAGACCTCACTGGCAGCTGCTGCGGTCCATGCACTAGTCTTCATGGTTGCGGTTCATTTGCTCTATGTCTATGTGATCCAACCGACCGAAGGTTTCACCTCCCATGTATCCGAGGTATCCTTCTGCGGACCCTGTGATGTTGATAATGCGGGAACTGAGTGCATGGGATACACGTGCACCAATCAGCGCTGGAGAAAGGGGAATGATCCATTTGCTTATTGAATATTTTCTTCATTTCAAGTATAACAATGTCTGCTAGACCTGGCCAGTGGCATCAAATGCATGGTGTTTATAACGTAGCTGCGCCTAAAAATGTCAGCAACTGCCCGGCAGACTGCCCTAAAAAAGCAGATAAGAAACATGTATTTAGCACAGTTTTTGGAAAAACCGTATGTGAATACTGCGGTTGCACAAAGGCGGCTGGGGGTCGCAGAAATAATCGTACGCGCAGACAGCAACGTCGCAATCGTAATCGCAGCCGTAGACAGCGCAACTAATGACGACCACCTCCTGAAGGACCACGACCACCTCCTGAAGGACCACGGCCACCTCCTGAAGGACCACGGCCACCTCCTGAAGGACCACGACCACCTCCCGAAGGACCACGGCCACCTCCTGAAGGACCACGACTTTCTCCCCTGCTAAACGATCCTTTCCCACCTTTATCTCCTTTACCATCCCCTTTGTGATCGTGTTTGTGACTACCATGGTGTCCAGGATGGCCACCGCCTCTCACACTAGAACCCCCCCAACTGCCACCTCCATACCATAACCAGGGTGATCCATACCATAACCAGGGACTGTAGCCATATCCGTATCCATACAAGGGCCCCTCTTCAACCACGATTACCTCCTTTTCAACAGCCGGTGACGGCTTCTGCTGCGCAGCATACGCATAAATTACTAGGATAGCAATTAAGCCTGCTAGGCCAATAATAATAACCGATAACATAGTTCTACTAATAGAGAATGATAAAACCTCTCAAGCAGACGGACTATGTCATAACTAAAAAGCTCTTCCAAAATGTATTTAACATGTCGGAAGATCCATATTTTATAAAGGCGTGGGCTAATCGCTGCAAGACAGCCACAGTCGGCTACTGGGATGATGATGAGTTGGTTGCAGCAGCCATTGTAACATCACGATTAAAAGGCATCTTCAAACTGGAGTATATTTTTACAAATCCGCTAAGAAAAGGCGCGGGAATCGGCACACAACTGCTCCAGTACGTTATGAATCAATGTTCTAATCTGCATTTGTTAGCAGCGGAGGATAACCGCGTTCATGCGTGGTATGTCAAAAATGGATTTCACGCCACTTCTGCCAATATATTTACGCGCTATCCCTACAATCTACGGATCTAGAGTTCAGCAGTAATCACGCGGTTAAGTTCATCATCCACTTTCCAACCATGTTATCACCTCCCGAGATGGATCCATCAACTCGTACCCCCACGCCCAAGTAGCTCGGATCCGTGCCATTCACAAATAGAATCTCCCCACCCTTTGCCTTAATCGCCTGAATCATTGCGCGAAAGCGACCATCCACAGCAAATCGTTGAGCCAAGTATGCGGGATAGACATCATCCCGACCGCCCGGAGCCTCCCACGCAGCAGGATCCCAGACGGCCTTGTAGGCCCCCATCTTTGCCTTGCCCGAGATAATTCGTACTGTCGCTACTTCATCATCAATTGACTTGGCCAGTGCATCGGGAGGCGCTCCCGTTGCAATTAACTTCTCCCGTTCCTTTTCAAACTTCTGATGAATAGTGCCATCAATCTTAAAGAGGGTTGCACCCATTTCTGCCTTATTTGTAGCCCGTTGATACTTGGCCGATGCAATGGCGGCCTCAATGCTGGGATAGCGTACACTGGGATCCGATAGATCAGGAAGAGTAAAGACTGCTGTATTCTGCATACCGAGGGACAGATAGCGAGGCCAGTCAGCGAGATCAGGCCCAAGGCGAAGATCCGGAGTCTTATTGGCCGCCGACACAAGATATTGTCTGTTCTCTTCTCCAAGCTCAATAACATCTGGTTTTTCAGACACTGATTCAG
>Ga0209550_10005053_pt1 | contig 12428 bp, 12 predicted proteins | sample LauGreSuBDMM15SN_2_FD_187567 | JGI IMG/M metagenome (GOLD analysis project Ga0209550, IMG submission 187567) | Freshwater lake microbial communities from Lake Michigan, USA - Su13.BD.MM15.SN (SPAdes) (version 5) | ecosystem: Environmental > Aquatic > Freshwater > Lake | place: Lake Michigan... | reverse complement strand
GTCTCACAGTGGGTCGTCCATTAGGGCTCTTACTTACAAGACGCGCAGAAAATGCAACAGTTACTCTCACTCATACAGGTACAAAAGATTTAGCAAAGCACACACGTAATGCTGACATTGTTGTTGCAGCAATCGGCCAGACACATTTTCTAAAAGCTGACATGATCAAAGCTGGAGCCACTCTTATTGATGTCGGAATCAGCCGCGGTGACTCAGGATTGAATGGAGATATTTCTCCAGAGGCATATGCAATTGCTGGTTTTGTTTCACCGATGCCTGGTGGAGTTGGTCCAATGACACGTGCAATGTTATTAACAAATGTGGTTGATTCATGCAGTTGATCTCAAGCACCTTGCGAATCAGTAGTTACTCCCTTATATGTTTGGGTGTACTTATTGGTAGCTTTGGTTATGTGAGAACTGGGTCACTTCTTATCGGTGGTGGAACACTGGGTCATGCAATTGCTGCACGAAATTCACGCAGGATCGAGTTCTACCTACCTGCCGCCATTGCGGTAGCACTCTTTGTTCTGGCAATAGCACTACCGCATGGACGGTAGAGTTACCTCGACGTCAAGAGAGTTGTAAACGACAAAGGAGTACGCCATGGGCGGAAAAGTTACAGTTGTAGGTGCAGGATTTTACGGATCAACAACTGCTCTTCGGTTGGCTGAATACAACATCTTTGACACAGTTGTACTTACCGATATCCTCGAAGGAAAGCCAGAAGGTTTGGCACTCGATATGAATCAATCACGTTCAATCGAAGGATTTGAAACAAAAATTATTGGCGCAACAACAACTCCTGAAGGCGCTGGCTATGAAGCTACAGCGAATTCAGATGTAGTTGTCATTACCGCTGGACTTCCACGCAAGCCAGGAATGAGTCGCATGGATCTCATTGGCGTCAATGCAGGAATTGTTCGTGGAGTTGCTGAAAACATTGCAAAACATTCACCTAAAGCAGTCATTATCGTTGTATCTAATCCACTCGATGAGATGACAGCACTTACTCAAATTGCATCGAATTTTCCAAAGAATCGTGTGATGGGCCAGGCAGGAATGCTCGATACAGCGCGCTTCACTAACTTTGTTGCTGAAAAATTGGGCGTAAAGGTTGCTTCTGTAAAGACGCTCACACTTGGTTCACATGGTGACACTATGGTTCCAGTTCCAAGCCGTTGCACTGTCGATGGCAAGGCACTGAGCGAGCTACTTTCACAGACTGAGATTGATGAATTAGTAGATCGCACTCGCAATGGTGGCGCAGAAGTTGTTGCACTTCTAAAAACTGGATCTGCATATTACGCACCATCTGCAGCGGCAGCACGCATGGCAAAAGCAGTAATCGAAAATTCAGGTGCAGTAATGCCAGTGTGCGCATGGGTCGATGGTGAATATGGAATTTCTGGTGTCTACCTTGGCGTTGAAGCCGAGATTGGTCGCGAGGGAATCAAGAAAGTAGTTGAAAGCAAACTTACTGATTCTGAAGTCAGCGCTTTGAAGGCAGCTGCCGAAGCAGTCCGTGCTAAGCAAGCAGATGTTCTAACACTCTAAGGAGCAAGTACTCAGATGAATAAGATTAAAGTTGAAGGCACAGTTGTTGAACTAGATGGCGATGAGATGACGCGTATTATTTGGCACTTCATCAAAGATTCACTGATCTTGCCTTACCTCGATGTCAATCTTGAGTACTACGACTTAGGTATGGAAAATCGCGATGTAACCAATGATCAAGTAACTATTGATTCAGCCCATGCGATTCAAAAGCATGGCGTTGGCGTCAAGTGCGCAACTATTACTCCAGATGAGGCACGTGTAGAAGAATTTGGCCTCAAGAAGATGTGGAAATCTCCTAACGGAACTGTGCGCAATATTCTCGGTGGAGTTATTTTCCGTGAGCCAATCATCATTAAGAATGTTCCACGCTTAGTTCCACACTGGACAAAGCCAATCGTTATCGGTCGTCACGCATTTGGTGATCAGTACCGCGCAACAGATTTCCTTGTCCCAAGTGCTGGAAAGCTAACAATGACTTTCGTTCCAGAAGATGGTTCAAAGCCAATGGAGTTCAATGTCTTTGATTTCCCATCATCAGGTATTGCAATGGGTATGTACAACATCGATGCATCGATTCGTGATTTTGCTCGCGCATCTATGAACTATGGACTTATCCGTAAGTACCCTGTATTTCTATCTACAAAGAACACAATTCTCAAAGCCTACGATGGTCGCTTCAAAGATATCTTTGAAGAAATTTATCAAGCGGAATTCAAGGCAGATTTTGAAAAAGCTGGAATTACATATGAGCATCGCCTCATTGATGACATGGTTGCAACTGCTCTTCGCTGGGAAGGTGGCTATGTCTGGGCGTGTAAGAATTACGATGGAGATGTTCAATCAGATACCGTCGCACAAGGTTATGGTTCACTCGGACTTATGACATCAGTTCTTATGACACCAGATGGAAAGATTGTTGAATCAGAGGCAGCCCATGGAACAGTGACACGTCACTATCGTGAGCACCAAGCGGGGCGCGCAACATCAACAAATCCAATTGCATCCATCTTTGCCTGGACTCAAGGATTAGCCCACCGTGCAAAACTTGATAACAATGCAGAGCTAGCAAAGTTCTGTTCAACACTTGAGCGAGTATGTATTGAAACTGTTGAGTCTGGAAAGATGACAAAGGATCTTGCAATCCTTATTTCAAAGGATGCTCCTTGGCAAAATACCCAGGATTTCTTAGCCTCCATTGATGAGAATCTCAAGAAGGCAATGGCATAAAAAAATCCCCGCCAGTTACCCGGCGGGGATTTTCTACAATCTAATTACTTAATGCGCTCTCCAGTTGTTGAATTGAAGAGGTGAATTATTGCTGGGTTTACACCAACAGTAATTGTTTGTCCTGGCTTTGGTGGGCTCTTTGGATCCCAGCGAACAATTACTTGAGCGCCTTCATCAGTTGCATTAGCAAACTTGACTGTTGCGTCAGCAGGCTTTCCGTAAACGAATGCATCAGCACCGAGCTCTTCAACAACTTCCACAAGTACATGGAAGCCTGTTGTTGCTGGTATGAAACCTTCTGGACGAATACCAACTGTGACAGTTGCGCCAGCACTTGCAGGAACTGCAACAGCTAGATCTCCAAGCATTGCTTTTCCGCCACTAACTGGAGCATTGAGCAAGTTCATTGCTGGTGATCCAATAAATCCTGCAACGAAAGCATTTACTGGATTTTCATAAAGATTACGAGGAGTATCGACTTGCTGAAGAAGTCCATCCTTCAACACTGCTACGCGATCACCCATGGTCATAGCTTCAACCTGGTCGTGAGTTACATAAACAGTTGTGATACCAAGGCGGCGCTGAAGCGCTGCAATTTGTGTACGAGTTGCTACGCGCAATTTCGCATCAAGGTTTGATAGTGGTTCATCCATAAGGAATACCTGTGGTTCGCGAACAATTGCGCGACCCATAGCAACGCGCTGACGTTGTCCACCTGATAGAGCTTTTGGCTTGCGCTCTAGGTATGGCTCAAGGTCGAGCAACTTTGCTGCTTCAAGAACACGACGATTGCGTTCTTCCTTTGGTGTTCCTGCAATTTTGAGAGCGAATCCCATGTTCTCTGCAACTGTCATATGTGGGTAAAGCGCATATGACTGGAAAACCATTGCAATGTCGCGATCTTTTGGTGCAACATTTGTTACATCACGATCGCCGATTAAAATACGTCCGTTATCGATCTCTTCAAGTCCTGCCAACATACGAAGTGATGTTGACTTACCGCAACCTGATGGTCCAACAAGCACAAGAAATTCACCATCATTGACAGTGAGGTCTAGCTTGTCGACTGCAGGTGCAGTTGTTCCTGGATAGATGCGTGTAGCGGCTTCGAATACAACTGATGCCATTTTTATATCTCCTTATCCGGGCAGGTACGTGCCCGACGGTCCGAGGATTAAGGCGTTCAAGGGGTTCCTTGAGCGTGAGGGAAGGCTAGGGCATAACACCCATAAAAGGGAAGTCCTATACTTGGGCAATAATGGAGTCGCATTCGCTGGGATCACTCGTTGGCGACCTCGCCACCGTTGCAGGGCTTATTCTCCTTGCCTCTTTCTTCGTCGCAGCTGAAATCGCACTGATATCGCTGCGTGATAGCCAGATTCGCCAACTCTCAACTAAAGGTCGACGTGGCGCACGTGTGGCCGCTCTTGTGCAAAATCCAAATCGATTCTTGGCGGCGGCTCAAGTTGGTGTCACATTGTGTGGTTTCTTATCTGCAGCCCTCGGCGCAGAAAAGCTTGGTACTTACATAATCCCATGGCTTGAAGATCGAGGAGTTAGCGAATCGTGGAGCACAACTATTTCTTTAGTTGGTGTCACATTAGTGATCGCATACTTCTCACTTGTATTTGGTGAACTCGTTCCAAAGCGTCTGGCACTTTTTCGCACTGAAGAGATTGCGCTCGCTTCCGCTGCCGCAATTGACTTCACGGCAAAATTGTTCCGCCCTGTTATTTGGTTACTATCAAAATCTACAGACTTTGTTGTGCGCGTATTTGGTGTTGATCCTAAAGAACAAAGAACTGCAATGTCCGAAGAAGAGCTACTTGATTTAGTTGCTGGACATGCCGCTCTTACTGATGAAGAGCGTGACATTGTAGAAGAAGTATTTAACGCATCTGAGCGCCAAGTACATGAACTTATGGTTCCCCGTACTGAAGTTGACTTTATGGATGGCTCACTCACTGTATCTAAAGCAATTGCACTTGCAGTAGAAAAGGCACATTCTCGTTATCCTGTTGTACGCGGCTCAAGTGATGAAGTAATTGGCTTTATTCACGTGCGAGATTTATTGGACACATCACTAGCAACTTCTGGTGGGAAGATTCAAGAACTTGTACGCAATATTATGTATTTGCCTGGCACAAAAGGTGTCTTGCCTGCACTTACTGAAATGCGCAATCAGCGCCAACATTTAGCAATCGTGCTCGATGAATATGGCGGCACTGATGGAATTGTTACATTGGAAGATCTTGTCGAATCTCTCATTGGCGATATTCGTGATGAATATGACGAATATAAAGAGGAATTACCAACACAATCCCAGACCGAGGATTTCGAGGTAGATGGACTTATATCTGTAGATGATTTGCGCGATGACTCAGGTATAGAAATTCCTGAAGGACCATATGAAACTACGAGTGGATTTGTAATGCATTTTCTCGGCCATATCCCTCGCGAAGGTGATGTCGCCAGCATCAATGGCATTCGCATCACGGTGCTTTCTATGGAAGGCAAGCGGGCTGGCCGCCTATTAATATCGAGAGTTATATAAAGCATGCGAGAATCACTCCATGACCGCTAAAGCTGCGAAGAGAGTGCTCTCGGGAATTCAACCGACTAGTGACTCTTTCCATCTCGGAAACTATTTGGGTGCGGTCAAACAATGGGTCGAACTTCAGAATGGCCACGATGCTTTTTATTGCATCGTGGATTTACATGCACTCACAATCGAGACAGACCCCGCACAGTTTAGAAAGCGCACATTAGCTTCTGCGGCGCAATTGATTGCGCTGGGAATCTCTCCTGAAAAATCAACTCTCTTCATTCAATCTCAAGTTCCTGCGCACAATCAACTTGGTTGGATTATGGAATGCCTTACCGGTTTTGGTGAAGCAAGCCGTATGACTCAGTTCAAAGATAAATCTTCAAAGAATGGCTCAGATCGCACAGTTGTTGGTCTCTTTACTTACCCAATGTTGCAAGCAGCTGACATACTTTTATACCAAGCAGATTACGTTCCAGTAGGTGAAGATCAACGTCAACATATCGAACTCACACGTGACTTAGCGCAACGATTCAATACAAAGTATGGCCAAACCTTCCAAATTCCAGATGCCTATATTCTAAAGACTGCAGCAAAGATAAATGATTTACAAGATGCGACTGCAAAAATGAGTAAGTCATCTGGTTCCGTAGCTGGCGTAATTGAAATCATGGATACGCCAGAGTCCAATGCTAAGAAAATAAAGAGTGCGACAACTGATGCTGGTAGAGAAGTGCGCTTTGACGAAAAAGAAAAGCCAGGAATTAGCAACCTCCTCACTATTCATAGTGCGCTCTCTGGCCAATCAATTCAAGCAATTGAGAAGGATTTTGAAGGAAAGGGCTATGGCGATTTCAAGGCAGCCGTCGCTGATGTCGTTGTTGAATATTTCAGGCCAATACGTGCACGTGCGCTCGAGTTACTCGAAGATGAATCAAACTTGCTCTCAATTCTCCATGATGGCGCTGCTAAGGCTCACTCTGTAGCATCGAAAACAGTTGATTTAACTTATGCAAATCTAGGAGTAGTGAAGTGAAGAAGCTTCGCATCTTCACCCTTCTCATCGCTTTGGCTCTACCGCTGCTTGCACTTCCTTCTCATGGAGCTACCCCACCACTTATCGGAATCGCATACGACATAGGGGGACGCGGGGATAGCGGATTCAATGATGCAGCAGGTGCTGGAGTGGATAGAGCAGTAAAAGAGTTGAAGGCTAAATTTGAATCTACGGTCACATTGGGTACACAGAGTGATCGTGAAACACGTTTGCAATCCTTAGTAGATAAGAGTGCAAATCCAATTATTGCTATTGGAAGTGACTATGCACTAGCAGTAGAGGCAAGTGCTAAAAAGTACCCCGACACACAATTTATTCTCATTGACGATGCAAGTGTTGCCCACCTCAATGTAACTTCAATAGTTTTTGCTGAAACTCAAGGAGCCTATTTGGCTGGCGCTGCCGCTGCCCTTGCAAGCAAGAGCGGCAAAGTAGCGATGATTGTCAATGAGAAGCAGAGCAAACTCTTCTGGAATGGCTTCAATGTCGGTGTTAGAAATACTAAAAAATCAGTCAAGGCATCAATTGCTTTTGCAAATATAAATTATGCAGCAACAGCAAAAGATCTTATTGATTCAGGCGTTGATGTAATTTATTTGGGAATTCGCGGCTCATCTACGGATGTACTAGATGAAATCACAAAACAAAATCTTTCTAAGAATCGCAAAAAGAACACACCAATGGCTTATCTGATAAGCGTTACACCAGATCAATTTTTACGAGTAACTCCGCAATCAAAAGAATTCCTTTTGGCCAGAATTGAGAAGAGAGTCGATACCGCTGTTTTCAATCTTGCAAGTGCTGCAGTAAGTGGCTCTCAGTACCTAGATATCATTGATGAGGGCTTAGGAATATATGGTCATAGATTTGGAATTTCTGATGATGGAATTACAATTGATATTAGAAGTAAATTATTGGAGCAATACGCTAAACAAATCGCATCAGCAAAGAAGCAGGCCCTGCAAGTAAAAGGCTAACTAGTTACTGCTTTTATAATTTCTTGTGCTTCTTCTTTAGAGCTATAGGAAGATTGAGTTCCTCGACGAGTAACACTCTTGGATGCACAAGCACAGCCAAGTTTTACTGCTAACTCTTCTGGCATTCCACTTGCTAATCCATATGCGAAAGCACCAACAAAGGAATCTCCAGCACCAGTTGTGTCGATGGCATTTACTTTTGGTGAAGGGATTCGAACAATTTCACCCGTTGTTGTTGTAAATGCTGCACCCAATTCGCCCAATGTAACCAGGATTCGCTTACCGAGTAATCTCGCTAAGTCTCCAATTGTTTCGTCACTATCAGGTGAGAGCCTCTGTGGATCCATAGCGGCAAACTCATGTTCATTTGGTGCTATCCAATCACTGGCTGCAAGTAACTCTGCAGATAAAGGAGCAAAGGGTGCTGGATTTAGAATTGTCCTGATTCCTTTTTTCTGGGCCGCACGAAAGGCAGCAGCAGTTACTTCTTGCGGAATCTCTAACTGGCCAATAACGATATCTATATTGTCAATCGATTCAATTGCTCTTACTGCTTGCTCAGGAGTCATAGAATTATTTGAACCCGGTACACAAATAATTCGATTTGATCCATCTTTCTCAACCCATATTGGGGCAACACCACTTGCACCTTTTGTGCGCTCTATAAAAGATGTATCAATTCCTTGATCGTGAAAATTTTTCAGAGTTGAATCACCAAAGAGATCATCACCTAATGTGTTGACCATATAAACATTGGCACCCATACGACTTGCCATAACTGATTGATTTGCACCTTTACCACCAAAACCCAAAGCAAATGAATCACCGATAAGAGTCTCCCCGCTTTCAGGGACTTTATCGATGTAGGTAATCATGTCCATCATGGTGCTACCAACAACAACAATTGTCGGGAGATTTGTTGGAAAATTACCGCGCAAAGTATCAACCACGACTTTAGTCTCCGAAAGACACATACGTTGTGTTCATAGACGAAACACTAGCCCAAGAGATACGCTCTCTACAATTCACAATTCCACGTAGGTGGATTTTGAAGAATTATCATAAAATCAAAGATTTACAGTCCTAAACGAGTGATCACTCAAATAACCAAAAGGAGAAATACCGAATGCAGAAAAAACTTCTAGGCCGTTGGGGAGCAATCGCAATAGCTGCAACCCTAACCGCTTCAGTCGTTACCGGTTGCGGTAGCGATAGCGAAGATGCAGCATCAACAGCTGAAGGCACTATTGGAATTGCCTATAGCCTCGGTGGACGCGATGTACCAGGCTTTAACCAGCTTGCATACATTGGTGTAGAGCCACTGCTTGCAGAAAATCCAAATCTTGAACTCATTGAGTCACAAGATAATCCAACAGCTACAGATGATCAGCGCGCTGAGCGCCTTCGTTTGATGGCACAAAAGGGTGCGAATCCAATCGTTGTAGTTGGCTTTACATATGCCGCTGCACTTGCAAAAGTTGCACCAGAATTTCCTGAAATTCAATGGGGAATCGTGGACGACTCATCTGTGACATTAGATAACGTACATAGCATCGTCTTCAAAGAAGAAGAAGGCTCATACCTTGTAGGTGTTGCAGCAGCTCTCAAGAGCAAGTCAAACAACGTTGGATTTATCGGTGGAGTAAATACACCACTTATCGCTAAATTCGAAGCTGGCTTCATTGCAGGCGCTAAAGCTGTAAACCCAAAGATCAAGGTTCAGTCAACCTACATCAGCAACTTCCCTGACTTCTCAGGATTTAACGATCCCGCAAAGGGATACGAAGCTGCTAAGGGTATGTACGAGAACGGCGCAGATGTTGTTTATGCAGCAGCTGGTGGAACCGGAACTGGTATGCACAAGGCTGCCTCTGAGCTCGGAAAGTGGTCAATCGGCGTAGATGCAGATGAAGCAACTTACCCAGCACATGCTGATTACGTAACAACAATCCTTACATCAATGCTCAAGCGCGTTGATACAGGAGTAAATGCATTCGTTAAGAATGTACTTGCAGGAACAGCAACTGCAGGAGTAAATACCTGGGGATTTGCTGAAGGCGGCGTTGGATATACAACCACAGGTGGATATATCGATGACCTCACTTCAAAGATTGATGAGTATGCAGCAAAGATCGCTTCTGGTGAAGTTGTAGTTCCAACTGATCCAAAGGGATAAGTAAGGTATAAATCAATTAGGTAAAGTGAAGTGCGCCGCTGATATGGCGGCGCACTTCACACTTAAAAAAGAAAGAAGTTTTGCGTGGGAAATATCCTGGAAGTAGTAGGAGTTGAAAAGAAATATCCTGGTGTAGTCGCAAACCGTGATGTATCACTCCAAGTACGTGAAGGCTCTATACACGCCATAATCGGTGAAAACGGTGCTGGAAAGTCAACGCTGATGAAGACTCTCTACGGTTTGATTCGCCCTGATGCCGGTTCCATTAAAGTATTTGGTCAAGAAGTTTCGCTGAAATCTCCGCAAGATGCAATCGCACTTGGTATCGGTATGGTTCACCAGCACTTCAAATTAGCCGATAACGCTACAGTTTTAGAGAATGTAATTTTGGGTAGCGAACCATCCCGTTTTGGCTTTGTTATAAAATATGATGAAGCTCAAGAAATTACTCGAAATTGCTGAGACTTATCACTTAGATATAGATCCTGATGAATCACTTTCGAATTTAGGCGTGGGAGAGCGTCAAAGAGTTGAGATTGCAAAAGTATTATTCCGAGGAGCGAAGATTCTCATCCTCGATGAGCCCACAGCAGTATTGGTTCCACAAGAGGTTACAGAGCTTTTTGAAAACCTCAGAGATTTAGTGAATAAGGGCCTTACAGTTCTCTTTATTTCACATAAGTTAGATGAAGTACTTTCCATTGCAGATGACATCACAATTATGCGTCAAGGCACAACTGTTGTAACCAAAAAGCCTGCTGATACCAATAAGAAGGAACTTGCAGAGCTGATGGTTGGCGGAGAGTTACCTAAGCCAATTGCTGGTGTTCAAAATATAAGTAAGACGAGCATTCTTTCAATCAAAGAGGCTTCATATTCTCGCCTTGACGGAAGAGAAATTCTTCATGATCTCAATCTTGATCTTCACGGTGGAGAAATTCTTGGTCTAGCTGGCGTTGAAGGTAATGGTCAGAGCGAACTTATTGAGTTAATCATGGGTCTACTTTCACCGACAACTGGAAGTGTGGAAGTACTAGGGCTAGATGCTGCACACACCCACACAAGAGATATACGCAATGCAGGTGTTGCCTACATTCCACAAGATCGTCAACGTGACGGACTCTTAATGTCAGCACCACTCTGGGAAAATCGAATTCTAGGTCACCAATTTGCAACCCCTATGGCAAATGGAATTTGGGTCAATAAAGGTGCAGCCGCAGAAGATTCCAAACGAGTCGTAGAAGAATTTGATGTAAGAACACCTGGAGTCAATGTATTAGCTAGCGCTCTCTCAGGTGGAAACCAACAGAAATTTATTGTAGGTCGAGAATTAAGTGGTGATCCAAAATTAATCGTTGCAGCGCAACCTACTCGTGGAGTCGATGTTGGCGCCCAAGCAATCATCTGGGATCACTTGATGAAGGCGCGATCACACGGGGTTGGCATTCTGCTCATCTCCGCTGATCTAGAAGAACTCTTCTCGCTCTCAGATCGCATTGCTGTTATTTACAGTGGAAGTATTGTTTCAATACTTAATCCATTGAATACCTCTCCAGAAGATCTTGGGCTAGCTATGACTGGAGCAAAGAGTGCATGAGAAAAAATAGAGTTTTTTGGGGAGCAATCGCCCCACTTGCAGCAATACTCAGCTCACTTCTATTAGTTTCCCTCATCTTGATTCTTCGTGGAGTAAACCCTCTAGAAATATTCAAAGTAATGATTTCCTATGGATTTAGTCCACGTAACTTGGTCTCTGAACTCAATCAGACTGTTGCATATTATTTAGCAGGCGTTGCAGCGGCAATCGGATTTAAGATGTTGCTTTTCAATATTGGAATCGATGGCCAATATCGCATGGGCGCATTTTTTGGAGCAGTAGTAGGTGCGGCAGTTAATCTTCCGCCGGTATTGCATGTATTACTTATTGTTGTTGTGGCAATGATTGCCGGTGGCCTATGGGCTGCTATCGCTGGATATCTCAAGGTGCGACGTGGGGTATCTGAAGTAATCAGTAATATTATGCTCAACTTTATTGCAGCAGCGATCATTGCATTTTTGTTAGGCGAGGAACTCTTAGGAATTCTTCCTGAGGGATCTCAGAATGTTCAGACCAGACCCATACCAGTAAGTGGTCAGATGCCAACATTTAAGATGTTCAATGGTGAAGTCTATTCCTTCCTCTTTGTTGCTATTTTTGTAGGAATTGCTTACTGGGTAATGCTCAATAAGACAGTCTTTGGATTCAACTTACGAGCAACTGGATTATCTTTCCGTGCCGCGCGATCAAGTGGCGTCAACGCACCGGGAATGATCTTTGTAACAACTGTTTTATCAGGCGCTATTGCTGGATTAGTTGGTATCGGAACGCTTCTCTCGGATACACACTCCTACAGCATGGCATTTCCATCTGGCTATGCATTCACTGGTTTAGCCCTGGCACTACTTGGCAGAAATCATCCAGTGGGAATCTTCTTTGCCGCCTTCCTGTGGTCATTCCTTGAACGAGCTGCACCTGTTCTGGAATACGAAGGCGTACCGCCTGAAATTGTGATTGTCATGCAGGGAACAATCGTTCTTGCAATTGTTATTGCCTATGAAGTTGTCGCACGAATCAATCTTCGTCAACAGCAACGTGCGGTCGGTAAAGTCAATGCCGAACTTGTTATTGATAAGGAGTCCAAGTAATGGCTACCGATGCAAAGAAGGCTGCGACAAGCACAGGCAAAGTGAAAACATTCTTCAAATCCCCGGCCCGTATCACTTTAGTTGTTGCCGGTATATTTTTTATCATTTCGCTAGTCGAAAGCTTGACTGGAGCCACAGATATTTCATCACCTGGAACCTCTGGAGCAACTCTTCGTTTTGCTATTCCACTTCTTATGGCTGG
>Ga0209550_10005052_pt1 | contig 12430 bp, 6 predicted proteins | sample LauGreSuBDMM15SN_2_FD_187567 | JGI IMG/M metagenome (GOLD analysis project Ga0209550, IMG submission 187567) | Freshwater lake microbial communities from Lake Michigan, USA - Su13.BD.MM15.SN (SPAdes) (version 5) | ecosystem: Environmental > Aquatic > Freshwater > Lake | place: Lake Michigan, USA... | reverse complement strand
GTGTGCGGATCGATACGACTCGAGTTTGTCGCGATCGCGACCCAGGACGCCAGGGAGCGTTTACGTAGTGTTAGTGTCATTAAACGCTTCAGAAGCTTCAAGCTAACAAACGGATCGTCGTCCCGCGCGGCGGTGTCGCTGTCGGCACACACGTGCGCGTCCCGGAAACCTGTAACTGACCTCGTGCGTGACTACGCGTCTAGCTGTCTACATGTACGGTATGACTCGAGCTGCTCAGCGACGTCGCTCCCGCGCCGCACGTCGTCGAGCGAGTCTGTGTGTGGAATCCTGATCTCTGCGGCGAGCCCGAACCGTTCAAAACCATCATCTGCGTCGTCACAGCTCGTCGTGCGCGGATGGCTTGCTTTGCCACTTCGGACCCAGGGAGCGCGCGGAGACGGCGGCCTTGCCGTCGAACGGGGCCGGCGGCGGTGGCGGATCGGTTACGATGCGGGAGGTTGGCCCTGTCGGCGACGGGCCCGCAAGTTTCTCCTGTTCCTTGTCGCTGTGTGCATAGAAGAAGTTGACGGCAACAGCTTCCAGGCCGCCCTCGACCGCGCGAAGGAAGCCGCGCAAGTTGAAGTTTTCGCGTGTGGTGAGCAGGTAGTCCTGGATCACGCTGCCCGGCGGCGGCTTCACCTGGCGGAAGAGGATGAAAATGTAGCGGTGATCCATAGCTGGGTTGTCATTCAGAATGCCGTCGGTGCTGCGCGGACCGTTGTACGGGATCAAGTGATAGCACTTCTCATCGTTCTTTGAAGTGGACTGGGCGCAGTTGAGCGCGAACCAGTGCAAAATCGGACCCTTTTCGCCATCGGCACTGCCGTCGCCGGCAGCACGCTTCGGCTCATCCGGCGCGAGAAGCATTACCGCGTAGCGGTCCTGGTGTGCGCCAAATTTGGTGGGTTCCCACTCCACCAGCGGCCGCTCGTTGAGCGCGACGTCGCTCCGCGTCGAAATGCGTGAGTCCGAGCCGCTCACGTAATATTTTGCACCGAAGCCACCCTTCTTGTACTTGACCTCCAAGCGCGGCAGACCCTTCGGCAGCCCCAGCGCGCCGATGTACGCGTCAGCATCGTCGAGGGACGTGTCGTAGGTGCTGCGTTGCGCTGCCGCCGCCGCCATGAGCGCGAGCGCGATCCACACGCGCGATCCTAACGCCATGATCGTCGGGTGGCTGTGAAAGAACTACTGAACATACGCCTTTCTATAAACTCGGATCTGTTCAGTTAGGAATTCAAATCCGTTCCGCGGTCGCGTGTGTCCACGGCTCAACCCGGGTGCCTTGATCGTGCGGGATAAAATTTCGCCGCATAATTATGCGGCTAGTCAGCACATTACTCTACAGGCTCGTCATGCTAGCTGCCGCCGCATCAAGCAAACATTGCTCCTCCTCGTGGCGCGGTCCGAAATCCTCATGGCTCGGAGATACCATCCTCGATACCACCATCTTCGGAAGATTGGGTTCGTGCAGCCTGCTGCTGACCCAGCCACCGTGCTCCTCGCTCGCGGTGCTGCACATCACATTGCGCGGCCACGGCACTCGCGCTCTGTCCGCGACCACGCTCCACCGCATTGGCCAAGGCATGCAGCGTTGCCGATGTGACCAGATCGTCTGCATCGTCAAGATGACGGAGAGCCGTGGCGCCTCTGTCCTTGCACTGCCTGCCATCGCCCAGTTTATCATCGTGCATGGTGGGCGAATGCGCCCGCTCATGGTCGTCGAGGCCGATGGACTGGCACTCACAGCAGTTCGAATCATCAAGCGCCTGGCTGCTCTTGATCAGCGCATACGCTGCTATCGCACGCAAGCAGAGTTCGAGGCCGCTTGCTCAACCTCGTCGGAAGAACATCATCGCCATGCTCTGAGTGTCGCTCGCCTCGCGAGTCGAAGGCACGAGAGCGGCGGCAGCCTGAGTTTGCAGTGGCGTGGACCATGCAGCGAGCAGTTTCTCGCTCTCTCCCAGAAGCTTCGTGACTCGCTGGCCAGGTTGCGCGGCGGCGCCTTGGCGACGGGCGCCGTCCTGGGCATGCACGTGGCGTCAGGCGCCGTCCTGGGCATGCACGTGGCGTCAGGCGCCAGCTGGGCGGTGGCACGTGTGCGTGCCAACTCTGCACGGCCCATCATGGCCACCCTCTGTCCTCCTCCCACGCCAGTGCACGTGCACATTGACGGCGCTTGGTACGATCTGAGCTCATTTGCGCATCCTGGCGGCACCGACCTGATTGCACGCCACAATGGCACCGACATCTCTTATCTCTTCTACTCGAACCACTTTGATCCCCTGGAGGCTGCGCGCCGTCTGCGGCCGTTCAAGATGGCGAAGGCACCCAACGATGCGCCCTCACTCCTGTTGCCCACCTCGGAGCCTTGCTCGGACCTCTACCTGGAGCTCAAGCGGCGCGTCACTGATGAGCTAGCTCGGCTCGGTGTCAACTGGCGTCACCAATTCAGCGCTGCACCGTACGCGGCGCGTCTCGCGTGTCTGGTGGCGTGCCTCGCCTCGCGCCGCCTCGGCTGGCCGGGTGCGGTCTCGCTCATCTCGGCGCTCGCGTACGGCCTGCTTACGGGGCGGCAGACTTGGACTCACGCGCACAACGGCGTGCACAACCCGAACGCCATCCCACGCCCCTTGAAGCGTCTGATGGCGCTCGACTTTGTGGGTGTGGTCGACGCGTGGATGATGGAGCATCACGCTCACCACGCGCACACCAATGACGCCGCGCAGGATCCGGACGTGAGATGGTGGATGCCTCTCTTCTCATACGCCGACATCCATGCCAGTGGCGGCTCCCCGCGCACCGCGTTGTTCGCCGCGCTCGCGTATCCGCTCCTTGTGCCGGTGATGCTCGTCCGGTCGCTCCTCCATGCGATCTCGTTTGATCCCAAGGGGCGCGCCACTGTAGCGTACGTGCTGGCTGTCGCACCACTGCGCTTCGGTCTCGACATCGCTCTGCTCGGAACGCGCTATTTTCCGCTAGCCCTCGGTGCCGCGACGGCCTACATCGTAGGCACCTTCGTGGCCACGCACCAGCTCGCGTCCAACTACGCACCTGCAGCTCGCAAGATGGCGACGACGGCCATGGAGGAGGAGGAGGACGAGGACGAGGCCACACGCCCCGCGATGGCCGAGCCGCCGCCGGTGGAGTGCTGGATGACGAAACAGCTTCGCGCGACCAATAATGTGCTTGCAGGGCACAGCGCGTGGTCCGCCTTCTGTGGCGGCATCAATAACCACATTGAGCATCATCTCTTCCCTATGGTCTCGAGTCAGGCGTTGAGCCACGTCGTGCCGGTGGTGCGTGAGTTTGCAAGGGAGCGCGGGCTGCCCTACCAGAGCTTCACGCCGCTCGAGCTAGCGAGTGAGCATGTACGCTTCGTCGCGGGACGCTCACCCCGCCGCCGCACAGTACGCTCTTCTCGCCAAGAGCGCACGCCTACCATGCTGCTACGGCCGGATAGCGCCCACGACGGCGCGATGTTGCCCTCAACGCCGGTACGGTGGTCCCAGCCCTTGCATCGGCGTCTGGCCTCGCTAGGGCTCGCCAGCGTGGGCCTGTGGCACCTAGGCAATAGCCTGCGACCGACGCGCACGCACGCGGCCATCCCCTCGATTTCCGAGTATGACGCCGTCCAGTATAAGAAGCCCAAGACGGCAGCACCGCCGCCCAGCAACGCCATGGCGGGCGAGCCTCTCGCGCCCGCAGAAGGGCTCGCGCTCCTGAACAGCGGGCTGGCGCGCGCGGCGCAGCTGCTCGATGCTGGTGATCTCGAGGCCGTGCGTGCAGAGCTACATGAGCCTGCATTTGCGCGATTCCTCGGCTTCAAACCTGGCGTGCGAGGCAACGCGGCCAATCTCAAGCCATCGGCAGGCCTCGCCACGGCAGGTGTGAGTACGGTCGCGCTTGAGGAGCTGCTGCTAGCGCTCAAGAGGCTCGACGACTTCTGCCTCTCGAATCGCGTCCTCGTCTTCAACGCCGAGGACGCCGAGCAGGTGAAGAGGCTGATGGCGGCATCGGGCACGGATGGTGGGGTGGGCGGCAAGGTCGACTTGGAAGAGGGCCGCGCCCTATTGGCGGAGGTGCGCGAGCAGGTAGAAGTGGTGCTGAGGGACTTGGGGCGTGGTGTCTGAGCGGAGCACCGAGCAGGTGTACGGACGGAACGGTGGCTCTAGTGGCCACAAACTTGATGAACAGTCGCCATTCCTATTTGTAACAGAGTGGCCTCCAACAAAGCCAAGACAATCTGCGATGCAAATGCATCGAGGTGCTTGCATTCTCATGTTCATGAGAAAAGCACGACACATCACAAAAGTGCATCACAAAAGCACCCACACACAAAGTTGAGCTGTGCGCGAGCGATTTGTGCCGACGGCGACGTGTCCGACGTGTCCTCGGCGACGCGACCTCGACGACTTGCGCCTGGCCTAAATGGAATATGGTGTGCCACCTAGCGTGGCTGCAGCCTTCTCTCTTGCTGAAGTGAGCTGCGTCGAGGCACGGGCAACGGAGAAACATGGTGTTGGGCTGTTTGTGGCAGCATCCGAGGTGCCATCTGGCACGACGCTCGTCTCAAGCAGGCTTTCCTCGTGCATTTTGGCATCCGACTTGCGCGGCGAGCTCCATGAGCATTTGGCTCCGGATGACATGTATGGCCGAACGTTGGCCGCGTTGATACAGTTGGCAACGGCGCACGAGAGCGGCCAGGCAACTGACCTCCGAGCAGCCTACTTCTTGGAAGCGGCTCCACTTTCGGCGATGACAATGCTACAGGCGTGGCCAACCGACTGCGATGCTGCACGGCGAATTGTAAATTCGGTCGCGTGGGTGCGCTCGCGCATGCTACGTGCGTCGATGGAGCGCGAACATCGCGCTCTCGCGGCTATCGATGCCAGCGTAACATTCGAGCGCTATGTATGGGCGCAGCTTGTGATGCTCAGTCGTGCCCATGCCCCATGCGCCTCCAGAGCAGGCCATGCGCTCGTGCCACTGGTCGACCTAGGCAACCATCGATCCACAGGCGCGAACGCCAAGTACGTTGTGACCGAGAGCACCGTCTCGCTGGTCGCGGTTCACACGCTGAGCCAAGGTGACGAGGTGACCGTCTCTTATGATCCGGATGCCGATTATGCCGACCTTTTCGAACGCTACGGCTTTTTTGATGAGAGCAGCGTGCTGCATACGGCTGAGATCGTCGTTCCAACGGAGTCGTTGGCCTGCAAGGAGGGCGACGTGACCGGCGCCGAGATGGTGTCGGCCATCATGGCCTATGGCTGTGATTCGTCACAGCAGATGGGTTGGTGGTGGATTCCCGATGAGCGGCTGGACGCGTGCCCGTTGCTCGCGGCCTTGCGAGTGAGTCTCACACAGGAGAGCGAGCGTGGCACGTGGACGACGAAGGCGGGGCGCGAAGAGTGGATGGCGAGCGGCACGCCTATCCAAGCAGAGGCCGAGGCTCGAGCTCGGCTTGGTGCTCTCATCCGCGAGCACCTCGACAGTTATTCGAGGAGCTCTTTGGCGGAAGACACGGTGGCGTTGGCTGCAGTCCGTCAGAATGTGCCACGGCCATGGGGTATGGACACCGTGCGAGAGGAGCTCGCGCTGCGCTTTGCCATCTTCGAGCGAGGTCTGCTTCTGAAAGCGCTCGAAGTGTTGGCACATCTGCCGGCCGGCCCGTCGATCGTCCCACCGGCGATGGTGGTGCCGGAGCTGCAAGCTCCACCACCATCGCCTCCTCCTCCTCAGACAGCTCCAGCCATAGATGCGCTGCCGCCCGCCAAAACACCGCGGCCTCAAGAGCTGGCGTATGCATACTACATCAACATGGATTGCATGCCCCATCGGCGACGGCGTATGGATTCGATGCTCTCGCGTCATAGCTTGTCGCCGCGCCGCGTGCAAGCGATCACGCCGCGTGACTCGACCTTCGGAGCGAATGCGGAGCGCCTCGCACGGTGTGCTGTGGCTCCAGCAGACGGTCACGCGACGCGTGTGGCGCCCCCGCTGCTCGCTAACATGCTCTCTCACGTCGCTGTCTGGCGGATGGTCGCCGAACGCGCCGATGACGAGCCGCTCGCTCTCGTGCTTGAAGATGATGTGATGCTGCTACGCGCGTGGCGCTCGGAGCTCAATCGCATCCTGCGCATGCTACCAGCCGATTGGGATGTCTTCATGCTCGACTCATTGCCAGTGCGCAGTGAGTGGTACTACAGCTTCGACTGCGCCACTGCCCCACCCTTACCAGTGCTGGCTGAGCCCCCAACGCTCTACCTGGATGCGTATGTGCTCACGCCGGCTGCTGCCCGCTGGCTGCTGGAGCGGCACGTCTTGTACCCAGGCGCTCCAGGGGAGGACTTGATGGTTGACCTCCAGCGCCAGCGCGGCCGTGTGTGGCACACACACCCGAAGAAGCTAGCCATACAAACGTGGCATGAGAGCGGCATCAGCGGACCGGGATTTGCGAGGACGATGGGGCAGGTCTACTCGGAGTACTTCACACGCATCCCAAAGAGCTTGTACGATGACGACGACGAGGAGGGGGGCGGAAGTTGCGACGGCGAGGGCCTTGGCGGCCTCTGCGGCTCTTTGGTGGGCGCAGGGCCGGAGGAGGAGGTGGTGGTGGTGGAGGAGGAGGAGGAGCTGCCACTTATCCTGACCACCACCTCTCCCAACTACGAGCCATGCTACAAGCTCTTTCACAGCAGCCTCGTGGAGGCGGGCTACCCGAGCTCGAGGCTGCGCGTCCAGCTTCTCGAGCTGAAACCGCCCTTTGGCGTTGGCACGCCCTCATGGCACGAAGCCATCGGGCGATCGTTGGACTTTGTCTTCCGGCACATGGGTGGTAGCGAGCGTCATCCAGCCGGTGGGAGTAGTGGCAGCATGGACGAAGATGTGGGGGTGAACGGCACGTTTGAGGTGGACGGCACGGCAGATCGGTTCGTGATCAAGTCGGATGCCGACATACAATTCTTTGCGCCCTGCACGGCGGCCATTCGTCGCTGGTGTGTCCGCATGCGGTCCGAGGGCCTCGACTTGATGCTGATGCGAGAAGCCGACCGTGAGGCAGTCAATGGCGGCATCTACCTCATTCGCTGCAGCGCGAGGATGCGGCGCTTCTACGCGGAACTCATTCGTCGCTCGCAGACGAACCCCGGGGCGCTGCACGACCAGGAACATCTGAACGCGATGCTCGGATTGGACGGCAGTTGCCATATTGGGCCATGGGATCCGGAGGTGCGCTTCAAGATTCTGCCCGACGAGGATTACATTTGGGCGCAGAACCTGCGTTCAAAAGACCTGCGTCGCGTCTCTTTCCATCATGCGGTGGCTGAGATGGGAGTGCCTGCCAAGGTGGGGCAGCTCGCGCGCGTGCGGGCCGCCGTGCAGCTCGCAGCGCGCGAAGGCCGTCTCGCTCTTGCTCTCTCGGCGCTGTGCCAAGGCATTCGCGTGCCAGGTGGCCCTCGAGCAGCCAGCAGCACGCATGGGGTCGGTGGTGGTGTGGCGTCTTCATCCTTGCCGCTCCCATCCCCGCCGTGGCTTCTGCTACGTCCTTACACAGAGGCCGACGTGCGGACTGTGGTGGGCTGGCAGAGCGCCGAGCCTGAGCTTCCGAGGCTGCTCGGCCTTGACGAACCCGATGATCTCGAGGACGAGATCGCATACGTGCGCCATCTTGCCGAGGGAGGCGAACCAACGGTGCTCAGCTTGGCCGTGGTGCTCACCACGGCGCTCCCTCCGGCTGCAACGGAAAGTTCGAGCTCTGGAGGGCATGGGAGTGACGGAGGAGGAGAGGTTCTCTGTGGAACCATCATTGCGCGGTTCGCCCTGCACGGCGCATACGGACAGCAGCTTGACGACGGAGCAGAGGGAGCGGCGGAGGCCGCCGCCGCGCTTGCGAGCTCACTGGCAGAGGGCAGTAGCCCGCCGCCACCTCTCGAGATCGAGATCGAGATCGAGATCGAGCGCCTGCATCGGCGGCAGCAGCTCGGCAGCGCCGCCCTCGCTGCCCTCCTTGACGCGACCGCCGCTGCGCTCCCCGAGGTACGCTGCGCGGTCGTCCGCGTGCCCGAGGCCAACGGCGGCGCGCGCCGATTCTTCGAAGCGGTCGGCTTTGGCGACGCACGAGAAAATGCGGTGCTCGCCCAAGTTGAGCTCCGTCGGGAGATTGGAGTGAGGGCGGCTCAGAGCGGTCGCGGCAGCTCTCGGAGCGTGACAACACCCATAGCAGACGCCTTGCCGGCATACTACATCAACGTGGACGCCAAGCGAGATCGACGAGATCAGATGGAGACCATGCTACGTGTGCGTGGCTTGGAGGCGCAGCGGGTGAGCGCTTGCACGCTCGCAGACGCGGACGTGCTGCGAGCTGCGCAAGAGTGGGATGGCAAACCATCTGGATGGCATGCCAACGCGGCCTCGCATGCTGCGGTATGGCATCTCATTGCCGCTGCAGAGGCCGGTTCCAAGCACAGCGGGGCAGTGGGAAGGAGCAGCGGGGTTTGCAGCGGTCTGTATCTCGTCTTGGAGGACGATGTCCTGCTTCACTGCGACTGGCGTCGAATGCTCGAGGAGACACTCGCGTGCGCTGCGGAGGCGGCGGCAAAGGCCGCGGCGAAGGCGGAGTCGGAGGCGGAGGCGAAGGCGGAGGCGACGACGACGGCGGCGACGACGGAAAGTGCAACGGCCTCCGTGGATTGCGTGATGTTTGATGGGCTCTTCATGACCGGCGAGCTCTCGGCAGAGTACGGCTGGCTCGGGCCGCCCAGCGAAGGACCTCACCGCGCGCTAGGTGTCATCTTCTCCTCGGCGTACGCCATTACGCCCGAGGCAGCGCGCTGGCTGATCGAACGCCGTGCTGAGCGACCCGGCTCGAACGCGGAGTCGTACCTGCTCGAGTTGCAAGAGGAGCGGATGGCGAGCTGGACTCATCTGCCGCGCCTGGCCATCCAACGGTGGGATGAGAGCGCAAGCAGCGTGAGCGAGCTCTCGCCTCGGCGGATGCGCGCTTGGTTCGAGAACAATTACTTCCCACGATGGCAACGAGCATTGTACGAAGTGTGAATGCTCATTTTGAGATCTTTGTATTTATGGATCTCATTGAAGTTTGGAGACATCTCGGATATTTTTTATGTTAATAGGTTCCACAAATAAACCCAATTAAAAGACGAAACAAATGAAGCGAGCAAATGAAGCGCGCAGATCTTTACCTGGCTCGGATCTCGCGCGCACAGAGTGTGCTGCAGCCGCACAGGGACGGCACATCAGAACAGATCCACTCGCGCCCCCGCCTACTTGACCGCCAGCCGAAATGGGGTACCAGGGATACCCATCCTTAGAAGAGTATGATACATCGAGCACCTTGACAAACCAGGCTAAAGCAACCTTTGGGCTCGCCGTAACTGCGGTCGTCTTCATCATCATCGTCGCCGTCTTCATGTGCTATGTTGTGTCCTCGCTCAACTCGCTCTACAGCAAAGTGACTTCGTCGGAGAAGGTGGACGAGACGCCAAGTACCATTCCGGCTGTCGTGTCGTATACCAAGCCGAAGGCGTCATCTGGCCCCGTGACGGTGTCCGCTGAGGACAACGCCGAGGGGTCGTCCATAGAATCGTCCAAAGCGGTGTGGCGAGAGGAGCGAGGACGAACGACGCCCAAGCTATCTGATACCGCCACCTCTGACATCTGATACCGCCACCTCTGACATCCCCAATCCCATCCTCACTCTCATTCCCGCAGGAGTCAATCGGGGTCCAGCCGATCGGTGGCGGCTCAGTCTCCCTCTCCTTGGCGGCGGCGGGCCTGCCTCCTCTCCACTCCAAGCTGGCGCACCTGCTCGGCATCGTTGTGTCCGCGGTCATCGCCCTCTGCGTCGGCATCGTGCTGGCCGACGGCACCTCCGTGGTCAAGCTCAGACACCCGAGCGAGCTGCCGCAAATTACCGCTCGTGCCTATTGGGATCAGGGCCTCAAGTACCGCATCGACGAGCTCCTCGGCCCGACGTATGGCATCGGACTCCACCACGACCAGTCAGGCTTCGTGTGGACCGAAGTGCACGCGGGCTCCACCCTCCAGGAGCTCATCGAAGACCTTGGCGTGCCGGCTGTCATCGCCGCCGTGCCCAGCGTGATCGAAACGGACGGTCTGCACATTCCGCCCTTGCACACGTCGACAGCTTCCTCTCCCATACGCCCGCCCCAGCCCTGTGCTCTGACAGGCTCGCTCTCGCGTGTGCTCGCCCCTTCTCGCCCGATCTCAACATCCAGATCTCAAGCACCCGGTCCCGTTCCTCCGATGCGACGCCCTCACGATGGCGGGCCTCGCGGCCTGCACATTTGGCTTCATCGCGGAGACGGTCGCGGTTCTGATGCTCATCTTCCACGCCGTCAACCTCGGCGGCATGGCCTCCTCGCGCATCGCCAAGCCGCTCGCTGCCGTCGTGTGGCTCGTCCTGGGCGCGGGCTTCCTCATCGTCATCTTACTCGCGATCGGTATCTACACCATGCGCTGCGAGTGCCACAACGATTTCATCCCGTACATCGTGATTCAGGAGCACTTCAACTACAACTACGGCTTCGCCTTCGCCATCACTGGCTTCGGTGCCTCTGTGCTCATGTTTTTCGTGACGCTCTTCATCACCGGGATGAAGGACTCGATCGGCGAATCGACCCTCTCCTCGCCCCTTTGCTCCATCGGCAAGGTCCTCGGTTCGTGCTTCGTGACGGCCGCCTTCGGCATGATGTGCGCCCTCGCCGTCATGGCCTCCAACAACGACTTCGCCCCGCCGGCTGAGGTCGACCCGAACTTCAACCCGTGCGCGGGCCAGCAACCGTTCCATGCCGGCCCGAACGACGGCTACTTCAGCAACGTCAACTGCTTCCGCGACGCCGTCACCCAGACGCTCGAGCAGGCGGGCGGCAACGTGACCCGCGGGTACGTGGGCGGCATGGATGCTGGCCCCCGTCGGCCGATCACCAAGCCTTACTCACAGGTCGGCCTGTGCCCAGTGAACGTGCACTGGCACCTGGGCGCCGAGCACCTCTCGGTCGGACAATACGACCGGTACGGCACCGGCCCTAATAGCTCGAGCTCGGGCTCGGGCTCGGGCTCGTACGGTCGTCAGCTTGCCGCGGGAGAGCGGCTGGGCAACAGGTGCCACCACTACCGACCCAACGTTTCGAAGTTCACGACTCCGTTCAATTGGCGATTCTGCACGGGCATGCAGGTGGGCGAGACGTACGAGGTCCACTGGCCGCACTCGGCCGCTGGCGCGTGCGGTACCCAGTGGCAGATGCAGTCGCCCTTTTACGACGGCGTCTTCTGCCGCGACGGCATCATCACGATCGCGCCGCTCAACACATACCAGACGATTGGCGTGCAATCCCAGACCTTCGTAGTTGTCAACGACGAGGCGTACTACCAGCCGAACCTCTTCCAGGGCATGCTCACCCACGGCCAGCACGGCCTAGATATGGCCATGTACACGGGCTCCACTACGGGCACCTCGCGCAACAACGCGGTCTGCTCGCGCTACACCCCGATCACGTGGCAGGTCGACCGCAAATGTCACTTGGTCTCCGCCTCGTCCTTTGACAAGATGTGCCAGGACATGCTCAACAACCGCGACGACATGTCGATGGACATTTACCCGCACGGCTCTCGAGAGGTCGTCGCGCACGCACTCACCGCCAACAACCAGGTTGATGGATAAGAGACCACAGACGTGCCTCGCAAGCGCACCCAGATCCTCAAGAGCACGATGACAGAGCGGTACGGAAGAGTCAAGGAGTCCCGACGAGCCCTGAAACACGAGCAGGGAACTCGAGCAATGACGCACAGCAGGGGGCGGATATCAGTTCATGTGGGAGCCGAGCATGGAAGCACGGCACGAGGAACGGTATACGAGAGAGCAGTGGACTTGGCTCGCATGGGGGACACTTGGCTCGCAAATGGGCTGGCAGAGGGCTCGCGTGTGGGGCTCGCATGTTGGATTTCATGTGACTATGCGCCTGGTGCGGATGGGGTGTGACCTGGGTGATGTGCGTGCGTGTCCCGCTGTCGTTGAGTCTTCGAGCCCGGACACGCTGTCGTGTACGGTAGTGCCTCGCGGGAGGCCGACGGCGGAATGTGGAGATGAACCGTTCACAGCCAATGGTTCAAAAAATGGTTCACAGCCAATGTTCACACGTCGCTCTTCGAACTCTCTCGCCTTTCTCCCTGGGAGCCGCTCGGCGGCGTCGGCGCATCTCCAGCTAACGGAGGTCGTCGCCAGGGCACGAGGCCAGGCAGAGCCTGTACCGGAACTCTCTCACACTCATCACTCACTCCGAAGGCAATGGAAACCTTTATGTCCGCCTGTGCTAGCCGCCAGTCCGACGCCGAGTTGCTCGGCCTAATCACTACGCGCCTAACGTACAATGGCGATTGCTGGCGG
>Ga0209550_10005050_pt1 | contig 12433 bp, 10 predicted proteins | sample LauGreSuBDMM15SN_2_FD_187567 | JGI IMG/M metagenome (GOLD analysis project Ga0209550, IMG submission 187567) | Freshwater lake microbial communities from Lake Michigan, USA - Su13.BD.MM15.SN (SPAdes) (version 5) | ecosystem: Environmental > Aquatic > Freshwater > Lake | place: Lake Michigan... | reverse complement strand
GGTGCATGGGTGGTGACGTTAAGACTAGGGCAAATTCAAGGCGGGGATAAGCCTAGGCATGCTGATATTGATGCGTGGCAGAATGTTTTACGCGCGCATGCACCTACGGCGGCATGTCGTTGGCGTCTGTATGAATCGGTTCTGGCCAAGCCGCCATCCAATCAAACTCCTTCGGTTGCTGCGCCGTCCCCAGAGGCTCGGTTTCGTCCAGGTACTGACGCCGTGGCGCATGGCGTGTTGGTGATAGAGCATCTGCGCGCCGTCGATGCACAACGGACGATTCATCAATGGATGTCGCTGCCTGATATTCAGTCCTTGATACATCCCTTGGATCGGGTAGACGAGTTTCTTGAAATGGCACGCTTAGACGCGCGCGCGATGACGCATTTCAGGTTACGCTCATTCATCTCAACCTAGATACTTGGAGAAAAAATGTTTAGTCACGTCATGGTAGGTGCAAATGATTTAGAAGCGTCAAGAAAATTTTATGACGCAGTCTTTGGTGCGTTGGGTATTGCACCGGGTGTTATTAACCGAGATATTCGTTACTTCTATCGCACGCCCACAGGTATGTTTGCTTTCACACTGCCGATTGATAACAAGGCAGCCACGCCTGCTAACGGTGGCACGATCGGCTTTGCAGCCAAGGCGCCAGAGCAAGTCGATGCGTTTCACGCAGCCGGTGTTGCGAATGGCGGAACAACCTGTGAAGATCCTCCTGGCTATCGCGAAGGTCCTGCCGGCAAGCTTTACCTCGCGTACCTGCGCGATCCAATCGGCAACAAGATTTGCGCGATGTTCAGAGTACCGAAGTAAGCGTTAGTGCCGACTGACTGCTGCGCCTTTGCTTACTTGGGCAGCAGTCTATCCACAGCAATGCAGACCGGTATCAAATCTGGAATAACCAGACGCGTGAAATGGGCGAGTGCTGGTCGCATCGCTTCAATATTTTGTGGTGGTGTCCCCATTGTGGGAAGCATGGCTAACGCTTCGGTCTGCGCGGCGCGGATGGTGCTTTCGCGGGCTGCAAGCATTGCTTGGGGTGCGTACAGCGTACCGAGCCAGTTGGGAAACGTTTCGATTAGCCCCGGCCAACGGACTAATTCTAGGTAGAGGCTAGGGATGATGCCCCCTTGTGCACCTTCGTGGTGCTGCGCCAGTCTGCGAATCGCTGTTGCAAGCGCGGGATCCAAGCTGTCAATTCGGGGCAAAGGTGGTAGCTGCGCAGCCGTTGCAGGTAAAGGCGCTGTAGAAAGCACCGCCGAGTTGCGGTCGATCCCTTCTAAACGCAAACGAAGTGCTGTCAGCGCAATCATATTGGTGCAGTTGCCGCGGATATAGGCGGCCATCATAGAGTGGAAGTCATGCATTTCTGAAGGGCCGACACCTGCAGCATCCCAGGCTTGTAATGAAACAGGGGCGATGACTGGTAGCTCGACAGCCTGCATCAAACGATGGCGCGCTGCTGCCATTTCCTGTGAACCGACCAATGGACGCACTCCAGCCCAGGCCCATTCGAGCACGTTGGGTAGGGCTGCAAAGTGTCGCCAGATCAGATTGACCATTTGTAAGCCCGATACCGCGCGGATGTCTGCATAGATGGCAGATATCTCGGGTGAGGCGTTTAGGGGATGTATTTCGGGGAAATTGGTCATTTGTCGTAGCCGTTAGAGGAATTAAGCAAACCTACTGTATCAGGGATTGCAGGGCAAAGCGGTTGTGTTGTAAATGGGGCTATTGGAGGTAATTGTGGCGACTTTGCGTACAATCCCGCACCTAAATGAGTTGATATGACAGCCTACGCAGACGTTTCCCTGTTCCCGCGCAACGCCAAGCCCCTCAGTAGCTATCGCAAGTACTGGGCTGCGCGTTTTGGTGTGGCGCCCTTTTTGCCGATGAGTCGCGATGAAATGACTCAGCTCGGCTGGGATAGTTGCGACATTATTATCGTGACGGGCGATGGGTATGTGGATCACCCAAGCTTCGGTATGGCGGTGATCGGACGGATGCTTGAGAACCAAGGCTTTCGTGTGGGCATCATCTCGCAGCCAGATTGGCAAAGCGCCGAGCCCTTTAAAGCCTTAGGTAAGCCGAACCTGTTTTTTGGTGTCACGGCTGGCAATATGGATTCGATGATCAATCGTTACACGGCTGATCGCAAATTGCGTAGTGATGATGCCTATACCGCGGGTGATGTCGGTGGCAAGCGACCAGATCGCGCCGCCATCGTCTACACCCAGCGCTGTAAAGAAGCCTACAAGGATGTTCCCATTATTTTGGGTGGTATCGAAGGTTCGCTGCGGCGTATCGCACACTACGATTACTGGTCAGACAAAGTACGTCGTTCCGTTGTGATCGACAGTAAATGTGATTTGCTCTTGTACGGTAACGCCGAGCGCGCTGTTGTTGAAATCGCACATCGTCTCGCTGCCAAAGAGTCTGTCCAACAAATGACCGACATTCGCGGCACGGCATTCTTGCGGCGTGAGACGCCTGAGGGCTGGTTCGAAATCGATTCGACGAGTGTGGATGCGCCGGGCAGGGTAGAGGCCCACGTCAATCCGTATTTGATGATTAGCGAGCAGGCACTTGAGCAGGGCGAAAGCTGTGCGCGTAACGATGAGGCGCGTGCAGTCGCTGATGCGGCCAATGCAAAAAGTACCGGACAACAAAACGCTGGTAAACAAAAACTGAAAGCGGGCGAGGCACCGCTTGTCTTCACACCGAACCCGTCGACGCAGGTTCCCGGAAAACTCAAGGTTCCCCCACGTGATCGCAGTGTGATTCGTTTGCCGGCCTATGAACAGGTGAAGTCTGATCCCGTCTTGTACGCGCATGCGAATCGCGTCTTACATCTTGAGACCAACCCAGGTAATGCACGTGCAATCGTGCAGGCACACGGGGAAGGACGCACTGCGCGTGATGTGTGGATTAATCCCCCACCGATTCCCTTGACGACCGCCGAGATGGATTTGGTCTTTGATTTGCCCTACGCCCGTAGCCCCCATCCTGTTTATGCGGATGAGAATGGCAGTCACGATGGCGTAACCAAGATCCCTGCGTGGGAAATGATTCGGTTTAGCGTCAACATCATGCGTGGTTGTTTTGGTGGCTGTACGTTCTGTTCGATTACCGAGCACGAAGGTCGCATCATTCAAAGCCGCAGCGAAGACTCCGTGATCCGTGAGATTGAAGATATTCGCGATAAAGTGCCTGGTTTTACTGGCGTCATCTCTGACCTAGGTGGACCAACCGCCAACATGTACCGGATTGGCTGTAAGAGCCCAGAGATCGAGTCTGCGTGCCGTAAGCCCAGCTGTGTCTACCCAGATGTTTGCCAAAATCTGAACACTGATCACAGCTCCTTGATTCATATGTACCGCCGCGCGCGCGCTGTCAAAGGCGTAAAGAAAATCCTGATTGGCTCGGGCCTGCGTTACGACTTGGCGGTGAAGTCACCCGAATATATTCGAGAGCTGGTCACACACCATGTCGGCGGCTACTTGAAGATTGCGCCCGAGCATACCGAGATGGGGCCTTTGTCAAAGATGATGAAGCCTGGCATTGGCAGCTACGATAAGTTCAAACAACTGTTCGATAAGTTTAGTGAGCAGGCCGGTAAGAAACAGTTCTTGGTGCCGTACTTTATTGCGGCGCATCCAGGCACCAGCGACGAAGACATGATGCACTTGGCCATGTGGCTCAAGACCCACGGTTTCCGTGCAGATCAAGTGCAGACGTTTTATCCAAGTCCCATGGCAACCGCCACGGCGATGTATCACTCAGGACGTAATCCGCTCGGTCGCGTGACGCGCACGAGCGAAACGGTTGATATTGTCCGAGGCGACCGCCGTCGTCGCTTACATAAAGCGTTCTTGCGTTACCACGATCCGAATAACTGGCCGATATTGCGTGAGGCGCTCAAAGACATGGGTCGCGCGGACTTGATCGGGAACGGAAAAAAACATCTGATCCCTTTTCATCAACCTCGCACCGATGGTAGCTACACCAGCACCCGCCGCAAAAATAGTACGGAAGCAGCGCCCGTGAGGCGCCCCGTCCAGCCTGGTCGTATGCTGACGCAACACACAGGGCTCCCGCCTCGTAAAAAGGCGTAGTGTTCACTACGCCTAGTGATTGTCTCGTGGTACTGCGCTGCCACTGCAGCCGACTAAGAAATCAAAATCGACTCCATCGTTTGCTTGGTTGACATGATCCACATAGAGCTTGTAATAGCCTCTATTTAATGGCGGCTTCGGCGCTTTCCATTTCAAACGTCGTTCCGCAAGCACGTCATCACTGACATCTAAATGTAGTCGGCGCTTTTTGACATCGAGCTCAATCATGTCGCCCGTCTCCACTAAGCCCAACACACCACCTGCGGCAGCTTCTGGTGCGACGTGTAAGACGACCGTGCCATAGGCTGTGCCACTCATCCGCGCATCTGAGATCCGGATCATATCGGTGATCCCTTTTTTAAGGATCTTAGGGGGTAGAGGCATATTGCCTACTTCGGCCATCCCTGGATAGCCCTTGGGTCCGCAGTTCTTTAACACCATGATGCAGTGTTCATCGATATCAAGCTTCGGATTATTGATCTTCTTATGGAAGTCCTCGATGTTTTCAAATACCACCGCACGCCCTGTGTGTTTCAACAGTTTAGGCGTCGCGGCTGAGGGTTTGATGATTGCACCATCGGGGCATAGATTGCCACGCAGCACGGCGATGCCCGTGTTCTTTTTGAAGGGCTTCTCCCACGTCGTGATGACATCACGATTCCAGCACTCTGCTTTTTTATTATTTTCCCAAAGCGACTTACCGTTAACAGTCAGAGCCTTTTTATTTAACAGCCCTTGCTCACCAAGCGTTCGCAAGACGACGGGCAAACCACCCGCATAGCAAAAATCTTCCATCAAATATTTGCCACTAGGCATCAGGTTAAGCAAGGTGTGAACATCGCGTCCAAATTTGTCCCAATCATCGATATTCAACTCCACACCAATCCGTCGTGCGATGGCGATGAGGTGAATGACTGCGTTGCTTGAGCCGCCGATGGCTGCATTTGTTCGGATGGCATTTTCAAAAGCTTGGCGCGTCAATATTTTTGATAGGGTCAGATCCTCTTTGACCATTTGTACGATACGTCGACCAGACTCGCGCGCGAGTACATTGCGCCGCGCGTCGACGGCGGGGTAGGTGGCATTGCCCGGCAACGCAACGCCTAGGGCCTCAACCATGCTCGCCATCGTTGAGGCTGTGCCCATCACCATACAGTGTCCATGCGAGCGGTGCATACAGGATTCGGCCTCATGGAATTCGTCCTCCGTCATTTTTCCGGCACGCACATCCTCTGACATCGACCAGGTGTTGGTGCCAGAGCCAATATCGCGCCCACGATATTTACCGTTGAGCATCGGGCCACCCGATACCCCGATCGTCGGAATATTGACGCTGGAGGCGCCCATCAAAAGCGAAGGGGTGGTCTTGTCGCACCCAAAGAGCAGTACGACTCCATCCAAGGGATTCGCACGAATCGTTTCCTCGACATCCATGCTTGCGAGGTTGCGCAGTAACATAGCCGTGGGACGAACCAAGGTTTCGCCAAGCGAGGTCACAGGGAATTCCAGCGGAAATCCACCCGCCTCTAGCACGCCTTGCCGGACTTGATCGGCTAAGAGCCTAAAGTGTGAGTTGCAGGGTGTAAGTTCTGACCAGGTATTGCAGATGCCAATGACCGGTCTGCCGTCGAACTGATCATGGGGAATCCCCCGGTTTTTTGTCCAGCTTCGGTAGAGGAAGCCGTGCACCCCATCGCGTGCAAACCATTGGCTAGAGCGGCGGTTTGACGCTGGTTTTTTTGTCGGTTTGCTCATGATTGGCTCCTCATTAGATACTGGATCAGTTGTTTCTTATAGCTAAAAGCAAGGGATAGTACTAAGCCCGAAAGCCTCGTGTTTGTCCTACGATAGCTGGACAGAAACCCCAAAAATGCGACGTGCACAAAAAGTGTACTTGGCTAATGGGTTGTTATATATCAATTTTTAGATTCGGAGAGACGCATCATGAAACGTTTTGGACGTATGACTTTGGCGCTAGCGGGTGCCCTCACCTTGGGGTTAGCCTCCACGACGTATGCACAGACCGTCATGCGTAGCAGCATTTCGGTTGCACAGAACTCCCATCAGGGTGTCGGTGTTGACGTGCTCGCACAGGAAGTTGAAAAGCGCACGAACGGCCGCATCATCATCAAAAACTTCTATTCAGGCAGCCTCGGTGGTGAGCGTGAAAGCATTGAGTCAGTCCAGCTGGGTACCCAAGAGTTGACCGGCACCAGCACGGGTCCGATTCCAAACTTTGTACCTGCTGTGCGCATTCTTGATATTCCTTTCTTGTTCCGTGATAAGGCACATGCACGCGCTGTGCTGGATGGCCCAATCGGCGACGCACTGCTCAAAGAATTTGATAGCAAAGGATTCAAGGCCCTGGCCTGGTCCGAGAACGGCGTGCGCCACATGACGAACAGCAAGCGTCCGGTTAATGTGCCTGATGATTTGAAGGGCCTCAAAATGCGTACGATGGAAAACCCAGTCCACGTTGCTGCCTACAAGGGCTTCGGAATCATCACGACACCTATGGCGTTCCCAGAGGTCTTTACTGCTCTGCAGCAGGGCGTGGTGGACGGACAGGAGAATCCTCTGTCAGTGATTATGGCTGCCAAGTTTGAACAAGTGCAAAAATTCATGACTTTGACTGCACACGTTTATAGCCCAGCAATTTTCCTGATGAACAAAGCAACCTTTGACAAGCTGTCCGCTGCGGATAAACAAGCGTTTATCGACGCCGCCAAGATTGCCGCGAAGGCCCAGCGCGCTCGCGTTGATCAAGATGATGCCAATGGTGTTGCCTACCTACGCAGCAAAGGGATGAATGTAATCGAGAACGTCGATAAAGCTGCATTCGTTGCCAAGCTTGCACCAGTATTTGCGACGTTTGAAAAAGACTTTGGCAAAGACAAGATCGAGGCCATACGCAATTACAAGTGATTGGCAAAGAACGTTGAAGCATGAAATCAAGACGCGGCACTTTGTTGCCGCGTCTATTTTTTAAAGATCGTTATGAAAAATACTCTGCTCACTGTTGAGGGCTACACCACCAAGTTCTCCTTGTTTATTGCGTGTTTGATGATGGCCATCGCGGCGTCGTTGGGTGTTTTTCAAGTGGTGATGCGTTTTATTTTAGAAATTCCAGCTGAGTGGACCGAAGTGTTGATTCGTTTCAGTTTGATCTGGATGGTCTTCATGGGAGTGCCCTACGCGTTTAGAGTGGGGGCGATGGTGAGTGTGGATGTTCTCTATCGCTGGACAACGCCTCGCGGCAGAAGGATTTTTGATTTTGTCACGAGTCTAGCTTCGCTAACACTTGTCGCGGTCATTATCTGGTGGGGCTGGGACTACTCTAAGCGCGGTCAAATGCAATCGGTGATTGGGCTTGAGGGTGTGACCATGTTTTGGGCCTATCTCGCCTTACCCGTAGGCGGAATTTTTTGTGTGCCCGCGATTGTGGCTCACTTCTTTGATCCGCAGCGTAATGAGTTGGAGAATGCACAATGAGTACCACCATGTTAATTACGATGGTGCTCTGCTTTGCGCTCACGATTTCTGTGGCCGTATCAATAGGGCTCGCTGCGATTTTAGGTATACAAATTGGTAATGTGAATATGCTTGTGGCCGTCAAAGAGATGTTCAACTCTTTGAATAAATTCCCCTTGGCTGCAATTCCGTTTTTTATTCTGGCGGGTAACTTGATGGAGACGGGCGGCATCTCTCGTCGTCTCGTTGAATTCGCAAAAAGTATCGTGGGCGGAGTGCAGGGCGGGTTGCCGATGACCTGCGTCTTGACCTGTATGATTTTTGCGGCCGTATCGGGCTCCAGCGTTGCCACAACCTTCGCCATTGGCGCTATCTTGATTCCCGCGCTGGTTAAGCACGGATACCCCCCTAACTACGCTGCGGCACTTCAGGCCACTAGCGCAGAATTAGGCGTCATCATTCCACCTTCAATCCCAATGATTTTGTATGGTGTGGCGGCAGAAGTCTCCATCGGAGAGTTATTTATTGCAGGCTTTGGTCCTGGCATCTTTATCGGGGTCTCCCTAATGGCTTTTGTGCATATCTACTGCCGTTTCAAGGGCTGGGGTAAAAATGACGGAGAAGGACGGTTAAGTTTTGGTAAAGCGACGGTTCAGGCTGGTTGGGCACTCTTGATGCCTGTCGTCATTCTTGGTGGTATCTATGGCGGTGTGTTCACTCCAACCGAGGCCTCTGCTGTCGCGGTTTTCTATGCATTGTTTGTTGGCATGATTTTGTATGGTGAGATCAAGCCGCGCGACATCTTTCCGATCCTTAAAAAATCGGTCGTCTCGAGCGCCGTGATTATGTTCATCATTGCTAACGCTGGTTTGTTTGCGTTCTTGCTGACGCGTGCGGGCGTGCCCGATGCGATTGGACGTTGGCTCGAGATGGTATTGCAGTCTCCTGCCATGTTTTTATTGGGCGTAAACATTGCTCTATTTATTATCGGTATGTTTATCGAGACCGGCGCTGCGATTATCGTGTTAGCGCCTATTTTGGCACCAGTCGCGATGCACTTCGGAATTGATCCGGTTCACTTTGGCTTGGTCATGGTGGTGAACTTGGCTTTAGGGATGATCACACCCCCCTTCGGCGTAAACCTCTTTGCCGCCTGCACCGTCGCACGACTATCGCTCGATCAGGTGATTAGTCGCCTGTGGCCTTTCGTTGTTGTCGTGTTGTGCTGTCTGATGGTGATTACCTACGTACCAAGCTTGTCACTGACATTGCGAGACCTGGTCTACCGATAGCGTGCTTGCGTTGCTTTTCATCGTTTTAAATAGCGGTGAATTGCAACCAAGTGTAACTAGCGTATTGCACCTGGAGTTCTTTATCCTGTACCGTGTCTCAGTCGAGAGCGATGCGCATAAGATGCGTCTTACTCTCGCTCCCTAGGACAGCCGTATGGAAAATAGAATGACCACTCTCGAAACTCGGTTCGACACGATTTTGCCGACACTAGCAACTAAAGAAGATCTAAAGAAATTAGATCTAAAACTAACGACTGCGATCCATCACGAAATTAGTTTAATTCGCAAAGAAATCAACGCTAACAACTGGAGAATGCTTATCTGGATGACAGCAGTCATCGGCATGTCTTTCACGGGCGTTTTTTATATTGCACGATATGCCGCGTAGGCTTGGATAGCCTCGCGGCATATTTTTAATTTGCCGAGACCTTCATTTCTTTTAATATCGCTGCCCAGCGCGCCGACTCTGCCTGTATAAATTTCGTGAACTCTGCCGGTGAAGAGCCCTTGGGATCCATGCCTTGCGTGATCAAGCGACCTCTAAACTCTGGATCTTTCATTGTTTGAGCCAACGCATCAGTGAGCTTCTTTAGTACTGGCGCTGGCAAGTCTGCGGGCCCTACGAGGCCATACCAGGTCGACATGTCGTAATTAGGCACGCCTGCTTCCGCAATCGTTGGGATAGTTGGTGCTGCATTAGAGCGTGTGCCCGTCGTCACACCAAGCGCGCGTAACTGACCTTGCTCGACCAGTGACACGCCGGTAGGCAGATTCGGGAAGGCGAGGTCTACTTGTCCCGACATGAGGTGCGGCATAAGACTCCCAGCGCCTTTGTATGGGATATGGACCATATCGACACCAGACAATTGCTTAAATAACTCCCCAGATAGGTGTAAGGATGAACCAATGCCAGACGAGGCGAAGTTAATTTTTCCTGGATTGGCGCGGCCATAATCAATCAGCTCTTTCAGATTCTTAAATCTTGAGTTAGGGGGCACTACAAGTATGTTGGGTCCAGCTAGCACCTGACCGATGGGTGTGAAGTCCTTGACGGGATCATATTTGGCATCTTTGTAAATCAGTGGATTGGTGACGTGTCCGATTGAGGTGTAGAAAATGGTGTAGCCATCAGGTGGCGCACGGCGTACAAAATCTGTTGCCAAGTTTCCGTTAGCACCTGGCTTGTTTTCAACGATGACGGACTGCCCCAGGATCTTGCTAAAGGAGTTGGCAATTTGTCTCCCAATGGCATCAGTGGAGCCCCCAGGCGTAAAGCCCACGACGATCTTGATTGGTTTATTTGGGTAGTCGCTTGCTTGCGCGACCGCCGTGTGAGTAACTAATGTGCAAGTAAGCGTTAGCGCGCATCCTAAGATGGTTTTGTACGAATTTCCCATTTTGTCTCCAAGTTCTAATCGATGCTAAAGCATTCTGTTGGTTTCAGGGCGCCTTTGTTAGTAACGCGCTTAGCTAGACCATAACAAATCAATCATAAACGCGCTACCTCAAAAAATATTCAATGTGGTGTCGTAAAAACTAATCGTTTTGCGTTAACTTGTGTGCATAAACAAAAATAGTTCGGAAATACTATGCCCGCATTTGCTTCAGTTGTACTGTCGTTCGCATGTCTGTTGTTCTGTTCGGTGACAGTGGCCCAGACACCCAATAAAGATCCCATTCGGCTGATCGTCGGCTTTGCGCCGGGCGGTCCATCCGATATTGCAGGTCGAATTGCTGCAGAGATTTTTAGTGCGAAGCTGGGTGTTTCTGTAGTGGTAGAGAATAGAGCTGGTGCGAGTGGGTCGATCGCGGCTGATGCGGTGGCCAATGCAAAGCCCGACGGTACTACACTGCTCGTGAATGTTACCGCCGACATCGTTAATCCAGTCATTAATCGTGAGCCTAAAAACTTTATTACGACGCGCTTTGCGCCGGTTGGCTTAATTGCGACAGCACCGAACGTCTTAGTGGTGCATCCCAGTCTCCCCGTCAGTTCTGCCAAGGAGGTTGTCGCATTTGTGCGCAGTAAAAATGCGGAGAATTCACTGAGCTACGCATCAGCGGGTTTAGGAACGGTCAGTCATTTGTCTGGTCTTTTATTTGCAAGTGCCACCGGTGCATCGATCGTGCACGTCCCCTATAAGGGCACTGCTGCTGCGCAAGTAGATTTGCTGGCGGGACGCGTGCAAATCATGTTTGATAGTCTGAGTAGTGGGTTAGTGAATGCGAAGTCGGGGAAGGTCAAAGCGTTAGCTGTGACATCGCCCAAGCGTTGGCCCATGGCGCCAGAATTGCCAACCTTAGAAGAGATTGGTTTGCCGGAGACAGACATGATGGCGGTATTTGGGTTGCTTGCACCCGCCGGGACACCCAAGGCCGCAATCGATAAGCTGTCGGTCGCTTTATTGGAAGGGTTGCGGACACGGGAAGTACGTGCCCGAATTAACCAAATAGGCGCCGAACCAGGGGACTGGAGTCCCGAAGCTTACGGCGCCTATCTATCTAAACAAGTTGAGCGTTGGCAAAAGCTGGCCGCTCAGGGCAAATTTGATGTAAAGAACTGAGTGGTCTGCTTAGCGACCGTCTTTGTAAAAACGATCTACTTCGTTAAACAGGTTGAAGCGGTTGACTTCATTCATGACGCCATGCGTGCCTTCGCTTAGCACGACGAGCTTCTTGTCTTTTGATTTTGTGAGAAGTGGAAACAGTGTCTGTGCCATATAGAGTGGGGTGTCCGCATCCCACTCAGCCAAAATCAGCATGGTAGGAACGGTGATCAGGGCCGGATCGTAAACAGGCTTACCGGCGCTCCAGTACAGTCGACCATCTTGTACGCTGCCGTTCGGCGCACGCACAAACTTTGGTGTGGCTTTGGAGCCCACCGGGTCACTTTCAAACGTTGCAGCAGCCCAGGCCTCAAACCATGCTTGCGGTTGCGGATTTTGACCAGGCTTTAAGCCGGTCTCTTTACGTTTGCGCGCGGCATCGATGGTTACCGTCCGGTAAGCACCCAGGGTACCACCGGAGTCCGTTAACGATGCGGTCTTACGAATCCATACTGGTGCGAAAAGAACCAGGCGATTGACCTTATCAGCGTGACGGGTGGTGTAAAGCGCAGTGATGACAGTGCCCCACGAGTGTCCGACCACATTTAGCTTATCGACATTGCGACGCTTACGGATCCAATCTGCTGCCGCTGCATAATCACGCGCTGCAGTATCTGAGTCGGCAATCGGCTTGTTGTCAGCGGCGGGCTGATCCATGACAGCTGGTCGGGTTGATTTCCCGTAGCCGCGGATGTCCACCAGGTAAACATCATAGCCTTGCTGCGCCATGACATCCATCCAAGAGAGTCCATCGAGCCTCAGATCAAAGGCGGTCTCAGAAGGGTAGGTGGCGCCGTGTACAAACAAGACGACGTTGTCTTTGTTAAATGAGGTGGTCGATTTCAAGCGCTTGTTGCGAACGTAGAGATTAATGCCTGCGTCGCCGCTGGGCACCATGAACTCTTCCATCACGATTTGTTCGTTTGCGGCAGCTGTAATCTTGGTG
>Ga0209550_10005048_pt1 | contig 12435 bp, 13 predicted proteins | sample LauGreSuBDMM15SN_2_FD_187567 | JGI IMG/M metagenome (GOLD analysis project Ga0209550, IMG submission 187567) | Freshwater lake microbial communities from Lake Michigan, USA - Su13.BD.MM15.SN (SPAdes) (version 5) | ecosystem: Environmental > Aquatic > Freshwater > Lake | place: Lake Michigan... | reverse complement strand
TCAATCATCGCATTATAGTTGCATCTTTCGTCTGTAAGGGGAGCAAACAGGAAAGTCACTAGAAATAGTGACTTTTTTCGTTTAAAAAACCTCCCCTATTACATCCATTTGTAGATTTTCGTGGTTCGAGCATAGTAGAGGGTTTGATGATTTTTCGACTATTTTAGTTGGGGATTATACCTATGATTTTCCGTTTGTGCCAAGAATGTGCTAAGAGTTATTTAAAGCAACATGATTTCATAGCGTATTGTCAATTTAAAACAGCCTGTTGTAAGGGATACTTACAAATATAATTTGTTGTTTAATATCTTTATCGTAATATTGCAATATATTTATATGAAATGGGAGCGACAAAAACAGAACATTTTACAGACAAACAAAACGCCATTTCGACCCTTGCAAAGGCGTTAGGACACCCTGCAAGGGTTTCCATTTTGGAGTATTTAACGAAAGTGGATACTTGTATCTGTGGCGACATCGTTAATGAACTGCCTTTATCTCAGCCAACAGTTTCGCAACATTTAAAGGAACTTAAAAACGCTGGACTTATTAAAGGCAGCATAGAGGGCAACGCCATTTGTTATTGCATTGATGAAAAAGGATTGACCAAACTTCAAAGCTATTTCGCAAATATCTCTGACAACTTAGAAAAGAAAAAAAGTAATTGTTGCTAACAAAAATATAATAAAATGAAACTATCAACTTTCAAACAGCACTTGGACAATATTAACTCGGTAAACTTTGTTCAACCAAACGGGACATTTGTTCCAAAACATTTTCATGTTACAGAAGCGGGGCTAATAACCAAAAACTTTATTGACTGCGGCGGGACAGTGAGAGTAGAAAAAGTAATCAGCTTTCAAGTTTGGTTTTCAAATGACACCGACCACAAATTAGAACCTAAAAAACTTCTTGGAATTATTGCACTTTCCGAAAAACTATTTGGTAACGAGGACTTAGACATTGAAGTAGAGTATCAATCCGACACAATCGGCAAATACGGTTTGGACTTTCAAGGCGAAAACTTTTTACTAACAGCAAAACAAACTGACTGTTTAGCCAAAGACAACTGCGGAATTCCGCAAGAACTAAAATATAATGAATTAGAAACCAGCCAAGCGTGTTGTACACCAGGAGGCGGTTGCTGTTAATTTATGAAAGAGTTTTTTCTAAAATACAAAAAACCCATTGTAATTACTGTTTCTATTACAGTGCTACAACTCATCTTTGGGTTTGACCCAAAATTTTGTATTATCAATTTAATTTGGTTATTCGTATAAAAAAAGACAAGAGGTTGGTAAAAGTTGCATTTTGGTTAAGGAATAAACTTTATAAGAAATAAATAAGATGAGAATTGCTCTGTTTTCTGACATTCATGCAAATCTACCGGCTTTACAATCCTGTCTAAAAAGTATTGATGAGCAGGACGTAGACGCAGTTTATTGCTTGGGTGATTTGGTTGGATATAATGTTTGGCCTAATGAAGTTATCAATGAAATAAGACGTCGAGGCATACCAACAATTGCGGGTAATTACGATGAGGGCATCGGCTTGCTAAGTGATGAATGTGGTTGTGCTTATAAAACCGAACATGAGAAGGATATTGGTAAAATTTCCATTTCCTATACAAACCATTTAGTTCAACCTAAAGAACGGAATTATTTAAGAACGCTTCCGGCACATATTCGAGTTGATTTTAAATTGAAAGAGGAACTCATATCATTATTATTAGTTCATGGCAGTCCAAGAAAAATAAACGAATACCTATTTGAAGACCGTGACGAGAAGAGTTTGTGGCGAATTATGGAGCAAGCGGGTGCCGACATCTTATGTTTTGGACACACACATAAACCATATCATCGAATTTTGCCAACCGAAAATACCGAAGAGAAAGATATAAGACATGCAATCAATATCGGGTCCGTTGGAAAACCCAAAGATGGCGACCCAAGGGGGTGTTACGTCATTTTGACCTTACATGAAAATACTTCAAAAAGAGGTAAAGATTCCATAAATGTTGAATTTATTCGATTTAAATACGATGTTGAGTTGGCCGCAAAGGCAATAGAAAATAGTCCATTACCGTATGAGTTTGCAGACATGTTAAGAAGAGGATTTTAAATTTAAATAGCTAATTCATGAAAACACGCAAGACAAGTTTGGGGTATTAATAACATTAAGATTGAACTTCCTGCAATTTGACACGAAGTTCAACCCTTTAATTTCCTGATAGTCGCAAGTTCAACCAATGAAAACGGCTGCAACATTCCACCTATTAAGGGAGCAGAACAAAACCCGATACGAGAGTGTCGGGTTTTTTTATGTAAAAGGTTGTATATAGTTTGCACGAAAAGGTATTAGTTATAAACTGTGGAAGTACAAACATTCCATGTAACTTGGTTACTTTTGCTAATAATCTTAAAATTTTAATCCACATGAAAATAGTAATTATTATTATCTCAATTTCAGTATCAACTATTGCAATAGCGCAAATTTATTTATCAAGAAGCACTCAACAAACAGAACAACACAGTTACAAGGTAATTAAGAAGTTTGATACGTTTGAGATAAGAAAATATGATGCCGCCTTGTTTTCGAGTGTAAAACTGAACCAGAAAGGATATAAAGAAAGCTCAAGTGAAGGCTTTAGAATATTGGCTGGGTATATATTTGGAGATAATGAAACCAAGGAAAAAATCGCCATGACTTCACCTGTAGTTATGGAATTAGGAGATACTTCTAAAATGATGTTTATGGTTCCCAAAAATTATAATTTAAAAAATTTGCCAAATCCAAAAAATAGTAAAATTGTTTTTGAAAAAGAGGAAGAAAAAATTATTGCCGCCATTCGCTTTGATGGATGGGCAGATGATGAAAAGATTGAAAGATATAAGACTATTTTAATGAATGAATTAGTCAAAGAAAAATTAAGTTATATCAATAAATTTTCCTTTCTAGGCTACAACCCCCCATATGAAGTTATGAATAGACGGAATGAAGTTGTAGTTGAGTTAATTAATTATAAATAGTAACTCAAACAAACCACTTAAATGTGATAAACCTTTATTTCTTAGATTTTAAGAGTATTGAGTAAGCAATCATCGCATTATTTTGCATCTTTCGAGAAAAATGGGGGAGCAAACCCCGCAAGTCCGCGGGTTTTTTTGTTTCTGATAAACTTTCCAGTCTATTATCAGTATTTAGTTTAACCAATAAATATTATATTTATTTAGAAATTACTTTTAAACAAACCAAATTTTAACCTCTTAAAATCAACTTAAACCATGAAAAATTTCCTTTTTATCAGCGCTGCATTGCTTTTAGCTGCATGTAGCAATCCAAAAACCGAAGAAAAAGCAACTGTTGAACATTTGTACAAACCTAGTTATGCCGACAATCATAAGATTGGTGATGCTAAAAATTCTTTGTTGGTAGAGCAAATGCACAAAGCCATAATTGCCAAAAATTATGATGAAGCAGCTACTTTTCTTGCAGATACTGTGGTATTTTATTTAGGCGACGGCAGTACCTTAACAGGCAAGCCAGCTGTTTTAGATTTGATGAAAAAACAATATTCTCAATTAAGCATCAAAAATTACGATGTATCGGCTATCATACCTGTAGTTTCTGAAAGTGGCGGAGAGTGGGTATTGCTTTGGGATAAAGCAGATGTAGAAACTCCGGATGGTAAATCGGTTAAAAGCTATTGGATGGAAAGTTTCCAATTTAAAAATGGCAAAATTGTTGCAATGAACCAATTCGAGAAAACCGAAGTTAAGTAATACCTAATTCTGTTTTTAAATTGTTTTTAAAAAGGGTTATGCTGTAAAAGTGTAACCCTTTCTTTATTTTTGAAAATGTCCAAAAGAATTTTCTATCCTCTTTTTTTACTCTTCATTCCTTTAATCGGAATGATGTTCACGGATGAGATCAACTGGAGCCTATTTGATTTCATTGTTATGGGGTTTTTGCTCATTGGTCTTGGTTTCGGGATTCATTTTGTAAGTACCCGTACAAAAAGTTTGAAAGTCCGAATCCTATATATTTTAATCGTGTGTTTAGTGTTTTTGTTAATATGGGCCGAGTTGGCCGTAGGTATTTTTGGAACTCCTTTTGCAGGTAGTTAAGTCGAAAATAGCGTACTGTTGTCGTATTTAACATAACCATATAAAGCGTATTAAACGGTTCTATGCTCCATATATACCCAAAAGAGCATCATTTCAGATCTTATTTTGGTTAATCGAAAATTTCTAGAAAGAAAATTTTAACTTTGCACGAAATTACACGTGCCCACCAAAAATATGCTAAATCCAATCAAAGTATCGGTATTAATGACTGTTTTTAATACCCATTTTTCGTATACGAAAAGAGCAATTGATTCGGTCTTAAAACAAGATTTCCAAGATTTTGAGCTCATTATTATTGACGATGGTAGCACGGAAAATAACCGGGAATCGTTGCTGGAGTATGTAGAAAAAAACGAAGACAAAATCAGCTATATCCGACACAGCAATCGCGGTCAATCTGAATCAATCAATCGCGGTGTTTTATATAGTTTGGGTGAATATATTACTATTATTGATAGCGACGACGAATATAAACCGAATCATTTGAGCAGTTGCTTACGCGAAATAAGGGACTTGGATTTAATTTGCTCAACTTCAGAAACCATAGTGGATACCGACAACGATTATTATGTGCCAGACAAAAACGACCTAAGTAAACTCATTCACTTAGATGAAGTTACCTTGTTTGGAACTTTATTCGGCAGAAAAAAAGTATTTACCAGCATTGATTTTAAAACGGGCTTTGCAGCCGATGCCGATTTTTACGAACAAGCTACCAAGTTATTTTGTGTAAACAAATTAGACTTGCGCACCTATGTCTATCACCGAAATATTCCGAATAGTATTTGTGCTACAATCAAAAAAAATAATTTAATCAACGCTTAAACATGGCTGTTGAATGGCCTCTTTTTCCGCCAAATATCAATTTGGTAATGGCCTGTCACATTACTGGTGTGCACGATGTGAACCGAAATACCACACTTGCCCACGACTCCTACGAATTGGTTAAAGATTGGGCGGAATCCATTAGTGCAGCAAATTTACAAGGCCTTATTTTTCATACTAATTTCTCCGAAGCCACGTGTAAATCGTTCGGAAATGAAAACATTTCGTTCGTTAAAATCGCTTACGATCCCCAATTCAATCCCAATGTATTTCGTTATTTTGTTTACCGAGATTTTTTACAGCAGCACCTTCAACACATCAAGGGAATTTTTAGCACCGATATTAGCGATGTGGTGCTTGTGAACAATCCATTTACGGATACGCTGTTTAGTGAAAATCCCAATGCTCTTTTTTGTGGCGACGAACCCAAATCGCTGAACAACGAGTGGATGATTGCTCATGCTGAACATTTACGGAAAAACATACCCGATTATGCAGCTTATGAACGTGCTTTTGGAAAGGAGACTTTGCTGAATTGCGGAATTATTGGAGGTTCTGCTTCCTTGTTTTTCGATTTTTTACAACAACTTTGTGCCATTCACCAACAGGCTAATCGCGATAACAAAACCGCATACACCGGCGACATGGGTGCATTCAATTATTTACTACGCACAAAGTTCAACCAGCAAGTCATTCATGGTGCTCCAGTAAATACGGTTTTTAAACAGTATGAAACTGATCGAACCGATTGCTGGTTCCGGCACAAATAATATTTTATTATTGTATAAACACTTCGAGCCGTTTTAGTCATCTTTGTTTTACCGCTATTTTTTCAATTTAATTAAGAGGGTTAGGGGCCAAAACACTTTGCTGTGTCATCCCTTTTTCAAATAATGAAACACACCCACCTGCATACAATTTTCTGCAAATTTTGTGCTAAATTTGGGCCAAACAACGGATACAACTTTTACTAAAATATGGAAAACAATACAGAAGCAAAATGCCCATTTGGATACGGTGAGAGTGCACCTCGTCACACTACAGCAGGCGCACTATCCAATGCAAATTGGTGGCCTAATCACCTAAACCTAAAAATTTTAAATCAAAATTCTCCTCTAATAAACCCTTTTGGCGAAAGCTTCAATTATGCCAAAGAGTTTAAGAGTTTAGATCTAGATGCACTTAAAAAAGATCTTTTTGCCTTAATGACCGATTCGCAAGATTGGTGGCCGGCAGATTATGGCCATTATGGTCCATTTTTTATTCGCATGGCTTGGCACAGTGCAGGTACCTACCGAGTAACCGATGGTCGTGGAGGTGCAGGTGCCGGAACTCTCCGTTTTGCACCTTTAAATAGCTGGCCCGATAACGGCAACTTAGATAAAGCCCGCCGCTTGCTTTGGCCAATTAAACAAAAATATGGCCGTAAAATTTCTTGGGCCGATTTAATGATATTGACAGGAAACTGTGCTTTAGAATCTATGGGATTTGAAACCTTTGGTTTTGCCGGTGGCCGCGAAGATGTATGGGAACCCGAAGGAGATGTGTATTGGGGACCTGAATCACAATGGTTGGACGATAAACGCTATACTGGCGATCGCCAATTGCAAAACCCATTGGGTGCCGTTCAAATGGGATTGATATATGTTAATCCGGAAGGCCCTAATGGCAATCCAGATCCTTTGGCCTCTGCCAGAGATATTCGCGAAACCTTTGCCCGTATGGCCATGAACGACGAAGAAACCGTTGCTCTTGTAGCTGGTGGACATACTTTTGGTAAAGCCCACGGTGCTGGAGATCCAGCCCTAGTTGGTCCCGAGCCAGAAGGTGCACCCATTGAAACACAAGGTTTTGGTTGGATAAATAGTTTCGGTACCGGTAAAGGAGTTCACACTACTACCAGCGGTATAGAAGGCGCTTGGACCCCAACGCCAATTGAGTGGGATAATAGTTATTACGATACTTTGTTTGGTTACGAGTGGGAGTTGACAAAAAGTCCTGCCGGAGCCCAACAATGGAAGCCAAAAGGTGGTGCGGGTGTAACTGTACCCGATGCACACGATGCTTCTAAAAAGCATGCGCCCATGATGACCACTGCCGATATGGCTTTGAGAATGGATCCGGCTTATGAGAAAATCTCCAAACGTTTCCACCAAAACCCTGCAGAATTTGCCGATGCTTTTGCTAAAGCATGGTTTAAATTAACCCACCGCGATATGGGTCCAATTGCTCGTTATTTGGGCAAAGAGGTTCCAACCGAAACCCTAATTTGGCAAGACCCCATTCCTACAGTTGATTATAAATTAATTGATGCGCAAGATATTGCTAGCCTTAAAACGCAAATTTTAAACTCGGGTTTAAGTATTGCTCAATTGGTAAGTACCGCTTGGGCATCAGCCTCTACTTTCCGTGGCTCTGATAAACGTGGCGGTGCTAATGGTGCTCGTATTCGTTTAGCTCCTCAAAATACATGGGAAGTCAATCAGCCGGCTAAATTGGCAAGCGTATTGACTGCCTTAGAAACTATTCAAAAAGGATTTAATAGCCAAGCTGCTGGAGGCAAACAAGTTTCCGTGGCTGATTTAATCGTTTTGGGCGGTTGTGCTGCGGTAGAAGCGGCGGCTAAAAAAGCCGGACACGCTATTAGCGTATCGTTTACGCCTGGTCGCACCGATGCTAGCCAAGAACAAACCGATGTAGAATCTGTAGCCTACTTAGAGTCTAAAGCAGATGGTTTCCGCAATTTTGTTGCGGCTGGTGAAGTTATTCCGGCAGAGGAATTGTTATTAGATAAAGCGCAATTATTAACCCTAAACGCAACCGAAATGTCTGTTTTAGTTGCAGGTATGCGTGTATTGGGTGCCAATGCCTACGGAGCACAACACGGCGTGTTTACCAAAAATACGGAAACACTAAGCAACGATTTCTTTGTGAACTTATTAGATATGAGCACGAAATGGGAAGCCTCATCAGCCTCTCAAAATGAGTTTGTTGGTCGCGATCGTACTACCGGCGATATCAAATGGACTGCTACCCGTGCCGATTTAATTTTTGGTTCTAACTCTCAATTGCGTGCCTTGGCAGAAGCCTATGCTTGTGCCGATTCCAATGAAAAATTTGTTCACGATTTTGCAGCAGCTTTTTCAAAAGTGATGAACTTAGATCGGTTCGATATAGGTTAATATACACCTCAAAACGTGTTAAAGGCGGCCCGGTAATACCGGGCCGCCTTTTTTTATTTAAAAATTTATCTATTTGAGTTTTATTTGTAGTTTAGAATATTAATCACCAAAAAAAACAAAAAAAATGAAAAAACTCGTATTCTTATGTTTAGTCGGGCTATCTCTTGCTTCATGTACAAACGAAAGTGCAAAGCAAGCACAAACTGAAGCCGACAATCTTAAATTTTATGGCCGTGTTTGGGATGTGGTTGCAAACGAAGGTCGCACAAACATTTTAGATACAGCCTTCGCTGATGATGTTGTATTGCTTCACACCAAGCCCGAAACAAAGGGTAAAGATGCCGCAAAAGCCTACTATAGCAATTATGTAACCGGTTTTTCCGATCGTAAATTTACAGTTGTTGAAAGCTTTGCAAAGGGCGAAAAATTAGTAAAGTACTGGCGCTTTACAGGTACGCATACTGGCGTATTTTTTGGCATCCCGGCTACTGGTAAAAAAGTTGATGTTATTGGCTGTACCATTGCCAAAATTGTTGATGGCAAAATTACCGAAGAGCGTGACTTTTTTGATAATTTAGAATTTCTACAACAAATAGCCTTAATTCCACGCTAATAAAAAAAGAGTAAAAAGTAAAGTGAAATCAGCGTTAAAAAAGTATTTGCTTTTTACATTTTAGCTCCTATATTTGTTGCATGACATTTACAAATCCGCAAAGCATAAATTGGTGGCGCTCTCCTTTAAACAGGGTGGGCACACTTGCTAGGATTTTGTGGCGTTAAGCGCCAATTATATATTCGAGAAGGGTCTACCGGTGTTAACGGGTGGACCCTTCGTCGTTTAACGACATCCTCTTTCGAATCCCGTTTTCATCTACATACATTTTTTAACACATTAACTCATATCTAGAGATGAAAATTTATTTGACCAAAGAAGAAATGCCTACGCATTATTACAACATTGTTGCCGATATGGTAAACAAACCTTTACCACCCTTACACCCTCAAACCAAGCAGCCGGTGGGGCCTCAAGATTTAGCCCCTTTATTTCCCATGGAATTGATTAAGCAAGAAGTAAGCACCGAGCCTTACATCGAAATTCCGGAGCCGGTAAGAGAGGTATACGCCATTTACAGACCAAGCCCCTTGGTACGAGCCGAGCGCTTAGAAAAAGCCTTGGGAACTACTGCTAAAATTTTTTATAAATACGAAGGAGGCAGCCCCAGCGGATCGCACAAAACCAATACGGCTATTGCCCAAGCTTATTACAATAAACAAGAAGGGGTAAAAAAAATAGTAACCGAAACCGGTGCCGGACAATGGGGTACCGCTTTAAGTTTTGCTTGCGCTCAGTTCGATTTAGAATGCGAAGTGTTTATGGTTCGTGGTAGTTTTGACCAAAAGCCCTACCGTAAATCTATTATGGAAACCTTTGGCGCTAGTGTTCATCCATCGCCAAGTACTTTAACCGAAGTCGGAAAATCTAATTTGGCAAAAGACCCTAAATCGCTCGGTTCTTTGGGTATTGCCATTAGCGAAGCAGTAGAAGTTGCCGCACAAGACGAAAATGCGCATTACGCCTTAGGTAGCGTGCTTAACCACGTATTGTTACACCAAACCATTATTGGCCAAGAAGCGCAGACTCAATTCGAAAAAGTAGGACTTTATCCCGATGTGGTAATCGCTCCATTGGGTGGTGGCTCTAACTTTGCTGGCATCGCTTTTCCTTTTTTAGGCGAAATGCTCAGAGGCGGTCGTAAAATACGTGCTGTAGCCGTAGAACCAGCTTCGTGCCCTAAATTAACCCGTGGCGTATTTGGCTACGATTTTGGCGATAGTGTTGGCTATACGCCTTTATTGCCCATGTATAGTTTAGGCCACGATTTTATGCCTCCGGGTTTACATGCCGGTGGTTTGCGCTACCATGGAGCAAGTGCCCTGTGCAGTCAGCTGTTAAAAGATGACTTGATTGAAGCCGTGGCCATACAGCAATTGGAGTGTTTTAGGGCAGGCTTATTATTTGCCAAAGCCGAAGGTATATTGCCTGCACCGGAAGCCAACCACGCTGTAGCCCAAGTGATTCGGGAAGCAAACGAAGCTACGGCTAAGGGTGAAGAACGGGTAATTTTATTCAACTTATGCGGCCATGGCCATTTCGATTTATCGGCTTACGATGATTTCATTCAAGGCAAATTACAAGATCACGTGCTCGACGAAGCAGCGTTAAAAGAAAGTGCCCTCGGGGTACTAGCGATTTAAAACAAAAAGCCTCCCGAATTTCGGGAGGTTTTTTTCTACTCTATTTTTCACAGAAAATCAATAAAAGTCAAAAATACCTTACTTTTACAACATGAGTACCGTACAAGTGGGCTTGGTGCAAATGACGTGCACTGCCAGTAAAGAAGAAAACTTAAGTAAAGCCATCGATAAAACACGAGAGGCCGCCGCTAAAGGCGCACAAATTGTGTGTTTACAAGAATTATTTACCTCCTTGTATTTCTGCGATGAAGAAAATTACGATAATTTTTCCTTGGCCGAAACCATTCCCGGTCCATCTACCGATAGCTTAGGCGCTTTAGCCAAAGAATTGGGTGTGGTAATTATTGCTTCTTTGTTTGAAAAACGTGCGCAAGGCTTATACCACAATACCACCGCTGTATTAGATGCCGATGGTGCCTATTTGGGCAAATACCGAAAAATGCATATTCCCGATGATCCGGCTTATTACGAGAAGTTTTACTTTACCCCTGGAGATTTAGGCTATAAAATATTTAAAACCAAATTTGCCACCCTTGGTGTGCTTATTTGTTGGGATCAATGGTACCCTGAAGCGGCTCGTATTACGGCCTTAATGGGTGCCGAAATTTTGTTTTACCCTACTGCAATAGGTTGGGCTACTTCGCAAAACGAAGCTACCAATACCGAACAATACAATGCGTGGCAAACCATACAACGTAGCCACTCGGTGGCCAATGGTGTGCATGTGGTTAGCGTAAATAGAGTAGGCTTTGAACAAGATGGTGCTATGAAATTTTGGGGTGGTTCATTTGTGAGCAATCCCTTTGGTAGCATTTTATACCAAGCTTCTCACGATGAGGAAGAAGTACACGTACAAGCCATCGATTTGAAAAAAACCGACGAATATCGTACACATTGGCCATTTTTGAGAGATCGCCGTATCGATTCGTATCAGCCCATTACCCAACGTTTTATCGACGAAGATTAATGAATTTTGCTGCTACCCCTAAATCTTTAGGCTACCGTTTCCCGGCCGAATTTGAACAACACGAAGCTACGTGGTTAAGTTGGCCACATAAAGAGGCTAGCTGGCCCGGCAAACTCGATGTTATTTATCCCTATTATGTTCAGTTCGTAAAAGCGCTTGCCGAAAGTGAAAAAGTACGTATCAATGTTACCGATGAAGCGATGAAAAATTTTGCTTTAGGGCATTTGAGCGCTGTAGATGTAAACTTAGCACAAGTAGCATTCTTTTTTCACCCCACAAACGATGCGTGGTGTCGCGATCATGGCCCGGCATTTTTAGTTAATCCCGAAGCTGAACAGAAAAAAGTTATTGTAGATTGGGGCTATAATGCTTGGGGCGACAAATATCCGCCCTTCGATTTAGACGATGTGATTCCTACGCTGATTGGCAAGGCATTCAATATTCCAGTATTTCATCCGAGTATTGTGATGGAGGGGGGCTCAGTAGAGTTTAACGGAGCTGGAACGCTGTTAACATCCACCGCTTGTTTGCTCAATCCAAATCGGAACCCTCACCTTAACCAAGAACAAATTGAGGAATACTTACGAAATTTTTATGGGGTAGACCAAATTTTATGGGTAGATGAGGGCGTAGTTGGCGATGATACTGATGGACATATTGACGATACCGTTCGTTTTGTGAATGAAAACACGGTGCTCACCGTAATGGAAGAAAACCAGGCCGACGAAAACTACGACTTACTTCAGCATAATTTAAAACAATTAAAGGCTATGCGTTTGCCAAATGGCCAAGCTTTAAATATTATCGAGTTGCCCATGCCTGATGCAGTGGTTTACGACGATCAGCGTTTGCCGGCTTCTTATGCCAATTTCTATATTGCCAATACTTCGGTAATTGTGCCTACATTCCGTTGTGCAAAAGATGAAAAAGCCTTGCAAATTATTCAATCGTGTTTCCCAACTCGTAAGGTTATTGGCATAGATTCTACCGAAATTATTTGGGGCCTGGGTAGCTTCCATTGCCTGAGTCAGCAAGAGCCTGCAGTTTAGTTATGCAGCGTATCCCAAAGCGATTTTGC
>Ga0209550_10005044_pt1 | contig 12441 bp, 10 predicted proteins | sample LauGreSuBDMM15SN_2_FD_187567 | JGI IMG/M metagenome (GOLD analysis project Ga0209550, IMG submission 187567) | Freshwater lake microbial communities from Lake Michigan, USA - Su13.BD.MM15.SN (SPAdes) (version 5) | ecosystem: Environmental > Aquatic > Freshwater > Lake | place: Lake Michigan... | reverse complement strand
TTATAGATCCGGGATGTTGATACCGCGGGTGGCGAACATGGGGTCAGTGTGCCGTACTGCCGGTTACAACCGCTTCCAAGTTCCATCCGGTCGGCTCGTCCCGGCCGTCCCCCGCTAAGCCGCCGCTTGCGGCTACGCCTATACAAATTCCCTAACGCCCCATAACGATCGCGACGACGGCCGACACCGCCGAGCGCCGTGCACCGGAACAGACAACAGTATTGAGGGGGGTTTCGAGGTTTGAGGCTGCCCCGCGGCGAGGCGCCGGCCCCGCGCCTCTCGCTCCGGGCGGTGACCCGGCCGGCGTGCGGCGAACCGGCGATGGTTCGGCGATGGTAGGCGATGGTGGTTCGGTTTTCGGTTGGTGCGTCGCGCGCCCGGCCTCGGGTGGTCCGGCCCGGACGAGTTACACCGACACCACCACACTGGAGACACACTGGTGAATACCTGTGCTTCGTGAGCGGAGAGCCCGGCATGAGAGGAGCCCGCCGATCCGACGTGAATCCGACGATCCCATCTCACACGACGCAGACGGCGCGACAGTACAGTAACAGTAGCCGAGCCGACATGCTTGATCTCGACGGGACCGAGGTGCTCAGCCTGCAGATCGGTCATGCCTTGAGACCACCTGCGACTCCACAGTGGCCATCCAGCGCTCCAGCCGTCGCAACGCTTTCAGCGTCGGATGGCGGATCCTGGCCTCGTTGTACGCATGGAGCGCGCCTTTCGCATCGTTGCCAGCGCGGAGCATGTCGCCGAGCTCAACCCAGGCGAAGACGTCGTACGGAGCCAGCTGCGTCGCGCGGCGCAGCCACTCCACAGCCTGCGCATCTGCGATCCCGCCAGGCCGCTCGCGCCGCAGCGTGGCTAATCGTCGCCACGCCCAGGACCACCCCGGAAGTAGTTGTGTGATGGCCAGCACGGCGGTCTCGGCATTCTTGCCGTTGGCGTGCGCCCGCTCCGCGGCGGCTAGGCGCGCGTCACCCTCGGCCGAGCCTGATCGCTTGAGGGCAAAATCGAGCTCTTCCTCCGCAATCTGGATCCGGCGCTCGAGACGGCGCTCGAGAGCAAGCCGTTGGGCGAGCTGTGCCGGGGCATGCCGCAAAGCATCGGCGTCCTCCTCGGCGGTCGCGGCTGCATGCTTCTGCTCAGCCTTCCGAAGGATGGCAAGCTCCGCTCCAGCAACCTTGAAGACCGCGATGAGGGCACGTCCGGCAGCGGGCACTTGGCTCACAAAGAGGCCGAGCGAGCGAAGGGCGTCGTGCTCCGCCTTCTCATCGTTAGTATCCGCACCGCCCGCCAGCTGCTGTGTCGCCGCGAGGCTGCTCATGACTCGCCACGCCGCTGCGCGCTGGACGGCCGCGCTGCCCACGTCAGCAAAAAGCTTGTCTGCAGCGGCGAGACTCGAGATCATCCGCTGGAGGTGAGTGCGCGAGCTGGACAGGGCACAGGTAGCCAGCGCACGGCAAGATTGCATAGGGAGCTTCGTGGGGGGTGCTGCGCCAGTTCGAGTCTCGACGTTGTACACGCATCATCAAAGCTCCGCGTGTCAATGAGACGACGCAGCACAGGCTCCAGGGCCAGGAGCTGGTCGACCTCCGCTGCCGACAGCGCCGGCTCTCCAGCAGCGGCATTCGTAGCCCCCTCGGCTGGCATTGGGCCAACGAGGGGCCTGAGCTGTGTGGTTGGCTGCTGCTCCGGTGGCTGCGCTGATGGCTGCACTGATGGCTGCACTGATGGCGTCGGAGTCGCCGCTGGCGTCCGTCGGCGCTGCCGTGCCTCTTCGATGAGGAGTGCGACGCCGTTGATCAGCATCTGCACCTGTGGCCGTGGCCGCCATTTGCGATCCAAATGATCCTCGTTTTCTTCGTCTGAAACGTCGGCGGCCGCAGTCAGTGCGATGCCAAGCGCGCCGTTAGCACTGAGCTGTAGAACGAATGGTAATGCGTCAGTCGTCGCCAGTGCGCCAAGACTGACTGTGCTCAGCGGTGGAATGAGCTCATCGGTGCCAATGCGAGCCAACTGAAAGCTTCCACACGATGAGTGCAGCACCTCGCCGGCAAAGGTACTCCCATCCTCAGAGAGAATGCCAAGCAGGCCGACGCGCACAACCTTTCCGGCTGTCACCACCCAATGCCCAGGCTCGAATTGGACGGCGCGGCGCATGGGCGAGAGCGCGTCGCGGTATTTGCCGCGTACCTGATACGCCCCATTCTGTGTTGAGGACGGGTACAGGAAGTGGAAGACTGCATTCACACGCTCGTCTGAAGCTTCGTCTATGTGCAGAAAGAGCCACGCCGGAGTTCCGCAGGTGTAAGAGCCGGCATATACTTCGCCGGTTGAGAACCCCGTGGCGGAGCTCAAGAGCTGCAGTAATAATATGCTTCGCATGACCGCACCGAGCCGCTTGAGAGGATTTCAAGTCGCCTCAGTAGAGAGAGCGCTGTGAGAGAGAGAGCTGAGAGAGAGGCGCGGCCTCGCTCTCATCACTCTTCGGCCGCGTGAACTCCCGAGAGCCACGAGGCCACCTGTGCGAAATACGAAAACGTACGGGAAAAAGAAACTGAGAGAGGAGTGTACCCGGTAATGGGACGAAACCCCATCTATCTTTTTTTGGTGTGCAATGGCGCGGGCTGGGCCGTGGAGCCCTCGAAGCTGAAAATGCGCGTGCTGGCGAGTGCTCGAGCGACACTTTGCGCATCTGCAGCCTGCTGCATCCTCAGCAATCACCCTCTGCTTTGCGGCACAGCCGCATTTGCCGCGACGCCATCGGCGGAGGCGCAATCAGTCCTGCGGAAAGCGTTCACGATGGCGGCTCAGGGCTTTGACGAGCCAGCAGACGCGCTACTCACGCAGAGCATTGAAGTGTGGAAGAGAACACAGCAGCCACCGGACGAGCTTGCAGCGCTGTACAAGACGCGTGGCACCGTCCGGCAGCGGCAAAAGCTTTTCGATGCCGCGCTTGCGGACTACACTGAGTCGCTGAGGCTAGTTCAGCAGGCTGGAGCCAATCCAGATCCGGCGGAGCTCCAGCGGACCTTCGTGCTGCGCGCGCGCGTGCAGGAGGCCCTCGAGCGTTGGAAATTTGCTGAGGCTGACCTCACGGCCGCTATAGATCGCCTCGACGAGCTCGACGCTATAGAGTCGACCAATCCTTTCCTGTTCGCCTCACGTGGAGCCGCACGCTCGCGACTTGGCGATTTCTCAGGCGCGGCCGAGGATGCGTTGCGTGCTGAAGATGAGTTCAAGATGATTGGAGATCGAGTGCGCCGGCTCTCCTCAGCCGCTGACAGTGCGCTCTATCTCTATGGCGCTGATCGGATTCCCGAAGCCGTGGAGAAGATGCGATATGTCTTCCAGAACAAGGGTCTGCCTTCGAGCAACAACCCCGACGATCTCCCCTTGATACAGGAGTTATCGCGCAAGGACGCGGAACTGCATCTGGCGTACGCGGCACACCTCTTCGGCGCAGATCGCCGCACCGATGCGGATACACAGGTGAGGTCGAGACTCTCTCGAGAGAGACTCTCGCACTCAAGCGCCGATCCCTTAGCTTCCTTGGATGGCCTCGTCGCGTGGCCTCGTCTCGTTGACAGGCCACGTCCTTCGAGTCTCTCCGTTTGCAGTGGGAGTCTGGGTGTATCCGACTGGAGGCGTTCGTTGAAGATGGCATCGCTCGGCTTGAGGAGGAGCGAGCGCTCCGAGAGGCAGACGAGAAGCGGGCAGACGAAACGGGCACCATGCAGCGGCAGCGCGCCTCGTCCGTCTCTGCCATGCCGTTGGGCCAACTCACGCCCAACTCGGATACGAACGCGCGCCTGATGGGAATGGATCCGCAGTCTCCTTACGTGACCCAACGGCCAGCGACTGGATGGATTTGGTACAAGACATCGGAGGGCGACGTTGAACGCCGTGACCCAGGCCTGCCCCTGGTGGAAGTGGACCCTACTCTCTCATGCGCCAAATTCCGTTCGGACGAGTGGTTGACCAAGAACCGGCCCGAGTGGCCTTCCAAACTGCGCGCGGCGACTGCGAGGTACGCCGAGATCGTGCCGCAAAAACCAATCGTGATGCCGCCGAAGGGCTCGCAACCGAGCAAGGGCGAGCTCGTGTTCTGACATTCTGAGAGTCTTTGCTGAGCGGTCGAGACGAGGCGCGGCAACGCGGGCGGGGAAGAGAGAACTTGAAGCGGTAAAATGATAGAGAGTACGCGTTCAAACACGCACAGCGACACACGCCGGTACGTTACCCGTCGGCGGCGGGTCACACACACAGGCTCACGGGCGTTTGTCAAGATGCGTACGTAATGATGGAGCTAAATGGTACATCGAGCAAAGAGCGGCGCTCCCCGCGCAGCCCGCAGCGCAACAATGCTATGGGCGATCGCCGGCCTCATCCGGCGAGAGAAGGGTACAGAGGGGTACAGGGCCGGGAACCATCCTGCGATACCGAGAGACCTCCTACTCAGCGGCGTCACGCGCCACGGCCGGCCGCAGCTAAGTGCCACGTGATGCTGATGCCCTCCTTCGAGTGCCGGCGAATCTCCTGAACGATGGACTGCAACGCTCGCTGTGAGCCATAGGCCACCAGCCGCAGCCCCTCAGAAGAGCGTACGAAGCTGACCGCAACCTGCGAGCTCTGTTGTTCGACGTTGGCGGCCGCGAGCACAAAGTCGGTCAGTCGACCGTCGGCGGGCACCGTGATCGTAACTCGCGATAACCGCTCGAGCGTTGCCTCGATGTGTTTGGCAGCCAGCGTGTCATCGAAGACGCGCGGGCTGAAGGACTGTGCCACAGCAAAGGGCGAGGGAGCGAGCGCAAGCCGCTCACGCAGCCTCCACTGCTGCCTCCACTGGCCCAAGAACGGCTGCAGCGCTTGCGCAGCACTGAACATCCCGATCAGCGTGAGTGTCTTGAGAGTCGGCAGCATGGGACGGGACACAGACGACAGAGGACTTTCCAGGAAGGAGCAATCAATGGATTCCTCATGGATTCCTCGTTTAGAATCGCGCGAAGGATGGACGGACGGACACGCTTACCGGAAGGGAACTTTTACCCGGTACTCTGCCGCTGCTGCTGCTGCTCAATCGCTGCCTCGCACGCCTTCAAATTCGCTACGGCACCTCGCGTGCTTTCGTGCGCGTCGCCGAGCGCGGCCGTGTTGATCGCGACGGCGCGCTGCAAGTATGACCGCGCGTCCGAGTGGCGGCCGAGCTGCGTGAGTGCCCCGCCAAGGTTGGCCAGCGCCGTCGCGTGCTGCGGATGCTTCGCGCCCGCTGCCGTCTTTGAGATCTTGGCCGCACGGCGCAGCAGTTTCACAGCCTCATCGTGGCGCCGAAGGTCAAGGAGCAGCACGGCGACGTTGTTGAGCGAGCTGGCCAGATCGCCGTGCCGCGCTCCGAGTGCACGCTCGCGCAGCGCGAGCGCGCGCGCGTGCAGCGCGTGCGCCTCTTCGAGGCGACCCGCGCCGTGGCGCAGGTCAGCCATGTTGTTGAGCACGTCTGCACGAGCACGCGCATGAGCGATCGTGAGCTCATCGCCCTCTTCGGCCGCCGCGGCCTCGTCATCGTCGTCGTCTGCGTGCACCGCGGCATCGAGCGTGCGCAACGCGCGCGAATAGCGCGCCTCCGCCTCCTTTGGTCGCCCCGTATCCGCGAGCACCGCGCCGAGGTTGCTCTCCACCGTCGCCTCGTCGAGCAGCGCGCCCGACCCGTCGAGGAGTGCGAGCGCCCGCCTGAAGGCGGCAAGCGCCTCATTGTGACGGCCGAGCGCCTTGAACGCGCCGCCGAGCGCATTTTCCGCAGTCGCTGCCGCTTGCCGCTCTCCCGCGGTGCGCGTCGGCGGTGAGCGTATCGCGCGCTCAAGCAGTGGCACAGCCTCGGCGTAGCGCCCACCGGCGACAGCCGCGAGACCGTCCTCGCGCGCCTGCACGCCCGGGCCCTTGAGCACGAACGTTTGCGCCGGGGGCTGTGCTAAAAGCGCGCTCGCGAGAGCAGCGCACAACAGCGCCGACGAGTGCGCCATTTTTTTGTGGCGACGAAATGAGCCTGCGCAAGTTCAAGAATGCCGCGCCGCTGCACATGGTTTACTAGTGACCCCTGACTGCGGTCCGTTTCGAACGTACCGGTAGGCGTTGATTGCAAAGTTTGGCTCCCTCCCAAAAGTAAGAATAGGGCCCAAGAGAGCTGGTCCCGGACGACAGCTGGCGGCCATGGGCACGGCAAACCCTCTGACGATCAAAAGGCGGCGGCGATCCTTCCAGACCCTCGGTCCCAAATTCGGCATGCTCGTCGGTCTGCTCTTCGCTGCTGCTGCTGCCGTTGCACACTTGTCTGCGGAGCCTGAGGCCTCAGTCGTGGATGGCCATGAGCTCCAGCGCCGCAAGCTCTACGAGTACGAGCCTGGCGTCTGCGACTCGTTCCTGGTGACCAACTACAAGTACGTTGCGGAGGCGCTGCTCATCTGGGGCATTTTTTACATGTTCTGGGCCCTTGCTATTGTGTGCGACGACTACTTTGTCGCATCGCTTGAGGTCATCTCAGATGAACTCCACCTCTCCACCGACGTCGCGGGCGCTACCTTCATGGTGAGCGCCCATCCGCATTCGGCCGGCGTGCCTGCCTGCAAAGCCGACTGGTCGGACAGCCGTCGCGGCCATCAGGCGACTGCGGACAGCAGGCGCAGTGCTCTCATTCAGCGCAGCAGCGCAGCCCGGCAGCCCGGCTGGCCGAAGCGCTGATGATGCTAGCGTTCCGCCACTGATGATAGTGATGATGGCGATGCCCTGAGTGCCGCTTACCACTCTCGCGCCTCGTTCGCTCCGTGCCGTGCAGGCTGCGGGATCATCGGCGCCTGAGCTGTTCACGTCGGTCATGGGCGTCTTCGCCGTCAAGAACGACGTTGGCATCGGCACCATCGTCGGTTCCGCTGTCTTCAACCTGTGCTGCATCATCGGCGGCACGGCGCTGTTCACGCCGCAGGTGCTTACGATCGATTGGAAGCCGATCACACGTGACTCGCTGTTCTACGCCGCGTCGATCGTGGCGATGATCGCTGTGCTGGTCGACGGCGCTGTGACGTTGAACGAGGCGATCGCCCTCATCGTGACCTACAGCTTGTACGTGCTGTTCATGTACTTCAACACGCCGATCTTTGAGGCCGTCTCCAGATGCTGCGGCGAGAGCCCCTCGTCGCCAGAGGAGGAGGAGGAGGAGAAGAAGGAGGACGAGGAGGACGAGGACTCGCCCATCTCGGCGGCGATCGCCCGCCCGCTCGCCCTGCTCTTCGAGGTGACCATCCCCAACTGCTCCAAGGAGCCCAACAAGGGCCGCTACATGACCACGTTCTTCACATCCGTGTTTTGGATCGGCGTGCTCTCGTACTTCATGGTGACCTGGGCCTCCAAGCTCGGCTGCATCTGGAACATCCATCCCGCCGTCATGGGTGTCACCATCCTCGCCGCGGGCACCTCGGTGCCCGACGCGATCGGCTCGCTTCTCGTGGCGCGCGACGGCCACGGCGACATGGCCGTATCCAACGCCATCGGCTCCAACGTCTTCGACATCCTGCTTGGCCTGGGCGTGCCGTGGGTGATGGGTGCCGTCATCTACGGAGGTGACGTCGAGGTCGACGCCGACAACATCGTGCCGCTCACGCTCATCCTCTTTGGGACGCTCGTCGGCGTGTACGTCGTCACCGTGTGCTCGGGCTTTCGCCTCACCAAGTTGGTCGGCGCCATCTTCTTCTCCATGTACTTCCTGTTTGTCGCGTACGTGCTGATGCACGAGTTTCACATGATCTCCTTCTAGAGAGCTCAGAGAGGCGCAGCAGCGTGCCCGCTGCCAGCATGTGCGTTTGCAGTCGGGGATGCCATGGTGCAGCTGGCTGCCGTGGTGACGAGCTCTGGGAGGCGCGCCGCCGTCGCCTCGGAAGGCGGGTGCGAGCCGGTCTAGTACTTTGACCTTCGCCATCTGGGCCTCTCTCATGTATACAATAATTAAACGCCCTCCAAGAGGTGATTGTGTAAAGTTGGCCGCGCCGTGTCGAGAGCAGGGTGGTCCATTCGTTCACAGGAAATCCTAGATTCTCCAAACGCAATGATGCGAAGGTGTTTTCTTGTCTCCGTGGCGGTGTACGCAATTCTACTCGGCAAGGCGTTGTTTATGCCGGCCGAGGATTACGAGCTGTCGTCGTCGCAGCCTGCGCACGCTAGCACTCAGCTGCCGCCATCTGCACCCTCACCGTCTGTGATCAGGGACCGCCATTCTAAGAAGCACGATGTTATGCTGAAGAATGACGACACCGCGAGCACGCCTGCTTACGTGCTCGTGTCATTCAAAGACCTCACGGCGCTTGGAGATGGGCTCCGGCTCCTCGTTTCCGACGACGGCCTCTCTTGGTCGGCACTACCGGGTGAACCACTGCTCCTACCGCTTGCCAGCATCGAAGGAGCTCGTGTCTTCCGCGACCCATCGGTCGCATGGCACGACGGCTGGTTTCACCTCGTGTTCACATCTGACCTGTGCGTCGACCAGGTGCCGGGCAAATGGGTCTGCCGGAGGCATGGCAAGCCACCGCGGCCGGTTGCTCGATTCGGCTACGCCAGGTCCCGAGACCTTGTGCACTGGGAGGCCGTGCGCCTCGTCGAAGCGCCGATCGAAGACGCGTGCTCGCTGTGGGCACCCGAGGTCAGCGTCTTGCCTTCTGAAGGCGACGAACCCGCAAGATTGCTGGTCATGTTCACAGCGACTCAGGCCGCCGACCTCTGCCCATCCCAGATGCGCGAGAGCGTCCACCGGCCTTTCTACATGTTTGGTCGTCCAGAGACGGGAGAGGAACTTGACACCTCTACGATCCGCTGGTCCGCGCCGATGCCCATGGCCATCGGCAATGGCGGGTCGATGATCGATCTCCACGCGATGCGGCTGCCGAGGCAGCACGAGAGCGACCATGACGACGACCACGACGACGGTGGCATGCGCGCTCAGCACGGCGCTCCAGTGGCGGCGCACCTTAGCCAGGGCGCCACTCGATATCTCCTCATCTACAAAGCCGAGGCCAGTCGCTGTGGGAAGGGGTACTCGACGCCATTCGAGTGGACGGTTGGGGCCGATTATCGAAACTCCTCGTGCGCTCTGGTGCTTCGTCAGGCTGTCGCCGAGCATCCAACTGGCCCTTGGGTCGACGATCCGCACGCTGTAGGCGCCTTTTTCCCACACGCCATCTCACGGCCATGTGTCGAGGGTCCGAGCATGCTGCAAGCGGCAGACGGCGGCTGGCTTGTGTTGTTCGACGCCTACCGCACCGACTGCACGCTCCTTGTACCTGGTGACACCCGCGGTTGTGGTACCGTCGGGGGTTTTCCAGCCGCGGCGGCCAATCTGCACGCCGTCGCCGGCAGGTCCACGAAAAACTCCTGTGGCTACCAGACGAAGCGCCGCGGATTCGGCGCCCTGCGATCTGCCGACCTGGCGGTGTGGTACGACGTGTCCGGCAGCGTGTTCTCGCCAGCTGACTACAAGCATGGCACAGCCATTAAGCTGCCACAGAGGGCTCGGACGACCATGTGCGAGCTCGCAGGCCGCAGCGGGGCGCTCGCTCCGCTGTGTCGCGGCGGGGTGTTGAGCCCTCGCACCAAACATTAGCGCTGTCTCCACAGGTGTAACTTCTTTGGGGCGCGCACGGTTCCAGTTTCTAATTCACAGCCTTCCAAAACAGTTTCACAGAATCGACAATGGCTACCAGTCCTACCACCGGTTCGACCCCGACCCCGAGCGTCGATGTGGAAGCGATGCGCGCAGAGATAGCGGCAGCCCGTGCCGAGAACGAGGTACTGCTCCAGCAAATCACGCGACTGTGCCTCTTTGTGGAGCAACGCACGGGCTGCGATCCGATCGCCGTTATGTATGCTCGGGGCTCGCTGGTCGGCACAGCAGCACCGGCAGCACCAGCACCGCAGCAGGCGCCGCCCTCGGTCGGAAGCTGGATGTACGATACGATCATCGGCCGCCCTTCTGCATCGGCCGCGCAGCAAGCGCCAGCACCGCAGCAGCCGCAGGTACCATCGTCACCGCCAGCACCACAGCCGCCAGGGCCGCCAGCGCGTGTAAAGCAGTCTCTTGTGGAAGCCCCAGCGCCCGTGAAGCTCAATGCGGCATCGCCGCAAGCTGCGGCGGCGGCCGCATCGCCCTCCGAGAGCGCCAGCATCCAGGGCGCTCACGCAACGCCCGAGCCGCCTGTGGACGAGGTTATCTCCCGCGGGCCTTCGCTCGCGTGGGCCGGCGAGCCCGAAGCCATTGAGGAACTCGAGAAGCGGTTGGCACGCAGCAGCGGCCTCGTGGAGATGAGCATTGATGGAGTGGGGCTCGCGCGGCTGCCTGCCACCGCGTCGTGCTGGGCGCACCTGGGTGCCTCGCTCGTGTGCCTCTCGCTCAATAGCAATAGCCTCGTCGAGCTGCCTGCCGCGTTTGAGCAGCTGCAGAAGCTACGGCGGCTGCGGCTCGAGAGCAACCTGTTTCGCACCCTGCCAGCGCCCGTGCTCCGGCTCGCCCGCCTCCAGGAGCTTGGCATGGGCTGCAACCAGCTCACCGGGCTGCCCGACGACATCAATGCGCTCGAGCGGTTGGAGGACTTGTATCTCGTCTCGAATGAGATCTCGTTCCTGCCCCACACGCTCGGCGCACTCTCGCGACTACGTCGGCTCGAGCTCTCGGCGAACGCTCTGTACGAGCTCCCACGCTCGGTCGCCAACTTGCGGGCTCTCGAGTCACTCTGGCTCTCGAGCAACTCGCTCGCCACTTTCCCACAACAGCTGTGCGCGCTCGACAACTTGACGACACTTGACCTGCAATCGAATCGGCTTACCTCCGTGCCACGCACCGTCGGCACCATGCCGGCCCTCACCACGCTACTCCTGGGTGGCAACCCGCTCGTGTACCCGCCCGCCGGCGTCGTGGCACAAGGACCGCCCGCGGTGCTCGAGTACATCCGCAGCCATCGACAATCCGATCTGCTCTCCTCGGCTAGCGAGCGCTCCGTGCAGCAGGTCGCCGCCTACCGCGATCGGCTCACATCGTCCACCGCCGGGGTGCTCGAGGAGCGCCGCCAGCAGCAGAGGCCGCCGCCGCCGCAGCAGCAGCAGCAGCCGCAGACGCAGCAGGTAGGCAGCAGGCGTAGCCGGCGTGGCGACACACCCACTGGTTGGCTAGAACCTCTTGACGACGATGGGGAGACAGCTGACGACGCTGGCGCCGGCACGGAACAGCTGCTGGGCGCGACGAGGGGCCGTCGAAGCAGCGGCGACGCACAGCGTGCACGCGCCGCTGCGCAACGATCAAGTCACCTCAAGGATTCGGCGCCCGAAGCTACAGCAGAGCCCGAAGCTACAGCAGAGCCCGAAGCTACAGCTGAGGCCGCTTCGTCAGACGCGTCGGTTGCAGCTTCGGAGGAGCGCAAACCCCGGTCAACGACCTTCTTTGATTAACAAGCTCGTGTGTTTCCTCTGAAAATGCGCGAGTGTGTACGATGATGTGTACGTCCAGAGACCAGACTCGCACGCTTGCACGCACTATTTGCTAAACGCCTTTTCGTGACTGACTGACTGCAGCGTGCCCTCTATCACCTCCATTCGTCGCTCGAGCTTGGCGAGCTTACTGTCTAGATGCGAGAGCTTTCCGCGCGTGACGTCATCTGCGTCGGGGAGCAGGAGGGGGAGCGTGAGCTTGTGGTTGAGTGGAGATGTTGAGGCCAACACACCGAATGTGTTGAGGAAGCTCGTGAGATGTGCGACACCAAGCTGCACCGCCTGCACGAATTCCCGATTCTGCCAGTCCGCTTGCACCGTTACGGTGTTGGTGGACGCCGAGGGTGGCGGCGGCATGTTGTGTGGGCGGCTGGATGAACTGCTGGATGCTCGGCCTCCGTGTGCGGGGCCCGGGCCTTCACACGGATGTCGCCGAAGTGCACGCCGAAATGCCTGAAAAGTCATGACAAGTCAAGTCAATCCGTAGACGCTGCGCATTACAGATAAAGACCTATGATACATGTTAGACCTGCGAGGCATCTACTGCTTCGCGCAGAGTATGACGTACATGTAATGATACATGTATAGCACGTGCACGGTCCACGGTCTGGGGGAGTCCACCTGTAAGCTCTTAGACTATTCCACAGAAGCGGAAGCGACCCCGCGACAGCGCACACAGCGCGCCGAAACCGCGCGCCACGTCGCACGTCGAAAGACGCGTGCCCGCGATCATGGCGGGATAGTTTCGAAATTAGAGTTTCGTCAACGTTTCGGGGGGCGCGCGCCGCGCGGGAAGCGCGCGGGCGCTGCCCCGGGCGTGCGGGCGCGAGACGACGTTTGACAAACGTTTGACCTTGGGGGAGGGTTTCAACACTCAGGTAATTACCCTATGGTGTTTCTACATAGTCATAGTGGCGCCGT
>Ga0209550_10005043_pt1 | contig 12443 bp, 10 predicted proteins | sample LauGreSuBDMM15SN_2_FD_187567 | JGI IMG/M metagenome (GOLD analysis project Ga0209550, IMG submission 187567) | Freshwater lake microbial communities from Lake Michigan, USA - Su13.BD.MM15.SN (SPAdes) (version 5) | ecosystem: Environmental > Aquatic > Freshwater > Lake | place: Lake Michigan... | reverse complement strand
TTATTTTCAAGCGATCGCCCAATTGACTTGGGGATGGAACCCCTGGCTGGCACTGCCGGCAGCCATGTTGACGGCAGCCTTGGTGGGTGCATGGGTGGGCGCCTTGTCATTCAGGTACGGCCTGAAGGGCTCTTACTTTGCGTTGGTCACTCTGGCGTTTGCTGAAGTGTTTCGAATTGTGACTTTGTCAGTGCCTTTTACAGGGGCGGGCGTGGGCTTGATGCTGCCCTTGAAGGAGTCCATTGGCAACATGCAATTTGGCTCTCGCGCTGGTTTTGTTTGGCTCATCTTGGGTTTGGTGGCTTTGGCTTTGTGCGTCACCGCGTATTTGCGCAATTCACGTTTTGGTGCTTATTTGCAAGCTGTGCGAGACAACGAAGATGCGGCCCGAGCCGTGGGGGTCAACCCATTTCATGTGAAAACTTGGGCCACAGTTCTTTCGGGTGGCTTGATGGGTTCAGCAGGCGCGTTTTATGTGCAGGTCTTTCAGTACATTGACCCTGCCATTGGTTTTGGATCGCACACCTCGGTAGAAGCTTTGGTAGGCGCCATCGTGGGCGGCATGGGTACTTTGTGGGGGCCCGTTCTGGGTGCTGTTGCCCTGCATGTGCTGGCCGACCTCACGCGCAATTTGTTTGGTCAAATGCCTGGCATTAACATGATCATTTACGGCACAGTGCTCATTGTCATTGTGATGTTCTTGCCGCGCGGCATTGCCGGACTGGCAAGTTACACGCCTAAATCTTGGAGGCGCAATGGCTGACACTCAAACTTTGTTGGAAGTTCAAGGTGTGAGCCGTTCCTTTGGTGGGTTGAAGGCTGTTCAAGATGTCAGCCTCACCGTGCCTCAAGGTTCACTGACGGCATTGATTGGCCCCAATGGTGCTGGTAAGACCACCTTGTTTGCGCTGCTGTCAGGTTTCTTAACGCCTGACACTGGTCGTGTCATCTTGCTAGGTCAAGACATCACGGGGCAAGCACCCCATTTGAATGCCAAATTGGGCATGACACGCACCTTCCAAATTGTTCAACCCTTTGCTGCCCAAACAGTGCGCGAAAACATTGCGGTAGGTGCGCATTTACACACAGCATCGCGCACGCTGGCACTGGACATTGCGGCGCAAGTGGCTCAGCGTGTGGGTTTGGCCGATCAATTGGACAAATTGGCCAGCGATCTCACAGTGGCGGGCCGCAAGCGTTTGGAATTGGCCCGTGCATTGGCCACTGAACCCAAATTGTTGTTGTTGGATGAAGTGTTGGCGGGTTTGAACCCTCAAGAGATTGCCGAGATGATTCCTGTGGTGCGTTCGATTGCGGCATCTGGCGTCACGGTGTTCATGATTGAACACGTGATGCAAGCGGTCATGAGTTTGGCCGAGCATGTTTGGGTGTTGGCGCAAGGACAATTGATTGCGCAAGGTACCCCCGCAGAAGTTACAAGGCATCCGCAAGTGATAGAGGCGTATTTAGGGCATGGCACTGCAGCGCGCTTGCGGCAGGCGGAGTTGTCAGCATGAATGCACTGTTAAGTGTTCAACAATTGCGCGCAGGTTATGGTGCGGTAGAGGTCTTGCGCGGTGTCGATTTGGAAGTCATGCCTGGCGAAACAGTTGCCTTGTTGGGTAGCAATGGTGCTGGCAAAACCACCCTGAATGGTGTGCTCAGTGGTTTGATCAAGGCGCGTAGTGGGCACGTCAAATTTGATGGCCAAGACAGCACCGGTTGGCATGCTCGCAAAGTGGTCCAAGCGGGTTTGATTCATGTGCCTGAAGGCCGCAAAGTTTTTCCCAATCTCAATGTTCTGGAAAACTTATCGCTGGGTGCCTTCACGCGCGGCAGAGAAAGACGTGACCAAAATTTAGAAAAAATATTTGGCATTTTCCCTAGGCTGCGCGAACGCATACAACAACTCGCTGGCACTTTGAGTGGGGGTGAGCAGCAAATGCTGGCCATTGGCCGAGGCTTGATGGCTGAGCCTAAATTGCTCATTCTGGACGAGCCATCATTGGGCTTGTCGCCTCTGTTGGTAGAAGAGATGTTCACCTTAATTGGTCAACTTAAATCAAGTGGCTTGGCGGTTTTGTTGGTGGAGCAAAACGTGGGGCAGTCACTGGAAATTGCCGATCGTGCCTATGTCATGGAAAACGGCTTGATTCGCTTTAAAGGCCTGCCAGCTGAGTTACTGGCCAGCGATACCTTGCGACAAGCCTATTTAGGAATGTGATGCCATCATGAGCACAGCAAGTGAATTGCGGGTTGAACGCAGCGCTGGGTCTTCAGGGTCCACGTTGGCACAAAAACTCATCGCACGCGCCGCCGAAAAGTCCCATGTGAAGGTGGGTGATGTGCTCACATGCCAAGTTGATTTGGCCATGTTTCATGACTCATCGGGACCACGTCGCTTAAAGCCCATGCTGGCAGACATCGGTGCTGAAATTTGGGATCGAAACAAAGTGGTGCTGGTGCTGGATCACTATGTACCCGCCAGAGACGCCGATTCTGAAAAAATCATTCGCATCACACGCGATGTGGCCAAAGAATGGCAATTGCCGCATGTGATTGATTCTGAGGGTATCTGCCATGTGGTCTTGCCTGAGCGTGGTCATCTGAAGCCTGGCTATTTTTGTGTCGGCGGCGACTCTCATTCTCCCACTGGTGGCGCTTTTGGCACTTACATGTTTGGCATTGGCGCCACTGAGATGTTGGGCGTGGTGGCCACGGGCGAAATTTGGGTGCAAGTACCAGAAACGCTCAGAATGGTGTGGCATGGTGCACTGCAAAAAGGCGTCTGTGCCAAAGACATGATGCTGCACATGATTGGCAAGTTCGGCATGAATGGTGGCAATTACCAAGCCGTTGAATTTGCGGGTGATACCGTTCGCGGTCTGGGAATGCAAGAGCGCATGACCCTTTCCAACATGAGTGCCGAGATGGGCGCCCAAGTTGGGCTGATCGCAGCTGACAGCACCACACGTGATTATTTGAAATCGGTAGGTGTCTCGCAAGCCGTTATAGAGCAGAGTCAATATTTTGAAACGGACGACAACGCCGACTGCCAGCGCTTTGATTTTGAGGCATCGCAATTGAGCCCGCAGGTGGCGGCGCCACACAGTCCTGAAAACACCAAAGCGGTTGCCGAGTTTTCACACATCAAACCTTCAGTGGCCTACATTGGTGCATGCACGGGTGCCAAGCTGACCGATTTGCGCGCAGCGGCTGAAGTTTTGAAGGGACGCAAAGTGGCCGCAGGCGTGCAACTGCTGGTAGCGCCTGCCAGCGCCAGAGATCAAGCACAGGCCACCCAAGAAGGTGTGATGCAAATTTTGATGGAGGCAGGTGCCAGCGTCTTGCCAAATGCCTGTGGTGCGTGCGCAGGTTACGGCGGTACTTTTGAAGAAGGCGCTACCGTTATTTCCAGCACAGCCAGAAACTTTCAAGGCCGCATGGGACCTGCCAGTGTTCAGGTTTATTTGGCGTCGCCGGCCACCGTTGCTGCTTCTGCCTTGAAGGGCCACATTGCCGATGTACGCGAGGTGTTGGCATGACGCAAGACGCTATGGTCTCTCGCAAAGTATGGCGTGTTGGGGCCAACATCGATACCGATGCCTTGGCGCCAGGTGCCTACATGAAGCACGGCATTGAAGTCATTGCGGCACATTGTTTAGAAGTGCATCGCACAGATTTCGCGGCTGGGGTGAAACCTGGCGATGTGTTGGTGGCTGGGCCCAATTTTGGCATTGGCTCTTCGCGTGAGCAAGCTGCAGGTGCGCTCAAACAATTGGGCATTGCTGCGGTCATTGCGCCTTCCTACAGTGGGCTGTTTTTCAGAAATGCCTTCAACTTAGGCTTGTTGTTACTCACCTGCCCCGAAGCTGAAACTTTGCAAGAAAACGAATCGGTGCAGATCATCGGTACAGAAACACCGCAAGTGAAAAACGCACAGGGCCAAATTTTGATGTGCCACTCTGTGCCTTCTTTTCTAATGGACATGGTCCATGCTGGCGGCTTGGTCAACGTGCTCAAACAACGCATGGCGCACAAAGCACGCCACACCGACTGATACAAAGAACAAAGTACCCCATGAGTGAGAAGACGATGGACATGAAAACAACGCTAGATCCCGTGACCCTTGCGGTGCTGCGAGGACGGCTAGAGCAAGTGGCCGACGAAATGGACGCTACGCTGTACCGCAGTGCTTTCAATCCCATCATTGCAGAAGCACACGATGCATGTCATGGCATTTACGATGGCATGACAGGTGATACCTTGGTGCAAGGCAAATCAGGCCTGCCCGTGTTTGTGGGCGCCATGGCCTTTGCGGTGCGCGCTGCAGCCAAAGCTGCAGCCACGCGCGGCGGTATGCAAGACGGTGACATTTGGTTGTTCAACGACCCCTATGAAGGTGGCACACACGCCAACGATTTCAAACTGGTGCGACCATTTTTTCGTGGCGGACAATTGTTTTGCTTTCTGGCTTCGGCAGCCCATTGGCACGATGTGGGTGGCGCAGTGCCAGGTAATTACAACCCTGCCGCCACCGAGTGCTGGCAAGAGGCGGTTCAAATTCCCCCTGTCCGAATTTTGCGGGCAGGTGTTTTGGAGGAAGATGTTTTGGCCATTCTGCGCGCCAACACGCGTTTGCCAGACAGCCTTTGGGGTGACTTGAATGGTCAATTGGCTGCGTTGGAGTTGGGTGCCAAGCGCTTGAATGGCTTGCTCGATGAATATGGCGATGGCAAAGTAGCGCAGGCCATGGTCGAATTGCGTGCGCGTGCTGTGCGCTTGATGCGCTCTCACATTACCAGCTTGCCAGATGGTTGCTACAGCTTTGAAGATGTGCTGGACAACGATGGCGTGGTCGATACGCCGCTCACCATTGCGCTTGACATGACGATCAAGGGCGACCGTTTAAGCTTGGATTTCTCTCGCACCTCTGCGCAATGCGCAGGCCCCGTCAACATTTCAAGGGCCACGGCAGTGGCGGCCTGTTATGTGGCGTTGAAGCACGTCTTTCCCGATGTGCCTGCCAATGCGGGTGTGCTGGATGCCGTTGACTTCATCCTTCCCGATCGTTTGGTCATCAGTGCAGAACGTCCACGTCCAGTGGGTGGTTACACCGAAACCATTTTGCGCATGATTGATGTGATCTTCAGTGCCACAGCCTTGGCCGATCCCAAACGTGCTGTGGCACATGCGTACGGCACCATCAACGCCTTGTCAATTGCAGGTCACCGTACCGACGACAAACGCAAAGGCCAGCGCTGGGTCATGTTCAGTTTCTTTGGCGGCGGCCACGGCGGTCATTCTGACGCCGATGGTTTGTCGCACAGCAATGCGCCTATTTCTACAGCCACCATTCCGCCCTTGGAAATTTTGGAAGCTGCTTATCCAGTTCGGTTTACTCAGTGGGCCTTGCGTGCCAATTCTGGCGGCGATGGGGAGCATCGAGGTGGCTTGGGTGCGGTGTATGAAATTGAACTGTTGGAAGAATCGGCCGAAGCCTTCATCTTTGGCGAACGCGGTAAAGCCGCGCCCAAAGGCATTGCGGGCGGTCAGTCGGCTTTGCCCAACGTGTTTGAGTATGAGAACGAGGGTGTGTGGAAAACACCTCCTATGGTATCTAAGATGCTGGGCATTCGCTTGAAAAAAGGCGAACGTGTGCGCTTGCAAACACCGGGCGGCGGTGGATGGGGTAAGCCCAGCGACCGCAGCGCAGAGGCACGCGCCAAAGACCTAGAAGAAGCCTACGTTTCAAAGGAAAAATCATGAGTCAGAAACGTTGGGTGGTGGGTGTCGATGTGGGCGGCACATTCACCGATTTGTTTGTGCTTGATGAGCAAAGCGGTACAGCTCGCATTGTAAAAGTGCCTTCCACCCGCGGCGAAGAAGCTCGCGGTTTTATGAACGGCATTCAGAAAATTTCTGAGGATGGTTCTGCTACCGGTGTGGCAAGCATTGTGCATGGCACCACAGTAGGCACCAATGCCTTGCTAGAACGCAAAGTGGCGCGCACTGGCATCATCACCACGCGCGGCTTTCGCGATGTGCTAGAAATGCGTCGTCGCGATCGGCCTCAAACATGGGGCTTGCGTGGCAGCTTCACGCCCATCGTGCCGCGTGCTTTGCGCTTGGAAGTAGACGAACGCGTGCTGGCCGATGGTCAAATTCACACACCTGTGAACATCGATCAAGTGAAAGTCCAAGCGCAAGCTTTGCTAGATGCAGGGTGCGAAGCTGTGTGTGTGTTCTTCATCAACGCCTATGCCAACATGGCCAATGAGCAAGCCGCTGTGGCTGCTGTGCGTGCCATGTGGCCCAACCCGCATGTGACAGCCGCCAGCGAAGTTTTGCCCGAAATTCGCGAGTTTGAACGCTGCTCTACGGCCACTTTGAATGCGGCATTGCAGCCCGTGGTAGGCAGCTATTTAACGCGTTTAGAAACTGATTTGCGTGGCCAAGGTTTTGAAGGCGAACTGCTCATTGTGCAAAGCAATGGCGGCGTCATGTCGCGTCAAACAGCTTGTGACGTGCCTGTGAGAACGGCCTTGTCAGGACCTGCTGCTGGTGTCATGGCATGTGCTGCCATTGCACGTGCAGCGGGGTATCCCAATGTCATGACAGGTGACATGGGCGGCACTTCGTTTGATGTGTCTTTGGTGGCAAAGGGTGAGGCCGCACTGGCCGCGCAAACTGCCATCGAATTTGGTTTGGTGGTTCGCTCGCCCATGATTCAAATAGAAACCATTGGCGCGGGCGGTGGCTCCATTGCCTCTGTCGATGCCAGTGGCATGTTGCAAGTCGGTCCTGAGTCGGCGGGCAGTGTGCCAGGGCCTGCCTGCTACGACCGAGGCAACACCAGGCCCACGGTCACGGACGCCAATGTGTTGTTGGGCCGCATTGCGGCCGACCGTCCATTGGGTGGCGGTTTGTTGCAAGCCATGCGCGCTGATTTATCAGAGCAAGCCATTCAAAAGCATGTGGCTGAACCACTTGGTCTGAGTACTTTGGAAGCCGCTGAAGCTGTGCTCACAGTGGCCAATGCCAAGATGGCGGGCGCAGTGCGTGTGGTGTCCATTGAAAAAGGTCACGATCCGCGTCAGTTTGCGTACATGCCATTTGGCGGTGGCGGCGGATTGCATGTGTGCGCCATGATGCGTGAAGTGGGTGTGACCACGGGTATCGTGCCGCGTTATCCTGGCGTCACATCCGCCTTGGGTTGCGTCATGGCCGACATGCGTCACGACGCGGTGCAAACTTTGAACCAAGCATTGCACGATGTGAACTTCACAGACATGTTGGCGCGCATAGACCAATTGGCTGAAGCTTGCCAAGTTCGCCTTGATTCAGCAGGTGTGCGTTTTGTGAATGTGGATGAAAACATTGCGCTCGACATGTTGTTCACAGGTCAAACGCACACTCTTCAAGTGAATGTCCAACGCTCTCAATTGACATCGGAAGGTTTGCGTCAAGCATTCGCAGAGGCTTATCAAAGCTCGTTTGGTCGTGTGCTTGAAGGCCCCGTCATGCGTGTCATGAACCTGCGCTATGCGCGAATTGGTCGTCGGCCTAAATTTGATTTGTCGGTGTTGGCACCGGTGGGTGCTGGCAGCACACAGCCATTGGGTGTGCAAGCTGTGTACCACCAAGGAAAGTGGTGGGATGCACAGCGCTATGCGCGTTTGGAGTTACCCGTGGGTGCGCAAGTTCAAGGTCCTGCCATCTTGGAGCAAGCCGACACCACGGTGTGGTTAGAGCCTGGCTTTGAAGCCAAAGTAGATGCCATGGGCAATCTGTTGGTGACAGCTCAGCTCTGATCATCACTTTTCAATTGGATTGAAGAAAGTTTTTCATGACGCAACATTCAAAGTTTGCAGCGGCAAGCACAGCCTTGATCATCGTCGACTTGCAAAATGATTTCTTATCGCCACAAGGTGCTTATGCCCGTGGCAAGACGGTCAGTTCACAGGCCTTGTTGTTGCCTGCGCGCATTGCGCCAGTAGCCCAAACGTTGAAGGCGCAAGGCGGTTATGTAGCGGCCAGTCAATTCACTTTGTGGCCAGACGCCAAGGGTGAACCGATGGTGTCGCCGCACCTACTAGAAAAGCGCCCTTTTTTGAGAAAAGGCGATTTTGCGCCAGGCAGTGAAGGTCAAGACAATGTGCCAGAGCTAAAAGACTGCGTTGATTTGGTGGTCTGCAAAGTGGCTTACTCGGCATTTTTCAATACCCAGCTCGATTGGGTGTTGCGCAAAGCCGGCATTGAAACCGTGGTGGTTTGCGGCATTGTGACCAATGGCGGTGTGGCCAGCACAGCGCGAGATGCGCATCTGCGCGACTACCAAGTGGTGGTTTTAAGTGACGGCTCAGCCGCCTTCAGCGATGCGCTGCATCAGGCTTCACTGGCAGACTTGGCTTCGATTGGCCAGGTGATGGCCTGCGACGCTTTTGTCAGCAGTTTGGCATGAGCTACTTGGCATGACCAGCTTGGCAGAAAATATTCACACACCCGTTGCCATTGTGGGTGCTGGGGCCTGCGGTTTAACTGCGGCACTCGCTTTAAGCCGTTTGGGCATTGAGTGCGTGGTGTTAGAGCGCGATGCTGTGCCTTCTGGCTCGACCGCTTTGTCCTCTGGTTTTGTGCCAGCGCCTTGCACGCGTGTGCAGCAAGCAGCACAGGTCAAAGACAGTACCGATCTCTTTGCACAAGACATTCAGCACAAAGCGCATGGCCAGGCGGCACCTGCATTGGTCAAGGCTTACAGCGAAGCCATTGGCCCCGCGATGGACGCGTTAGAAGCGCATCACCATGTTCCTTGGCAATTGCTCGACCAGTTTTTGTACCCAGGCCACAGCGTGCACCGCATGCATGCTGTGCCTGAAAAAACGGGTGAAGGCTTGATGAGCCGGCTGCGTGCTGCTGCAGACGCGGCGGGTGTCGTGGTCTTAACCCAGGCCCAAGTGAAGGCCTTGAACGCAGATGCCAGTGGCCTTGTTCACAGTCTGAGCTATACCCAACCTGATGGCACCCTCAGCCACTTGTCTTGTGACGCTGTGATCTTGGCGTGCAATGGTTTTGGTGGCAATGCCGAGATGGTTCAACAACATTTACCGGCCATGAAAGATGCGCAGTATGCTGGTCATGTGGGCAACGACGGCAGTGCTGTTGCGTGGGGTTTGCAATTGGGTGCCGAGTTGGCCGACATGGGTGCTTATCAAGGTCATGGGTCATGGGCCACACCACAAGGCAGCCTGATATCTTGGGCGCTCATGATGGAAGGCGGCATTCAAATCAACCGATTTGGCGCGCGCTTTCACGACGAAACTCAAGGGTACTCTGAAGCCGCCGTTCAAGTTTTGAATCAACCCGATGGCGTAGCTTGGAATGTTTTTGACAATCAGCTGCTGCATTTTGCGCAAGACTTCCCAGACTTTGTGGCAGCGCAAACTGCTGGCGCTGTGAAGTCGGCCGCCAATGCAGAATCGCTCTCGGCCATTGTGGGGTGCCCCGTGATGGCGTTAGACAAAACCTTGGCGGAAGTTAATCATTTGGCAGAAGCCACCGCGCTTGAAAAGCCAGACGCAAAAGACCGTTGGGGTCGAAGTTTTAAGCGACCACTCGATGGGCCCTTTCATGCTATCAAAGTCACGGGTGCCCTGTTTCACACACAAGGTGGCTTGAACATCAATGCGCAATGCCAAGTGCTCAAACCTGATGGCAAAACCTTGCCCAACTTGTACGCCGCAGGGGGTGCCGCACGCGGTGTGTCAGGTGCAGAGGTTTGGGGTTATTTGTCTGGCAATGGTTTGCTCAGTGCCATCGCTGGCGGTCACATTGCGGCACATGCTGTTGCACACACAATACGGGAGAACACGTTATGACATTCACAGCCTCAGGTTCAGACTCAGAAGTCAAAGCGATCTCGTTGGCTCAGCGTTTACAGCAACGCAAGGCATTGTTGGCGCCAGGTGTCTACGATGCCCTCAGCGCTTTGATTGCAGAGCAAGCAGGATTTGAAGCCTTGTATGTGTCAGGTGCCTCAATTGCCTATTCGCGCTTGGGCCGCTCCGACATTGGCCTCACCACAGCCACCGAGGTGGCGCAAACCTTGGCGCACATCACAGATCGAGTGAAGGTGCCCGTGATTGTCGATGCCGATACAGGCTTTGGCAACGCGCTCAATACCCAACGCACTGTGCGCGATTTTGAGCGCGCAGGCGCTGCCATGATTCAAATTGAAGACCAAACATTTCCCAAGCGTTGCGGCCATTTGGAGGGCAAAGGTGTGGTGCCTGTGGCAGAGATGCAAGGCAAATTGAAAGCCGCATTGGATGCGCGCCAAAGTAGCAACACCCTTATTTTGGCGCGAACCGACGCATTGGCCGTTGAAGGTTTGGAGGCTGCTCTTGAGCGTGCAGAGGCCTATTTGGCCTGCGGTGTCGATGCCTTGTTCATTGAGGCCTTGCGCACCCCCGAGCAAATGCAGCAAGCCTGCGCACAATTTGCGCACCGCATTCCTTTGTTGGCCAACATGGTCGAGGGCGGTCAAACGCCCATTCAAAGTGCCACTGAACTGGGTGAGCTCGGATTTCGAATTGTGATTTTTCCCGGCGGCACTGCGCGAGCAGTAGCGCACACCCTGCAAGGCTACTACGGCAGTCTGAAGACACACCAAACCACCACGCCATGGCGCGATCAAATGTTGAATTTTGATGAGCTGAATCAACTGATTGGCACACCAGAGTTATTGGCCCTCGGAAAACAGTACGATGGCAAATGATGAATCCGCAAACTAAACACGTGTGCGTTGTAGGCGCTGGCATTGTGGGCCTGTCTACGGCTTGGCGCTTGATGCAAGATGGCTGGCAAGTGAGCGTCATTGAAGAGGGTGCAGCGCCTGGCTTGGTCACCAGCTACGCCAATGGTGCGCAACTTTCGTACAGCTACGTGGCGCCATTGGCCGAGCCTTCTGCGCTGACCAGTTTGCCGAAGTGGTTGCTTCAAAAAGATGGACCCCTGCACATCCACCCCTCGCTGTCTCCTGCTTTTTTGCGTTGGACCTTGAGTTTTGCATCGCACTGTACCAGCGCCAGTTCGCATCAAACCACACGCGACTTGCTGGGTTTGGGCTATTTGTCTAGGCGTATCTTAAGAGCATGGTTAGCCGATGTGCCCGCCAGTTGGGCCACAGCAGCGGGCTTAGATTACCGCACCAATGGCAAGTTGGTGGTGTTTCGCGACCCTGCTGCATTGGCTTCGGCCAACGCACAAGTGAACTACCAGCGCAGCTTGAATGTGGGCTGTGAACAGCATGTGCTATCGGCATCTGAATGCGTGCAAACAGAGCCAGCACTTGCAGCGATGCAAAGTAAGTTGGTGGGCGGCATTTACACGCCCTCAGAAGATGTGGTCGACAGCCATGGACTTTGCAAGTACCTTGAGCGTTTGATTGTTTCGCACGGTGGCAAGTTGCATTACGACACACGCATCACTGGGGCCGTCCTTGAAGCGCGTCGTTGTATCGCCCTGAAACTCAATTCGCAAAGCGCGGCATTGCCACAAGCAGAAGCCGCAAAATCTGCAGACATCACAGAATTCAAAGCAGACTTCTTTGTGATAGCCGCTGGCCTCAGCAGTCGCGATTTACTGCAAAATTTTGAAACACGTGCACCTTTGCTGGGACTGAAAGGTTTTTCAATCACGCTTGATTGCGAACATGGCATTGCACCTTCCATGTCCATTACCGATAGCCATCACAAAATTGTTTTTGCCAAATTGGGGCACCGTTTGCGCGCAGCAGGCATGGTTGATCTGGGACGTGAAAACAGGGAAGTTGACGCCAATCGCATTGCAGCCTTGATTCAACAAGCACGCGATAATTTTCCAGATGCTGGAGATTACGACAAGGTTCAAACTTGGGCAGGTTTGCGGCCTGCAACACCTTCAAGTCGACCCATCATCGATCAAACTGCTTGCGAAAATGTCTATGCCAATATTGGGCATGGCACTTTGGGATTGACTTTGGCAGCAGGATCTGCCGAATTGTTGGCCGACAAATTGGCAGGTCGAACCAGCAGTCTGCCTTTAGAGCCCTTCACTTTCAAAGCCGCTTAGGATTTGAAAGGCAGATTCCACACGTCTTAAAGTTCCCGCACGCTGGCGCTTCAGGGATATCCGTTGGGATTTTGAGACTGCCAGCGCCATGTGTCTTGGCACATGTCATTGATTGATTTTTTAGCTTGCCAATCTAAAGTACTTTGTGCTTTTTGAGGGTCGGCCCAATAAGCTGCCACATCACCAGGACGACGCGGCGAAATTGCAAAGGGTAAATTTCGGCCACACGCCTGGCTGAATGCTCGGTGCATTTCAAGCACACTGACGCCTTGCCCACTGCCTAAATTAAAGATGTGGTGACCGCTTCGGCCATGGGCGTAGACAAGCGCTGC
>Ga0209550_10005041_pt1 | contig 12444 bp, 12 predicted proteins | sample LauGreSuBDMM15SN_2_FD_187567 | JGI IMG/M metagenome (GOLD analysis project Ga0209550, IMG submission 187567) | Freshwater lake microbial communities from Lake Michigan, USA - Su13.BD.MM15.SN (SPAdes) (version 5) | ecosystem: Environmental > Aquatic > Freshwater > Lake | place: Lake Michigan... | reverse complement strand
TACGCGATTTACATCCGCTCCCACAAATTTGAAAATTTCAAATGCAAAGTCAAACCAAGTGCCTTGTCCTGAATTGGTACCGTGAAAAATACCTGCTGGCGAACTAGATAGAACCAAATCAATAATTTGCTTCGCAAGATCGGTGGCAGAAGTCGGCTGTCCCATTTGATTGTTTACAACTCGGACGTCGCTATCACCATAAATTGCAAGGCGAGTCATAGTTTTCGCAAAATTCTTGCCCCAAGGGCTATATAGCCATGCTGTTCTAATTATCGAAGAATTCTCTGGATAAGCCCCGAGCACTCGGTTCTCACCATCCGCCTTTGTACGCCCATACGCTGATTTAGGATTAATCGCATCATCTATCTGCAATGGATATTTATCCTCTCCTGAAAACACGTAATCTGTCGAAACATGAATCAACTTAGCACCACAATTCTTTGCTGCCAGGGCTATATTTTCAGCTCCATCACAATTGACTTTGGATGCTCGTAACTCATTCATTTCTGCGCCATCAACATCTGTCCATGCCGCACAATTAATAATCAATTTTGGTGAAAGTTCTGCAACGAAATCTCGAGTTGCTGAACCTTGAGTGATATCTAATTCTTGAGACCCTACAGCGTCAAACATAATCCCGCGCACGCTAAGTGCCTCAGAGACTGCGACACCTAATTGCCCTAATCCGCCAGTAATTAGCCAAGTCATTTACAATTTAGCGATTCTTAAGTGGTTTCCACCACGCTTGATTATCTCGATACCACTGAATTGTTTCTCTTAAACCGTCTTCAAATTTAACCTGTGGCTCATAGCCCAGTTCCCGATTTATCTTGGTCCAATCAACGCTGTAACGGAGATCGTGACCTTTCCTATCTTCCACGTAATCAATAGAAGACTCCTTTGCACCCATTGCTTCGACTATTAAACTTGTAATTTCATTGTTTGTGAGCTCTCTTCCACCCCCTATGTTGTAAACCTCACCGGAGCGCCCATTCATTAATACAGAATAAATCCCACGACAGTGATCATCAACATGTAGCCAGTCTCGTACATTTTCCCCTGTCCCGTACACGGGGACTTTCTTGCCTTCAAACAAATTTGTAATGAATAAGGGGATTAGTTTCTCTGGGAAATGGTGCGTTCCATAATTGTTGCTGCAGCGCGTAATGACGACGTCCATGCCATGGGTCCTGTGGTATGAACGTGCCAATAATTCCCCACTCGCTTTGCTTGCAGAATATGGCGAGTTAGGTAGCAGTGGCGAATCCTCAGTCCAAGAGCCAGACTCAATAGAACCGTAAACCTCGTCTGTTGAAACTTGTAAAAAGCGAATATTTCTCCCGGATTCCCTGATCGCCTCCAACAGAACATGGACCCCAACGATATTTGTCTGTACAAAATCAGCTGAACCTACAATAGATCGATCTACATGTGATTCTGCAGCAAAATTAACAACACCATCGACTTCGTCTAGAAGAGCTCGTACTTGCTTGGGATCACAGATATCTCCCTGAATAAAGGCGTAACTTGGAATTACCGATACACCTTCTAGGTTTTCTTCTAGGCCCGCATAAGTTAACTTATCTAATACTTTCAGGCCTGAAAACTCTTTTAACCGACCTTGTGCAACCATTCGGACGAAATTAGAGCCAATGAAGCCAGCGGCCCCAGTAACAAGTAAGTTCATTTTATGACCCCCGTCGCACTCAAAGATGAACCTTACCCTTTACACTTCAACTATGAAGGGAATAGTCCTTGCAGGTGGCACTGGCTCGCGTCTTTGGCCAATAACTTACAGCGTGAGTAAGCAACTTTTGCCTATCTACAACAAACCAATGATTTACTATCCAATTTCTACCCTTATGTTGGCTGGTATCCGCGAGATTCTGATCATCACGACGCCTCAAGACCAGCCTAAGTTCAGAGATCTACTTGGGGACGGGAGACAGCTTGGAATTGAGTTTCACTATGAAACTCAAGTTAGGCCCGAGGGAATTGCCCAAGCATTTCTTATTGCTGAAAAATTCCTAAACGGCGATTCTTGTATGCTAATTCTCGGCGACAATATTTTTCACGGTGCGGGTCTGGGCAATCAGCTCAGAAATACAATTGCATCGACGGGAGCACACATATTCACATACCAGGTGGCAAATCCTTCGGAATATGGGGTACTTAACCTAAATAAGGAAGGAGTACCAGTATCGATAGAAGAAAAGCCAATTTCCCCCAAGTCCAAATTGGCGGTAACGGGACTGTATTTCTTTGACAACAAAGTATCCGAAATAGCAAAGGGCATCTCGCCCAGTGCGAGGAATGAAATTGAAATAACATCAGTTATTGAAAGATATTTGAACAATGGGGAACTGACAGTCACGCATCTCTCACGTGGAATTGCGTGGCTTGATACAGGAACACCCAAATCACTACACGATGCTGGCACTTATGTCCGGATAATCGAAGAACGCACTGGGCAAAATATTGCTTGTTTGGAAGAGATCGCTTTTGATAACAGCTGGATTGATCAACTTCAATTTAATGAACGAGCAAAATCTTTCAAAAACTCATACTATCTGAGAACATCGGATTGATGCAAAATCGTTTGGAAGATTACGATGTTCAGGTACTCCTAGCGACATATAACGGGGCAAAGTTCTTGCAGGAGTTCCTTTTTAGTTTGCAAAATCAAAAATGTGTTCGGATTCACCTGACAGTGGGAGATGATGGGTCAGAAGATGAGACATTGGAAATTCTTGAGTCCTTTAGATCGAGTTTTTACAAGCTAACAATTTTAGAAAGCCCACGAAAAGGGCCCGCTGCAAACTTTTTTTATCTTTTAAAAAATGCAAATTCTGATTATATAGCGCTAGCGGACCAAGATGACATTTGGAAACCTAATCACTTAATTGATTCGATTGAACCCTTGACCGTAAAATCAATGGAACCGAAATTGGTGTATTCCTCAGTTCTTGAATTTGGTAAGGGTATACGCACCCACAATAAGTGGCCAAAACATCCCCGGGAACATGGTTTTGAAAGTTTCTTTTTTCAGAATTATGCTCGGGGTTGCACTATTGTAATGAATCGTAAAATGGTTGAAATCCTCTCAATAAATCGAAATTCAAATCTTGCAATAATGCATGACTGGTGGATTGCATTGGTTGCAAAATCCTGTGGCCAAGCAATCTTTATTAGGGAACCACACATTTACTATCGTTTACATGCCAATAATGCGGTCGGAAACAAAGGGGCGACCAAGGCTAGGACCATCAAACAAATTTTCGGTGGAAGTTGGGCTCCTTTTACTCAACTTTTAGAGCTATTTAGAATCTTTGCTGGCGAAATGAAACAAGATGAAAAGAGAAAACTGGAGATAGTGCTTGAGGTTTTAAATCAAGGCACAATTCAACGCATCAAAACAGTTTCATCTTTGAAAATGCGGCTCAGGGATAAGCTCCTAGATGAGTTCAAGGTTCGAACTATCCTTGTTATTTATCCTATATTTTCTAGAAATTGATAATTTTTAGCAATCCTTTGTCTTGAACTATCTCTTTAACTTTCAACCAATCCAAAAAATCCTCTTCGCTTGGCTTAGAAATCCGATTCAGAATAAACATCATTTCCCCCAATTGAAGATTTCTAATTGCTTCAAAAAGAAAGGGTATCTGGGCATCTTCAATTTTAAGCCGAGTTAGATGTTTCATTGTGACAAAGGCTCGTTCCATTCGAACTTGAGCAATATCCTCAGCTATTGTGTTACTACTGTGAGTGCGATATCTTAAATGTTTATGTTCCATGTCGAAATAAAAAGACTTATACTCAAAGCATCGAATCAAAAAATCAAGATCATTGCAGTACCGGTAATCACGAAATCCACCGACTCTTTCCCACAGTACTTTCTTAAAGAAAATATTCGATGATGTTGCAATAAAATTCTCATGTAAAATGCTCAAAGGAAGAGACTCGGTTTTTTGATAAAAAGCAAAGCTTCGTTTTAGCCAATCTCTCGATACGCCGTCTTCAATCAAAGAACCATTATGATCTATGAAATCCAAATTTCCGGAAATGATTTCGACATTTGGATTAGATACAGTGATTTCTAAACATCTTTCAATCTTGCCAACATTAAAAATATCGTCTGAATTGAGCACCGCAATCCACTCGCATGAAGTAGTTGCAATTGCATTATTGAGAGCTGAAGCAGTTCCAGAATTCGTCTGACGCTTTAGAATAACACCCTCTTTTTGACCTAGTATCTTCCTTGCGATTTGGAAACTATTATCTGTGGAACCATCGTCAACAATTACGATTTCTGACACCCGGTAACTCTGGTCCAACACACTCTGAAGTGCATATTCTATGTATTTCTCATGGTTATAGAGTGGTATCACAACTGCAACGTTTCTTTCAATCACGCAATTTGCTACCTCTCAAAATAGAATTCAATTTGGTTGGACGTCGGAGTCAAAAAATGGAAAATATCTAGATCTATATTCAATGTGGCTCGTCCGCATTTTTATCTTTGAAGCAGGATTCCCACCAACAATTGTGTACGGGGCTATATCTTTTGTAACTACGGCTCCAGCTCCTACAATAGCGCCTTCCCCAATTGTCACTCCTGGGCAAATTAGTGCTTGAGCGCCAATCCATACGTGGTCTTGGATTACAACTGGTCTCTCTACCGCGATAAAATAGGGGCTCTGCGGATCATGAGTGAGAGTTTGAATGAGAGTTCGGTGAGAAACGTTGACATTGTTACCGATGAAAAGCGCAGCTCTACCATCTAGATAAACACCACGATTAATGACAGTGTTTGAGCCTATCGTGATTTTATTCCCAGTTATAAACACGCCCATTGCAATACTAGATTCACCTCCCATCCTAATTCTTAAAATTTTCCTTATAAACATGTGTCGGATAAAATATGGGAACCACGTCATGATAATCCTATTTCCAAGGAAAAAAATTAAAGCCTTTAGATAATTCCTACAGTAATTTAACATCTTTCACCCCATTTATTTTTTCTTTCTGTAACGCAATATATTTCGTCCACATACATTTTTACCACGTTTCGGAAATCATATGAACTTAAAACTTTACTGCGTGAGGCAGCCGCTTTCTCGCACCAATTATGTCTATTCTCGATCATGCTTATCATTGCATCTACGAGATCGTTAGTCGTCTTGTAGCTCTGTGGTGTATATGAAAGTTGATTTAGTAACTCCAAATCAAGGTTAGCGACGTCACCGTATTCGTTAGGAATCAAAATCCCAACATCTTCATTGAGAATCACTTCGGTCGCTCCTCCGGTCTCTGTTAAGATCATTGGAAGCTTGTAGAACATAGCCTCGGTCATCGCGATGCTCCATCCCTCTATGAAGGAAGGAAGAAGGAAGCAGTCGGCTCGCAAATAAAATGCTGCGGTGTTTGGAAAATATCCAGCAAGAAGTAAATTTCTATCCAATCCCTCTTCGTTGATGACTCTTTTTAACTCGGCAAGATGTGGCTCATAGACTGTAGAACCGATACAAACTACCTTTGCGTTTGGGTACTTTCTGATCACTTGCTTTAGAGCATCGACAATTAAATAATGTCCCTTATGTAGATTGTATGCGGCTACATTGAGAAAAACGAAGTCGTCCGTTTTGATAACATCTCGAAGTGGAAAGGACATTTTGCTAGCGAGATTTTCTTCTAAAGTGTGCTTTTCAACTATAATTCCATTTGGAATTGTTGTGATTTTTTTGGGTTCAAGCTTCAGTTTTTCAACGGCATACCTTGTTGCAGACGTAGATACTGAAATGTAACGAGAAACATACTTATCATTCTTCAAGATCTCATTCTTCTTTTCTTTGTTTAAGAACGCATATACATTATGTATAAATGTGATGTTAGGAATTCTAAAAAAATTGAAAATGAAATACCCATAAGTGGCAAAGTGTGATATCGCGACGTCTGGTCGATTATTCAAAATATAGAAAAAGAGCTTTACCTTTGAACGCACTCTTAGAACCTTAAGGCCTTCACTACTTGCCTCGTTCGCCAATAAACCAATGGGTCCAGTACAGAAGATTGTGACCTCAAATCCAAGATCTTTAAGAATCAATGCTGAATCAAGCACCACTCGCTCTAGACCGCCAGTATCAAAAGAGGCAGTCTCAATTAGAATCCGCTCTACTTTTTTCTTAGACATATAAATGAACTTCCAACTGGAATTCGAAATTCACGTAGCACAACTTAAGCAGACGCTTCATCGTAGAATTTCATCAAACAATTTAATCAAGCCTTCAGGGGAATGCTCGGACTTTACGAACTTCATCCCATTATCCTGCAAAGATTCCCATCGCTTTTGATTGCCGTAGAGATCAACAATACTTTTTGCAAAATTCTTTGGTTCTTCAGCTAATGTAATTGTAAACCCGTCAATGAGTCCCATTCCCTCTGCAGCAACCTTGGTTCCAATGACTGGAATACCTAACGATAAGGCTTGAACGACTTTACCTTTCGCGCCCGCGCCATAGAGAAGTGGTGCGAGGGATATTCTGGAGGTCTGTATTAATCCTTCTAGGTCATCTACAAATCCAAGAATATGTATCCCTTGGGCTGGATTATCTAAGCTCATGATTTCCTCTGGCGTGTCACTACCGATGATTCTGAGTTCTATTCCTGAATCCAATTCTCGGACATGTGGCCAAATTTCTTTAATTAGATAAAGAACTGAATCATAGTTTGGTTTATGGTTGAAGCCCCCCGCGAAAATGACCGAGTTGGTTTCATGAAAAGATGGCTTAGTGTCGCTTGCAACGTAAGGTAAACGAATATGTCGAATAGATTTAGACGGAAGTTCCTTTTGGAGCAGCTCTTGTTCAAAACTACTTACAACCAAGGTTTCATCAGCCAAACTGACCAAGTTTATTTCTTCAAATTGAGCAATCAACGATTCATCAAGTCTTTTGCCATCTCTAGTTACTATGGCAAGTCTTTCATTTCGCAAGAAATCGAGATCAACGGTATTGAATACAATTTTAACTTCTGCAGCTCTGCTCTTGACTACCGGTATAAGGTGAGAACCTAGTAAAGCCCTACAAACGAATAAAACTCCATTCGTACTGAGTTCTTCTTTCACTCGATTCTGCAAATCACTCGGGGAATAGGCGGACACAATTTTTATACCCATGCGGTAAAGTACTTCACTGTAAGGTGTCAGCGGCTCTTCAGAAAAAGCTGAAATATAGACAATTTCAAAACCTAAAGCACGCATGGTTTTTAGATACCATATATGGGTTACAGAAGCAGCGTCTCTATCTGGTTTTGGAATTCCAACTTCAACAAAGACTACTTTAATCGAATTTTTCTGTTGAAGAGACTTTCGGCGCAAATGTGATTGAATTTCGCGCTGTACTTTATGAGAAGAGTGCGTCTGATCCCAAGTTCTACTTAGCTGCTTAGTCTGAATAGTTGACAAACTGATAAACTTTATAAAAGGGTTAAATTGTATTTCCACACCCTCTTGCATCAAAAAAAGACTAATCGCCAGTTCTAAATCCGTGAGCTCTGAGTAATTGTCTAGAAATAATTTCACTAACTCGCGCGAAATGGAGAAAAATTGAAGATCAATCGCATTTACTAGTCGACAATATGAAATATCTTGAGAAAATTCTGAAACTCCTTGGTGACTATTTTGGATTTGTCCGAAAGAGCTAAACTCTTGTCCCCCGCACACAACCCTTTGGCTAAGGTCAACTATTTTTCCTGAGTTTACTGAACCTACAGCACACTCCTTCATAAAATCACCCTGCGGCACCAGCGGATTTTGAAAGTAAAACACTGTTTCAAAAGATCTCTCGCCAATTAAGTCAATTGCATTTTGGATTGGGTGGTTACTCGGTGAACCCAAAAAGGGATGCAATTGATATTTTTTAACCAGTTCCCTTGGAGTTTGGGAATTTACCAAGACGGCCGTTGTTATATGATTTTTTGTTTGGATCAAACTTTTCAGCATTAATTTCAAGGCAGTGACATCAGATGTCGTAGCAACTACGATGATGTTACGTGCGTTCCCAATCTCAGCAAAACTACTTGCTGCTACTTGATTAAGGCTGGTTAAGTACTCTTGGTTAATACTGCTTTTCGAATTCTCTAAGTTTTTTAAGCGATTAGATCTCTTAAGTGACCTGAGCCTTGCAAGCAAGTTACGTGCAAGAGGCTCTAAGGCAGATCCTAGAATTAACCTCTTAGTGACGAGTATCAAAGTAGGCCTCATGAGAGAAATATAGTGCTAGGAATTTGGGTTTTGTTGGAAGAGGAAGATTTAAAGATTAAATCGTCGCCAATTAGACTGGTCACGCATGTTCGTAAAATGCATTTCATATTTAGACATCAAATCGACTCACAATACTCTCTCAGGGACACTTGGGGTTAGTATTTGGGTCATGACCGGGCTGGCTTCGAATGTTCACATATTGGGTGGTGCCTCCACTTTAGCGATAGAGGTAAGTGACTTCCTAGTCCTTAACGAGTTGTCTGTCTTGAGTTACTCTAGATCTTCAGATCCACAGTTTGTTAACGTCACCGATTACTCTTTAGTATCTGCAAAGATTAGTCCTGGGGACACCGCAATAATTTTTTTTGCCATATCTAGTCCTCGTGCCTGCCAGATTGACCCCAATGCTTCATTCGAGGTCAATGTGACTTTGACTAACCATGTAATTGGAGAGATTTTGGATCGAGGTGGAAATGTAATTTTTATTTCCTCTGATGCCGTTTATGGAAATACCACACATGCAGTTGACGAATCTTCCCCATTAAGTCCAATTGGTAATTATGGAAACCAGAAGTCCTTGGTTGAGGCGACTTGGGGCGGTATCAAGGGTTTCATTGCAATTAGGACGTCATTGAACGTATCAAACAAAAATAGAATAATCCAGAAGTTTTTCTCTGGTGAGCCGACAAGTCTACTAAAGAGTCTATACCGCAATATGTTGTTGACATCTGACTTGAGTGCCTTAATTTACCAAGTGGTAAGGATGCCTAGTCATCGATGGCCACGAGCAGTGAATGCTGGTGGAAGCCACTTGCTGGATGTAGCTGACTATTTCTCTTCGATTGGAAATTTGATGGGTTACAGCGCTTTGCAAATAGATGAATGGGATAAGATTGATGAATTAAGCAAACCCGGAAAGATCGAGATGAATTCAACTTTAGCGCAATCGTTACTTGGACGCCCATTCGTATCCATCCACGATTTTGTCCCTAAACAATGACGGTTCTGGAGGAGAAGTTATGAAGAAAGTTGCTTTAATAACCGGAATCTCGGGAATGGTGGGATCCCATCTTGCAGATTACCTCTTAGAAAATACCGAATGGGAAATACATGGAATCGCACGTTGGCGGAGCCCTTTAGACAATGTAGAACATTTGATCCCATTGGTAAATTCAGGAAATCGAGTTTTTTTTCATTACGCGGACCTAAATGACTACGTCTCCTTAGACAAGGTATTGGCAAACGTCAAACCACACTATGTTTTTCACCTTGCAGCACAGAGTTTTCCAAAATTTTCTTTCGATGCGGCGAATATAACTTATGAAACTAATATTCTGGGAACTCAGAATTTACTTGAGGCGTGCCGACGCCATGTGCCTTCTGCTGTTATACATGTCTGCAGTTCATCTGAAGTATTCGGACGAGTCCCAAGAGAAGATCTCCCGATTGATGAAAATGTAAAATTTCATCCTGCGTCTCCTTACGCAATTTCTAAAGCTGGTACTGATCTGATTGGAAGATTCTTTGCTGAGGCATATCAATCAAAAACAATTATCACGCGAATGTTTACTCATACTGGCCCAAGAAGAGGTGATGTTTTTGCAGAATCATCATTTGCAAAACAAATCGCAATGATTGAAAATGGGATGTTAGAACCCGAAATACGAGTAGGAAATTTAGATTCATTGCGCACCTTTGCTGACGTTCGGGATGCTGTACGAGCTTACTACTTGGCAGTGACAATTAATCCTATCCCAGGTGAGGTTTATAACATTGGTGGTAATTACACTTGCACGATTGGTCAAATGTTAGATTCGTTGATTGAAATTTCTAACCTAAGTGAACGTCCAAGAATTATTGTCGACACCGGTCGATTAAGGTCACTCGATGCAGATTTACAAGTTCCAGATACGAGAAAATTTGAGAATCACACAGGTTGGAAACCGGAAATACCTTTCGAGAAAACAATGCTCGACCTCTTGAATTTTTGGAGAAAACGAGTTGCCGACAAGCCAAGCATCAATAGATAGGTGAATCAAATATGACTTACGAAGAATATTTTTCAACAGCTGCCCTGTCAATTAGGGATTGCTCAACCTTGATTCCAGTGATTATGGAAGTGGAGGCAATTCTTTGGAACTCTCTAGAGTCCGGGGGAAAAATTATTTGGTGTGGAAATGGTGGAAGCGCTTCGGATTCACAACATTTAGCAGCGGAGCTTGTGGGTAGGTTTGCCAAGAATAGGAGAGCGTTGGCATCCATTTCATTGACTACCGATACCTCGATCTTAACATCACTCTCCAATGATTTTGGTTTTGAGACGATCTTTTCTCGCCAAATTGAAGCGCTTGGAAATTCGGAAGATGTTCTAATTGGAATAAGTACCAGTGGAAAGAGTCTCAACGTAATAAACGCTGTTACTTCTGCAAAAGAAAAAGGAATGATAACAATAGCTCTCACTGGTCAGGAGGAATCTCCGCTATCGAAGGTTGCTGATATTTCTATTTTTGCCCCCAGTCCTATCACCAGTCACATTCAAGAGTGCCACATCGCAATCGGACAGGCATTATGTGGAGCTCTAGAGAATCGTGTAACCTCTTGATTCTTCAGGAGTTCGATGCAGGTTTCGATAAGAGATCTAATTCGAACTGGCTATTAGTTTTTGATCGGGATAACACGTTAAATCAGGACTATGGCTACACCCACAAAGTGGAAGATTTCTCTTGGAAGAGTGGGGTACCTGAATTATTAGCCTCACTGGCACCTTTGCAATTAAATTTCGCGATTGCCAGTAATCAAAGTGGAATCGGCAAAGGTCTTTATTCCGTCGATGCCGCAAAAACCTTTAACTCCCACTTAGTTTCAAAGGCGCGAGAATTTGGTATTGATTTCTCTGTAATTGTTTTTTGTCCTCACGACCCAAAACTAGACTTAATTTGCGATTGCAGGAAACCCAGTTCAGGCATGCTAATTTTCCTAAGCGAATACTTTTCTATAAATTTAAATAGGATGATTTTCATTGGTGACTCAAGTGTTGATAAAATGGCAGCAGAGGGTGCAGGTTTGGCTTTTCTGGATATCAACGAGATAAGCTTGTTTCAGAGCATAATTAAACGTGTTAATCCATGATCGTTTCCCGGGCACCTCTACGCGTCTCACTTTTCGGCGGCGGTAGTGATTACAAGTCTTTTTTTCATAAGAAAACGGGTTCAGTTCTAGGCTGTTCCATTTCGAAGTATGTCTATGTGAGCCTTAGTTCTCTACCATCTTTTTCTTCTGAACTAATCAGATTAACCTACCGACAAACCGAGAGCGTCAACTCCATAAGTGAAATTCAGCATCCGGTTGTTCGGGAAATGTTCCTCGATTCAAAAATTGCTGACCGCTTGAATATTGCGACAATGTCTGATATTTCAGGAGGTACTGGTTTAGGCGGATCCTCAGCCTTCACTGTTGCGCTCAAATCATCTTTAAACAAATTCCTTGGAATCTCAAACGATCCAGTTTCGTTAGCAAATTACGCAGTTAAAATTGAGAGGGAGAAATTGAGGGAGAGTGGGGGCTGGCAAGATCAATATCATTGCAGTGTAGGGGGATTTAGGGAATACAAATTTTCAAATAGAGGAGTTCAGGTTTCCGACCCATTAATCTCCGACGACACATTAGCTAAACTATCGAGAAATTTCTTTTTGTTCTCTATTGGCGAGACAAGATTTTCAAGCATTATGGCCACGGCTACCGAAGAGATCTCTTCCACTCATGACGGCATCAAAAACTTAGAAGAATTGGCTAAACTTTCATCATTGACTGCCGATAAAATTAAGCAGACCAAGGATTTTGATAATTTGATAGAGATTATTTCAAGCGCCCTAAACGCTTCCTGGTCATTAAAGAGAAATTTTGGACCTCAAGTCGCGCCTTCTAATGTTGACATTCTGATTGCAAAAGGGCTGAGTTCAGGTGCGATAGCAGCAAAGCTTTGTGGTGCGGGTGGGGCAGGCTTCATTCTCTTCATGGTGCCAGAAAACTTATCGATCAAGTGTCGTCAAGCATTGGGAGTGGAGAAAACTCTAGATTTTTCTTTTACGCCGAATGGTGCTCAAACTTGGGAACTTGCTGGGGATAGACGGGATTGGAGCTAAATCACCGCACTTTAAGCTAATCGCAACCAAAAAGTTTCTACG
>Ga0209550_10005040_pt1 | contig 12444 bp, 8 predicted proteins | sample LauGreSuBDMM15SN_2_FD_187567 | JGI IMG/M metagenome (GOLD analysis project Ga0209550, IMG submission 187567) | Freshwater lake microbial communities from Lake Michigan, USA - Su13.BD.MM15.SN (SPAdes) (version 5) | ecosystem: Environmental > Aquatic > Freshwater > Lake | place: Lake Michigan, USA... | reverse complement strand
CAAGGATCTTTATGATCAGATAGAGCAGCTCAAGCTGACTGCAGAGAAGAACAAGATTGACCTTTCTGACTCCGTTCGTCAATTGGAGGAAAAAATTCTAGATAAAAAGAAGGAAATCACACAAAACCTCTCCAGCTGGCAGAAAGTGCAGCTGAGCAGGCATCCTGATAGGCCATATACATTATCCTATATAGAAAGGATTTGCACAGATTTCGTTGAATTGCATGGCGACAGGAATTTCAAGGATGACAAAGCGATTGTGGGTGGATTTGGGAAAATTGATGGGAACACCGTCATGATCTTGGGTCAGCAGAAAGGAAACAATACCAAAACACGACAACTGCGCAATTTTGGAATGGCCAACCCAGAAGGATATAGAAAGGCTCTCAGGTTGATGAAATTGGCAGAAAAATTCAACAAACCTGTTGTTACACTGGTTGATACCCCAGGAGCATTCCCAGGCATTGAAGCAGAGGAAAGAGGGCAAGGAGAAGCCATTGCAAAAAATATTTTTGAAATGCTTCGCCTCAAAGTTCCCGTCATTTGTGTCATCATTGGTGAAGGGGCAAGTGGTGGCGCAATGGGCATAGGCGTTGGAGACAAGGTATACATGATGGAAAACACCTGGTATACTGTCATCTCTCCGGAAAGTTGCAGCTCAATCCTTTGGAGAAGCTGGGACCACAAGGAAAAAGCTGCCGATGAACTCAAATTAACCTCTGAGCACATGCTTGGATTTGGGTTGGTGGATGGCATCATCCCTGAACCGCTGGGTGGTGCGCATTGGAACCATGATGAGGCCGCTGCCATGATGAAAGAACAGGTTGTGAAAGCCATAGCCGAGCTAAAGGAAATAGATCCAGAAACCCGCATTGACCAGCGAATTGAAAAATTCTCCAACATGGGCAGGTGGGAAGAAAATACCAATCAAGTTTCATAATTATTTACGATGACCAAGCACCCATTTTCGGGCACAGGTGTCGCCATTGTGACCCCATTTTTAGAAAACGGAGATATCGATGAATCAGGAATTGAGCGATTGGTGGAACACCTGGTCAATGGCAAGGTGGACTACCTCGTTGCCCTTGGAACAACCGGTGAGAATGCAACGCTAAACAAGGAAGAAAAACAACTTGTGTTTACCTTGGTGAATAAGTTCAACAAGGGCAGGATAAAACTTGTAGCCGGTATAGGCGGTAACGATACAAGGGCCGTCATAGAGGCTTTTTCAGCATTTGACCTTACTGGCTATGCTGCCATCCTTTCCGTAAGCCCATACTATAACAAACCCAACGCAGAAGGCATTTTTCAACACTACAAGGCCCTTGGTGATGCAGCGCCCCTGCCATTGATCATGTACAATGTACCCGGAAGAACCGGTATGAATGTAAGCACGGCCACTACCCTTCGGATTGCCAATGCCTGCAAAAATATCATCGCTACAAAAGAGGCATCAGGCAACATGGAGCAGATCATGCAAATCATCAAAGACAAACCTGAAGGATTTGAGGTGATCAGCGGTGATGATGGCATCACCCTGCCACTCATCGCCTGTGGTGCAATCGGTGTAATATCTGTTTTGGCCAATGCATACCCCAAGGAATTTTCAGCCATGGTCAATCTCTGCCTCGAAGGCAAGTTTGCTGAAGCGCGTCCAACACACGAAAAAATGATTCCCGTGATTCAATCCTTATTTGCTGAAGGAAGCCCAAGTGGTGTAAAAGCCTATCTGGGAGAGCTTGGCGTTGTCAAAGACACATTCCGACTACCGGTTGTGGGTGTCAGCGCACAACACAAGGAAACCATCAAATCTATCATGAAAGGCCTCTAAGCCTTGGTTATTTTAAAATCCACTCTTTGTAGCGGTGCATGGCTTCCAGGAAGTAATAGTCTCCGTATGTCAATGGCTGATCAACTTCTGAGTTGGCATTGAAGAATCCAACGCCATGTTTCAGCAGAAATCCACCATTTTCACCTGGCTTAGCAAGGTATTCTTCAGAGGCCAGCTTCACAATGATTTGTTTTGCTGCATCAACATAATTGCTGCTTTCTTTTCCTTTGGTATACCTGGACAGTTCCAACAAACCTGATGCAATGATGGAAGCAGCTGATGCATCCCTCAATGCATTGGGAATATTGGGTGCATTGAAATCCCAATATGGGATCTTGTCTGTGGGCATATTCGGGTGGTTTAACAAGAATTGTGCAATATCACGCGCCTGTTGAAGGTATTTCTCGTCTTTTACGAACCTGTACATCATGGTAAATCCATAAAATCCCCATGCCTGGCCACGGGCCCAGGCGGAAGCATCATTGAATCCCTGGTGGTTCTTGCCAATAAATTTTCCAGTCTCCAGGGTATAATCCAATACATGAAAAGCACTGTGATCAGGCCTGTAATGGTTGGCCAGTGTGCTGTTGGCATGGTTGATGGCCACCTCACGGAAGCGTTGGTCTCCCCCATTTTGCGAAACCCACAACAACAGTTCAAGGTTCATCATGTTGTCAATGATCACCGGGCAATTGAAGTTCTGGTTCTTGTTCCAGCTTTGGATGGATTTAATTTGTGGCCTGTAGCGGGTGGTCAGCGAAGCTGCTGCTGTATCGATGGTAGTCTTATCCCCTGGCTTCTTGAACAACCTGTATGCATTGCCGAAACTGCAATACATCATGAAACCAAGATCATGGTTTCCGGTGTAGTGCTTTTCCTTTTCCTGGATGGCCAGTCTTTTTTGTGCTATTTTGAGTACATCCTGATCATTGGTATGCTCATAAATGTAAAGGAGGCTGCCAGGGAAAAAACCACTGCACCACCACTTGGTATTGCTCGACTCCACCTTGCCAGTATTCTTGTTCACCGTTTTGGGCATCATGGAATCAGGAACATTTTTTTCCAGGATTTTATATTGATTGGCAGCCAGCTTGAACTGCTGATCAATCATCTGTGCCATGTCTTTTTTACTGGTCTGTGCATTGGCAAGGCTACAGAAAAAAGAAATGAATAAAATAATTACCGAATTGTTATGGATAAACCGCTTCATCTGAAATATTTATTTTAATGGATATATTCCTGCCTAAATTAAGCAATACAAACGATGATTCATGAATCACCATTATGGTTTTTTGGGTAGATATGCACTGATTTTTGATTTCATGAGAGTAAGCACTTCAGCATAGCCTGCATCTGTGGCGAGATTTACTTTCTCCAGCGGGTCTTTTTCATAATCATACAATTCAACTGCAATGACTTCGCTTCCCTGGTGCACGGGCTGGTTTCTGAAATTTTCTTTGTACCAAATAACACAGCGGTAACGGTCAGAACGAAGGGCATATCCCATTGTTTGATCACCGCGGGGATATTGAGACTGTGCAATGTCTTTGACTTTTATCTGAGGGTTTTTCAAAACCGGAGCCAGGCTGGTACCGGACAACCCAGATGGTTTTGGTATACCAGACAATTCACAGAGGGTAGGAAAAACATCTACAAACTCAGAGAGTCCTTGGGCCTGCTGCCCTCCCTTGAATCCTGGTGCTGCAATGATCAATGGAGCTCTTGTAGCCTGTTCAAAATTGGTATGTTTGTTCCAGATACCATGATCACCCAAATGCCATCCATGGTCACCCCATAATACAACAATCGTATTCTTGTCAAGGCCCAATTGTTTCAACTGTTCGAGCAGGTAGCCCACCTGGGCATCGGTATAACTCACAGCTGCATAATAGCCATGTATCAACATGCGTTGGGCATCATCAGTTTGCAAGGCATAATCAGCCTTGAACCTTGATCCATCAGGAAGTGAATAGTTGTTGACCAGTTCAGCTGAAGGTTGAAAGGCATACTGTGGAGCTCCTTTGGTGAGCTGTTGAAAGGCTGCCAGCTGAATGGAATTTCTGTCGTATTTGTCCCAATATTTTTTAGGGGATACAAAAGGCAAATGTGGTTTACTGAATCCTACTGCCAGAAAAAAAGGCTTGTCTTGATTTTTCAGGGAAGCCAATATTTTTCCTGCTTTCCGGGCTATTGCTCCATCGCTGTAGGCGTCATCCGGAACATCACCAGCTTCTACCACAACACGGTGTTTGTCCATGAAGTCTTTGGTCTCTGCTTCATTCAACCCCTTGTCTTTTGTTTCTTTTTCAAAACCAGCCAACAGGTCCAACGTAGATTTCGCCTGGTATTGACCGCCTACTGGTTTTTCATACCCCTTCGCATAGTCATCATCATTCAGCTTTTGATAGGGAATGCTCCAGGAAGGAGCATCCAATTGTTTGTCAACAGACCGGACATCAAATACCTTACCGATTCCGGTGGTGGCATATCCCTGTTGAACAAAATATTGAGGCATGGTAACAACATTGGGTATCATGTCCCGCAACTGTGTTTTAAGGTCCCAAACCTTGGTAACATCTGGCCTCAGCCCGGTCATCAAACTTGCCCTTGTTGGTGCACAAACGGCCTGCTGACAATAATTTTTAAGGAACACCGTTCCGCGAGCGGCCAATGCATCAATATTGGGTGTGATAATCCTTGATTCTCCATAGCATCCAAGCATGGGCTTCAGGTCATCAATAGCAATCATGAGTATATTCGGTTTCTTTTGCTGTTGAGCATGTACGTTTGATTGGACTGTTCCAAAAACCAAGATTGAAATGATGCATTTTTTTAACATGGGGAGTATTGTATGATTAGAAAGTAATTTTATGCTTAAATTCATTGGAAACGGACCATAAGTTAGCGATACTTATCAAAATTAATAACAACACAGCAGTTACATTTTATTTTTTTTAAAATAGGAATGGAAATCATCATCAATGAAGTAAGTATCATGCGCGGAGGCAACCTGTTGCTCGACAACATCAATCTTACAATGGGCCATGATGAACAATGGGCCATTACAGGACCCAGCGGTTCGGGGAAATCCACCTTGGCAAAGGCCATTGCAGGCAAGATTTTTCACAGGGGAAAAATAACATTTGCTACCCTTGAAGATCAGGAAATTCAACCCAAGGTTCTACTCATTGAGCAACAACACCAGTTCAAGAACAGAAGCAATGTGCAGCAATTTTATTACCAGCAAAGGTTCAATTCTGCTGATGCAGAAGACACCTTAACTGTAGCAGAACAGTTTGATGAGACTGACCAAGATTTGAATGAATATTGGATCAATTTCTTCAATTTAGGGCCTCTCATCAATAAGCCACTGATTCAGTTATCCAATGGTGAGAACAAAAGACTGCAATTGGCAAAGGCCATGACGCAATCCCCGTCCTTATTGATTTTGGACAATCCATTTGTGGGATTGGATAAAGCAGGAAGATCAACATTGCAGGATGGATTGAACAAGATTGTGCAAGCAGGAACCAAAATTTTACTCTTTGCATCACCGGAAGATCTTCCATCATGCATTACGCATAAAGCCATCATCAAAGAGGGAAAAATAATCTTTGATGGTTCCAAAAACAAGCAACCAACCCTAGATGAAGCATCTGATTTCGATGCGATTGTACCATCTCTCTTTGCCCTGCATAAATATTATGCAACTCCCAGCTTGGCTTTCAATCATGCCGTTAAGATGAGAAATGTCAACATTGCCTACAATGGGAAAAAAATCTTGGAAAACTTCAATTGGGAAGTCAAAAAAGGAGAAAGATGGTGTGTTACAGGGCCGAACGGTGCAGGAAAATCAACCCTGCTGAGCCTGATCAGTGCCGACAATCCGCAGGCTTATGCCAATGATATTTTTCTTTTCGACAGGAAAAGAGGAACGGGTGAAAGCATTTGGGACATCAAAAAAAACACCGGCTATGTTTCTCCGGAATTGCACCTGTTCTTCGACCTGGGCGTAACCTGCCAGGAAGCGGTTGCCTCAGGACTGTTTGATACCATTGGCCTGTTTAGGAAGCCCGGCACAACCGAAACAAGCACTGTTTTGAAATGGATGGACATCCTCGGCATTTCAGCCCTAAAAGAAAAAAGATTGAACCAATTATCCTTGGGTGAACAGCGACTGGTGATGTTGACAAGAGCCCTGGTAAAAAGTCCACCCTTGCTGATTCTTGATGAGCCCTGTCAAGGACTTGACAGCCAACAAACAGCAAGGTTCAAAAATACTATAGATCAGATTTGTGGATCTACATCAACAACACTGATTTATGTAAGCCATTACAGCCAGGATATTCCTTTCTGTATCACCCACCACCTGCAACTTAAAGCAGGCAAAAAGGTAGAGGATTGACTATTTTACGGTAAGCGTAGTACCACTGATTTCAACAGTTCTTGCTGACAGTCCGCTTGTTGCGGGCGCGGCAACAACAGCACCAGCAATAGAGAAAGTTGAGCCATGGGCAGAACAATAAAAATCATTGCTGGCTTTCCTGAAAGTAACAGCAACCCCTTGGTGAGGACAGGCATTGACGAATGCAACGAAACTGGAAACAGTGTTTCCCGCTGCCTTTCTGACCACAATAATTCCTTGGTCTGAAACAAAATCATTGACAGCAAGCAGCTGGGTTGTCAGGTTGATGGTAAGGAGCGTGCTTCCTGTGCCGCCTCCGCCAGTGTTGCCACCGCCGCCGGTGTTGCTTCCAGTACCAGTAGTGCCTTCTTTTGAACAAGCTGCCATCATACAGGCTACACACGTAAATGCAAGCCCACCACTGATTTTACTGAGAAATTCTTTTCTTTCCATGGTATGTAATTTTTTGTTGTTTTAACTTATTACGGCCTTATAACGATATTTCAATCAAATTGTTTTACAAATTACAAATCAAATCTGAAACCAAAAACAGGAATCCTTCCCAAAAGGTATGAATAGGCAATTCTTCCAGAACTGGCATCGAAGCGTTGACTGACCCTATTCTTTGTATTCAGTGCATTCTGAACCCCGAGGATAAAACTACCCGTCATCTTGCTATACTGCAGCTTCCATTCCATCTGAACATCAAGCCTAAAAATGGATTTCAATTTTTCACCATAGATCTTTGAAGGCACCAATACGGTTGTTTTCTGCAAGATCGACTTGGGCAAGTCTATCGGGGTAACCCTCACCCCACCACCAGAAATCAGTTTAACATCCAAGCCCAAAGAAGAGGGGCGTTTGGTTTTGAAGGTCCATTCTTTCCCCAGCAAGAAAGTAAATGATGTATTGGAATTGTACCGGGTATCGCGCCAAATGCCATCGGAAGGTTTGTAGGTAGACTGATACAAGCTCAGTGTACTGAGCAGATAAAACTGATCATTCCAATACCTGTCTAGTGTAAATTCAAGTCCATAATTCTGACCTCTCCCCCGGTTAGCCAATATCTCAATGGCATAATCATCTTCCAGGTTGATAACGCTGTAACTGCTGATTTTACTGGCTTGTACCGGAATCCTGTAAAGCCATTGGTAGTAGGCTTCTGTTTTCAGGTTCCAATTCGGAGACAGCTGAATGGCGTATCCCAACACATAATGAATGGCCCGGCTAAAGCCCAGATTCATATTTGGGGTGATGGTATCATTGCCAACCCTGATGCGCGCAAAATAATTGCCCAATGGCTGAATCTGTGTATGCAAACCAGCGCCAAAAGAGAGGTATTGTCCCTTGAAGGTCATGAACCGAATGCCTGCGCGGGGTTCAATAGAAGATTTCTTGTTAAGCCCAAGCACCTGTCCATGAAGTCCCATTTGCAAGGCCACCCTGCTGTTGGGATCCCATTTCCATTGTGCAAAATAATTGGTCAACCGGGTTTGACCGTTGGCCCTCAGCCTGTCCTTTAAAACATTGCTGACCGCTTCCCGCTGCTTCAGGCTAAATGATTTTCCAGTGGTATAAATTCCCGTTTTGATCAAATGGTGTTTGTTGAACTTATGGCTGGCAACTGAAGAAATGACGGAGTTCCATTCAGCAAAGCTGTTCTTGCGCGTAACGATGACGGGGCCACTGAATTTATCCAGTCGCTCATCCTCTTCTTTATACGCCATCCCATTCAGGCTCCAGATGGTTTTGATCAATGTTTTTTTTCCAATATTGAACTGGTGTGAAACCCCTGCAATACCAGTATTGGCGCCATCCAAAGAGCCTGTTCTGGAAGAAGTATTCCTCAACCATGTCAATGAATCCTTGGCCAATTCATCACGTTGCTGGCTCAGGCCTCCAAATCCAAAAATGGAGAAATTGCCCAGTTTTTGGGTAGGCAAATGGATATTGAAAGAGAGGTCTTGAAAAGAGGTGGCAGCATCTGAAATATTGAATCCCAGCTTTTGCATCAAGGTCAAAAATCCGTACCGGTAGTTAAACAGATAGGAACCCCCATATCCTTTTTTAAAATAGCCCTCTGTGGCAAAATCAATGCCAATTGTACTCAATGAAAACGTGTGTTCACGCTTATCCTTGTTCCCTTTTCTTAACCTGATATCAAAAACACCCGACACTGCATTGCCATATTCTGCTGGAAATGCACCGGAGATAAAATCCGAATTGGCCAGCAACTGTGCACTGAGGATGGAGATGGCCCCTCCCGAAGTGCCTACCCGTGCAAAATGATTCGGATTCGGAATGTCAATGCCTTCCATCCGCCACAACAAGCCATTGGGCGCATTGCCCCTGATCACAAGGGCATTGCCATCGCCGCTTGCGGCAGTGACACCAGCAAAAGCAGTGGCTATCCTGGACGGATCATTCAAACCCGCGGCAAATCTTCTGGTTTCTTCTACACTGAACATCCTCCCACTTACCATGGCCATTTCATTGATTGGCCTGCCCTTGTTGGATCTCGCCTTAACGATGATCTCATTTTCCATCGTCAAATCGTCTTCCATTTCTACCACAATCACCAACTCCTTTCCCGATTCAACTTGCAGGTTGTTCAACGTGATGGGCTTGTAACCGACATGGCTGATTTTGATGGATTGACGGCCTACAGGAATGCCACCCAGTATAAAATTTCCTTTCCCATCTGAGATGGATATTTTCCGCTCGGCTCCGATCCATTCAATGGTTGCACCGGCCAATGGAGTTTTGATGAAACGATCAGCAACTGACCCCTTGATGGTTTGAACCAGCAATTGTTGGGCATTGGATTGCAATCCCAACAAACTAAAAAAAACAATGAATATGGAATATCTATTTGCCATTTTATAAAGGCAATTTAAACAGGGCTTGGTAGATAACAATAAAAAATGCCAATTGGTATTTTTATACGAACTTGACCAATACCGCAATGACCCAGCATATTGTCATGGAAAGCTTTACCCCAGAATGGTGGACCTGTATTACTGCCGTAATCGGGATCATTCTTTTATTGCTGCTGCTTCCCAAATATGTTGATTGGGCAAAACATACCAACTATCCAAAATGCCTGGGATTGCTGCTGCTCTTGAACGTGGTCATTGAAAATATATACAGCTATTCACTTGGATCCTGGTCCATTGAAAACAATTTACCCCTGCACCTCTGCGGAATCAGTACTTTTTTATCCATTGCAGTACTGTGGCGCTTCAACGCAGCCATCGCCCATGTTTTGTATTATTGGGGCCTGACCGGAGGGCTTCATTCTTTGCTTACACCTGAGTTTGATCTTGGATCGGAGGGATTTTTCTACTACGCATATTTTATCAGTCATGGCGGACTCCTGTTGGCCTGCCTCTATGCTATCATTTACCAAGGCTTCAAACCCGAAAAATATTCATGGCTCAGGGTTTTCTTGATTACCCAGATTGCAGCCCTGGTTATTGGCAGCTTCAACTGGGCTTTCGGATCAAATTATATGTATTTATCCAGCCCACCCATCGTCAAGAACCCGCTGATCATCGGCGATTGGCCCTGGTATATTCTTGTTTTTGAAGGACTTGCACTGGCGCATTTTTTCCTGTTCTACAAGCTTTCCCATGTTTGGAAATAGAGGCTAAATTCCATGTATACTTCAAGAGGTCAAAAGGCAGTTAAACTCCTATTTCATTGATTACAGGAATATAAGCGCCATTTCTTAACAATTTGGTAATCCGAGGGTGGAAATTGAGCCTCTAATTTGGTTAAGGATTGTTTAATATTGCAATTCATATTATTGAAAAACCATTATTATGGCGATAAATACGTTCTTCAAAATTTTCCTTCCAAAAGACAAAGTATTTTTTACCCTTTTTGAAAACATGGCAGAGGTAGTCGGTAAAATGGCTACGCAATTGCAACTGATGGTAAATGAATCCGATGAAGACAAAAGAGCTGAGATCGCAGCCATCATTGAAAACCTGGAGCACAAGAACGACGATTTTACGCATAATGTATTCACCGAATTAGGACGCAATTTCATCACGCCATTGGACAGGGAAGATATTCATTACTTGGCTACAGCTTTGGATGATATTGCAGACTACATTTATGCTTCAGCAAAAAAAATAAACTTCTACAGAGTCAACCCCAATGACATTGGAATTCATAAATTGGCTGATCTTGTTTTGCAAGGAAGCGTAGAAATCAAGAAAGCTGTACACGGCCTCAGAGACATGAAAAACCTCCGGGAGATGACAGAAGCCATTGTAAAAATCAACAGCATTGAAAACCAGGCTGATGATGTATTTGACATGAGCATTGATCGCCTGTTTAACAATGAAAATGACTTTAAAGAGGTCATCAAAAAAAGAGAAATATACCAAGTGTTGGAGATAGCTACTGACAAATGCGAAGATGCGGCCAATGTAATTGAATCGATCATTATCAAGTATGCCTAATTTAGGTGACGGCCTCCAAAATAATTGCTCATGACCCTTCTCATTGTTATCATTGTACTTGCCCTGATTTTTGATTACATCAACGGCTTTCACGATGCTGCCAACTCCATCGCAACCGTTGTTTCCACCAAAGTACTTACTCCATTTCAAGCGGTTATCTGGGCGGCTTTTTTCAACGTGGTTGCTTATTTCATTTTCCAGGACCACGCTGTTGCCAATACCATCAGCAAGACGGTCAACAAAGAGTTTATTACCCTCAATGTGATTCTTGCAGGATTGATTGCTGCAATATTCTGGAACCTGCTCACCTGGTGGTATGGTATTCCATCATCTTCTTCCCATACCCTGATTGGAGGATTTGCTGGTGCAGCCATTGCCCATGCCATGATGACCAAAGGCCTAACCATCTCTTGGTCAAAGGTGGTTGAGAATGATACCATCATCAAAACGGTACTTTTCATCTTTTTTGCACCGATGATTGGAATGATAATATCCATCTTCATCAATATTGTTACCATATTGCGCAACATGTGGCTGAGGATGGGCATCATCATTTTGGCTACTGCATTGACCGTATTGCTTTTCGATAGGTTTGAGACAAATAAAATGAACCAGGGACTTGAAAAGTTCATCAAACTGGATAATTACAAACTTGAAGTTGCAAAAGCTGAAGAAACCCTTGAAAAAGACAACAACAATGAGAAAGCAAAAGAAGACCTGGTAACTGCTGAAAAGAAGCTGAGTGGGGCTAAAGATATTTATGCTAAAATTGTTCCCTTAATAGTAGAATTTGATAACATTGGCGCCGACTCTATTGCTGCATTTGCCTACCACAATGGCTTACTGACAGATATTGAAGTAAGCAAATTAAAAGACGAAGTACGCAATGCCAATAATTTCCTTATCCTCGAATCCCTCTCTGCAGACAATGCAGAAAAGAAAAAAGAATACGATGTTGCAAAGGTGGAGACGGAGAAGTACAAAGGCCCCGTTAAGCAATTGCTGAAAAAGGAAATCAGTTTGGACAGTGCGCTCGTTGCCTTCAATGCCATTTATCCCATTGATCCTGCCAATGCAAAAAAAGTAAGATCAAAAATTGAAAAATTTGACATCCGAGGCTCATTCAAGAAAGACATCGAAAAGTCTGATAACCATACCATCGTTTGGGGTATCGTCCTGACATCGATTTTATTTATGCTCATTTATATTTATGTAGAAAAAATCAAGACCCCTTCAGCTTACTCTGTGGGAAATATGTTCAAGAAACTTCAGTTGTTCAGTTCTGCGGCATTCAGCATCGGACATGGCGGTAACGATGCCCAGAAAGTAATGGGTATCATCGGTGCTGCATTGATTGCCAGTGGAAATATTCAGGACTTTGCACAACTGCCTGGCTGGGTTCCCATTTCCTGTTATATTGCCATTGGTCTAGGCACCATGAGTGGTGGTTGGAAGATCGTAAAGACCATGGGAACCAAGATCACCAAAGTAACGCCCCTGGAAGGCGTGGCAGCTGAAACGGCAGGTGCCTTCACCCTGTTTTTTACAGGTCAAATGGGAATACCCGTATCCACCACACATACCATTACCGGTTCCATCATTGGCGTAGGTGCCACAAAGCGACTCAGTGCTGTAAGATGGGGTGTAACGTCGTCCCTCCTGGTAGCCTGGATCCTTACCATCCCAGTAAGCGGTCTGATGGCTGCCTTGGTTTACTGGATCAGTACATTCTTTGG
>Ga0209550_10005039_pt1 | contig 12445 bp, 11 predicted proteins | sample LauGreSuBDMM15SN_2_FD_187567 | JGI IMG/M metagenome (GOLD analysis project Ga0209550, IMG submission 187567) | Freshwater lake microbial communities from Lake Michigan, USA - Su13.BD.MM15.SN (SPAdes) (version 5) | ecosystem: Environmental > Aquatic > Freshwater > Lake | place: Lake Michigan... | reverse complement strand
AGGACGGGTGTGGAAGCGTGGTAACACGTTAAGCTTACCGTTACTAATAGCTCAATTGGCTTGATTTATGCACTGAAAAAATTTTTTGATACAAATTACGATGTTAATGTCTAAAATATAAAAATCCCATGTCCAAATATTTAATTGAAAACATTTACAAAGATTATTCTGGAAAGCAAACAAATACCGTCTATTTAAAATTTTTATCAAAACTTTCATTGTCAAAAGTTCTAGTATCAAAGAATACAGGAACAGTATTTCATGATGATATAATTAATAATGACGGGTGGAGAGGGGGGAGTGTGGGCAATTTAGAGTCGTGGAATAAAATTTATTCAAAAAAAATGGAGCCAAAAAATTTACAATATACTTCCGACAACCCAATAATGAATTCAAGGCACTTTTATGGTGTTAAGTTAGTAGAAAAATTTCTTAAACAAAAAAATTTATTAAAGAAAAGATTAAACTTTTGTGATTTCGGAACAGGAGAAGGAAATTTTCCTTTTCTTTTAAAAAAACAACTTCCAAATGTAAATATTATTTTAACAGAGAATTCAAAGGCGAATTTTAATTTTTTTCAACAAAATTTTACAAAAGAAAAAATCACTATTAAAAAATCCTTTTTAGGATCTATCGAGGATTTTGATCAATTAAAAAATAATAAAACGATAAATTTTGCAAGTCTAAATTGGACTCTATGCAATTGTTCAAACCCTATTGCGGTATTGCAATCAATAAGCAACTCCTTAGTTGATAATGGTTTTTTAATGATTAGTGAAAGTAGCAGAATTTTAGTTCCATTTAAAAAACCTATACATAATTACTTTAATTCAAAATTTAAGTCATCCCATCATCCTTGGCATTTTTCTTATAATTCTTTGCAAAATCTTCTAGAAATTTGTAATTTTAGGGTTGTATTTGTTAATAGATATTTTGATGAAAATGATATGTTTGTGATTGCAAGAAAAAAAAATAAAAAAAGTAAACATGCCCCTCAAATAATAGTTGATAACTATCTAGACATTATTAATTTTTTTAAAAGGTGGAAAATAGAAAGTAATTTTTATAAGAAATTAATTTAAAAATTTAAAAAGTGACAATTTTTTTATAATTATTTATTCATTTAATCATATATACACTTAATTTAAAATGTGTGGAATATCTGGATATTATGGAGTTAAGCCTGTAGTTGATCAAGTATTAAAAAATACCTTAAGCGTGATGAAGAATAGAGGTCCCGATTATTCTCATTTTGTTAAAAAAAATAATCAAAATAAAAATTTATATTTACTACATTCAAGATTGAGCATTATAGATTTGGACGACAGGTCTAACCAACCATTCTCAATTGGCCCTTACACTATAATCTTTAACGGTGAAATTTATAATTATAAAGAAATTAGAGAAAACTTGATTACAAAAAATTATGAATTTAGAACTCAATCTGACACAGAAGTTCTTCTTTATGCTTTTATTGAATTTGGAGTAAAGTGCTTAGATCTTCTTGAAGGCATGTGGTCATTTGCAATTTGGGACGACAAAAAAAAGAAATTACTATTAGCTAGGGATAGATTTGGAGAAAAACCGCTATTTTATTTAAAAAAAAACCATGGGTTTTATTTTGGGTCTGAGATCAAATTTATACAGTCTCTTCTTCAAAGTAATATTTTAATTAATGAAAATAAAATTAAACAAAATATATTTTTTGGATATAAATCTTTGTACCATGATAGTGATACCTGTTACAAAAATGTTCAGCAATTTAAAAAAGGAACGTATTTAGAAATTAATTATAAAAATGTTTTTACAGAAAAAAGTTATTGGAATCCAAAAATAAAATTTAATAATAGAATTACTTATAATGATGCAAAAAATCAATTGGATTTTTTATTAACAAGAAGTTTAAATTTAAGATTAAGATCTGACGTGCCGGTGGCATTTTTACTAAGTGGAGGCATAGATTCTAACACTTTAGTGTCGTATGCAAAAAAAAAAATAAATACAAATTTTAAAACTTTTTCTATTCTAGATCCAAATCCTAATTATAATGAACAATTAAATATTAAAAGTGCAGTCCAAGAACTTGGTTTGAATCATGAGTTTATAAAAATAAAAAAAAGTAAAAATTTTTTAGATAATTTATCAAACATAGTAAAATATAATGACTCACCCCTCTCAACAATTTCTTATTATTATCATTCATTGTTAGTTGATAAGATTTCAAAACAAGGTTTTAAAGTTTCAATATCTGGAACAGGAGCAGATGAAATTTTCTCTGGATATTATCATCACTTTTTGCTTTATTTTAATTCAATAAGAAACGAAACTCTAAAAACACGAAATATTAAACATTGGAAAAAAAATGTTTTTAATTTTATAAGAAGTGAGAATCTAAAAAATATTTCCTCTAATAAAATTTTTTATAATTATGAAAATAATTCAGATTATGAATTATTCAATGAAAAAGATTATTTGCTTACTCAAAGTCCAAGGGAAAAGAAAATAGTAAGTAATAAGTTGAGAAATAGAATGTTAAATGAATTATTTTATGAGACTGTTCCTGTAATTTTACATCATGATGACATGAATTGTATGTATTACTCAGTGGAGAACAGAAGTCCATTTTTAGACAGGAAAATTTTTGAATTTATTTATACACTGCCAAATCATTATTTAGTTTCGGATGGATATTTAAAAAGAATATTGAGAGATACTATTAAAGGATTGGTTAATGAAACTATTAGAACAAATTATCAAAAAACAGGCTTTAATGGATCGTTGGATTCCTTAGTAAATATTTATGGAAAACCATTCAAAGAATTTTTGAACGACAACCTTTATTTAGTAAATGAATATTTTAATGTGAGTCATTTAAAAAAATTTATATATTCAAATTATAATAATAAAAAAATTGATAATAAGCTGTCAAAATTTATTTTTACTATTTTAAATACAATTATTTTTATTAAAAATCATAAAGATAATAAATCTTCACAAAACGTATGATTGGTATAATTGACATTGGAATCGGAAATTTATCTTCACTAGGCTCCGCACTTAATAAGCTTAATATAGAATTTAAGTTTTGTAAAAACAAAGATGAGCTAGTTGATTGTAGAAAAATTTTATTACCAGGAGTAGGTGCATTTGGAAGTTTTATGGAAAAATTAAAAATTAATAATTTTGATCAATTCATTAGAATTAAAGTTATTGATGAATATATGCCAATTCTGGGTATTTGTGTTGGAATGGAAGTATTATTTTCTAAAAGTTTTGAAAAAGGTGAATTTCATGGACTAAATTTTATTAATGGTTGTTTTAAAATTTTAGATTCAAAAGAAATTAATATGTCAATTCCACATGTTGGTTGGAATACTTGTGACATAGTAAAAAAAAATTTATTATTTGATGGAATTAATGATAAATCAGATTTTTATTTTACACATTCATATATTTTAACTGAATATAATGAAGATTGTGTTATATCCTATACTAATTATTATTTAGATTTTCCATCTTCAATTTGTTCTAAAAATATTTTTGGCGTTCAATTTCACCCAGAAAAAAGTCAACATAACGGGCTTAAGTTAATAAAAAATTTTGTTGAAAATTGTTAATGTTAAAAAAAAGAATTATTTTATCATTATCTTTTTATGAAGGTGTTTTGCATAGAACAAAAATTTTTAAACCTGATTATAGATATACTATGAACTTCGTAGATTTATGGTTAGCTGACGAAATAGTTTTATTAGATGTTTCTAATGTTAAACTAAAAGAGTCTTTTATAAATATATTAAAACATTTTTCTAAAAATTGTTTTGTACCAATAACAGTTGGTGGAGGAATATCATCCATAGAAGATGCTAAATTTTTATTTACGAATGGCGCTGATAAAATTATTCTTAATACAATTTCAAATTCTAATCCTCAAATAATTCGATGTATATCAGATGAATATGGATCTCAATCAATCATTCATTCAGTTGATTGTAGGAGAAATGCAGATAACTACGAAGTTTATATTAATAATGGAAAAAATAAATCTTATCTAAATTTAGAACAATGGATCAATCAAGCCGTAAAATACGGCGCTGGAGAATTGTTAATTAATAATATTGACAGAGATGGCTCATTAATAGGTTTTGATATAAAACTAATAAATCTCGTTAAAAATATGGCGTCAGTTCCAATAATTGCTTTAGGGGGGGCGGGACAATGGCAGCACTTTGAGGAATTATTTCGAGAAACAAATATTTCGGGAGGATGTACTCAAAACATATATCATTTTACTAATAAAAGCTTATTTTCCTTAAAAAGTTATCTTACTGAAAAAAAAATTAATATTAGACTATAAATTATGTTTTTTTGTAAAACTTGCATAATGCCAAGAAGCAGACCAAGAGTTGTTTTTAACAAAGATAACATTTGCAATGCATGTGTTAATGCAGAAAATAAAAAACTAATTAATTGGCATGATAGAAAAATTGAATTTGAAGAAATTGTAAGGAATATAAAAAATAACAAAAATTCTAGTGATATAAACAAAAATTATGATTGTATTGTTCCTTGGTCGGGTGGAAAAGATTCAAGTTATATTGCTCATCGCCTAAAATTTGAATTCAAGTTAAATCCTTTGTTAGTTACTTTTTCTCCTCTGATAATAAATGAAATTGGTGCACACAATAGAGAGCAATTAATATTACAAGGTTTTGATAGTTTTTATTTAAGACCAAATCAAAAAATTGCGAGAAAACTTTCTACTAGATTTTTTTTAGAGAGAGGAAATCCAAAAGTTGCTTGGGATGCAGGAGTGACGGCCGCACCTGTAAAGATTGCTTTATATTTAAAAATTCCTTATGTATTTTATGCAGAACATGGCGAAAGTGAATACGGCGGTATAGTCTTAAATGAAAATAGTAAAAAAATTAGAGATGAAAATGAAGTTTTAGAAAATTTAGTTGGTGATCAACCATCTAATTGGGCTGATCAAGATATAAGTGAAAGAGAGTTATCATTTTACACTTACCCTACAAAAGATGATTTCAAGAAATTTTCTGTCACCTCATATTATTTTAGTTATTTTTTTAAGTGGAGTATGCTAAGAAATTACGAGTATATGATAAAAGTTTTGCCAAAATTTCAAGTAGCTAAAAATAATAGAACAGAGGGAACATTTACAAATTTCGATAGTCTAGATGATAAGATTGACACACTTTATTATTATATGCAGTATATAAAATTTGGCTTTGGCAGAGCAACTAGAGATTCTTGCAGAATGATACAAAATGATCAAATGACGAGAGATGAGGCAATTGAATTAAGTAAGCTGTATGACAGTGAAGTACCAAAGGAAAATTTTGATGAAGTTTTAGAATATTTAAATATCACTAGGTTAGATTTTGATGAAATTGTTAATAAACATAGAAATCAAGAAATTTGGAAGAGAAGAAATAATTCTTGGGAATTGATAAATAAATTGTAGTATATGTTTTGAACAAAATATGACAAAAAAACTTTACGGACTTTGTTTAGAAGAGTATCAAAAAAATAAAGTTGTAGCTGATGTTTACTATAAAAGAGCAATTGGTACTTATCCAGAGATGGAAAGCTCAAAAGCAGTTGCTAATTTTGTAAAAAAATATGTAAAAGACAATTCTTCAATTTTAGATGTTGGGTGTGCTTGTGGTCAATATTTTAGATCTTTAAATAGATTAATAAAAAAAAATTTTACATACACAGGAGTTGATCCTTATGATATTTTTTTAGATAAAGCCAAAAAGGCTTGGCATAAATATAAAAATGTTAAGTTTAAAAAAGGAAATATTTTTAATCTTCCTTTTAAGAAAGATGAGTTTGATATTGTAATTTGCAATAATCTTCTTTTACACATACCTAATCTAACTAAACCGATTAAAGAATTATTAAGAGTTGCAAAAAAAACTATAATTATAAGAACTCACATACATGATAAATCATATAGAGTTCAATTAGTTTATAATAATAAATGGTGGAAATATACAAATGTTAAACCCGAAAACGAATTTGATAATAAGGGAAATCCTAGATCATTTTCATATTTTGACATTATTTCAGAGGATTATTTTAGATCATTAGTTCGCAAATCCTATCCAAGAGCAAGGATAGTTATTAATAAAGATAAATTTAACGCAAATTTAATAAATCAAAGTAGCAAAAAAGAAAAAAGGCCAGGGGCAACTAAAATTGTGAATGGTATGCAAATTTCTGATTTACTTGTATTGCCTAATAAGATTGTTGAAATTAATAAATAAATCATCACAACGATGATCAATAATTATAATTCTTAATCGAAATAAATCTAAATTAAATCAAAGTTGTTAAATTTTTTTATTTTTTATTTAAAATAAAAATTAAATGTAAAATTTTAAAATTTAACTCTTGGTTCTATACTAAATAAAATATTTTTCTTATCGATTTGGCTTATATGTAAAATTTATTAGATAAAAATTAAATTTATCAAAAATAAAAAATTAATAGTGAATATATTTTTAAATTTATTTTTTTAATAGAGAAATTTCAATAATATCTTCAAGTTTAGAGTTAAAAGTAAATTTCGGGTGCGAAATAATTTTGTTTAGTAAAAATATATCTTTTCGCTCATCTATTGCAAAGCTAAATTTAGAATAATTATATCTACTTTTTATATTTTTAATTTTAAATTTATTTTTATTTTGATAAAAAAAGGAAGTTACGTGTTCTTTATTTTTTTTATCAAATTTACGAATATTTTTTTCTAAAATTTTCTTTTTAAAAATTTCAATCGACATGCCTTTAGGAAAACTTCTCGGAAAAATATTTGTTAATAAATCACATTTGCAAAGTTGATATTTTTTTAAGAAAGTTAAAATACTTTTTAAATCGGTTAGAGGCGAATCTCCATTAATTCTGATTATGTCTGTTACTTTAAATTTATTAGCAGTATTCAAGACTCTTAGTGCCACATTATTTTTAGAGCCAACATAAAATTTTAATTTTTTTAACTTGCAAAATTTTATTAATCTTAGACTACTTTTATCTTTTGATATTGAAAAAATAATATCTATATTTAAAGGTAAATATTGTAATCGTTTTAGTAAAATACCTATAACTGTATAGTCGCCTATTTTTTTTAGAATTTTTTTTTTAAGACGTTCTGAATTAAGTCTAACTGGTATAATTACAGAAATTTTTTTCATAAAAAGTATTTTTAGTGTATAATTGAAAAATTAAAAATTATATAAAAAATGACTAATCAATTAAGAAAATATCAAAAATGGTCAATATTTAACTTAATTAAAAAAATTTATTATAAATTTTATTTACCTGGAAATCCGGATAATTTATATATTGAAAAAAATGTCCAGTTTTTAAGGTTTCCTAAAAATATATTTTTTGGTGACAATGTTTACATTAAAGAAAATGTAAAAATTTGTCCATGCAATAAGAACGCGAAAATATTTATTGGGTCAAATACTACCATCGGTTATAATACATTAATTTTTGCATCGAAAAAGATTGAAATTGGAAATGATTGTCTTATTGCGCCGAATGTACATTTTGTTGATAGTAACCATCAATATAAAAAAAAATATAAAATAAATAAGCAAAAAAATATTTCAAAAAATATTAAAGTTGGGAATGATGTTCATATTGGAAGTGGTTGCACAATTCTTCCCGGGACAATAATCGAAGATGGGGCCGTTATTGGGGCAAGATCAGTTACAAAAGGAAAAATTCGTAAATATACTATAAACGTCGGAGTTCCTGCAAAAATTATTGCTATCAGAAAATAAAAATAAAATAATTTTTAATTGTATTACTTTTTAAATATCTTGATAAATTTTAATATCTTCACTATTTTGAATATTAATACTAGAGTATTTGTCTATAAATACATGTCCTATTTTTATTTTTGTTGAGTCTTCAGAAAGAAGTGATTTTTTATTGTGAGCACTAATTCCACCGCATTCAAAATAGATTAAGTTTTTCTCTAGATTTAAAAACCCCTTTCTATTTTGATTATCTATTATTTTGAGGCCATTATTTGAATAATAATAATAATTTTTTTGAATATCAGTATTAACTGATAATACTTTATCATTATTAAAAAATATTAAATTATTAATAGCTTTATCTATAAAATAACTTTTTAAAAATGGATATCCAAAATTCAAAATTAAAAATAAATTTTTTTCTTTAATAAGCTTTTTTTCTTTTAAAAATTTAATTAAACTTTCTCTAAAATTAGTATTTATTAAAGAATATTTTTCTTTTCTCTTACAAATAATAATTTTTTCTTTATAAAAATTTTTAACAATTCTTATTATTGTTGGATCTGAGGTAGATAATATTATTTTATTTACTTTTTTAGCTTTTAGAGCGACGTCAATTGTATGAAAAAGTAAGTACTTTTTTTTAAATTTTGTTAAAGAAAGACAACTGCTATCAAATTTTTTACCTCGAACTGGAATAATGCAGACACAGTCTTTTTTTTGAGGCATTTTTTTTATATGCGTATCAAAAATCTCACTTCTAACTTTTAAAAGCTTACTATTATTAATTGTAAGATTTTTCCCATGCTGCCTGTAATAAAACAAAGGCAGGTTTACGTTTCTTATTTGGTATCTTTTAGATAGTTTAAGCCACACGTCATACCCATCTTGTCTATCAAACTTTTCATTATATAATCCTACCTCAAATAAGGCCGACTTTCGTATAAGAGAACATGCGCCGTGCGCAGGAATATTTTTTAAACTATTGTTTTTTATAAGATTTCTTCTTTCATGATTAATTAAATTTTCATTTCGATCTACTAGAATATAATCAGAGTAAACTAAAGCGATCTCATTGTTTTTTACAATTTCGTTATACAGAATAAGAAGAGCATTTTTATCCAAATAATCATCAGCATCAAGTCGCATTATAAATCTTCCAGTAGCTAATTTAATAGCAATATTACTAGATCTTATTAGTCCCTTATTTTTTTGGATAATAATTTTAATTTTTTTATTTTTGAAATAATTTTTTAAAATTTTTTTTGAATTATCATTCGAGCCATCATCAATAATAATCAATTCAAAATCTTTAAAAGTTTGTCTAAGAACACTGTTAATACTTTTCCCCAAATATTTTCCGTAGTTATAATTTGTTATATAAACCGTTATTTTAGGCAAATTATTAAGCATCAATTAAATCGCCTTTGTTATATTTTTTTTTTGTTTTTTTGTTATATAAATTAAAAATATTATTAGCTGGAATCCCAACAAAAGGTCTAAGACTTATTAGGTTATTTTTTGTGAATTTTTCCCCGATTTTTATATTTTTATAAGCATAAATAGATCTTCTAAAAGATTGTTCGTTATTTTGTTCTATTTCACTTGGCGTAAGTTTAGATTTTTTGGAATTAAACAGTAAATTAATTTTTTCTAAAAATTTATTAACGCCAATCCTATCTAATGAAATTTGGTGATCTCTAAAAGTAGTCTTTGATATGTTATTAGAAAAATGTTTTTCTATGATCTCAGCGCCTATAGCATTGGCATAAATAATGGCAGAGTCACCAATAGTATGATCTGAATAACCAGTTGTAAGTTTAAATTTTTTCTTAAGTAGTAGCATTTGTTTCAAATTTACGTCATTTAAAGGGGTTGGATAGGCGGTATTGCAATGCAATAAAGCAACCCTGCTCTTTAAATATTTACTATTTTTAGATTTAATAAAATTAAGTGTTTTTTTTATTTCATTAAAATTTGATAACCCAACTGAAATAATTAAAGATTTATTTGTTTTTATTATCTTCTCTATTATTTCATAATTTGTAATATCACCAGATCCAATTTTAAAAATATCAACATAATTTTTAAATTTAAATATTAAATTTTTATCCCAAATAGATGCGCAAAATAATTTTTTAAATTTTTTACAAATTTTTGCTAAAACTATGTATTGCCATATTTTTAATTCCATTTTTTTAAAATGTAAGAATCTTTTTAAGTCATATTTTTTTGCCACTAATTTTTCTGCTTTATATATCTGTATCTTCACACAATCAGCATTAGACTTGCATGCTTCATTTACAAGTTTTATAGCATCAAGGAATGAACCTTCGTGAGCAGAGCCTATTTCTGCAATAAAAAATGATGAATTATTCTTAGAATTAAATAATTTCATAAATATATGGTTTTACTTTAAAAGATCTAAATGTGATTTTGTTAGTAATTTATAATTTATATCCTTTTTACTAGTTTTAAAATAAAAATTTGAATATTTTATTATGGTGTTTTATAGTTTTAAAAAAATGTTAATTATTGATTTAAGTTAACTTCTTAAAAATTATTATTTTAGCCTAAAATGAACTTTCTAATGAATATATTTTTAATAAATATTTGCCAGTACTATTTTTTATAATTCTTTAAGTATTACATCTAAACCTTCTGATTTTATGTCCGAAAAATATTAAAAGATTAATTTTGTTCCTTTTATTTATTTTTTTGATACTTAAATATACAACTCAAAGATATAAAAATTGCTAGTAATTTTATGCAAGTAAATAATATTAATTTTAAAGTTGGTATCGTTGGGTTGGGTTATGTAGGCTTACCTTTGGCAGTAGAATTCGGAAAAAAATTTCATACCTTGGCTTACGATATATCAAAAGCTAAAATTAATAATTTTAAAAAAGGTTTCGATCAATCTAAAACTATTAATAAAAATAAATTTTATTCATCTAAAAAATTATTATTTACAGACGAACCTAAACTTTTATCCAAATGTACTTATATTATTATATGTATACCAACGCCAATTAAAATAAATCATAAACCAGACCTAAGTTTATTAAAAAATGCAACCATCGCTGTTGCTAGGAATTTAAAAAAAAAATCTGTAATTATTTACGAGTCTACAGTTTATCCAGGTTGCACAGAGGATTTTTGTATTCCTATTATTGAAAAATATTCTTTATTAAAGTGGAAAAAAGATTTTAATGTAGGTTATAGTCCGGAAAGAATTAACCCAGGCGATAAAGTGCATAATGTTAAAAATATTACAAAAATAATATCAGGTGATAATAATATTACTATTAGTAAAATATTTGATTTATATTCAAATATTATAAAAAAATTACATATTGTTTCTTCGATCAAAATTGCAGAAGCTGCAAAGATTATTGAAAATACGCAAAGAGATTTAAATATCGCATTAATGAATGAGTTTTCAATTATTTGTAAAAAACTTAATATAGATACAGCAGAAGTTATTTCTGCAGCAGCAACTAAGTGGAATTTTATAAAATTTGTTCCAGGTTTAGTTGGCGGTCATTGTATAGGTGTTGACCCTTATTATTTAGCTTATAAAGCTAAAATTTTAAAATACAAATCAAGAGTTATTCTTTCAGGAAGATCTTTAAATGAAAGTATGGTTAGTTATGTTTATAGTTTGATAAATAGGAGTTTATCTATTAAAAATAAAAAAATTTTATTTATAGGTATTACATTCAAAGAAAATTGTTCAGATATAAGAAATAGTAAAAATCTTGAATTATTAAAATTATTATTAAAAAAAACTAATAAAATTAGCGTTTGTGATTATATGATTAATACAGAAGAGTTAAATAATTCTTTAAAAAAAAAGTTAATAGATATTGATAGTATTAAAAAAAAAGAAAAATTCGATATCGTTATATTGGCAGCCCCTCATTATAATTATTCAAAAATATCTGTTGTAAAATATCAAAGTTTTTTAAAAAATAATGGTTTGTTTGTTGATTTAAAAAATATCTTTAATAATAAAAATTTTACAAATAAAAAAATTAATTATTTAACAATGTGAAAAAATATAAAGGAACGGTTTTAGTTACTGGTTGCGCAGGTTTTATTGGTTATTTTACTTGCTTAAGATTATTAGATTATGGTTATAGAGTTGTTGGAATAGATAATTTAAATAACTATTATAGCGTTAAATTAAAAAAGAATAGATTAAGAAGTATTAGTAATTTTGTAAATCAAAAAAATAGTTTTTTTTTTAAAAAAATTGATTTACTTAATTTTTTAAAATTAAAAAAATTATTTAAAAAATATAACTTTGATTATATTGTGCATTTAGCTGCTCAGGCAGGTGTTCAGTATTCATTAATCAATCCAAAGTCTTATATAAATAGTAACATAATAGGTTTTTTTAATATTTTGGAATTATCGAAAAAATTTAAAATCAAACATTTAATTACAGCAAGCACTAGCAGTGTTTACGGGGCTAATACTTTAGTCCCCTTCAAAGAAACGGATATTACCGACCATCAAATTCAATTATACGCAGCAACAAAAAAATCAAATGAATTAATGGCTCATAGTTATAGTTACTTGTTCAAAATTCCAATAACTGTTTTAAGATTTTTTACTGTGTATGGTCCTTGGGGTAGACCGGATATGTC
>Ga0209550_10005036_pt1 | contig 12448 bp, 9 predicted proteins | sample LauGreSuBDMM15SN_2_FD_187567 | JGI IMG/M metagenome (GOLD analysis project Ga0209550, IMG submission 187567) | Freshwater lake microbial communities from Lake Michigan, USA - Su13.BD.MM15.SN (SPAdes) (version 5) | ecosystem: Environmental > Aquatic > Freshwater > Lake | place: Lake Michigan, USA... | reverse complement strand
TGCAAATTTGGGTCAAGTTATCATTACATATGACGATAAAATCACAAGTCAAACCGCCGTAGTCTTAGCTGAAATACAATCCTACGCCGCACAAATTCAATGTTCTGATTTCCATGGTAAAGGTTCGATTGATGATTACCAAAATTTATTCAATGCCGCCGCGAAAATCGCCAACGAAACTAAACACATGCAACTAGATATCGACATTGAAGGTTTTGAAGAGTTTGGTAGCGCCGCCGATGAATTAAGTGCGCTATTCAATGGGTTTATTATCAAACTTCACCAAGTCAATATTATTGATGATTACGCATTTTTAACTTCCATCGCCGCCGCGCTCAGTAAAATCGTCAATCTTTCCAATATTTTCGGCAGATTCAAAGAAACTATCTTGGCTACAACTACTGTGAAATTACCAAAATCCGCTCACGATGCGAAAGTCATCGTAGAAGGCGTAATTGGCGAAATCAATTGTGCTATGAAATATATTGGCCATTTTGTGGATGCTAGTTTTTCGGCACCTACTAACGCGGAACTTTCACCCGAAGAGAAAAATATCATCAATAAAGCCGTCGAAACAATCGATAATTGGAATTTGTTATGTGAACATGGTATTAGCGTCACCCTTGAAAATAATCATGATATTCAATATATTGCCCAAGCCAGCGAACATTTAAAAACCACGTCAAATGTTCTCAAGACTGCTACTACTACTCTTAAAAATAAATTAGCGCGATATAAATATTGTTGAAAAATATCGGATATGTTTTTCGTCAATTTATTCTTATATGGATAAATCTAATAAAAAAAATATTTTATTATACTAATAATGAAATATTTGTTTAATATTTTATGTTTGCTTCCTCTTGTATCCTCTTTTTTATATATGAAAACTTTCTATCCTCGACGACAACCGCTTCAACTCTATATGCGCAAAAAATATCATCCAATATCAAAATATCACCACGAACGATATATTAAACGCTTGAATTCTCGTAATGTCACTGAACAAACAGACGAAATTCTTAACCATCAAGATGTTGAAGATGATGAAGATGAATACCATGATAGTTTAGCTGAACTTTATAATATGGCAAATCAAGGGAACTCAAGTATTCGTGGTGTGCGTATCATCATTAACCAAGGTATGTTTGAAGAACTTGCTACGCAACTGAATAATATGGAAAATGATGACGAAGAACCCCAATTCAACCGAGGTTCCAACGGCAGAAAATCTGGAAAAAAAAGATCGGAAAACTTTGAAGTCATTAACAAACACGAGATTAATTTCGACAATATCGGTGGATATGATAATATTAAAAGAGAACTTCAACAATGTGTTGATATCCTTTCTAATTATACCAAATATGCGGGTTTCAATGTTCGCACACCCAAAGGTCTTATTTTCGAAGGACCTCCGGGAAATGGTAAAACTATGTTTGCGAAAGCCCTCGCAGGCGAAGCCAAAACAAACTTTATTGCCGTTTCAGGGTCGGAATTTCAAGAAAAATACGTCGGGGTCGGTTCCACACGTGTCCGAGAACTTTTCAAACTCGCCAAAGAAAATATTCCTTGTATTATCTTTATCGACGAAATCGACGCATTAGGTAGAAAAAGGTCTTCCGACGGTGAAACTTCTACTTCTGAACGTGATAGCACTTTAAATGAATTATTGGTCGCTTTGGATGGATTCAAAAACAGCACCGGCATTTTTTTAATCGGCGCTACCAATCGCGCGGATTTATTAGACCCTGCTTTAGTTCGACCTGGACGCGTGGATAAACGCATTTTTATAGGTAATCCTGATTCGAAAACACGTCGTGCTATTTTAAATATTCATTTACAAGGAAAACCGCTCGAACATCATAATATATTAAACGATGAATTAGTTGAACAAACCAATGGACTTTCCGGAGCGGAAATTGAGAACCTTTTAAATGAAGCCATGTTAAATGCCCTTCGTTTGAATCGTGTTTCGATTTCTTCCAAAGATATTGATGAAGTGATGAATAAAATGATGGTCGGATGGCAACCCAATGAACATCAATTTACCAATGATATTATTGACCATATTGCTGTTCACGAATTAGGCCATGCGATTGTCGGTTTATTATCCAAACACCATGCTAAAATGACCAAAGTCATGATTAATTTATCCGCTCCCAAAAGTCCTGCGTATACTATTTTTGAAAACACCGGCACGAATATTCTAACTCGCGAAGCCCTGTTTGAACATTTAATGATTTTATTAGCAGGTAGAATTGCCGAAGAAGTCATTTATGATGTTAGTGTCACCACTGGCGCAATCAATGATTTTGAAGAGGCTTTGAAATTAGCGCAACGAATGGTTATTTATTATGGTATGGGTGAAAAAGTCATTTATCCAAATAATAGTGAAAAATATAAAGAAATTATTGATAATGAAGTCGCAACGTTGATTAATGATGCCTATGAATATGCGGAATTTATACTACATAATTCGAAAGATTTGATTCATGAAGGTGCTGAAATATTAAAACGCGACAAAGTAGTTACGGCGGATTTTTTGATTGAGTTGATGAACCGTAAATATCAAAATGTATTATCATTGAAATATAAACAATAAACCCTCCAAAAACCTTACAAAAAACATCCCTACAAGAAAGAAGGAAGGGGTCGTAGGGGAAACTACGTTTCCCTACTAAAAATTGAAATTATTCACATAACTCATTTTTACAATATATAAAAATGAATACTCGTAGTCAAACCAAATTACAACGCGAATTATTAGAACCCAAGCTTGATTTTTATGAAGCAAGCCAGGAATGGAGAGCCAATAAAATTTCGAAAAAGAATGGCTGTTTCATTTATAGTTGCTGTTATACCCTAGAAAACGGAGAGTTCTGTAGCCGAATCCCTAAAAATAAATCCTGTTATTGTCTTGTTCATTTGAAAACCGCAAAAAACAATTTATAAAAAATAAATATAAACAAATACTTATAAATAAAAGATATAATGGATAATATTACTATTACCGAAGAAACCCCAGTTCAAGAACCTGTTTTACCACCTGTTCCTGAAGAAACCCAACCGCAAACATCTGCTCCTCAAGAAACCCCCGCACCTGAACAACCTGTTGTCCTAGTCAATGTTCCTGTTACAGACGCAAATATTGCTTTCAATGTTATGATTTCTTTTTTAACTGTAGCTCAAAAACGCGGTGCTTTTGCTATCAACGAATCCGCCAAATTATGGGAATGCTTAAAATTCTTCTTAACTCCTGAACAATTACAACAACAACAAAACCTTTAAGTCCTTGGGTTTTCGATAGGGTCTAATGTGAAAGCCGTTAATTTACTCCGTGCGTTTTGATCCATTTCTTGTTCTCTTCTACGTGTTTCTGATGTCTCTTTTTTGCGTTGTTCAGTACACGCATTTTTTGCGTTAGTATATTCAATTTGTGTATATGGGTTCATTTGCTCCCAAAAACCTGGTAGAACATAAGTTCCTGCTTTTGTACGTGTAGCAGCGTCTGCTATTCTACAATTAGTCGCCCCGCCTGAAAGACTTTTTCTACTATGTTTCTTTGTATTTCTTCTTTTGTTTCTCAAACTCTTTCTTTGTTTACGAATCGACTTTTTCATTATACTATATCAATATATAATATAATACGCAATGTATTTATCACTAAACTTGTTCTATATCCACCATTTTCTCCCTACATTCATTCAAAAATTCTTCATCCGTTTTGGGTTCTTGATGAATATACCGGCCTTTCAATAAAGCAACCATTATCTGATTCAAATCTTCCATACTCGCACATAACGATAATACCATTCCTGATTTTATATTAAACAATCGGAACTTTTTCTCCTTATTTTCTGTGATTCGCCATAACCACGCATAAATAACCAACTGTAATTTATGGTCTATCGACAATGCGCTCGTACATTTTATTTCCCATAAACATTCTTTCGTTATTAAATCCGAACGGGCCGTAAAACGGAATACATCCGTCGTATTCAACGCATTACATAAAAACGCATCTATGTTTTCGTGGTCTTCCTCATTTTTCTGTTCAATAATAGTATATTCGATTTTTGGACGATGTGTTTTACATTCTCTACCGATTGTGTTCTCTAACCTAGCATTACATTTTGCCACCATAGTAGGCGTTAACCAATTATATTCGGTCTTATCAATCTGTTTTAATTTAAAATATAATTTCTCTTGTAATGCGACTAATACATTCGCCAAATATAAATAATCACTAATGGAAGTCATCGCGTGCGGTATTTCGTTCACAATTTCCTTCAAATAACAATGTTCGTTCGCTTTTAAATCCTGTATCTGATATTGAATTAAATCATACAATATATTCGGCATTTCATCCTCATCGTCCGGTTGACTATTATAATTAATAAAATCATAATACATACTTTGGATGGCGATTCCAGTCAAATCACTAACTTCCTCATAAAATCCGCGATTGGTTTTGATAATACTAGGAACAGGGATTTCTTCGGGTTCTATTCCTATGTTCTCTTGTACATATATTTTATCTAGAATGGGTGATATTTCTTCCAACACCGTTTCCGAAATAAATTTGATCAATTCCGTAGGTGTGATAAAATGTTTATTCACCTTTTTCTCCAATTTTTCCGCAGGTTCTCCATTCTTTACATAAAATATACTTCTAGGTTGCCCTTTAAATTTTATATAATCCGCATTCATCATATCGTGATGCGTCATGTTTAAAAATTCGAGCGGTCGATCGGTGATAAAAGTATCATTTTCCAATAAATATAAACCGTTTGTAGCTCGGGTCGCCCCTACATATAAGGTATTGGGACATACCGTTTTCGGCAAATTTCGCGCATAAAAATCCAAATAACCATTATCAAAACCGACGATAAAAACATATTTACGTTGGCGGCCTTTCACACTATGAAAACTGGAAAAAACCACTTTTCCACCGATGATTTTCTCATCTATTTTCTCCATTTCAAACATTGGAACATGACAAGGAATTCCCTGTAATACCAATACGTTCTCCATTTTACGTATATTACTATTCACACCTTTTACTGATGCTCCTAATACAAATATATCACTCGGTTGAACTCCGTTCTCTAATAAATTCGTTATTTCATAGATAACAATTCGTTCTAGATTAATGCGGGAATTGCGTATGTATTTGACTTGAGAACCATTTCGGCAGGCTTCCAATCGGTTCTCTCCCAACATTACATTATTTACGAAATTACACATTTGATTGGTAATACGATACGACATTTTCATATTACATTTCACAAATTCTTTGGTGGATAAATTCACGCTCGACGTCCATATTTCCGGGGCCAGAGTTAAAAACCGAATATCCGCCCCTTTGAATTCATATAATCCTTGCATGTAATCTCCCAAAATCAACAATTGGACCGGATGTTTCATATCATTGATAAATTTCACGACTAATTGAAAATAAACTAAACTCATATCTTGTGTTTCATCTATGACTATCAAATCATATTTTGATATAGGAGAACTTGGTGGTAAATTATTTAATAGTATATATCGTATTCCCGTATCATTATGCGCCGTTGCCAAATAATAACGAACCGCCAAACTATGATAGGTATGAACTTTTAAATTCATCAACCGCAATTTCCCCACTTTTTCTTTGACTTCTTGACGTAACATGGAATTATAAGTTAATTGTAAAATTCGTTTTTCTTTCAAAGAATCAGCAATGGAGAGAACCACCGTGGATTTTCCTGACCCCGCCACCGCATCAACCACTACGTTTTTGCCTTGAGCGATATTTTGTAATATAATATTCTGTTCTTCACTTAGGGTATTTAATTCAACCATCTAATAAAGAACTCGCATTCTATTTATATAATTTTATTTGAGGTTTATTATAATGTGGATTTTATAGAAAAAGTATATAGTAAGAAAATTCTAGTCTCCTTATAAAATAGTTGAAAAAGTCCAAAAATAAAGTAGTAGAGGTTTTCGAAAAATGGACATTTTTAAAATGTCCAATTTTGAAAAAGGGCCGATCATTTTTTTTGGAAAAATCGTGATTTTTGATTTTGCTGTAGTTTGCAGTAAAATGCGTTTTTTTAGAAAAATGTTGTTTGCATAATTTTTTTTATTATTTTCTTGGAAAAAGATTTAGAAGCTCGTTTTTATTTCCAATTATATTATAATGGAATTAAATATTGAGAGTTTAGACACAAATCAATATTCCAAAATACATATTACTGACGGAATAACAGATGCGAAACACAGTTCATTGATACAAAACATTACGGATCAAATGGAAAATGACGGAAGTGAAAAACGAGCAACGTTTATTTGCGACCATTGTAATTATAATTGTAATAAAAAAACAAATTATTTACGGCATTTAACGAGTGAAAAACATAAAAAAAATGTGAATAAAATAGTCAAATGTAATGTTTGTGAACATTGTAATAAAGAGTTTACTACGCAGAGTGGTTTATGGAAACATCGAAAAAAATGTGTAATCGTAGAGAATAATACGGTAGACAAAAGAACTGTTCATGAAAATAAATCAAGTATTACGAATAATATCCCTATGGAATTGATATTAGAAGTCATTAAACAAAGTAAAGAAATTCAAAATGTTCTCGTTGAACAAAATAAAGAATTACAAGCCAAATTATTAGAACAAGGTGAAAAATTATTAGAAAAAGAGAACCTAGTGATTGACCAACAAAAACAAATGATTGAAATGGCCAAGAAACCTAGTATGGTGAATTCTAATAATAATAGTAATAATAATCATTTCAATTTGAATTTCTTCCTCAATGAAACCTGTAAGAACGCCATGAATATTCAAGATTTCATTCATTCAATTAAACTAACCACACAGGATTTTGAAACGACCGGACGTTTAGGTTTTGTGGATGGTATTTCTCGTATTTTTATCAATGAATTGAAAAGATTAGAAGTAGAAAGACGTCCTCTTCATTGTACAGATGTGAAGCGCGAAACGGTTTATGTAAAAGACAATGATACATGGGAGAAAGAGAACCTAGAAAAGAAAAAACTGAAATGGGCGATCAATAGTATCGCTCAATTGAATTTAAACCAAGTTCAAGAGTGGCAACAAGAATATCCGGAATGTAGGGAGAACAATACGGTTGCGAATACTGAGTTTAATAAAATGGCGATGGTAGCATTAGGCGGTTTTGGAGATGTAGAAGAAACAAAGTTCCGGGATAAAATCATGAAAAATGTTCTCAAGGAAATCATAATTGATAAAGAAACATAATGTATGAATGCTTACTACATAATATTAATTCGCCAGATTATGATGGTAGGTATTATGGGTGGAACAGAACATCCCAATATAATGAAAAAGAAAGTTCAAAAGAATATAGCGAAGGCGGTTTATTTGCCGAAGACATCGTCGGTCAATGATTTGTCAACACTACATTAAATTTTTATTTAGGCATTTTGGCGAGGAGGGGGCAGATTTTTCAAACGTATATTATGTAAAATGCGATTTAACATAATAGTTTTTATGTGTATAATATAATATAATATGGCTACTTGGGATGGAAAAGATAGTTCAATCATCGCAAATAGATTTGGTAATGTATACATAAAAGATTATATGGATATAAGTGGTCGTTTATTTGTTAGGCGTGATGCGTCATTGAATAGTCGTTTGTTTGTCAGGAATGATGCGTCTTTTATGGGTAATCTTTATGTGGATGGATTTTTAACTGAGAATGCGAATTTCACAGTGAATGGTGATATTACTTTGAATCGTAGGTTAATGGTAGCGAAGGATGCGTCTTTTAATGGTAATGTCTATGTGAATGGTAATTTAACCGCGAATATTCATTTCAGAGTCAATGGAGATGCCTCGTTAAATAGCAACGTAATCGTAGGCCGAGATATTTCATGTAATGATAATATTCGTATTGGTAGAAATTTAATTGTAGGAGGCAATTTGGCGGTGAAAAATTATACAACCCAAAATATCATCAATACGACGACTACCAATTATCAATTAGTCATTGCGGAGGATTTATCGCTGAATGGTAGATTAGCGGTATCCAGTGATACGTCATTAAATGGTAATTTATTTGTAGCCGGAGATATATCATGTAATGGTAATTTAAACGTACGTACAGGTATATTTTTGAGAGATATTAGCGTAAATGGAATCACTATAGGTATAGGTAGAGGAGGATTTACAAATACTATATTTGGAAATTTAGCGCTAGCAAGTAATAGCGCAGGAATTAATAATACAGCCGTAGGATATGCGGCATTACGACTAAACACTGGTTCAGACAATACTGCGTGCGGATACAACGCGCTAGCTTCAAATACCACCGGCATCAAGAATACCGCAGTGGGTAGTGGTGCGTTGAGTTCAAATACAACCGGCTGCAATAATACGGCAGTTGGGTATAATGCGGGTTCGGCAAATGTAGATGGGTCGTTCAATACATATATAGGGTATAACGCAAACGCGGATGCCGGAAATTATTCATATTCCACCGCAATCGGTGCGAATGCGTTGATAACAGGTTCAAATCAAGTCGTCATAGGAACATCCGCGGAGACCATTGTTATACCGGGAAAAATACGACACGCTATTTCTCCGCTTATCTTCTATAGAGTTTCTAGTCAAACATATCCTGCGAATAGTACAACTACTGTTTTGTTTAATTCACCAGTCGATACTGGACTATATACGAATATAGGATATAACAGTTCTACTGGAGTATTTACGAATAACAATCCATATACAGTTGGCGTTTCTATTACAGTATCAATTCGGATTGCTACTTCGTCGACCGCAAACACTGGGTTAATAACAAGTATAGTTTCATCCGCTTATGGTGTAGTAAGTTCTAATGGAGTTTCTATTGCGTCTACTACACCCGGATCAGTCAGTTGCTCCGCAACAATTCCATTGGCGCAGAATGATACATTTTATACTACTTTTAAAAATACAACGACCGCAAGCACGTCAATAATAAATGAAACTAATAATACAGCTTGTATAATGATTAGAGTATTTTAGAGTATCACCATTACATTCCTAAGTATGAAATTATATTTTAGGCATTTAGTTAGTGTAAATATATAAAATGCGATTTAACGTAATAGTTTTTATGTGTATAATATAATATAATGTCTACGTGGGATGGATATAATCAATCAATCATCGCGAATAGATTTCAAAAATCATTTATGGTAAATTATGTAGATTTAAGCGGTCGTTTGTTGGTAAGACAAGATGCTTCATTTAATAACCGATTATTTGTAATGAATGATGCGTCTTTTGCGGGGAATGTATATGTGGATGATATTTTAACCACAAATTTGAAATTTGATTATAGCCGAGATGCGTCTTATAACAAACGATTATTTGTACAAAATGATGCGTCTTTCATGGCAAACGTCTATGTAGATGATAATTTAACTACGAATTTGAAAATGATATCCATTGGAGATACGTCTTTGAATAGTAATGTGGTGGTAGGTAGAGATATATCGTGTAATGGTAATATCAACATTGGTAGAAATATAACAGTATTAGGAAATATAGCAATCAAAAATTATACCGCTACGAATGTTATCAATACGACGACTACGAATTATAGTTTAGCGGTGGTGGAAGATATATCATTGAACGGACGGGTAACTGTTTCAAGTGATACATCATTAAACGGAAATTTATTTGTTTCTCGAGATATCTCTTTAAATGGGAATGTAAATGGTACGGTTAATTTTATCAACGACATTAGTGTGAATGGAATGAATGTAGGTGGTAGTACTACTACATTATCCACTTTTTGTGGTAATCTAGTAGGAGGATCTCGCACTAATCAAAATACATGCGTCGGATATAAATCCTTCTCAATAAATACAGGAGGCACTTGCACAGGGCTTGGGTTTCAAACTGGATTAAGCGTAACAACAGCAACTTATAATACAGCGATTGGCTCTCTATCATTAAACGACACTACAACGGGTAGTAGAAATGTAGGAATAGGTTACAATTCGGGTACTCTTAACCCAACGGGTTCAAATATGACCGCTATTGGGTATGGTACTGTTAATGCTAACCCAGGATCCGTACGAGACACTGCAACCGTAATAGGTGCGGATACTATGTTGGGAGGTAGCAATCGATTCACACTAGGAACAATATCACAGACAGTTATCATACCGCGAATCGAACGATTTTTAACACCTGTTGTATGGGATCTTAGAGCAAATGGCTCGCAAGTATTTACGAATGGCGTTGAAGCTGCTATAGAATGGACAAATGAAGTCTATAAAAGTCCGCAAATGACGTTTTTAACTTATAGTGCTGGTAGTTTTACAAATAATCAAAACCATCAGATACACATATGTGTATCTGCTTCATATGCGTTTGCAACCAATGGTACCGGAGATAGAGCATTATGGATACAACATAGCAATTTGAATTATTTTAGAATGTCTATGATATTGATGGCCTCACTTCCCGGTGATTCCACTGGGATGACTGTTAGTGGTAATTTTTCATTGAGTGCTGGAGAGTATTTTCAAATTCGTGGATATCAGAGTTCCGGTGGAAATCTCGGACCCAGTGGTAATTTTGGTTCGTGGCACCCTTGTCGTATAACGATAACCCAATATTAGAGAAATATAAACAATACAATTATTAACAAAAACATCATATGTATTTCCATATGTATATGATGAAAAGCAAAATTTAGGAGAATTACATCATTGACGAATGATAGTTTATCGCGTGATTTTTTAAAAATAGTTTTTGTGTGTATAATATAATAGAATGGCTACTTGGGGTGGATACGATGGAAATATTTTAGCTACTAGATTCCAAAAGACATTTATTAAAGATTATTTAGATTTAAGTGGTCGTTTAGATGTGCGAAATTATGATGTTTCTCTCAATAATAGACTCTTTGTAATGAACGATGCGTCTTTCATGGGTAATATGTATATAAATGGTAATTTAACAGCCAACATTTTTGTAGCCAATAGTGATGTTTCTCTCAATAACAGACTCTTTGTATTGAATGACGCATCTTTTATGAGTAATGTCTATGTAAATAATATTTTAACCGTGAATTTGAATTTGATATCAAACGGTGATGCATCACTAAATAGTAATGTATTCGTAGGTAAAGATATATCGTGTAATGGTAATATTAGTATTGGTAGGAATTTAACCATAAATGGAAATTTAGCTGTTCAAAATTACACATCGCAAAATATTATCAATACGACGACCACCAATTATCAATTGGTAGTTAGTGAAGATTTATCATTGAATGGTAGATTAGCGGTATCGAACGATGTTTCCATGAATGGTAATTTGTTTGTTTTTAGAGACATTTCTTTAAATGGTAATATTCGTATAAATTCTTTTTTAAAAAATATTTTGGTAAATCAAGTAAATATAGGTAGTGGGAAATCAGTTTATGATACATTACTTGGGTATCAAGCACTATCTGCCGTTCCTTCTGGAAGTACCGGATACAACAATACGGCAATAGGGTATCAATCGTTACTTAAAGTTGAAGCTGGTAGGGAGAACACTGGATTTGGTCATCGAAGTTTGTATAGAATTATACAAAGGAGTCGTCATACCGCGGTTGGACTAGAAGCGTTGGTTAATACTACTTTCTCAGACAACAATACGGCAATTGGGTATCGGGCAGGATTAACAAATACAACCGGAAGTTTAAATACTTATATTGGAACTCAATCTGACGCGGCAGGAGATAACTATTCGAATTCAACCGCAATCGGTTATTTATCATCAATAACCAGAAGTAATGAAATCGTATTAGGAACAGCATCAGAATTAGTTATCATAAACCGCATAGAAAGACATTTAGCACCACCTATTATAATGAGGAAAGCAACGACTGCGCAAACTTTTTCTGGTGGCGCTATACTATTTCCAACATCAGTATATGATAATGGTTTTACAGGGTTAGGTTATAATAACGCGACTGGTGTGTTTACTAATAATAATAGTTATTCGATTACTTTGAATATTTCTGTTTCGGTGAATTTACCGGCAAACACCTCCGGATTGAGAGCTCTTTACATAACTACTGGGCCCAATGCCGCAGATAGATATGCTATTGCGTTTGACAAAGGTATTAATAATACATATTCACAACATTTAACAACCCTCCTTCCTTTAGGAAGCGGAGGATGGTTTAGTGTTGATTTATGGCAGAATACAGGTGGTAATTTGACTATAACCACAGATACTACCTTTACTTATCCAACGTTTATAACAATCCACGTATTTTAGACCGACGAACATTCTTCAAGTGTGTAATGAAGGTTCACGTTAGTTTAGGAAGCTGATAGAAAAACACTAGTAAATGCGATGATTTAGAAATAATTGCCCGGAATCCGAATATGCGATTTTTACCATAATAGT
>Ga0209550_10005034_pt1 | contig 12452 bp, 18 predicted proteins | sample LauGreSuBDMM15SN_2_FD_187567 | JGI IMG/M metagenome (GOLD analysis project Ga0209550, IMG submission 187567) | Freshwater lake microbial communities from Lake Michigan, USA - Su13.BD.MM15.SN (SPAdes) (version 5) | ecosystem: Environmental > Aquatic > Freshwater > Lake | place: Lake Michigan... | reverse complement strand
CACAATCTTGAACTTGAAATACGTCAGAAAAAGATAATTGTCACACCAGAACCGATAGTACAAGCGCGATTCATGGATTTATTGGAAGGACTTGGATCCACATTGGATCAATTGCTGCCGGATGCGAAAGCGGATTGGGCAAGTCTCACAAAAGCTGTCACGGAAATAAAAGCCGGTGCGCTCAGCGGTGTTGGACGTATTGGCAAATTGGGCGACTTTTCCAAACGCTACGATACGCGTCTCGCACAACTCAAGCAACGCATGAGCGATATTATGGGTCCTCGCGCTACCAAAGTTATCGATCAAGCCATGGTAACAATCGCATCCGTTACAGAAGATCCTATAGCCAGTGTAAGCGTAAGAAATTTAACAGAGATTTTTGTTATACGAATTTCCCAGATTGCCCATCAATTTCTCAATATCGCACCTCGATCGAAAAAGTGGTTTCCCAAAATTAGTCGCAATCACGAAGAATTATTAAAGAAAATATGGCTCAAGTCCTCGACTGTGACACAAAATGCCAACACGGCGTTGAAAAATCTTGACGAGGAGGTTCAAGAAATTGTAAAATCGGTATGTGATAAATTCGCACTATGGTTTGGACAATGGCTCGCTGTGTGGCGAATCAATATTCGTCCAGATGCGGACTTCACGACCCAAGAATACACCTTTGTCCTCCGTTGGTCAGTATTCTCTGGGCTTCTTGCGCTTCTAACACCGTCTAGTCCGATCTATTCCGGATCCATTGTGTTGCAGCAAGAGGTAAGTAAATTCCTATGCAGTTGGATGTTGGAAAGCCTTAGCGCGGCCGATGGCGATGTACAAACCTATCAACTAAATCCTTCGCAAATTATGGAGGCTATCAACGCGCGTGCCGAGTTGGAAAAGAATTCCTTTATTCAAAAATTCGATAAACTCGATCGTGATCTACGCAAGGTTGAATTGATGAAGAAGAAACTCAAAATAGGAGATTGGGCAGTGGGAAATGTGAAAAATCTATTCACATACGACGCCGACTTCTTTGAATTTGAGCGCGAGCAGCGGGCTGCTATGGGACTGCCCGAGTTTTCCGCTGATATTACAGGAGCCGGTGCAGCCGAAGAAGATCGTTACGGAATGTATAATTTTGGTGAGCAAGAAGTCGGCATGGAGGATGCGAGCAATCACCGCGCTGCGCAAGACGAGGATGTATAGTTTCACGATTAAAAACTATATGTATAGAATGTCTGTTGCATTTGCATATTCAACAAATATATGGAATTTTATGATAATCAAACGTCGGCCGTTCAATTATCATATCACAAAAATGGACGTCAAAACGGGAGAATATTATAATGAAATATTTTCAGGAACCGTCATGAATATTCCTACGTGGGATTGGGTGAAAACCGAAAATGGTATTACATATGCGGGTGTAGGAATTTTTACTTACAATATTACGGACTTAGTATCGTGAAAAATCGGTGTTCTAAAGTAAGGGATGAATACACTTTGGCTAGCATTCGGGATTTATATTTTAGGTATCACGGTCGTGTTGTTTGTTCGACCTGCTATGATGTTCCGTTCCGGCAATGGTACATGGAAAGAGTTTGGAATCTCAAATAAAGATACTTACACTGTATTCCCTTTTTGGTTATTTACACTTGTTTGGGCAATTCTGTCATATGTATTTGCAACGATGACGACAGTGTTTTTTGCAGGACTTGCTCTACAATCTCAGCCCTCCGAGCCGTTGCTCACTCCGATAAGTAAGGTGAATAGCATCCCCGATATTCCTGTCGCCCGTGTTCCTCCCACAGAAGTTCCCGGTTATTATGTGTTGGAAACACCCGCCAAAGGCCAGCCCAAATACGTCTATTTCGGTACAAAGCCGCCTACGCTAGCGAATCTACCCACAGATGCCTGATAATGTACCTCCAATCGCCGTACCAAACAGTGAAGCCCAGAAACTAAAGTAGGAGTAGCCCACAGAATCTAGAATCGCCGGATCCAAATCCGGTGGCATTAAATTGCTGACGATTCCACGAAGTCCAGGAATGAGCCACGCAAGTAATAGAAAAACTCCCTGAAATCCCAACGCCAGTCCAGCGTTGCTTGCAATCTGCTTCCAATTCTTTATTTTTGAGCAGTTCGCCTTCTGTACAAGTGCAAAAGAACCAAACGATGATAAATAGCTGACAACAAGCGCTAAAAGAAAGAATGTAATGAGCAATCGTGGATCATCGGCAGCTGCACCGACAATAGAACCCAAACCCATAAAGATTCCGAATGGCAGCATAGCCATGAGCATAGCCATGGCAATCATCATCGCATACAGGATCGTGGAGTCCATCCGTTTCTACTTTCTCACTCCTTGAAAAAGTATGGCTACTCGCGGACGCACTGCCGATCCCACTCTTGTCACCAATATTGATACCTGGCTACGATTCTATAAGGATAACTACCGTAATGTTGTCCATCGCAACGGTGCTATGCTAGTACTCGATCCCGCCAATCTGGAAGGCGAACCGGTCAAGACAATTACACCTCCCAAAGGCCACGATTATGTTACAATACTCAGTTCAGGAAAAGAGCGCCGGGATGCTGCAGAAGCAAAACGCAATGCAGTCGAGCTAGAAATTGCCGACGGAGCGAGTGAAGCACGAAAACTTATGTTGGAAGTAGAACAGCAACTATTATCAGCGATGGATACTTGGCGTTCTGCAGAAACAGTGGCTGCGAGAACAATCGCTGCCGTAGAAGTGGGTCGTATTACAAAAGAAATGGACCATGCTGAAAATATGTATCGTACTGCTATGTATCCACACAGATTTACAAAAATCGACGAAGAAATACCTAATAAATTAATTGACTGGGCTACGCGCGATGATCGGAAACGCGGATTATTACTATTAGTCAATGAGCGCACCGTACCAAGTGATCGTTCAGTTATTGAAGCGGATAGGGCTTAATACGATCCTCCACCTTATCGCATTCAACAGTTTTAGAGTTATACTGAAAGCATGTTCCGTTACGATCCTTGTAAATCACATCTGCTGTGTTTTCCAAGTTTGGATACTTATTAATTATAATCGGCGCTGGCTTAAGAATATATACGCAGAAAATACCAACGGTGAGTCCGATTAAAAAAGGGAAAAATTCTAAATGATTTAAATACTTCATTTCTAGTACGTTAGATTTTTTATATATACAAAGTAAGAATGTATGATCTCGATTCGGTATTAAAAGTACCTGGGCTTTCAACACTGCTTAGTTTAGTTATCGGATTTGGTATTGCATGCATCTTCAGGCCACTGTGTAAGGGTCCCGAATGCGTGATACTACGCGGACCGCCTGTGGGTGATATTCGCGGTGCAGTCTATCAGTTCGGATCCAAATGTGTAGAATTTGAGGCGAAACCTATAGAATGTCCTAAAGCAGGATCAGTACCTGTCATTGATACTATGTCATTTGCGGAACTGAATTAATTCCTTATATACAATAAATGAAGTTTCTACACATACTTTTCTTATTGATTCTATTACTCGTAATTTGTTTTGTAGCAATCGTAGTCAGAAAAACAGAGGGTTTCGGCTACAGTATGGGTACATTAATTCAACTTCAAACATCGCATGTTCCGAGTTCGCCTGAAGAAATAGAAGAAGAAGAGAAAGACTATCTTGCGATAGTGCAACGGGATTTGTTAAATATGACGGGCGGAACGTTATGAATATTTACCGTTTGTAATAATTCAAAACGTTCTGCGGTCTTTTACAAACGGGAAAGCCGCACGCCTGTTTAAACAAATGTCCGACGGAACCTCCATTGACGCCCTAGAAAGTGGAAATGTCAGAGACACCGCCGATGCTAGCCGCGTCCAAGCGATTCTTCAGGATATGAATGCATCCGGCGCAGATATGGGATCGCAGGGTCATATGCAAGGACCTCCGATGATGCCTCAAGGACAGCAGATGATGCCGCCTATGCCTCCTATGCAGCCTATGCCTTCTATGATGCAGCGACCGCCCTCCCAATACATTCCTTTAGAGGAAGAACGTAAGCCTGCACGCAAGAATGTGTGGTCCTCAGTATTTGAGCGCATTCGTGATCCTCTCGTAGTAGCGCTTCTTGTATTTGTTCTATCACTCCCGGTTCTTCATATATTTTTAGGCAAATATGCTTCGTGGGCTTTTGCAGTAGGCGGACAACTTTCGTGGCTCGGACTGATTGCCTTATCGCTTCTTTCAGGATTGCTTTTCGGCACCTACAAAGCAGTAAGTGACTTGGTTGCATAAAACGGGATAAATTTAGCACACCACGTTAGAGTATGGACCCGATTAACAGAACGATCAGGACGGTTCGGTCATTTTACAAGTTGGACGACGCTACGTCGCTGAATTACATAAGTTGTGGTATTTTTGCCCTCTCGATGTTGTACATCTTCTATCATTCCAAAATTTCGACGATCAGTCTCGCTATTGGTGTAGCTCTCATTCTATATGCCATCACGGGCGGCAACCTCGCCGCCTCGCTTATTGGAGGTGCGCTTTCTGGATTAATGACACTCCATTATTCCCGGCATATTGAAAAGTTTGCGAATGAGGAGGATGATGAAGAAGCCGATGAAACTGAAGAGAAATTCGAAGATGTACCGAAAAAGAAGAAGAAGACGAAACGTGCGCCCCCTCCCGACAATGGTGATCGTGCCGAAATGCTGGAACTCGGCAAGAAATACAAAATGCCAAGTGAAGACGACGACAAAGATTTCCACTTGGATGCCGGCACAACCTATATGAATGCCTACAAGTCGCTCAAGCCTGATCAGATTGCTGCCATGACGAAAGATACGCAGGATCTGATGACGACGCAAAAGCAGCTCATGTCGACACTTCAAACACTGAAACCGCTCATTAAGGACGGTAAAGAGATGATGGATGTGTTCCAGGGATACTTTGGCGCAGGCGGCAGTCCTACAGCGAACTAACAACATCGCAAAAAAAGTATATTTCAAATCCTATACATACGATTTGAAATATTTATTTTTCACAACAACCAAATAGATAATGGAAGAGCCGCTTCCACCGAATCCTCCGCAAGTATATGATGTTACCAGCAGTAGTCTAGCTGAATTTGAGGATCGTGGAATTACAAACTTTAGTCCAGGATATCATGGCGCGGAACCAAAATGTTATACTCTCATTGCGGCCGATGGAACTGAAGTGCTTGCGCTATCAGAAAAAGGTCCTCTTGTTATCGAAAATACAATCAATAAAAAAATAGAAATCTGCTTAGCACTAATACCACTGGCCCACTCGCAGCATTTTCCTGGAATTACTCTAGTTTTCGAGTCTCTTGCACAATTAGCCGCTTTTATGACAAATGAACGGATGATTCGGAATGAACGTCCTGAGATGTGCCTAAGGCCTGCTCCTCTACCCCTTGCTCCTCTTGCTGCTCCGCAAATGCAAAGAAATGATACGATCAGAATTAACGGCATTTTGTACGTGTCAGTGCTGGGGAAATACTTCTTTAAAGAACGTTATGGATCGGGAAGCAAGGATTCACTATTGGTAGATGCTGCAAATCCAATTCTACGCAGTGCGACACTTCGTGTTTATACAGTCAATGACTATATGCCGATTGCCACAGAACGCGCTTCCAATAGGCGGCAACACGCCATAGCCAGTTGGAACAGATCACTTAGGAATCACTCACGTAGGAAACAAAAATCTAGTCGTAAAAAGAGTCGTCGATAGACTTCCCGGAAAATCACATACCATTGTAAATGAAAAGCATAGTACTCATCGTGATTACTTTACTTTTTCTCGTATCATTGTATATTCTTATTAAGCACCGAGGAACGATTGAAGGATTTCTTGATAAACCAGAAATTGATAATACGTTATTCAACGTAATATCGAAACTCAAGCACGTCGCCGGATATTTAACAGATCCTAAATCATGGATTGAACGCATCTCACTTGCAAATATGACTCCAGTTGAACTTGCACGCCACTATATTAAATCGCAGGCAAAAGAAAGAGGAGATGCGTAAGCGTGGTTTCAAAATGATTGGAGGAGCGATTTCCGCATTAGGTGGAGGTCTTTGTCCGCCTGGAATGTACTGCATGGACACAAGTACTGTACTAACTGGTCTTCTTGTTCTCGTAGCAATTGCGGCTATTGTGGTATTTTTCATCAAACAGAATGCCGCGCCTACAAAACCAACTGTAATTGTGATGGAATCCAAAACTACTCAGCAACAAGTGCAACCGCCTGCTACAGTCATCAATCCAGATCCGCGGTTTGCTCCTCTATCACCCGAACGTTCCTATTACGTACCACCGGATCTACGTGGTATTCCTATTCCTGCCGGTGTCGGTCCTATCACACCCGTCAATGTTCAAACGCGCGGAATACCCGATGCGTATCAACAAATGGGAGTGCTAACAACGCAGGGAGGTACGGATAATTCTGCAACTCCAACACGTACTATTCTGCCTCTCTTTGGTCGGCAGCTCACGACAAACCGCGATCGTTGGAATTACTATACGCGTACAGATGGCATGAATCCGGTTCAGGTTCCTGTACAGTACAAACGGCGGAACTGCGATAGTGATAACGGCTGCGATGAGATTATTGATGGTGAAGCGGTCGGCGTACCAGTTATGGGACAGTCTTTTACAGCAACCGTCTATCGTTATTCTACACCACGCTATTTACCCATGTGATTTTTGACAATCAATGTATTCCGGCTAAACTTTATAGATTATCCTTGTAGAAACATGGTCCTTTCGCGAAATCTTTACTTTGCAGAACAAAAGCCGTCCAACAGCCCGATGCCATCCCCTCACGCGACACTGACTCGGCTCGTGAATGCCGGCGTTTTACCACCAATGAATATGCCAAGCCCGACGCTTTCCAAAAATAACGAAAACACTCGTTCTTCATTCGGCCCAATGAAAGCTAGACCTTCGCGCAAGAATCGTAAGAATCGTAAGAGTACGCGAAAGAATAGCCGCCGTTAGTGACGGCAAAATATAAGCATTTTAGACGAACGAGCATGTCAAATGACCGGTCGTCTAAGACCCTCGCTACTATAGTAAAACTTTATACATTCGCCTTTTTAAGGAGATGTCATTGGAAGACAATTATTTCGGATGCGGCAGCGCGCCATTGCGCATCCCGCCTATCTTCAATATAAAAGAGATACAAAAATGCAACTCTTGTACGTTGCGATTGACCGCATCCATTGCAGGACCCGGTTTAGTACATGCTCGAAAGGAAGGACTCACCGTGGATGAAAATCCTACTGTATCGCTCGCCGAAAATGGGGTTGATCATAATTTGATTGAAACGATACTCACAATTCCTGGAGCGCATAAATTACCCAACTACCAGTCGCAATGTGATGCCGAATTGATTCTGTTTTTTCAGAATATACGCAATATTGATAAACATATCGCGTTAGCTATACCTCTCAATATAGGCCCCGGTGATGCAAATCCCTATTTTGCCACGCTGGGTACCTACGTACAAAATCACCGTCCGACGGTTGGCACAGTGATTCCGAAAAATACACAAATACTTATGTATCCTGGCGCCGATATACGCGGACGATCCAACGACAACCCAAGGCCCTCCGATCTCTGCGAACCTGTAAAACGTGTAATCAACTATTACTTTTGCATGACACCAGCGCAAATCGCATCCAATGATTACAATCGCTTATTAAAAATTTCGGGCGCACAACGACAAGGTCCTGCAAAACCGCGTACAGATGCACTCATAACAGATCTTCGCAAACTTGCAACACTTATTGAAGGCATCACAATCGCCGAACCTGCCGACAATAACGACGGAGGAGTCAGTACCAAATCTCTGAAATGTTATCGTATTGATAAAGACCGCGATGTTGTAGGTTCCAAAGTCTATGTTGGAGATAAAAAGAAACCAGGTCGAACCTTGGACCAAGAAATCGCGGCCTCCGCAATTGACGACGGAAGCGAAGTCGATCCATCGGTCAGTAGTACTGTGCGTCCCGGCGATATTGAACAAACATTAGCAATAGTTCTTGGTGTTACCGTTGGTGTGATTGTATGTGCAACGGTAGCCTTTTTCCTATGGAAAAACACGTTTTCAAATTACTTATTCTCTCAAAAGAACTATAACAACCCGCTGTCGGCAGCGAGTTTGTCCGTAAAACTACCATCGTTGCCAAGAATCTGTCCGCCAACCAAATAACTTATAATAAAGTAAGATGCATAAACTATTTCTCTATATGCCGTTTCTTCTTGTCGCGGTCATTCTATTGATCGTAGCATATATCGTTATGCGTAATGATACATCTCCGGTAGCAAAACTGACGCAATGGTATAGTAACTTAACGGAAGGATTCCTAGCGCCAGTAGGAGATATACCGAAATGTCCAACCAATTATCGATTCTTTAATGATAAGCGCGGAGATAGTTTCTGCTGCGCCGGTCGCGTAAATCCATTTACGCATACCTGCGAATCCAAACACTATTGGGATTTATGTGCGTTTGAAGCAGGCGCAAAGGATCCGCGCAACCCACAATGGAAACTTCCTTCCTGTTCGCAATTAACAACGAAGACATTCAAAGAATCAAGTGGCGCGCACTGTCCTGCAAATCTGCCCCACTACGGAACAATCGGAAAATGTTGTTTGAATGATACCGACTTGGACGGATATGACTGCAATTCACAGGATAACGCCGATAAGAAAAAATATTGCGTGATTAATAGTCCTAAACCTGGTGAGCAATTGTGTTCTGCGATGCGACTCGATGAGGTTTCGTCGTGTCCATCTGGACTGGCCAAAATGCCCTATACAATGGGAGCAAAAGAACAAGCCAAATACGGATCCAGTGCAAATATGACTATTCCTATATGTTTTGGAATAGAGCAATCCTGTATTCCCAACAATGTCATTACTGAAATTCAGAAACGCGGTGTTTTTACGGATAAAACCAATTTGGACGGCTGGAAATATTCATGCAGTGGATACGAACGTGTCAATGTTCAGCGAGATCTAACGGCGCAGATGGATGCAACGTATGTGTAATTACTGCGTTTGTCCCTCCTCAACACGATTTACGTAGTTTTCCCATCCGCGATTTGCTATTATCTGCATTTGGCGTAGTGTCCATCCACGCGATGAACTGTTATGATCTTTATATTCCATAGCATCACGTATTTTTAGAATTTTTTCATCTATAGAAATCCCAAACCCTCCCATACCTGGATCTTGGCCAATAATTGACCACGATTCAGTCTTTGTAACTGCCTGATATGCATCTTCCAACATCGCACGCACAGCGGGCGTAATCACAAACGAAAAGTTGCCTGGAGTAGCCATCGTAGTGCAATTATAGAACGATTAAGCATTTTGTTCATTTTTTGTTGAACGCGCTCGCATAGATGTCACTATATTCGTCGGATGTGAAAACAATTGTATGAAATAATCCGTCAGTCTTGCAAATCTCTTGTCGAAATACTTCCGCTACTTCAAGAGAGGATCCAAATCCTTCAATCACAAGTACATCATGACCGTATTTATGTCCCGTTTGAAACATTAATTGAATACTTTCGCGAACTGTTTTCACTACATCGTTTGTTAAATATTCATCGTTCTGTACAAATCCATAAGTATTCAAACATCTTTGCTTTGTCTCTTGACTATATACGCCTTCATTTGATTTAAGTGGTTCTGATGATCGTGTTATGCCATTGACTACCATTACATCACGTCCGCGTCGTTTGAAATAATCTGCAATTGCAAGAGAGTCATTTTTCTCGAAAAGCAGCGCGGTGTTGTTAAAAATAATAGAAGGCATATAAAAGCGATTAAATTCGACTTTAGTACGCGTCAGCATATTCCCTCTGCATTAGTATTGTATCAAATCCTTAGGTAGAATATTCGACCGCCTGAAGCTTTTCATCTAAATCGGGACCGTAGCGTTCGAACTCATTGCTACCCGTATCCTCCGAAGGACGATATACATAATCCATCGGCGATAATGCGGCTAGCGGTCTATCCTTTTCCTTGGGATACTGTCCATCTACAGGAGATCCGGCGTCATCACCGTATGGTGCCGGTTCTGGTACAAATCCCTCACGCAGAGGACCAATCAGCGGATTCGCAGGATTTGTTTCCGCGAATTGACTGACTTCGCGCGGCACAGAACTCTGGTATTGATATGGCGCGGCATCCTTGAAGGGGAGTTGTCGTATAGATGTCTCACCATAGACACTCTTTCGTGTCGCATAAACATTGCGTTTGAAAAAAAGTACCGCTAACAGGATAAAGAGTGCTAAACCGGAGACCGGGCTTACCGAAAACGCTCCCAAGGCCGCAATGACTAGAACCACCGTCGCAAATGGACTCGATACCGCGGCATACGGAAGAGGCGATGTATTTGTAGCGACCACAGTTGTCAGAACCAATATAACCGCTGCAACGAGGAGTTCAATGTATTGTTTCATTCTACCGTTAGTAGTGATAAAAGTTGAACAGAGAATCTTTCGAAGGATTAGGAATAGAGAATGCTACCCGCCAAAATTTTAACCCATCGCGGGTATTCGATTGAAAAAAAGGTTCTGAATTCCCTACAAATTGCTATGTTGGAAAAACAGCTTACAGTAACACCCCAGGTTCCTCCATCGTATGCAGGAATGGTTGCACCCTTCAAGGTATGGATTGAATCACCCGCACGTTATTATCTGCCACGAGCATGGGCTGAGTCACAATATGGTCCCGCCGACTCGGATGCGCGTTCTAACGGTGAAGCGTTACCGAAAGAACTCTGTTTCGGAGGTGATCTACGGCCACACCAAGTGGAGGCGCTCGCTGCATATCGCGCCGCGGGACATAATGGAATTATCTGTCTGCCCTGCGGCTATGGAAAAACCTTTACCGGAATTGCAGCAGCGGCAGAACTCGGCGTATGTTTTCTCATCGTCGTTCATAAGGAATTTCTGGCGGATCAATGGTCGGAAGAGTTGAAACGCCTTCTGCCTGGTATTCGCATAGGACGCATACAGGGCGAACGGTGCGATTTAGATTGCGACGTAGCGATTGCGATGATTCAAACGATCTGTAGCCGTTCGTATCCTACAGGAACCTTTGCACGTTTTGGATTCGCTATCTTTGATGAAGTACATCATCTGGGCGCGGAGCATTTTAGTCAATCGCTCCAACGGATTCATTGCCGACGTATGCTCGGACTCACAGCAACGCCGAAGCGAGCCGATGGACTTTCGAAAGTCTTTGAATGGAACCTAGGAGCCATTGTATATCAAATTAATAGGCGACCGCTGGATGACACAGTTCTCGTAGAATGCTTACGCTATGCGTGCGAGGATCCAGCTTATGCGAATGTCAGTACAGATTGGAAAGGCGGAGTTGTTCGCGCACGCATGATCAATAGTATTGCGGATTACAAGGGGCGTACTGCTGAAATTCTCGCATGGATCAAACCGTATATGGAGGAAGCAGGACGTAATTTATTAGTACTATCGGATCGTCGCGAACATTTAGTTGATTTTGACGCCGGATTTCGCGCCATCGGAATTGATTCTGTTGGTTATTATGTCGGTGGTATGAAGCAAAAAGATCTGGATATTTCTGCTACGAAACGGGTCATTCTGGGAACATTTGCTATGGCTTCCGAAGGTATGAATATTCCGTCACTGAATGCGGTTCTGCTCGCTACGCCAAAAAGCAATATCGAACAGTCTGTAGGGCGTATTCTACGTCTCAAAAAAGAGGAGCGTACTGTGCAACCTATTATATTTGATGTGTTGGATACTACATTTGTTGAATGTTACGGTCAATGGACAAAACGTAAAAAATTCTATAAAGAATGTGGATACCGGATGAAATGGGCGGGATCTGATGAGGAGATGGAGGCTCCTGTCAGTAAAGAACCGAAGGGATGTATTATTCTGGAGGATGAAGAGATTGCTGTCGAGGAGGTCGCAGTCAAGAAGGTTGCAGTCAAGAAAGCTGCAGTCAAGAAGGCTGCAGTCAAGAATGAGTGTATTATTATTCCCTAGAAAGATTCCAGAAACTCATTCATGATACATAAATATCACGAATGAACTATATTAATATTGTCTAGTTGCGACGATTGTTTTTGCGCGAGTTCTTACGCGAGTTCTTACGCAAGTTCTTACGCGAGTTCTTACGCAAGTTCTTACGCGAGTTCTTACGCGAGTTCTTACGCAAGTTCTTGCGGTTTGTACGACTGCGGCGCGCCCCACCCAGACGTGCGGCTTGCGCCCGCACATCCATATAGGGCGTTACACCGTCGGATAGCATGCCGCCCTTGGCCGTCGAAGGATAAAAATCAAATCCCGCGGTCTGCGCCTCATACGTCGGTAGAGAAGATCCTGGCGCTTTGTAGCACTCAGCCGACCAGTCATTACCCGTGCTGTAAGCACCACCTGCC